>Ga0210394_10003627_pt1 | contig 19021 bp, 13 predicted proteins | sample IncBWC12MmetaG_FD_160121 | JGI IMG/M metagenome (GOLD analysis project Ga0210394, IMG submission 160121) | Forest soil microbial communities from Barre Woods Harvard Forest LTER site, Petersham, Massachusetts, United States - Inc-BW-C-12-M | ecosystem: Environmental > Terrestrial > Soil >...
CGCTTCCGCATTGACAGTAGTTGCAGCGAAGACTTGACGATGGCCACGTCGGTCTTCAGTTCGTGCGCAGCATCATTGGTGAATCGTCTCTGTTGCTCAAATGAACGTTGCAGACGTGCAAGGGCGGCTTCGAGCGCGGCTGCAAGCGGCTGCAACTCTACCGTTTCCTTTGCGTTAACGGGTGCGTGGAATTGCCAGTCGCTAGAACTGATGCGCTCCGCTTCACGCGCGAGTTCGTGGACGGGTGCCAGTCCCTTTCGCACCAGCCACGCCATAACGACCGCGGTGATGCCCATCAGCAGAGCTGTGGCAATCGCAAAGAACCGAACAGCCTCAAGAACCTCATGCCACAGGTGACTCAAAGGGGTTCCGTAGACAATCGTGATGCTGTGGCGAACTCCGCCGTTCGGTTGACCCGGATCAACGATGCGAAGGCCTTTCAGGATGAGGAATCGGTAACTCCGGCCATTTACTTCCACGTTGCGAAAGACCTGCGCCCCGGACGTTTCTGTCTCCAAACGCGGCGGATCGAAGGCCGAGCCAAGCACCTTGCCGCGCTCATCCTCGACGCGAAAAGCAGCATCTTTGGCAACCCGTACTCCGCGCATGTCCAGCATGACGTTGTCGGCTTCGTCCTCTGTATCCTGCACCGCACCCATTAACGATTCGGCCGTCGCCACCAGAGACGCATCGAAGGCTTTCAACTGCACGTGCCACTCATGAACAGTAATCGCTCCAATCAAGGCGACAGCGGATAGCAATTCGAGAATAAGGACGGTGACGACAAGCCGGCGCGTAATGGAGACGGACCTTGTCATTGCGCACCGCCCCCCTCCCGGAGACGGTATCCGCGATGCCGCAACGTCTCGATCAGGGGCTCCGTACCATTGATGTTCAGCTTTCTTCGCAGGTTCGATATGTGCGCCTCAATCACGTTGGAATGATGTTCCCAATCGAAGTCGTACAGATGTTCCAGCAACTCCCGCTGTGAAACCACGGCGCGAGGCCGATGAATGAGGTATTCAAGAATCCGGTATTCCGTTGGCGAGAGATCGAGAAACCGGCCCCGACGACGAACCGTTTGCTGCACCGTATTCAATTCCAAATCCGAAACCACTAACACCGGGGTAGAGACACCTTTCGCGCGTCGTATGAGAGCTTTGATACGAGCAAGAAGTTCTCCCAGATCAAACGGCTTGCTGAGATAGTCATCCGCACCGGCATTCAGCAGACTCACAACCGACTCTTTGCTTTCTTGCGCAGTGAGAATAAGGACTGGAGTATGAAGCTTTCTTCGGCGCAGGTCCTGAAGAACACGCTGACCGCTCTTGCCGGGAAGCATCAGGTCGAGCACGATTGCGTCATAAATGTCCTGTTCGGCTAGATGAGAACCGGTTTCTCCGTCGGCAGCATGATCTACTGCCAGTCCGGTTTCGCGCAGAGCGGCAACAATGTTTTCCGCAAGCCGCTGCTCGTCTTCGACCAGGAGTACGCGCATGAAATGCAACCCGAGAATATTGTCTCAAAGCTTGCTTAAGTCTCGCTGAACTCATTTGGTCGGAATCTGATTCCTCACTCAGTCGCAGGCTGGATGGACAAGACTATGCGGCGTTCAAGCAGCCCGAAGCCCTTCAGGATCGTTCAGCAATTGAGAAACGGGCTTCTTGGCTCCGGTCCAGGTGCGGACGCGGCAGCAAGACGCATCAAGGGAGGAAATTAAGTTTTTGCTGTAAGGCAACAAAACGCGGGTTTGAACGCAGGCCGTCCAGTTCGGGTTCCACCTTAAGAAACACCAGACCATTGGAGCGGTCAGCAAAACTTTTTCGAGCCCGTCGAGCGGCTCGGCCGTACTGCCGCGCCATGTAGAACCGCCATGGGTTTCTGGTCTGACCGGTTCGTGCCTGTCACCCCTCTCCGGGATTCGCCGAAAATTCATTCGCATTTCATCAGAACGGTTTAGGCTGTGGAGGAGCGTCGCGCATCGCCGGTGCTCTAAATTCCCGGAGACCATTATGGCCAGCACAACTCAAGTCTCGACTCCGCTTTCGTCCGAGGAACTCAGAAAGATTGATGCCTACTGGCGCGCCTGCAACTATCTGTCGGCGGGCATGATCTATCTTCGCGCTAATCCCCTTCTACGCGAGCCGCTGAAGCCGGAGCACATCAAGAATCGGCTGCTTGGCCACTGGGGTTCAGATCCCGGCCAATCCTTTGTTTGGGTGCACTTGAACCGGCTGATCAGCAAGTACGACTTGAATGTCATGTATATCTCCGGGCCTGGCCATGGCGCGCCCGCTACGCTCGCCAACTGCTATCTCGAAGGGTATTACTCCGAAATTTATCCGGACAAGAGCTGTGACGAAGCGGGTATGCTCAAATTCTTTCGGCAGTTCTCCTTTCCCGGAGGCATAGGCTCACATTGCACGCCAGAGACGCCGGGTTCGATTCACGAAGGCGGCGAACTGGGCTACTCCATCTCGCACGCATACGGAGCAGCGTTCGACAACCCTGATCTTATCGTGGCGGTTGTGGTAGGAGACGGCGAAGCCGAGACCGGTCCATTGGCAACCTCCTGGCATTCGAACAAATTCCTCAATCCGACTCGCGATGGAGCGGTTTTGCCAGTGTTGCATCTCAACGGCTACAAGATCGCAAATCCGACCATCCTGGCCCGCATCCCGCATGAAGAATTGGAAGCGCTGTTGACGGGATACGGCCACAAACCGTATTTCGTCGAAGGCAGCGATCGGTACGCGATGCATCAAACCATGGCTTCAATTCTCGAGCAATGCATTTTCGATATTCGTTCGCTGCAACATCACGCCCGTTCGACGGGCGACACTGCGCGCCCGCGCTGGCCGATGATTGTGCTGCGTACGCCGAAAGGATGGACTGGGCCAAAAGAAGTGGACGGCCACAAAGTGGAAGACTTCTGGCGCGCGCACCAGGTTCCAGTGCTCGACCCGGCTACGAATAAGAGCCATCTGAAAATGGTCGAGGACTGGATGCGCAGCTACAAGCCCGAAGAACTATTCGACGCCAATGGCACGCTTCTGCCGGAACTGCGTGAACTCGCGCCTTCGGGCGCGCGCCGCATCTCCGCCAACCCGCACGCCAACGGCGGTACGCTGCGCAAGGAACTCGAGTTGCCGGACTTTCGAGACTATGCCGTGAAATTGAAGGCTCCAGGTTCAATCTATGCGCCTCCCACCGACGTACTCGGGCACTTTCTCGCGGAAGTCATGCGCCGCAACATGAATTCTTTCCGTGTTTTCGGCCCCGATGAGACCGCCTCCAACCGGCTTACCGCGATCTACACTGCTTCGAAGAAGACCTGGCTTGCCGAATACAAGCCGGAAGATGCCGACGGGGGCGAGCTCGACGTTTTCGGCCGCGTAATGGAGATGCTGAGCGAGCACACCCTCGAAGGCTGGTTCGAAGGCTACGTCCTAACCGGCCGCCACGGCTTGTTCTCAAGCTACGAGGCCTTCGTCCATATCATCGATTCGATGTTCAACCAGCACGCCAAATGGCTGGAGAAATCGAAGAAGGAATTGGATTGGCGCGCGCCCGTGCCCTCCATCAACATCCTTATTACATCCCTGGTCTGGCGCCAAGATCACAACGGATTCACCCATCAGGATCCAGGGTTTCTCGACGTGGTCACCAACAAGAGCCCGGAGGTGGTGCGCATCTATCTGCCACCCGACGCGAATTGCCTGCTCAGCGTGGCAGACCATTGCCTACGTTCACGGGACTACGTCAACGTCATTGTCGCGGACAAGCAAGACCACCTTCAGTACCTCACCATGGAGGAAGCCGTAACGCACTGTACCAAGGGCATTGGCATCTGGGATTGGGCCTCCACAGACGAGGACGCAGAGCCCGACGTGGTCCTGGCGTGCGCAGGCGATATCGCGACCATGGAGGCAGTCGCTGCGGTTGCGATTCTGAAAGAGCGATTCCCCGATTTGAAGATCCGCTTCGTGAACGTCGTCGATCTCTTCCGGCTCATGCCGGAGACTGAGCATCCTCACGGGCTCTCCGACCGCGACTTCGATTCCTTATTCACCACCGACAAGCCGGTGATCTTCAACTTTCATTCCTATGCGTCGCTCATCCACAAGCTCAGTTACCGCCGCAAGAACCACGACAACATTCATGTGCGCGGATACAAGGAAAAGGGCAACATCAACACGCCGCTCGAACTCGCCATTCTTAACCAAGTGGATCGCTTCGACCTAGCCATCGATGTCATCGACCGCGTTCCGCGCCTACATCCGACGGGCGCGCACGTCAAAGAATGGCTGAAGAACCAGATCATCGAGAGCGTCAACTATGCCCATGCCGAAGGCATCGATAAAGAAGAAATTCGCAACTGGAAATGGCCAGAGTAGACATGATGCAAGAGCTGGCATTAAGAAACGATCTAATTCTAGCGCTCAATAGTGGCTCTTCGTCGCTCAAGTTCGGTGTCTACTACCGAGGCGCTAACGACGAAGAGGCGTTGCTGACAGGGAGCGCCGAAGGCATTGGGCACGGCAATGGCTCATTGCACATTCGTTCGTCCGATGGAAAAATACTGGTGGGACGCGAATGTATTCACGAATCGCAAACCGAAGCTCTTGCCACTCTTGCCGCCGAAGTTCGGAGCCATCTCCATGCCGCGCCGGCGGCCGTAGGCCATCGCGTTGTCCATGGCGGGCCGGAGCTCCGCACCCACCAACTCATAACGCCGCAGGTCCTGGACCAACTTCGCGCCGCCACGCATTTCGCACCGCTGCACATCCCGCAGGCGCTGCTGCTCATCACCTCCGCGCAGTCAATCTTCCCCGTGGCGGCGCATTTTGCCTGCTTCGACGATGCGTTTCACCGAACCATCCCAGAAGTGGCATCGCACTTTCCTCTGCCGCAGCGATATTTCGACGCAGGTATTCGCCGTTATGGTTTCCACGGCCTTTCTTACGAATCGCTGGTGCATCACTTTGGCGCACAACTTCCCGAGCGAGCCATCTTCGCGCACCTTGGCAACGGAGCAAGCCTCTGCGCGGTGCGCAATGGATTATCCGTCGATACCACCATGGGCCTCACTCCCACCGGCGGCATCCCGATGGGCACGCGCTCCGGCGATCTCGACCCTGGCGTCATCATTTATCTTCTGCGACATGAGAAACTCGGTGCCGATGAGCTTGAAGATCTACTCAACCATCGGAGCGGCCTTTTTGCACTCTCTTCAGGTGAAAGCGATGTGAAGACACTGGAAGTGAGCGTGCGCTCCAACGATCCTCACGCCGCTCTGGCGCTAAATGTATTTGCTATTTCCGTGCGCAAGGTGATCGGTGCTTATGCAGCGCTCCTCGGTGGCATCGACCTTCTCGTCTTCACCGGCGGCATCGGAGAGCACAGCAATCACATACGATCTTTAGCTGCCGGCGGCCTTGAGTTCCTGGGCTTCACTGCAGACAAGATTCAGATTGTGCCCGCACAAGAAGAACTACAAATCGCGCGCCACTGCCGCAGAATGATGACCATAACTCGCTGAAGAAGCCTCCAAACAGCAATCGGTGGAAGAGTCTATCCGAAGGGTTCTCGCGAGATATAACAGGCCACCGATTGCGGTACCATTCTCTAGATTTCCTAGAAGTCGGCTGGGGGAAGCGTATGTTGTCGGCCGTGGTTAGTGCTCCGATCTCCCCGAAGTCCGTTTCTGGATAGCTTCCGGTTGGCCCACAAAACGGGAACTGACCAGGTTAGTAAACACTTGGGTGTCTATCGAGATCAATTCGAAAAATGGATGGACGACCTTATGGAATGGGAGGCCACCGAGAAGCAATGCCCCGCGTCCATTCTCAAGACGGCCTGCTAACTGGCAATCCCTTCGCGGTTCTGTGTGAAGCTGGCAGAATGGCCGCGAAATGAGGCAGGTACGTACTGACCCATCCTAGAGATCTGCTCCGCGCCTTTGAATAGCTCGGACTGAGCGATCACCATGCTGTGTATAATCTTAGGCCTACGCGCCTGAGTCCATGACTACTAAAGCCTACCCGGACCCCTAAGCCTTTTCGCGAGAAAGCGAGGCTCGTTATTTTGGATCTTGACTGCTTTCTTTACCCTTACAACAAGACATACCGAAACGCCGTCCTGCGGGCTTGGCGGGAGATCGAAAAGGAATACGGCCTTCCCATATTCCAGAGAAAAATGGCGCAAAAATTGATTGAAGAGGCTAAGGAAGAAGCGAAGAAGAATCCAGATGACGCATTATGCCGGTATATCAGAAAGCTGGCGGGAAACCTAGAAAGCAAGGGCCTCCCCGGCGCCTCCGTGATCGGCATGCTGGAAGTCTATTGTTGCAGCCGGAAGGCAGCGCGCTCGAGCGAGGAGGAAGAAGACATTCGGCCTGATCAGGCCCTTGACCCGCCTTACAATCGGAATGTTCTCATTTCAGAAAACCGCGCTGACGTATTCCGCGACTCGCCATCAAGCGCGTCTTGCTGGTTTTTGGCAAGCCCCCAGGCCACCAGTTCCAATCGCCCGCAATACGAAGGAGCGCGGGACCGATCACAATACGAACCAGCGTGGCGTCAATCAACACGGCGACCGCCAACGTAAATCCGATCATCTTGACCACCAGGAAACTTCCGAAGGTAAATGCCGCAAATACCACGATCATAATCGCGGCAGCACTCGTAATCAGGCCGGCGGTTTTAGCCAGACCCTCCGGGATCGCATCCAATTCACTTAGCCCACTTCTTCTGGCTTCGAGAACGCGGGCAACCAAAAATACCTCGTAATCCATGCTTAATCCGAAAACGATTGCGAAGGCGACGATCGGAACAAGAGGAAATACACTGCCGGTTCCCTCAGGAACTCCCAGGAAGCTGCTTCCGTGGCCATTTTGGAAAACGAAAACCAATGCTCCGAAGGATGCCGCGACCGAGAACAGGTTGAGTGCGATGGCCTTCAGGGCGACGAAGACGGATCGGAACCCGCAGAGCAGCGCAAGCAGCGTCCCACCCACGATAAGCCCCATCACCGACGGAAAGCGGTCTCTAATAATCGTTTCATAATCGGCGTTGAGTGCCGGGATGCCTCCAACGAGAAGGGTTGCGCCAGGAACTCCGGTGAGAGCTAGCGCGCCGGTCTTGCGAAGCTCCCGCACCCAGTTGACCTGGTCGCGGAGGGAGACCGAACTCGCGGGTAACACCTCAAGCAGCGCCGCTTTTCCGTCACTACTCAGAAACGTTCGGCGCGTCTCCCGCGAGAGGTCACGGAGGGAAGACCGGTTGCTGTCCGCAATCGTAGTGATAGAAATCACGCGGCCACTGCGAGGGTCGCTCGCGAGGCGCTTGGTGACGCGATCAAGCACATTCCAGCCAGCATCGGTTTCCGCAATGGAGTCGGTTGGAAGCTCGACAATTATGCGCAACGATTCAACCACCCCTTCCCGATCCATCTTTCTCAGGGTGTGAAGGGCACGGACTGATTCCGCCGCCGGCGGAAGCCAATCTCCCCGCGGGACACTGGTATCCAGTCCTCTGATCTGCCAGGCGAGCAGAAGCAAAGGAGTGCCTGCCAAAAGGAGGGCAAGCCAGGGATGCCTGACAATCACCTTTCCCCAGTGCCGCCAGCGCTTTCCCGTACGCGCGGCCCTATGCGCATCCAACTTTGGAGTAAAAGGCAATCGGCCAAGATTAATCCTCGGACCGAGCAATGCCAGCGCTGTCGGAACGATGGTATTTGTAAGCAACACACTCATCCCGGCCACCAGGAATCCCGCGATACCAATGGAACGGATTTCGCTTATCGGCACCGTCAAGAGGGCTAGAAATCCGATGGCTACCGTTGAGGCTGAAATCAAGAGCGTGCGACCTGCCTGACTTGCCGCGATGACCGAGGCCGCCGGTCCGTCATTCCCGGCGGAAACCGCTTCCCGGAAGCGGCTTACCATGAGGAGCGCGTAGTCGATGCCCAAGCCCAGGCCAAGCATGGTCGCCAAATTCTGAACCAGAATGGACAAGTGCCAGCGCTGCGCCAGGAATCCCGTAATCGCCAGAGTGGTCGCGATGGCAAACTGGCCAACCGCCAATGGAATCAAGGCGGCGATCAGGCTTCCAAAAGCCACCAGCAGAAGTGCGAGGGTCGCGGGGATCACCAGACTTTCGCCGCGTTGCACGTCGTCGGCGCTCGCTTTCCGAATGTCGAAATTCAGTGGAATCTCGCCTGTGAGTTCGAGCCTAACCGCCGGATGGCGGCCCCGCAGTTGATTCTCAAGCGAGCTGGCCAGCTGGTGAAGCTTCGGAACAAGCGACTCCACGGGACCGTCGGTCGACATGAGTCCCACAATCACAAACGTTCCCCCTCCCCGGCCCAGAAAGATCGGATCGCGCGAGTCGAGATAGGACACCACTCCGGAAACGCCGGGGTGGTCTCTCAGTCCCGTCACGATGGTTTCTAACGCTTGTCCGCCTTCGTCTGAACCCACAGGCGGGAGTCCCTGGATCACCAGCACCACCTGGTCCACGAACGGCGAGTGAAAACGATTGGCCAGCTCCTGGCGGACAGTTTCAGCCTGGCTGCCTTCGACGCGGGTTGCAGTCTCGAGGTGCCGTTCCGCGTGAAAAGAGAATGGAAGAAGTGCAATGGCTGCTGCGAGGACGATCCCTGACACCCAAAAACGGCGTACGTGCATCGCACTCATAATCTCATACAAGATCGTCGTCACTGAAGCTCTCTTGCGGAGAGCGTACCACTCACAATAACGAGCTATGTGAATCTGCTAAACTTTCAACATCGGCGTGGGAGGATCAATTCGTACCTTATTGTTGTTCGGACTGCTTGCCGCCGTCCAACCTGGAGTGACAGACCCTCGCCTTGGCGTCTGGACGCTCATCTCAGCGCAGTCCAACCTGGATCCTCCGAATCGGCTCTCCATTGCACATCTGCACAACGGCGTGCATGTAGTCATGTCAGGCGAAAGGCATTTCGATTTCACAGCGAGTCGGAACGGACACGATTCGCCCGCACCCGGCAATCTCGGGTTCAATCAAATTGTTCTGCACAGGATCGATAAGAGGCAGGCTGAGGTCACGGAGAAAAAGGACGGAACGGTTGTGGCGACGGTTCGCGAACAGCTTTCGAAGGATGGAAAGGAGCTAACGTCCACGACTGCGACGGTCGGCAACCCCGATCGGATCACCGTGTGGACGCGAAGCGGAGGGGCGAAGGTCGCCAGTGACCTGTTCGTAGGCGAGTGGACGCAAGATCTCAGCAAGACCCGCTTGCGGCAAGGTTTGGTGCTCAAGATCGAGGCGGACGGAAATGGCGGGGTCCGTTTTCTGGGAGACTTCAGCTATACCGCCCGTTTTGACGGAAAACGATACGATCTAAAAAACTCGCGCAACGATACCGTGACGCTTGAACTTGTCGATCCTCACACGGTGGATGCGATTTACCGGCGGGACGAGCAAGTCACTCAAACGGATAGGTGGCAGGTTTCCGCGGATGGGCAACAGATGACGTTATCCACCACAGGCACGTTGGAATCGGGGCAGCGGATAACGGAGAAACTCTTATTTAAGAAGTAGCGGAGAATGTATCTGCGCAGTCTAGAAGCCGATCGCTCTGGGGTTGGTGAGCGTAATAGCGATCTTACGTCAACAATCCCACTGGCTCAACATCGAAGCGAGCGGTTCGTTGGCGCTCGGGCAGCCGCCACCAAGATCGACAGCCACAACGCCAAGAACAATGGCAAGCATAGTGTCACGTGCGGTGAGTCTCGTTTGCTTCCGGGTGGCCGACAATACACCTGGGACTGCGAAATCCAGCCCGAAGTGCTTAACGCGCTTGCAGGCGCGCCTACCAGACATAGGTTCCTACGGACTCCGACGGTAACGTCGTCTGGAAGAATTTATCGTGGTACTTCACCACGAAGGGTTTCGCGAAATTTGCCGTGTTCGAAACTACCAGCACCATCTTGTGCTGAGGAGTAAAAAAGGCGACGCTGGCCAACTGCTCCATCTCACTCGACGACACTCGCACTGAGCCCGGAGGCACGAACTGTGAGAAATGCTCGAGCGCATAATAAGCAACATTCTTGCTTACAGTATTGCCATCCAGTGTGATGGCCCCGGAACAGTCGGTGCATCCCCCGTTGTTTGTATGCGGTCCGTTCTGCGGATCAGCCGCTAAATTCCACAGCAACACGTTTCGGCACCAGTTCCGCGTTGCGCCGATCATTACGCGCCTTACCGCCTCGGCAATTCCAAGTGGCCCAGAGCGCGGCTCGGTGACCGATTGCTCCGTCAGATACAAGTTCTTTTGCGGATACGCATCGTGCACCTGTGTCAGCAAGCTGGCGTCACCGCCGTAAAGATGAAATGCGGTTCCATCCACGTATTTGCTCGCGGAAGGATCTGCCAGAATCGACAGCGCATAGGACAAAACATCCGGGTTATGGTCGTAGAGCAGAATCTTGGTCCGAATTCCTGCCTTCTCGAAAGCAGGCCCCAGAGCGTTCGCAATAAACGCACCCTCTTCCTTCGCAAATACGACCATGCTCGGAGTGTTTTTTGGGTTCAGCGGTTCATTCTCGACCGTGATCGTATCGATTGCGATCCCCTCTGCGTGCATCGCCTCGATGTACTTCACGAAATACTTCGCGAACGCTCCGTAATATTCCGGCCTTAGTTCACCGGCCTTCACGTCGTTGTTTGTCTTCATCCACGCCGGAGCCGACCACGGTGACCCCAGGATTTTGATCACCGGCCGAATCGCCAGGATCTCCTTCAGCACTGGAATAACATTAGTGCGGTCTGGTCCCAGGTTGAACTTCGCCATCTCCACATCGGTCTCGCCCGGCGGCAGGTCATCGTACGAATACACGCGCTCATTCATATCGGAAGACCCAATGCTCACGCGCAGGTAGCTGACTCCCATCCCACTGTCACCGATCGTAAACAATTCCTTCAGCAGGGCAGCCCGTTGCGCAGCGCCCATGCGCATCAGCAGCTGCGCGCTTCCTCCGGTCAGCGCAAAGCCAAAGCCATCAATCGATTGGAAATGCTGCGCATCGTCCACGGCAAGCATCGGCAACTGACCCGCTTCCGGGGAAAAGTGCAGCGCGGCTGCTTGTGGCGCAACCAGGGCAGTCCTGTCGGGTGTCGTCAGCCACATCCGCACCTCGCGCTCCGACTGCGCGTTCGATGACGGGGAACAGAACAGCAGGGCACAACACGAACACAGGAGCAATTTCAGCTTCATTGGGACCTCCGATTACGAACGCCGGGTTTATCAGAAAGATAAACGACTGCGCGTCGCCACAATTCTCCAACGATAACAGCAGGGCATAACCGCGGCTGTCAACCGCGAATCAAACCGGGATGGAGGGATCGTGGGATAGAAAGGTTGTGCTCAGGTGAAATCCAATGCTCTCTAGATAACGGTATTTGAAGTTGTTTGTTGTCGTTCTCCAAGTGGTATCGGGAAACGCGCCAGGGTTCAGGAATGCCGTTGGGCGCATTTTTCGCAGCGGCATGAGCAAAGAGTCGCCAATTTTGGACAAGTGACCCCCAAAAACCTGCTGCAGGCTCCCGAAGAGCTTGGGCATTATCCGTCGCCTCGGGATTGAAAGTCAACGGCGCGATATCTTCCCGGAAGGTTGGTGCAAGAGAGTGGAGAATGCGTCTTCTGGTGTCTGGACCGAATATATGTGGCCGAGGCCTGGCGAGAAGGAGGGTTCGCGCAAGCTCGCTTATTGCTTGCCCTGCCAAAGGGAGTCCTCACGTGGCGTGTTCCGGGGTCTACGACGACAAGATGACCATCGCGGAAGTATCAAAGCTGAGCGGTGGGAAGTAGCCTGGGACCACTCTCTCGCGTCAAGTCGCAAGAAACAACCAGCCGCCTGATCGGGGCGGCTTTTCTCTGCATCACGCCGAATGATTGCGCGGGAACGTCTGTAGACAGGCCATTTCGCTCATTGACCCGCGATCATCTCACAGCTGCTCCGAGGCTTCGATCTTCGGAATCTCCTCGATTGTTCAGTGAGCGCTCGCAGATCGGTGACTCCGCGTTGACCTCACGAGCCGCGACCGAAATGATCCCCTTGCGATGCATAAATCTCAGAATGCCGTTGACCGTATTTTCGAGAGACGGGTCCGGTTTGCCCCACGCGGAGGTATCCCGGGCCATTTGATAGCAAGAGTTGTCATACCGTTTGAACTCCATCGCGGAGATGTTGTCGACAGAGCCCACCAGAAAATCGAGCAGGGGAAAGAGAAGATCTTCCTTCCGGCATCTACGGATCAGCTCGGGAACGAAATCGGGAAGGCTGAATATTTCGAATTGCCTGCCAGTCGCTTTGGTAATAAGCCCGGTAATATCCATCATGTTCGAATAATCGTCCCGAACGACATGATAAGTCTTATTCGCTGTACCGGGAGTGGTAGAGATGGCAACGACATTGTTCGCCACAATGTCGGCGGGAACAAAGCTGACCTGGTTGAGAGTATCGACGCCAATGCCGTGATTCACCATAAAGGCAACCAAGCGAACGGCGATATCGAAGTTGTTACCTCCGCCCGCGACGGAAGGACTCACCAGAGCCGGCCGGAAAATCCGCGCGGAAAGTCCGCGGCTGCGCGCGTCGACAACCACCTGTTCCGCTACCCATTTCGATTGACTGTACCCAAAATCCAGAAGCTCCATATTCTCGTTCAGGTCGGTTTCATACAAGACTGATTTGACCGCCCAGCCAAACACGAAGGTAGTCGAGACATAGTTGAACTCTTTGGGCCTTCCCTCGAACGCCAATCTTACGACCTCATTGGTTCCCAGCACGTTCGCGTCACGCATCAGGTCGTAGTTGAACAGGTAGTTCACGGTTGCACCGTTATGGAACACGGTGTCGATTTCACTCGCGAGGAAATCCCACACGTCCTGCATCAGGCCAAGCTTTGGCTGCCCTAGATCGCCGGAGACGGGGATCACGCGGGCCTCGAACATCTCCATCAGCCCCGCTCCGCAGGGTCCCATTGACTCCATCGCAGCTCTCAGTCTCTGCCTGCCCTGCTTTTCGTCGGAAGACCTGACGAGAACATAGATCTTCGCCCGTGTCTGTTCCAGCAAGCTTTTTATGAGGAATGGCCCTATGAAGCCTGTCCCTCCCGTGAGCAGCACATGATTCCGCATCGGTATCTCCGGCATGGGCGAAGGCACCGTAGGCTCGAAGATGAGCTTCCTGTCATTGCTCATCATCTGTTTCTCAGCGGCGCACTGCTCTTCACGGAAAGCCGCAAGGGAATGGCGCAGATGAACCAGTGCCTCATCGGGAGCGCGCTCCAGTTGTTCGGCTAGTCCAAACAACTCAGCTACACTGACACGCTGAATGACACCAATATCTACCTGCCTCGCCTGCAACTCGGCGCCTTTATCCTTCAGGAGTTCCTTGAGCTCATGCATGAATACAACAAGATCCAGGGAATCCAGGCCGGCTTCGACGAGGTTGTACGATTCCAGACCAGTCAGGTTGTACCTGGCCTTCAATTCGGCGAAAGAGGAATGTATGTCGGAATGGGACTTCCCGGCGTCCTTCTCCCGCGAAAAGTCGGAGAGAACGGTGAACTGACCTTGCAGCCACATCTGCTTGGTCTTATGGCGCATGATCTTCCCTGAACTCGTTCTCGGGATCGCACGAGGCGCGATGAGGGAAATCATCGCCACTTCCACGTTGAGATAATTCCGGACCGCAGCCGCAATCTTTCGCGCTTCGGGAAGCGCCCTGGGATTCTTGACTTCGGCGACGATTGCCAGCGCAGGTTCGCTGTCTTCCTGAACCTGGAACGCAGCGACGCAATTGTGCCGGATTAGATTGGATGACTTCTCCACGACGTTCTCGATGTCCTGCGGGTAATAGTTTTGGCCGCGGAGAATAATCATGTCCTTGATGCGACCGCAGACGTAGAGTTCGCCGTTGTGGATGAATCCAATGTCGCCGGTCCGAAGGTAGCCGTCGTCATAGGGAGTATCGTCCACGAGCCGCGCACGAAACTGCTTCAGAGTCAATTCAGGATTATTCCAGTAACCTTGGCACTTACCGCTTCCGGCGACCCAAATTTCGCCGATGCGCCCTGGCTTAAGAGCGAAATGTCCTTCCGGATCCACGATCTTAACGTCGAGACCCAGGAGCGAGGTTCCACAACTGACAATCTGCGTGGCCCCACCGATTTCTGAGACCTCGGTAGTCATGCGGGCCTTCCCCAACGCCAGGGCACGCTTGTTGACGGAAACGATGTTGCGACCGCCCAGTGAGACCGCCAAAGTATTCTCGGCCAGCCCGTAGGCGACATGGAAACTCTCGGACTTAAGTCCATAGGGCTGAAACGCTTCTAGAAACCGAGTGTAGGTATCCGGTTTTACGGGTTCTGCGGCACACAGCAATATGCGAAGCGAGCTGAGATCACAAGCCTCCAGGCTTTCCTTGGAAAGCCTCCCGGCGCGCAAGCAATAGTCGTAGGCGAAGTTGGGGGCGGCCCCCGCAGTGGCGTGGTAGGTGGTTATCGTATTAAACCACAGGATCGGACGTTGAATGAAGTCCATGGGAGCGAACCCGTACGTCGTGCCACCTTTCAGTGCTGGATACAGGTAGCATCCGATCAGTCCCATATCGTGATACTGCGGAAGCCAGGAAACAACGACCGGCGCGGAATGGTCGATCACGAGCGGATAGGTATTCAGGATGTTTTCGTGGGTCACGATCACGCCCTTGGGCTCCATCGTCGAACCCGACGTGTACTGGAGGAACAATATCTTCGAAGGATCGACAGGTGGTCGGTCCGAAATCGTGTCCACGAAATCTTCCGTGGCGATCCACGGAAGACCGGAAATGTAATCTACGTCGACGCCCGACGCCGAGACTCCACGTCTGGCGAGATTCGTCTTGAGAGATGCGTGGTAATCTCTGCTGGTTAAGATCCCAGCCGCCTGGCAATCCTTTGCAATGTGGACTGTCTTATATAGCGCGCTCTGGAAGCCGCGCGAACTGGGGGGATAGACCGGCACCGGGATCAATCCCGCGCGCACGCAACCAAAAAATGCGCAGATCATTTCGAGCCCCGGCGGGTAGGCAAGCAGAACCCGATCGCCCGCCGCGAAACGACCCTCTTGCCGCAAATGTCCGGCGATCGCTTGCGTTCGGCGGAGAAACGACGCGTAGGTGTGGGTTTCGATGGGATCGCCGTTTACGTCAAGGTACGAATAAAGTAGTTTGTTCGGGTGCTCATCTGCCAGCCTATCCAGGTGGTCCAGAATTGACGCCGTCATCAATCAGCGATCCTCCAAGGTCGAATAGAACGCAAGTCAGCAAACGAAACATACCTCGCCAGCGAGCGAGGTGAAACATGATTGAGTCTCGAAGTGCAGGCCTGGAATGTGGGATTGTGAGCATGTACGCGTATTTTTTTTCTCACCACAAGCGTCGCTCGATTAGCTGGGGAACGGAGGTTCTCCTTTTTACCGCACAGGATGCGAAGCAGACTTGTGGAGCTCCTATACCAAATGCCGGAGCCCCGTTCACTAAGGTTCATTGATTAGTATATTAGCAAAACGTTTGCACAATACCATGCGTCATCGCTTCCTGGGATGAGGCACCAGCATCCCTAGCTGTGTCCGTTCTGAATTTTCTTGATTGCCTTTAATGGCTCGCACTAAAATATTGCAGCGAGACTGTCGACGGCGCAGCAACAATTACGCTGCGGGTCAGGGCCGTTTGTGCATCTTGTGGAACGCGTCGGGTCCAATTTACCATGATTGCGGAGGCGCCGATGACGTTCGAGACCGGAGCGGTGATTGCCCATCAACCGGACATCGCGGATCTTGTACCATCGGAAACTTCAGCTTCGTGGATTATCGAATCGGCCGGTGCGTCTTCATTCCCGAAAGTCTTGCGGAGCCGCCTGGATAGGTTTTTTGCCGATCAGAACATTTCTCCCAAAGCGGACCGCACCATGTGGGTCAAGATCGCTGTGGGTCTGGCAGTCCTCGTGGGCGCATGGATTGCTCTGTATACGCTCAGGCCTGGCTCATGGAAATTTGTCGCCCTCTATCTTTTAGGCGGCCTGGCGCAGACATTCCTTTTGCTGAACATCGCCCATGACAGCAATCACAACGCCATCTCGTCCCGGTCGCACGTCAACAAAACCCTGAACTATGTCTTCGATCTATGCGGAATGAGCTCGTACATGTGGCGTATCCTCCATCATCGTGGTCATCACTCCTGCATCAATCTCCACGGTGAAGACGACGCGCTTTCAGGACGCGGCATCTTTCGCTTTACGCCTTATGAACCCCGGGCGCCATGGCACCGGTTCCAGCACATCTACGCGCTGTTCGTTTACGCGATGTTCTCTCTCGATTATGTGTTCTTTAGGGACTTCCAGTGCTTTTTCTTCCCGACCCATGAATATCTGAGACGCACTAAACATTCTCTGCGCGAATATGCCATTCTCTTTGCCGGCAAGGGTTTCTACCTGACTTACATGCTTATCTTGCCGGTGATGGTGCTGGGAAAATCGCCTCTGCTGGTGGCCGGGGCGTTCCTCCTGGTCCATTTGATCGTCGGTTTAACCGTAACGCTCGTATTCCAGTCGACGCACACCGTCGATAGCACTTACTTTCCCTCGGATCGTGGCGAGTTTGAAAACGGCGTGTATCACATCTTCGCGACAACGGCCGATTATGCGACGGAAAACCCGCTTGTCGGTTGGCTCGTGGGCGGGCTTAACCATCACATCGTCCATCACTTGTGCCCTTTCGTGTGCCATACTCACTATGCTCCGCTGACCAGGATCGTGAAGCAGACTGCAAAAGAGTTTGGGGTTTCCTATCGGCAAAACCCCACCATGACCGGGGCAATCCGGCATCATCTGATGCTCTTGGAGCAACTGGGGAACGAAAACTGATTCTGAGCGTTTTATCTTTTGCGCATGGCCAGCCACCACTTCCTAAAAGTGACATGAAATCTCCTGCGGTTCGAGGCCAGTATCAACACGACTGGGTATGAAATCATCAATGCCTGTCCCCGTTGTTTCCCGACTCCGCTGCTTTGCGGATTCTCGCGCAATGGCCCGCAATCCGGTGCAGGTTTTGTCCAGATACAACGAAATCTTCGGCGACACATTCCGACTCTATTTGGGTGGTCTCAAGGAAGCAATCGTTACCATCGATCCCGCTGTCATTCAGCACGTGTTGAAGACCAATGCGGAGAACTACCAAAAATCCGAAATTCAGATAAAGCGTATGGGCCACTTCCTGGGGAAAGGTCTTCTGACGACCCACGGAGAAGCCTGGCGCACGCAGCGGCGTCTAATCCAGACGGGCTTCGATCGGAAGCAACTCGATGTGCTGTCCTCAATCATGCAGGACTCCCTCGCCGAGTCGCTGCGCGATTTCGACAGACAGATCCACGGTGGCCCCGTGGATATTTACCCCCACCTCATGAAAATCACCTTCGCTATGGTCGCCCGATCGCTATTTGGCGCGCGCTTGAAGGATGAAGACATCGATCTTGTCAGCCAGACCATCTGCACCGTCCAGGAATTCATTGTCCGGCAAACCCTTCAGCCCTATCTGAATCCCTGGTTCGCGGTCTCGGGCGAACTGCGCAGACACGAAGACATGCGAACCCGCGCCGACGCCGTTCTGCTCGAATATATAAGGAAGCGCCGCAACGAACCGCCCGGCCACGATCTGCTGCAGACTTTGATGGATGCGCGTTACAGCGATGGCGAAGGCATGAGCGATGAACTCATCCTGAGCGAGAGCATGCAACTTCTGGTTGCCGGCCATGAAACATCGTCGAATGCGCTGTCGTGGCTTCTTTTTCTTTTGAGCTCGCGTCCAGATTGCCTTGAAAGGGTACGGCAGGAGTTTGATACCGTGCTCGGCGACGCGCCTCTAAGCTACAGCGACGTTCCCAAATTCGAATTTGTGACTCAGGTCATTCAGGAGGCGCTCCGCCTCTACCCGCCATTTTGGATGGTCGACCGCATGGCTGTTGCAGACGACCGTGTAGGCGACGTTGCGATACCCCAGGGATCGATGGTCATTGTGTATGTGTACGGTGCGCATCATGCCCCGCGCTACTGGCAGAATCCTGAGAACTTCGATACGGAGCGTTTCACCAAAGAAAGCGACAAGCTGCGCACGCCGTTCACCTTCCTTCCCTTCGGAGCCGGACCGCGAGGCTGTATCGGCGGAAATTACGCGATGCTGCAGATCCTCATGATTTTGCGCGATCTGCTCAGAACGTACGATTTTCAGTTGGCTCCGGGCCAAATGATCGAAGCTCGCCCGATGGTCATCCTGCGGCCGAAACACGGAATCCGCATGATGTTCACCAAGGCAAATTGTCATCAGGGGCTAATTGAAGGAGTGCATTCGCACCGATAAGTCGGCATATCGGCATTGACGAGTGGCCCAATCCCGTGCGCCGGCATCGGCCGAGTCCCTTTCGACCGAGAGCCTGACCCGCCGAGAATCTTCCTGCCATTCGAGATAATAAGCGCCTTCGGGATGCCGCTCTTCTTTGCCGCTAACGAGAACGAAATAGGGTTTGACCCGCCCATTTGCGGACTGAGCAACGGGACAGTAGCGCAGGCCGTCTCTGGTCATCACTCTCTTTGTGAGATTGACGGAATAGCCGCCTGTCCGCATTACGAACCGCTTTTGGTTCTCCTGGCGGGTGAGGTATTGGAGGTTGGAAGCGTGATTGTGCGTATAGTCGCCATCCTTGTGGGTGGTCTCGTGCCCCGCTGGACAGTCGCCTAGAAATGCCGGAGCGACCAAGCTGTGAACCGTTTTTTGGTAGTGTCTGAAATGTTATTTCAGACACTACCCGTGAAGTCGTGTTGTTGCAACGAGAAAATGTCGTATTAACTGCAACGAGATTCTGTCACCCCTTTCTGAATTAGGTCACGGCAGCGACGGCGGGGCGACCGCCGAGGTTGTAGATGCGGGGCATTGTTTTTTT
>Ga0210394_10003629_pt1 | contig 19014 bp, 18 predicted proteins | sample IncBWC12MmetaG_FD_160121 | JGI IMG/M metagenome (GOLD analysis project Ga0210394, IMG submission 160121) | Forest soil microbial communities from Barre Woods Harvard Forest LTER site, Petersham, Massachusetts, United States - Inc-BW-C-12-M | ecosystem: Environmental > Terrestrial > Soil >...
CGGCCGCGAGCACCTCGGCGAGGGACTGCGCGGAGGGCAGATCCGACAGCGTGGTAAGCAGGCGCCATTCAGAAGCAGACATGGTGTCCCTACAGTGCCAAAGGCGCGATGTTTCTACAATGCGCCCCATGCTCATCGTTCGGAGTCTTTCCCGCAGCTTCCGCGAGGGCGGGCGCGTGCATCAGGTGCTCGACGGAGCCGACGCGCAGGTGAGGCGCGGCGAGACGGTCGCGGTCACCGGGCGCAGCGGCTCGGGCAAGTCGACGCTCCTCAATCTCATCAGCGGCATCGATCGTGCCGACCGCGGCACGGTGGAGATCGACGGTCGTGACGTGACGGCCATGGGCGAGCCCGCCCGCACCCTGTTCCGCCGTGCCCACATCGGCTTCGTCTACCAGTTCTTCAACCTGATTCCGACGCTCGATGTCGAGGAGAACGTGCGCCTGATGCTCGAACTCAACGGCGCACGCGGAGCCCAGGCGCGCGAGCGCAGCCTCGCGGCGCTCGCGGACGTGGGTCTGCGCGAGCGGGCGCACAGCGCGGTGGACCAGCTCTCCGGCGGCGAGCAGCAGCGGGTGGCGATAGCCCGCGCGCTGGTGCACCGGCCCGCTCTGCTGCTGGCCGATGAACCCACCGGCAATCTCGACGAACAGACCGCGGCTGAGGTGCTGCCGGTGCTGTTGTCGCTCGCACGCGCGCGCGGCACCACCGTCGTGATCGTGACGCACGACGTCGCCCTGTCCCGCCTGGCGGATCGGGTGCTGGAGCTGCGCGAGGGCCGGCTGCTCCCATGATGCCGACCCTGCGTGCAGCCAGCCTGCGGCATCTGCTGCGCCATCCGGCGCAACTGGCGCTGGCGCTCATCGGGCTGACACTCGGTGTGGGCACGATCGTGGCGGTGGACGTCGCCACGGCGAGCTCGCAGCGCGCCTTCGAGCTCTCCCTGCAGGCAGTCAACGGCGCCGCCACCCACCAGATCACGGGCGGTCCGCGCGGCATCGATGAACGGCTGTACGTGCAGCTGCGCACGCACGCCAATGCAGGCGCGCCGCTGCGCCTCGCGCCGCTGGTGACGGGGTACGTCAGCGTGGGTGAGCGCGCCATGCAACTGGTCGGGGTCGACCCGTTCGCTGCCGCGCAGCTCGCGGGCGAGGGACAGGTCGCCGCAGCGCCCGACCCGGCAACCGAGGGTGTCGATGGATTGCGCCGCTGGTTCAGCGAGCCGGGCGCCGTGGTCATGAGCGCGGCGACCGCGCAGCAGCTGGGGCTGTCGGTCAACAGCCGCTTTGAGGTGACCGTCGGCGGCGTGCGGCAGCGTGCCACGCTCATCGGCCGGATCGCCAGCGCCGGCGCGGGGTTCGACACAACGCTGCTCACTGACATTGCACAGGCACAGGAATGGCTCGGCAGGGTCGGCCGCCTGTCGCGCATCGACGTGCGCGTTGCCGGAGGCGCGCCGCAGGCCGCGCTGGCGTGGCTGCGCGCGCAACTGCCTGCTGATCTGGAGCTGCACGCGACGCGCGCCCAGGCGCGCGAAACCTTCGCCATGACGGATGCGTTCACGACCAACCTGAAGGCCATGAGCCTGTTGGCGCTGTTGGTGGGCGCGTTTCTCATCTACGGGGCGGTGAGCTTCGCGGTGCTGCAGCGCCGCGCGACCATCGCCGTGCTGCGGGCGCTGGGCGCTACCCGCGGCGAGGTGCTCGCCGTCGTGCTCGGCGAAGCGGCGGTGCTGGGCGTGGTCGGCGCGCTGTGCGGGGTGCTGCTGGGGGTGGCGCTCGGACGGGGCCTGGTGGGACTCGTATCCCAAACCATCAATGACCTGTATTTCGTGGTGAGCGTCAACGCGGTCACCGTGCCCGTGAGCGGCGTCGTCACGGCGCTGTGCGTCGGGCCGGCGACGGCGCTGGCCGCAGCGCTCCTGCCGGCGCTGGAGGTCGCCGCGAGCGCACCGCAGCTGGGACTGGCGCGTTCAGTGCTCGAGACGCGGGCGGTACGGGTGGCGCGAACTCTGGCCATCGTCAGCGCACTGCTGGCGGTGGGGGCGGGCCTGATCGCGTGGGTTTCCGGCCGGAGCCTCCTGGCCGGGTTCGCCACACTGTTCATGCTGCTGCTGAGTGTGGCGGCGGTCACGCCGGCGGCGCTGCGCGTGCTCGCACAGGGCGCGGCACGGCTCAGCGCGCGAGCGAGTCCGGTGGCGCGGCTCGCCTGCGGCGACATCGCGGCCTCACTCAGCCGCACGGGCGTGGCCTGCGCCGCGCTCGGCATGGCGCTCACTGCCATGATCGGGGTCGCCATCATGGTGGAGAGCTTCCGCGAATCCCTGCGCGAGTGGCTCATTCACACCCTGCGCGCGGACGTCTACGTCAGCGCTCCGGGCCCGGCGGAAGCCGCGGAACGCCGGCTCGATGCGGCCCTCATCCGCGCGCTGCTCGCGACACCGGGGATCCGTGATCACAGCGAGAGCCGGCGGGTGGAGGTCGCATCTGCGCGCGGCGCGCTGGATCTGAACGCCGTCAGATTCGCGTCCGCCAGCTACGCGGCGCTGCAGTTCACGCAGTCGGACGCGGCGCACGCGTGGCCGGAGTTTGCGCGCGGCGCGATCCTCATCTCCGAGCCGCTCGCCTGGCGGCTGGGGCTCGCGCCTCACGACACCCTCACCCTGACGACCGCTTCCGGGCCACGGGCGTTTGCGGTGGCGGGCGTGTACCGCGAATACGCTAACGACCGCGGCGAAGTGCTCATGAGCCTCGCTCAATACCAGCGCCTGTGGGGCGATGAGGCGATCAGCGGGCTCGGCATCTATCTGGCTCCCGGGGTCGAGGCGCAGCGGGCGGTTTCCGAATTGCGCGCGGCCGCGGGCCACCGGCAGGCGCTCCTCATCCGCTCCAACGCCGACATTCGCGCGCTGTCGATGCGCATTTTCGAGCGCACCTTCGTGATTACGCGGGTGCTGTACTGGCTCGCTGCGGGTGTGGCAGCGGTGGGGCTGGTGAGTGCGCTGCTGGCGTGGGAGCTGGAACGCTCGCGGGAGCTGGCGATCCTGCGCGCGCTCGGCCTGACCCCAAGGGGTACCGCGCTGTTGGTGCTGGCGCAGACCGCTTTCATGGGCGTCGCCGCGCTCCTCGCGGCGATTCCGGCGGGACTGTTGACCGCCCTGGTGCTGACCGGGGTCATCAATCGCCGCGCCTTCGGCTGGCAGATCGACCTGCACCTGACGCCGGCGCAGTTCACCGATGCTCTGTGGCTCGCGCTCGCCGCGGCGCTCGCGGCGGGTGTGTACCCGGCGTGGCGCAGCGCGCGGGCGCCGCTCGCACACGGTCTGCGGGAGGAGTGATGCGCCACGGCCGCGCGAGGGCAATGACCCGGCTGGCGATCACGGGCGCGGCAGCCTGGGCGATGGCGAGCGCGGTGCCGCCCCCCGCGCAGCGCGGCGTAGGCTCCGACGAGGCGCCGGCGGGCTTTGCGCAGGCGCTGGCGCCCTGGAGCTTCGCGTTTCCGCGTGATCACGGACCGCATCCGCAGTTCAGGCAGGAGTGGTGGTATGTCAGCGGCAATCTGGACGCTGCCTCGGGGGAGCGCCTGGGATTTGAGCTGACGTTCTTCCGCTTTGCCCTGCAGCCCGAGCCAGGGCCCGCGCGCGAGCCCGGGCCCGCGGCCGCGGACTCGGCCTGGCGTGCACGCCAGATCTACCTGGCGCACTTCGCGATTACCGATGTGAGCGCCGGCCGATTTCGCTTCGCCCAGAAACTGTCGCGCGAAGCGCTGGGGCTCGCCGGGGCGCAGACCCTGCCGCTGCGCGTGTGGATCGATGACTGGTCACTCGAGGCCGCGACTGCCGGCCCGACGGCGCAGGAGTGGAGCCTGCGCGCCGCGCAGCCCGGGTATGTGCTCGAGCTCACGCTGCAGGCCGCGGCACCGCCGGTTCTGAACGGTGATGCGGGATTGAGCCGCAAGTCGGGCGAGCCGTCCGCGGCGACCTACTACTACTCGATACCGCGCCTGGCTGTGCGCGGGCGGCTGATCCGCGAGGGTCACCCGCTTCGGCTTCAGGGCCTGGCGTGGCTCGATCGCGAGTGGGGGAGCGGGGGCCTGGGACCGCAGCAGGTGGGTTGGGACTGGTTCGCGCTGCAGCTGAACGACGGCAGCGCGCTGATGTTCTACGCGCTGCGCGACAGGGACGACAGCCGTGATCAGCACAGCGCCGGCACCTGGGTCGAGGCTGCCGGTGCCTGCCGTCCATTGTCCAATGAAGAAGTGAGGATCGAGGTCACAGATCACTGGAGCAACGCGCAGGGGACCCGCTACCCGGCGCTCTGGCGCATAAGCGTGCCCGCGCTCGCGCTCGAGGTAAGCGTGCGTCCCGTGCTTGCCGATCAGGAGCTCAGGACCACGCCCGATTACTGGGAAGGCGCGGTGGATGTCAGCGGAACGCGCGCCGGGCGCAACATCGCCGGGCGCGGCTATGTGGAGCTGGTCGGCTACGCGCCGGAACGCGGAACGCGGCACGACACTGGCGCGCACGCGCGTCTTGATCGATGATCCCGCTCCTAAGCAGCCTTGGCCCCTTCGACCTGGAGACCATCATGCGATGTCCGTTGCTTGCCGCGCTCACCACCGTCCTGATCACGATTCCGGCCTACGGTGCCCTGCCCGATGGCGCCAAGGCTCCGGACTTCAGCACCGCGGCGTCGCTGGCGGGCAAGGAGTTCAAGTTCTCGCTCGCGGATGCCCTGAAGAAGGGGCCGGTGGTGCTGTATTTCTATCCCGCCGCGTTCACGCCTGGGTGCACGGTCGAGGCGCATGAATTCGCGGAAGCCACGGCGAAGTTCGAGCAGCTCGGCGCCACGGTCATCGGTGTGTCGCACGATCCTATCGAGAAGCTCGACCGCTTCTCGGTGAGCGAATGCCGCAACAAGTTCGCGGTCGCTTCCGATGCGGACGGCGGCATCATGAAGGCTTACGACTCGGTGCTGCCCTCGCACCCCGAGTACGCCAATCGCACCTCCTACGTGATCGCGCCGAGCGGGCAAATCATCTATTCCTATACGGCCATGAAGCCCGACCAGCACGTCGAGAACACCCTCGCCGCCGTGAAGAAGTGGCAAGAGGCGCACAAGAAGACCTGACCAGGAGGGCCGGCTCTCTGGCCGGGATATCCTGAGGCGCCTCGACTTCACGCCTCGGCGCGTAGCGCACCCAACTGCCGGGGTTTTGGCGCAAAGTGTCGGCATGTATTCGAGGCGTGCCGACATTTCGCGTTACTTTCTCGCGGCAGACCATGCCGCCGAGCGCCTGCGCACCGCTGGGATAGGCGCGTTTATCCGTCCACGCCAGCTCGGTGAGGCCGGACTGACACCCGATCAGCTTCCATCGCTTATTCGCCGAAGGGTCGTCGAGCAGGTTTCGCGGGGTCTGTACCGCATCCTCGGCGCGGAGCCCACGGAGAACTACTCCCTCGCGATGACGTGCGCCCGCGTCCCGAACAGCATCGTCTGCCTGCTCTCCGCTCTGCGCGTGCACGGCATTGGATCGCAGGTACCCGCTCGGGTCTGGCTCGGTATCCCTCACAAGGCCCGGCCGCCACGGCTGCATGCGCCGCAGCTGCGCATCGTGCGTTTCAGCGGGCCGGCCTGGACCTACGGGGTGATACGGGTCGAGTTCGAAGGAGTGCCGGCGCGAATCACAAGCCCGGCCCGCACGGTCACAGACTGCTTCAGGCACGAGAGACTGGTCGGGGCGGAGGTCGCCATCGAGGCACTTCGCGACGCGCTCAGGAAGCGTCTCGTCACCATCGCTGAGCTTTTTCGGGTCGAAGAGGTCCTGCCGTCCAGGCGCCTGCGCGTGCAGCTGGAGATGCGCTCCAAATGAGAGGGCGCATCTGCCATCACGCGGATTCAGCCGGCTCAGGCGAGATCGGCGAGCTGGGCCGGCACCTGACGGCGCAGCAGCAAATTGCGCGCTTCCCACTGTTCCTGCGCGGGCAGCTCCTGCAGGAAGCTCACCTCGCCCCCCGCCAGGAGCGCGATCGGCACGCCGTCGCGATACAACAGGCGGTTGCCACTGAGGGAGGGCAGGCGCGCGCCCGGTGTGAGGATGCCGACCAGGTTCAGCGGGTCGGCGCCTGACAGCGACACGTAGTGCCCCTCGTGCGGCTTGCGGCGCGCCTCGCGCAGCAAGGCGATCGCCTCGGGCGCGGCGTACTGCTCGCCGGTGAAGCCGGCGACGAAGCGCCCGCCGCGAATCTCACCGCGCGCCTCGAGGCGCCGGCAGCACATCAGCAGATCGCGCCACGGCGGCAGCCAATCCGCCTCGCGCGCCAACAGTCGCCAGAACACCACTCCCCAGCGGCGCAGCAGCGTGCGCACCAGAGCTTCCACGGTCTCCTCGCCGGGTGCGTGATCGGCAGCGGCGGTGCCCTCGGCGCGGGCGATCCTCGACCAGCGTCCCGCGGCGTCCATGCCGAACAGCGCGATGCGACGCCGCCGCCGGCCGCCCAGGGCGGATCTGCGGCGGTCGGCGGGAAGCAGCAGGGCGCGCAGCCCCGCGAAGCTGTCGGAGTTCACCAGCCCGAGGGCCACCAGCTCGGCAAGCGCTTCCTCGGCCTGCGTGGGCAGGAGCCCGGTGCCTGGCGCGATCTCATCGAAGAAGGACGCGCCCTGCGCGGACAGATACTGCGCCACGCGCTGCGCGCTCGAGGACAGGTGCGACGCATCCACCGGCCCGGTCAGGGTGGACCACAGGCGCATGTTACGCCGCGCGAGCAGCACGATCGGCGTGGCGCGCACCGGCGCCGCGCCGCGCGCCGGGTCGCTGCGGCGGGCGCTGAGCCGCGTCCACACGAAACGACCGGCGAGGCATTGCTCATCGAGCCAGGCGGGTTCGTACTCGCTGATGCGGCTGGGCAGAAGCTCGGTCTCCCAGGCGCTGGCCGGCGCCTCGAATCCCTCCAGCTGCGCCAGGACTGCGCCCACCGCGTCGGGTCCCTCCATGCGCAGCGCCGGCGTGACCCGCTGCCACTCGAACAGGAAGCGCAGAAAATCCCGCGCTTCGATCGGCTCGATCTCCGCACGCAGGCGCCGCACGGTGTAGCGGTGGATTCGTGCCAGCAGCCGCCGTTCGCACCACTCGCTCCCCGCCGGCGCGTCTGCGGTGAATGCGCCGCGCATCGCGAAGCCTTCCGCCTGCAGCACGGCGAGCGCCGCCTCGACCCGCGCTGCCGGCATGCTCAAGTCCGCCGCGAGCGCGGGCACGGTCGTCGGTCCCAGACCCTCCAGGCGCCCGCGCACCACTTCCACCAGCGCGCCTTCCGCGCTGAAGCCGTGCGCATGGGCTGCGGGCGTGATCACCGCGGGCTCAGGCGTCGATTGCGGGTACAGGGCCGTAAACAGCGGCAGTCGCTCGGCCGTGACCCACAGCCGCGTCCCCGCGGCGCCGATGCGGGTCACGCGCTGCTGCGCGACCAGGGTGGCGATCAGGGCGGGCCAGAGCGCACCGCGCTCGACCTCCGCTTCAGTCAGGAACGTGAGCCACAGGAGCGCATCGTGCAGCTCGTCGGCGGTGGCGGCATCCGGCCAGGCTTCCTCGCGCACGCGGCGGATGGCATCAGGGTCGAGCCTGCCGAGGTCGGCGGCGCTCTGCGGATCGAGCCAGCGCCGGCTCATCACTGCCTGGGTGCGCCGCTCCTCCAGCGGCGCGTCATCGAGAAACGCGTAAGGTCTGGCGGACAGCACTTCCAGCGCGAGCGGCGAGGGCTCAGTCAGATCGCGCGCGATTGCCCGGATGCGGCCCGACTCCAGGGCGCGCAGCAGCCGCTCCAATCCCCCGATATCCATCGCCTCTTCGAGACAGTCGCGGATCGTCTGGCGCACCAGCGGGTGATCCGGAATCTCCAGCTCGCCCGGGAGATTCTCGGCGCACGCGAGCTGGTCGGGAAAAACCGCGCCGAGTAAGTCTTCCGCCGCCATGCGCGCCAGCGGTGCCGGCACCTTCTTGCCGCCGCGGTAGCGTGGCAGCGCCAGTGCAATTCCGGCACTCCAGCGCCAGCGCACCGGAAACATGGGGGCGGCGCACAACGCCTGCACCAGCAGCGGCCGCACGGTGCTGGAATGAAGGTAACGGGCCACCTCGGGGAGCTCGAAGCTGTGCGCCGTGGTCAGCGACAGCACGATGGTGTCCTCGGTCGCCGCCGCCTGCAGCTCGAAGTTGAACGAGCGGCAGAAGCGCTTGCGCAGTGCCAGTCCCCAGGCACGATTGATGCGACTGCCGAAGGGAGAGTGAATGACCAGCTGCATGCCGCCGGCTTCGTCGAAGAAGCGCTCGAAGATCACCGTCTGCTGGGTCGGCAAGGCCCCGAGCGCGGCGCGCGCCGCGGCCAGATAGTTCACCAGCTGCACCGCGGCCGGGGTTGTGATACCCGCCTGCGCCGCGAGCCACTGCGTCGCCGCCTCGAGTCCCTCATCCAGCCGCGCCTCGAGCTCCAGGCGCAGCCGCGAGACGCTCGCTGACAGCTCATCGGTGCGCCCGGGCGCCTCGCCGAGCCAGAACGGAATGGAGGGCGGCTCGCCGTGCGCATCCTCGACGCGGATCCGGCCCTGCTCCACACGCAGGATGCGGTAGGACACATTTCCCAGCTGGAAGACATCACCCTGCAGACTCTCGACCGCGAAATCCTCGTTCACCGTGCCGACGAACTGCGCCTGCGGCTCGAGAATGACCTGATAGTCGGCGTTGTCGGGGATGGTGCCGCCGCAGGTGATGGCGGTCAGTCGCGCGCCGCGCCGTCCCGTGACCCGATGATTCACGGCGTCGTGATGAATGAGCGCCCCGTGCCGGCCGCGGCGCGTGCTGTAGCCTTCGGCGAGCATGCGCAGCACTTCGTCGAACTCGGCGCGCTGGAGATCCCGATACGGATACGCGCCGCGCAGCAGCGCATACAGACTCTGCTCGTCCCATTCGCGCGCCGCGACCTCCGCGACGATCTGCTGCGCCAGCACGTCGAGGGGGCTCACCGGTATGACGAGCCGGTCGAGCTCCCCGCGGCGCACAGCGAGCAGCAGCGCCGCGCACTCCACCAGATCATCGCGTGACAGCGGAAACAGCCGTCCCTTGGGCGTGCCGCCCAGCGAGTGACCGGAGCGGCCGACGCGCTGCAGCAGGGCGGCGATCGAGCGCGGCGAGGCGAGCTGGCACACCAGGTCCACCTCGCCGATGTCGATCCCGAGCTCCAGGGATGCGGTGGCTACCAGTGCGCGCAACTCGCCGCGCTTCAGGCGCGCCTCCGCGTCCAGCCGCGACTCCTTGGCCATGCTGCCGTGGTGCGCGGTGACGTGTTGCTCGCCGAGGCGCTCGGACAGATGCCGCGCGATGCGCTCGGCCTGTCGCCGGGTGTTGACGAACACCAGCGTGGTGCGGTGCTCGCTCACGAGCTGCGCCAGGCGCTCATACAGCTGCGTCCACACTTCTCCGGACATCACCGCCTCGAGCGGCGCGGCGGGGATCTCCAGCTGCAGGTCGCGCTCGCGCACGTGGCCCGAGTCGATGATGGTGCAGTCGGCTTGGCGATCGGCGCGCACAGCGCGTGTGCCGACGAGGAAGCGGGCCACCTCCTCGACGGGCTTCTGGGTGGCGGACAGGCCCACGCGCGTGAGCGGCCGGCCGGCGAGCGCCTCGAGCCGCTCGAGCGTGAGCGACAGATGCACCCCGCGTTTGCTGCCGACCATGGCATGGATCTCGTCCACGATCACCGTACGGGTGCTCGCGAGCATTCGCCGGCCGGACTCGGAACCGAGCAGGATATACAGCGACTCAGGGGTGGTGACCACGATGTGGGGCGGGCGCTTGGCGCTGGCCACGCGCTCGCGCTGCGGCGTGTCGCCGGTGCGCACGAAAGTGCGGATGTCCACCTCCGGCAGACCGAGCGCGCGCAGCTCCGCGCGGATGCCGGCGAGCGGCGCCTCGAGGTTGCGGTGGATATCGTTGGAGAGCGCCTTGAGGGGCGACACATACACCACCAGCGTCTGATCCGGCAGCCGCCCTCCGGCTGCGAGACCGCCGCGCACCAGCTCATCGATCACCGCGAGGAATGCGGCGAGTGTCTTGCCCGAACCGGTGGGGGCGGCGATCAGCACGTGACGCTGCGCCGCGATCGCCGGCCAGGCCGCGCTCTGCGCGGGCGTGGGCGCATCGAACGTGCGTGCGAACCATCGGGCGACGGCGGGGTGGAAGGCCGCGGACATGGCGCGATTGAAACACAGCCGCAGCCTCACGAGGAGGGGAGTAGAGTGATCGGCTCGTGCCTTGAGCCGAAGGTGTCGCAGGATGTGGGACGAGGATGTTGAGAGCGCGGCGCGCCACAAAGTCGCGTGGCTCATCGGGATCGTGCTCGCGGCGGTGATCGCCTTGGGTGGCTGGTACTGGTACGCGTCGCGACAGCGCCCCGCTGCCGCAACCCCGGTGGTAGCCGCTCCGGAGCCCCCACCGGTGAGCACCGAGGCGCAGATCGAGCATCCGATCGCGGCCGATAACGCGGCGGGCACTGCCGCCTTGCCGGCGCTGAACGACAGCGACCAGATCGTGCACGATTCGCTCGCCGGTGTGCTCGGCCGCCATGCCGTCGAGCAGTTCCTGGTGCCGCAGAACATCGTGCGGCACCTCGTCGCCACCGTCGATAACCTGCCGCGCAGGAAGGTGGCCGTGGAGCTGCGGCCCGTGAAACCTGCGCCCGGACAGAGCGCCATCGCCACGCAGGGTGAGATCACGACCCTGAGCGACGCCAACTTCGAGCGCTACGCGCCGCTGGTGCGGGTGGTGCAGGCCACGGACGTGAAGGGACTCGTGCTGGTCTACCAGCGGCTGTATCCGCTGTTCCAGCAGGCTTACGAGGACCTGGGCTATCCCGGCAAGTACTTCAACGATCGGCTGGTCGAGGTGATCGATCACCTGCTGCAGGCGCCGGAAGTGTCAGCGCCGATCAGGCTGGTGCAGCCCAAGGTGTTCTACGAATACGCCGACACCGATCTCGAGAGCCGTTCGGCCGGACAGAAGCTGCTGATCCGCATGGGTCCGGCAAACGCGCGCGCCATCAAGGCGAAACTGCGGGAATTTCGCGCCGAGATCGCCAAGAAGAAATGACGCTGCCCCGAAGGGTGTTCGATGAGCGACGCAACAGCTGTGGACGGGGCCGGTCTCGACAGGCCGCTCGCGGAGCTGCGCTCCGTGTTGATTCCCGGTGAGACTCTCGAGGCCTGGGCGATCCAGCGGCGGATGTTCGCGCTATCGCACCGGCGGCTGCTGATCGCCGCCACCAGCGGCAGGCTGGTGGTGCTGGTGCGCAGGCTCCTCGCGGGCTTCGACGTCTCCACTATCCGCTGGCAGGACCTCGAGGAAGTGACCTTGAGTGTGGGCGTGCTCGGCGCGGATCTGGCGCTGCGCGCCGGCAAGGCAACCGATCTCGCCTCCCTCGGTGCGCAGGGTTCACAGCGGGTCGAGTTTCGCGGGTTGCGCAAGGAGCAGGCGCAGGCGGTGTACCGCATCTGCCAGGCTCAGGACCAGGCGTGGCGCGAGAAGCGCCGGGTCCGCGAGCTCGAGGAATTGCGCGCGCGATCGGGCGGGATCCAGTTGATGTCAGGAGCGGCCCAGGCGAGCGGGACGCCCGACGGCGATGCGGTTCGGCGCCTGCGGGAGGCCAAGCAGCTGCTGGACGCGAAGCTCATCACCGATGCGGAGTACGAGGCCATCAAGGCGAAGATCGTGTCGTCGTGAGGCGACATCGCGACGCAGCAGTCACCTGTCCGCACGGCATATGCAACGCGTATGCACAAGTAATCCACAGGCGATCCACAGGGCAGGTGCGCTAGGCTTGGGCGCATGGGCATCCGCTTTCGCCGCCGACCCGTCACGCACAACGAAGTGATCGGGACATACAGTTTTCCCAGCCGCACGGTGCAGGTGCTGAAGACCCAGGATGATCGCATCCTGTGGACCTGCGACTGCGACAAGTTCCGCCGCCAGGGGGGCCAGCGCGAACCCTTGTGGTGCAAGCACATCGCCAAGGCGGCGGCGCGGCGCTCGCTCGAGCGCCTGACGCGGCGCGTGTCGGTGGCCCGCGGGCTCGAGCGCTAGCGTCGGCGCTGCGCCTGAAGCGTCAGCTAGACGTGGCGGGCTCACGGCCTTGCGCCACCCGCTGGATCCGATATCATCTTAGACTCATTCCACAAAGGAGACGCTCATGCGCTGGGAAATTCCGCAGGCAACCGACTATCGTTTCGGCATGGAAATCACGCTGTATATCGCCAGGCGCTGAGCCGAATGCCTGAGGGCGCCGGGCCCCGCGGACCCGAGCGCCGTGCGAGCCTCAATGTGTTGTGAAAATCAGGGTGCTGGGGTCTGCTGCCGGCGGCGGCTTTCCTCAGTGGAATTGCAACTGCCGTAACTGCTCGGGCGTGCGCGACGGCACCCTGCGGGCGCGGCCGCGAACCCAATCCTCGGTCATCGTCAGCGGCGGCGACGAGCGCCAATGCGCGCTCGTCAATGTCTCCCCGGACATCCTTGCCCAGCTGCGGGCGAATCCGCTCCTGCAGCCGGCGCGCGCGCCGCGCGATACCGCCATCAGCGGCATCGTGCTGGTCGATGGGCAGATCGATCACAGCGTCGGTCTTTTCATGTTGCGCGAATCCAGCGCGGCGCTGCAGGTGTGGTGCACGGACAGCGTCAACGCGGATCTGATGCACGGCAATCCCGTGTTCGCGGTCCTCGCGCACTATTGCGGCGTGCAGCGGCGCAGCATGCCTGCCGATGGGAGCGAGTTCGCCGTCGACGGCGTCAGCGGTGTGCAATGGCGGGCGCTCGCCGTGGCGGGCAAGCCCGCACCTTACTCACCTAACCGCGAGTCCCCGGTGGCGGGGGATAATGTGGCGCTCGTGATCGGCGATGAGCACACCGGCAGGACGGCCGTATATGCGCCCGGCCTCGCGGCCATCGAACCGCAGCTGTGGCGCGCCATGCGGGCGGCCGCCTGCGTGCTGGTCGACGGTACCTTCTGGAGCGATGACGAGATGATCCGGCTCGGCCTGTCGCGCAAGCGGGCACGCGATATCGGCCACCTGCCGCAGAGCGGCTCCGGGGGTATGCTCGAGTGGCTGGAAAAGCTCCCGGCCGGCACCCGCAGGATCCTGATCCACGTGAACAACAGCAACCCGATACTCGACGAGAGCTCCCCTGAGCACGCCGAGCTGACGCGCCGCGGGATCGAAGTGGCGTGGGACGGGCTGGAGATGGAGCTGTGACGGAGGCGGCCTGGAATGCCGCGGAATTCGAGCAGCAGTTGCGCGAGCGCGGCCGTGCTTACCACATCCACCATCCGTTCAACGTCATGTTGAATTCCGGCAAGGCCACGGCGGCGCAGGTTCGCGGCTGGGTGGCGAACCGCTTCTATTACCAGATCAGCATTCCCATCAAGGACGCCGCCATCCTCGCCAATTGCGACGACCGTGGCGTGCGCCGCAACTGGGTACAGCGCATTCTCGATCACGACGGCTACGGCGAGAACCCCGGCGGCATCGAGGCGTGGGTGCGGCTCGCCGAGGCGGTGGGTCTTGCGCGCGTGCAGGTGGAGAGCCTGCAGCTGCTGCTGCCGGGGGTGCGCTTCGCGGTCGACGCCTATGTGAATTTCGCACGCCGCGCGCCCTGGCCGGAAGGCGTGTGCGCCTCACTCACCGAGCTGTTTGCGCCGCAGATTCACCAGCAGCGACTCGCCAGCTGGCCGGAGCACTATCCATGGATCGACCCGGCGGGACTGAAGTACTTCCAGAGCCGCCTCAGCCTGGCGCGGCGCGACGTCGAGTTCGCCCTCGCCCTGACGCTCGATCGGTTTCGCACGCGCGCCGCGCAGGAGCGCGCGCTCGAGGTGCTGCAATTCAAGCTCGACGTTCTGTGGCAGATGAACGACGCCATGGCGCTGGCCTACGGAGTGACGCAGTGAGCGATGTCAGCGGGACCGCAAAGCCGGCGGTCGCACACGGCATGCGCCTGCAGTGGGAGCCGGCGCAGGAGGCGCACGTGCTGCTGTACCCGGAGGGCATGGTCAGGCTCAACAGCAGCGCCGGCGCGATCCTGAGCCGCTGCGACGGCGTGCGCACGCTCACCGACATCGTGACCGACCTGGAGCGCACCTACAGTCTCACGGGACTCACGGGCGACGTCACCGCCTTCGTGGCGCTGGCGCTCGAGAAGCACTGGCTGGAGCTGCGCGAATGAGCGCGACACCCGTCGGACATGGACTCGCCGCGCCCAACGCGGCTCTGGGGATGTCGCAGGCAGCGCGCAGCGCGGGCGCTCCCGGGCCGCCGCTGTGGCTGCTGCTGGAGCTGACCTACCGCTGCCCGCTGCATTGCGTGTTCTGCTACAACCAGACGGACTTCGCCAACACGGGACCTGAGCTCGGGACCGAGGACTGGATCCGTGTGCTGCGCCAGGCGCGCGCCCTCGGCGCGGTGCAGCTCGGGCTCTCGGGCGGGGAGCCGCTGGCGCGCGATGACCTCGAGCCGATCGTCGCGCAGGCGCACGCGCTCGGTTACTACATCAACCTGATCACCTCCGGCATCGGCATGACCGAGGCGCGCATCAGCGCGCTGAAGGCGGCCGGGCTCGATCACATCCAGCTGTCGTTCCAGGACAGCACGCGCGAGCTGAATGATTTCCTCTCCAGCACGCGCACCTTCGAGCTGAAGTCGAAGGTGGCCGCACTCATCCGCCAGTACGACTATCCGATGGTGCTGAACGTAGTGCTGCACCGGCTCAATATCGATCACGTGGGTGAGATCCTCGAGATGGCCGAAGCGATGGGTGCGCAGTACGTCGAGCTCGCCAACACGCAGTACTACGGCTGGGCATGGCTCAACCGCGAGCACCTCCTGCCCAGCCGTGCCCAGCTCGAGCGGGCGGAAGCGATCACGCAGCGCTTTCGCGAGCGCGTGGCGGGGAGGATGCAGATCTATTTCGTGGTGCCGGACTACTTCGAGACCCGGCCCAAGGCCTGCATGAGCGGCCTGGGGTCGGTATTCCTGGCTGTCGCGCCCGACGGCACGGCCTTGCCCTGTCACGCGGCGCGCATGTTGCCGGGACTGCAGCTGCCCAATGTGCGTGACTCGGACATCCGCACCATCTGGTACGACTCGCCGGCGTTCAACCGCTTTCGCGGCGAGGCGTGGATGAAGGAGCCGTGCCGCAGCTGTCCGGAAAGAACCAAAGACTTCGGCGGCTGCCGCTGCCAGGCCTACCTCCTGACCGGCGATGCCGACAATGCCGATCCGGTGTGCGATCTGTCCCCGCACCATCATAAGGTGACGGAGGCGGTGGCGCGCGCCGAGCAGGCATCTGCCGCGGCGCCGGGCGGCGCGCGCGAGCAGGCGCTGGTGTTTCGCGATCACCGCATCTCGATCGCCGTGGTGCCCGGCGACCCTGCCCGGCGCCCCTAGCGAGGCATCCGCCGATGACACTGCGGCGCGTGCTGAAGATGGGTGAGCCGATGCTGCGCGAGGTGGCGGCCGCGGTGACGCGCTTCGACGCGGAGCTGGCGGCGCTGGTGACCGACATGGACGAGACCATGCGCGCCTTCAGCGGTGCCGGCATTGCCGCCCCGCAGATCGGGGTGAGCGCGCGGGTGGTGATCTTCGAGCTGCGCGACAACCCGCGCTACCCGCACCTCACTCCCGTTCCCTACACCGTGCTGGTGAATCCGCTGCTCACGCCGCTCGGCAGCGAGCAGGACGAGGGCTGGGAGGGGTGCCTGTCGGTGCCGGGGATGCGCGGGCTGGTGCCGCGGTTTCGCCGCCTGCGCTACCAGGGCTTCGATGCGCACGGCGCGCCGATCGACCGGACGGTGGAGGGGTTTCATGCCCGCGTCGTGCAGCACGAGATCGATCACCTCGACGGCATCCTGTTTCCACAACGGGTGCGGGACCTGCGCAACTTCGGCTTCGAGGATGCGCTCACCGGGCAGATGACGCCGATGCCGGACTGACGGAATTTCCAGGAGACCGCCCACATGAGTCAGCGCGTCACGGGACCCTTCGAGGTGAAAGTCACGCCGCAGAAACCTGACACGCAGATCGCCCGGGCCGCAAACCTGGGCCGGCTGACCATCGACAAACGCTTTCACGGCGAGCTCGAGGCGATCAGCAAGGGCGAAATGCTCGCCACCCAGACCGAGGTGAAGGGTTCCGCCGCCTATGTGGCCCTGGAGCGCGTGACCGGAACGCTCAAAGGGCTCAGCGGCAGCTTCGTCCTGCAGCACAGCGCCACCATGAACCGGGGCAAGCCCCTCTCGTCGGTCACCGTGGTGCCGGACTCCGGCACCGGCGAGCTCAGGGGACTCAGCGGCAGGATGAACATCATCGTCGCCGAGGACGGCTCGCACTCCTACGAGTTCGATTTCAGGGTCGAGCCACAGCCGTCCTGAAACCGCGCGATCTTAAGGTGCCGGTGGCGCGGCGTCGCCGCGCGGCAGGCGCGCCACGTCCCGCACCATGCGGATGGCGCACTCCTTGCCCTGGTAGTAGCCGGGAACGCGCGCCAGCTCGCGGTAGCCGAGCGCCGCATAGAAGGCGCGTGCGCCGGCGTTTCCCGCGCGCAGCTCCAGGGCGATCGTGAAAGTGCCGGCAGTGAGTGCGGTCTCCTCGAGCCACGCCACCAGGCGCCGCGCGATACCGCGGCGGCGGTGCGCCGGCGCGACCGCCAGCAGGTTCAGGTGAGCGGTGTCATCGGCGTAGCGCATGATGGCGAAGCCGACCGTGGCGGTCCCGGCCCGTGCCGCCAGCACCACGCTGTCCGGATGGCGGATGTGCCAGGCGATGCGCGCCGTATCCCACGCTGGCCTGAGCCCGCTCTCCACGAACTCGTGCGACATCCCCGCGAGTAACGCGGCATCTGCGACCCGGGCCGGCTCGAGGCGATAGTGGTACACGAATTCGAGCATAGCGCGGGCGGGGGCGCGGCGCCCGGGCGGGCCGGGGGCGCTCAGGCGAGCGTGTGAAACACGTGCTGAACGTCCTCGTCCTGCTCCAGGCGGTCGATCACGGTGAGGACCTCGGTCGCCTGGTTCTCCGGCAGCTCGCTCGGCACGCTGCAGACGTACTCATGCTCGGCCGACAGCGGCGCGAGGCCGCGCGCTTCCAGCGCCTCCTGCAGCCGGCCGAAATCGGCGAAGGCACAGCGGATCACCAGCTGGGGCTCGCCCTTCTCCCCGGCGCTCTCGCCCATCTCGTCGAGTCCGTGGTCGATGAGGTACAGCTCGAGATCGTCCTGGTCGATTCCGGCGGGATTCAGGCGAAACACGCCCATCTTGCGGAACAGGAAGCTGACGCTGCCGGTGGTGGCGAGATTGCCGCCGCCTTTGGTGACGATGTTGCGCACCGCCGCGACGGTGCGTGTCGGATTGTCGGTCGCCGTTTCCACCAGCAGCGCCACCCCGTGCGGCGCATAAGCCTCGTACAGCACCTGCTGGTAGTTGGCGGCGTCGCGTCCCGCGGCGCGCTTGATCGCCGCCTCGATCCGGTCCTTCGGCATGTTGACGGCACGCGCGTTCTGGATGGTCCGCCGCAGCACCGGATTGGTCGCCGGGTCGGTGCCGCCGGCCTTCACGGCCATGGTGATGTCCTTCGCGATGCGGGCGAACTGTTTCGCCATGCGGTTCCACCGCGCGAACATCGTGTGCTTTCGGACTTCGAAGATGCGTCCCATGGCGCGCATGGTGCATGAAGCGTATCGGAGGTGCCACAATGACACGCGGTCCACCCGACAATCATCAAGGAGCGTAGTCCATGATCTTTCCCAACAGGTCCTTTGCTATCGCGGTTGGCGTCCTGCTGATAAGCGCCTTTGTGGCCCTGCCTCAGGGGTCGCGAGCGGCAGACGCGCAGGGCAAGGCACTCGTGGCCCTGTACCGGGTCGCTCCCGGCAAGCATCTTGACTTCCTCAAGTGGATGGCCGCGCGCGAAGCAGTGGATAAGGAGCTGGGCATGCCGGCAACCCAGTGGTACATGCACACCAACGGCGATAGCTGGGACTTCCTGGCCATCGCCCCGGCGCTGACCGAGGCCCAGCAGGCCAAGGTCGACGCGCTCGCCACCAAGAAGGGGCTCAAGACCGGTTTGCAGGCATCACTGGAGTTCCGCCAGTTCGTGAGCTCGCACACGGACACTTTCGTGAATGGCCCGACTACGGCGACGCAACTGGTGCAGCAGGCTCAGGGCCACTGAGACAGAGGATAGGTTGGCCTGCCGAAAGGGCGCCGTCGCAAGCGATCTTTTCGCCGGCAAGAGTCACGCCTCTTGCCGGCGAGTTTGAATCAGCTGATGGGCTGGCTTGCCGAAAAGGCCGTAGGCCTTTTCGGCCAATCTATTACGCGAGTTGCGCCTGCAGGACGCGCATGCGCCGCAGCTGCAGAGACAGGCGGCGCTCGATCTCCCGCAGTTTGCTCTGCAGGTCCGACTGCTCCCACTGCTCCAACACCGCACGCTTCTTCTCGCCGAGCCACTGCTCCTTGACGCGCGCCCAGTCGGCCACCGCGGCGAGGAAGCTCTCGTACTCGTGCGCCAGGCGCGCACGCAGCTGTTCGATGTGCGAGTGACCCGCGTCCGGGGACTTCGCCAGCCGCTCGCGGGCACGCGTGAACTGCATGGCGAGCAGCGCGCGCTGGATCTGGAACACCGGCGTGCGCTTCAGGCGCCGGGTCAGGCCGAACAGCTGCAGGCCGGCGATCAGCCACTTGGTTGGATCCCACTGCCACCAGCGCACGCCGTTGCGATAGTCGTGCGCGAAGATGTGGTGGAAGTTGTGATAGCCCTCGCCGTAGGTGATGACCGCGAGCACCGGATTGTCGCGGGCGCTGTTGTCCTCGGTGTAGGGGCGGCTGCCCCACATGTGGGCGAGCGAGTTGATGAAGAAGGTGACGTGATGGCTCCACACCAGCCGCAGCACGCCGGCGAGGATCAGCATGCCCCACACGTCGTGGAA
>Ga0210394_10003630_pt1 | contig 19004 bp, 12 predicted proteins | sample IncBWC12MmetaG_FD_160121 | JGI IMG/M metagenome (GOLD analysis project Ga0210394, IMG submission 160121) | Forest soil microbial communities from Barre Woods Harvard Forest LTER site, Petersham, Massachusetts, United States - Inc-BW-C-12-M | ecosystem: Environmental > Terrestrial > Soil >...
TCGAGATCAAACCGAATGTGAGGTGACCCTTCCAGACTGTCGTAGCCACGGCGACCCCTCCAGGGCGTGCGAGATTCCCCAAGCTTAATCACACATTTAAGGAGAATCAAGGAAATCCATGCACCAGAGTGCAGCAGCCGCAATCGAGTCGGCTGCGCCCGATTTGGTTGACCTTGGCGCGTAAATTGGTTTCAGGAGATCGGGACGTCAGTCCCGACGATGAGCTTTTGGAGGGCCGGGCTTCAGCCCGGCCGTTCCGCTCGCCTCTATACTGGGCTTTAGCCGCTGAAGCTTGAAACATCAGGGGCTGAAGCCCGCGGAACATCGAAACGTTCGGACGGGCTGAAGCCCGTCCCTCCGAAAGCGATCGTCCGAAAGCGATCGCGGGAAGGAGAAGCCTCGACATCCGAACGCCATCGGGTCACTCCCAGGAACAGCGAGAGAGCACGAACTAGAATGCGCAAAATGCGCTTAGAATACGCCGATGCCAACGCTTGACGAATACCGCCGCAAGCGGCGCTTCGACCGCACTCCGGAGCCTCAGGGCCAGGAGGCCGGCTTTCCGGGCGAAAATGCGTTCGTCGTCCAGAAGCACGCCGCGCGTCGATTGCACTACGATTTCCGCCTGGCGATTGCCGGCACGCTGAAATCCTGGGCCGTGCCTAAAGGCCCTTCGCTGAATCCCGCGGACAAGCGCCTGGCCGTCCAGACTGAAGATCATCCGCTCGACTACGCGAACTTCGAAGGCAAGATTTCCGAAGGAAATTACGGGGCCGGCACCGTGATGGTATGGGACCGCGGGCCCTTTACCCTGGAGGGACACGGCGGAGCGCTGGAGCAGATCGAGCGGGGAGAGATCAAGTTCAGCCTGAGCGGCGAGAAGCTGCGCGGGAGCTTCGCGCTCGTCAAGCTGCGCAACAGCGAAAAGGGCAACGAGTGGCTGATGCTGAAGCACAAGGACGCGCTCGCCGATTCCGCATGGAACGTGGACGAACATGACGGCTCCGTCCTCACGGGCCGCACGCTGGAAGAAATCAAAGAAGAGGCGCCGCCCAAACGCTCGGCGGCCCCGATCCACGCGGGCGAGCTTCGCGGCGCGAAGAGGGCTCCGATGCCAGCTCGCCTGGAACCGATGGTGCCAACGCTCGTCGAAAAGCCCTTTTCGGACGCCGGCTGGCTCTTCGAACTGAAATGGGACGGCGTGCGAGCCATCGCGTGGATCGGGGTCGGCGGGGCGAACGGCAGGTTGACGTTGCGCGCCCGCTCCGGCGCGGACATCACGGCAAGGTACCCTGAACTGGCGGCGCTCCCCGAATTTATCAGCGCGCGGCAAGCCGTTCTGGACGGCGAGATCGCGGCCCTTGATGCGCGAGGCCGCGGCGATTTCGAAAAGCTGCAGCAGCGCATGCACGTCCGCGCTCCATCCGAGAGCCTGATTTCCGCCGTGCCCGTCGTCCTCTACCTGTTCGACATTCTGTATTGCGACGGCTACGACCTTCGCGTGTCCCCGCTCGCCGAGCGGAAGCAGCTTCTCCGCGTTTTGCTGCGCTCGTCGGACCGCTTTCGCTATTCAGACCATCAAGTCGAACACGGGAAAGAGTTGTTCGACCTGGCCAAGCAAAACGAGCTGGAAGGAATCGTGGCCAAGCGAGCCGACAGCGTCTACGCCAGCGGACGAAGCACAAGCTGGCTGAAGCTGAAATCCACGACGACGATTGACGCAGCCATCGGCGGCTGGACCGAATCGCCGAACACCGGGCTGCGCTTCGGTTCCCTGCTGCTGGGCTTGTATCAGGGAAAGAAGCTCCAATTCATCGGCCACGTGGGGACCGGCTTTGACCAGAAAACGCAGGAGGAGATCGCCCGCAGATTGAAGGAGTGCGCGACCTCCACTTGCCCCTTCGACGCGCCGCCCAAAACGAATGAGAAGCCGTTCTGGGTTTCTCCCGCTCTGGTCGCGCGCGTCCGGTTTACCGGATGGACGCGGGAACGCAGCCTGCGCAACCCTGTTTTCGTGGCGCTCCGCGAGGACGCTCGCGCGGAGGACTGCAAGTGGGAGAACGAAGTCGCGTCTTCCTCTTCCGATGTGATCGTCGCGACGCCGGCGCCAGACGTGGTTGGCCGCGTTCTGAACACGAAAGCGCTCATCGAGGCGGAGCTGTTCAAAGGCCGCTCGGAAAATGCGACGGTCGAGCTCGATGGCAAGCGCTTCCGCTTGAGCAACCTGAATAAGGTGTATTTCCCGGAGTCGGGCTACACGAAGCGCGACCTTCTCGCCTACTACTATCGAATTGCCGACTACGTGTTGCCGTTTCTGAAGGACCGCCCGCTCGTGCTGCGGCGCTACCCGGATGGCATAAAAGGACAGGCCTTTTTTCAGAAGGACGTGCGCGAGGGACTTCCGGACTGGTTCAAGACCGTGCCCATCGCTTCCGAGAGGCATGGCGGCGAGGAGATTCACTACGCGATCGCGAATGACAAGGCATCGCTTCTGTTTCTGACCGGCCTCGGCTGCATCGATCACAATCCGTGGTCCAGCCGCTACGAAGACCTCGAACATCCTGACTACTTTTTCTTCGATCTCGATCCATCGGACGGAACGGATTTTCGCGTGGTGGTTAAGATCGCGCGCGCGCTGCGCGAAAAATTGGACGAGCTGGAAGTGGAAAGCTTCATAAAAACTTCAGGCGCGACGGGCATCCACATCTACGTCCCCATTGCCGAAGGCTACACGTACGAGCAGGCCAGGACGTTCGGAGAGATCGTGGCGCGACTGGTTGGCGCGGAAAACCGAAACTTCATCACGAACGAGCGGTCGGTCGCGAAACGACCGTCGGGCCGCGTGCTGATCGACATCAGCCAAAACGCTTACGGACGCCCCCTGGCGGCGCCTTACGTGGTGCGGGCGTTCCCGAAGGCGCCTGTATCCACACCGCTTTCGCCGCGCGAGCTTCGGCCTACGCTGAAGCCTGAAAACCTCAACATCAAAACGGTTTTTTCACGCATCGAGAAGCAAAGCGATCTTTGGCGAGATTTCTGGACGCACCGGCAACGCCTCGAGCACGCCATCGAGTTGCTCAGCACACGAATGGATACCAAGACAAAACCCTGAGCGCCATGGTTATTTGTCATTCTGAGCGAAGCGAAGAATCTCTCTGTCAGGCGCCGAAACCAAAGAGAGATTCTTCGCTTCGCTCAGAATGACAAACTGAGATCGTCGGCGCACCACTCGTTTGTGATTAAATGTCCGTTGGCGGAGGCACAACATTTCTCAAACTGGCCAGCTTCGCGTAGGCACTTCTGGCTACTCCTACAAGCCGTGGAAGGGGAGCTTTTACCCGAAGGACCTTCCCGACCGCGAAATGCTTTCCTACTATTCGCGGCAGCTCCAGACCGTCGAAATCAACCACAGTTTTTATCGCATGCCGACGGAGAATCTGCTCCTGCAGTGGGCCGCGAGCGTACCTGAAGGATTTCGGTTCGCATTAAAGATCAACCAGCAGATCACGCACATTCAAAGGCTGCGCAATTGCGAAAGCAATGTGAAGCGTTTTCTGGAAGCGTCCAGCGTGCTGAGCGAAGGCGATCATCTCGGGCCGATCCTGGTTCAGCTGCCTCCGACGTTCAAATTCGACAAGCAATTGCTTGAAGATTTCATGGGCCTTCGCCCGCCGGCATTTTCCTTTGCTTTTGAGGTGCGCCACGCCTCGTGGTACACGGAGGAGACCTACTCCGTTCTGCGGCAGCAAGGCGTTGCGCTGTGCCTCGCCGAGACCGATGAGCAAACTCCTCCAGAAATCCTCACAGCGCCCTTCACCTACCTGCGCCTCCGGCGCGAGGAGTACACGCCCGCACAGCTTGGGGACTGGAGGAAGCGAATCGACGGCTGGATCAGCCAAAGTCTCGACGTCTACGCGTACATCAAGCACGAGGATGCCGGCAAGGGGCCGGCCTACGCGAGACAACTCCTTGGCCAAGCGCCGGTTCAGGCGCCGTCGATCACGCACGGTGAGCCTGACGGGCCTCCCGCCGGGGCTCCCCGAAAGCGCAAGCCGGCCGCCTCCACTGACAAAAAAGCCGCGCGCAAGTAGTCCGGCTAAGGAATCAACATCGACGGCGAGATCTATTCGATCGAACTTCGCGTTTCGCGCGGACCTTAAGAAACCGCTTAAAAAAGCACCGATTGACAACGGTTTCGGTCCGGCATACGATTCCTCACGGTCCTCGGAACACTCTGTGTTCGCAAACCCAATGCTCGTGCGAAGTTGCCTTGGCTTAACCGCCGAAGGAGATCAGCCGTCATGAACAAAAGAACGTCGATCCTCGCAATCCTGGCCGTCACGCTTGCCGCGCTCCTCGGAGTTGCGCGCACCGGCCAAACGGCGGGCAAGCCCGCAGCGGAAGTAAAGATCGTCTCCGATGACATCGGCGGCGTGGTCACCAGCTCGAAAGGCCCGGAAGCGGGCGTGTGGGTGATCGCGGAAACAAAAGATCTGCCCACGGGTTATCGCAAGATCGTCGTCACCGACGATCAGGGCCGCTACGTGATTCCCGAGCTGCCGAAAGCGAATTACGACGTGTGGGTGCGCGGCTACGGGCTGGTGGACTCTCCGAAAGTGAAAGCGATGCCCGGCAAGATGCTGAATCTCTCCGCCGTCATCGCGCCCGACGATCACGAGGCCGCGAAATATTATCCGGCGGCGTACTGGTATTCCCTGCTGCACATTCCGCCGAAGAGCGATTTCCCCGGCACGGGCGACAAAGGCAATGGAATTTCCGAGCGCATCACCGATCAGGGCCAGTGGATCGAGAACGTGAAGACCGACGGCTGCGAGGCCTGCCACCAGCTCGGCGACAAAGCCACGCGCGAAATCGAGCCGTCGCTCGGCGCGTTTGACACCACGCTTGCCGCGTGGGACCGCCGCATCAAGTCCGCGCAAGTCGGCCCGATGATGAACGCCGTTTCCGTTCGCGTCGGCCGCAACCGACTCCTTACCGAATACGCCGACTGGACCGACCGCATCAAGGCCGGCGCTCTTCCGCCCGCTCCTCCGCGCCCCCAGGGACTCGAGCGCAACGTTGTGATCACCCAGTGGGACTGGGCCGGACCGATGGAATATTTCCACGATGAAATTTCCGTGGACCGAAGAAACGTGACTTCCAATCCCAACGGCCTCGTCTACGGCGTGCACGAAGACAGTTCCGATTTCATCACCGTGCTCGACCCGGTCAAGAATACGTTCAAGCAGATTGCGATCCCCTATAAGCCGGGAACGCCGATGGCCGAGCCGGAAGAACTTCTCGAGCCCTCGCCCTACTGGGGCAACGAACAAGCCGCCGTTTCGCATGCCACAGCGCATAGCTTGATGATGGATTCGCAGGGCCGCCTCTGGACCGCGGCTGCGACGCGCGACCGCCCGAACCCAGCGTTTTGCAAGAAGGGGTCGAGCAACGAATACGCGATGGCGTTCTCGATTTCGAACAGCTCGCGCCAGACCAATTTCTACGATCCGAAAACCGGCAAGTGGACGCTCGTCGACCTGTGCACCAGCACGCAGCACCTGATGTTCGGCGAGGATGCGAACAACACGCTCTGGTTCAGCAATCCCGGCGGCGACAACGTCGGCTGGCTGAACACAAAGATGTTTGATGAAACTCATGACGCCGAGAAGTCGCAGGGCTGGACGCCGTTCATTCTGGACACGAACGGCAACGGCAAGCGCGACGAATACACCGAACCCGGCCAGCCGATGGATCCCACGAAGGACATGCGCATCAAGGTGGGCTTCTACGGCGTGAGCCCGAGCCCGGCTGACGGCTCGATCTGGGGCACAGTGCTCGGCTTCCCTGGCGCGATCGTTCGCTTGAACCCAGGCTCAGACCCGGCGCGCACGGCGCTCGCGGAGATTTACGAAGTGCCGTGGAACAATCCGAAGGCTGCGGTGCAAGGATTCTCTCCACGCGGAATGGACATCACCCGCGATGGCGTGATCTGGACCGTTCTCTCCAGCGGACATCTCGCCAGCTTCGATCGCCGCAAGTGCAAGGGCCCGCTCAACGGCCCAACCGCCACCGGCCAGCACTGCCCCGAAGGCTGGACCCTCTATCGCACGCCCGGCCCCAGCTTCCAGGGTGTGACCGGCTACGGCAGCGCGGACACGAACTACTACAACTGGGTCGATCAGTTCGACACGTCCGGCCTGGGCAAGGACACGCCGATCGCGACCGCCAACGGAACCGATGCTCTCGAAGCGCTCGATCCCAAGACCGGCAACTGGACCGTGATGCGCGTTCCCTACCCGATGGGCTTCTTTGCCAAGAGCCTGGACGGCCGCATCGACGATCCAAAGGCCGGCTGGAAGGGTCGCGGCCTCTGGTCCACCTACGCCACGCGCACGCCGTGGCACCTCGAAGGCGGCAAGGGCACGACGAGCAAGGCCGTGAAGTTCCAGATGCGTCCCGATCCGCTGGCGAACTAGTCCGATCCAAAATGCTTCGGCCCGGAGGATGTACATCCTCCGGGCCGTTTTTGTTCTGGACTAACTCAAGGATTCGGGCTTTCGTTACAATCGGCTACTTCTTCTCGACAAACATCGCTGGATAATGCTTCCGCAGGTTTTCGACCTTAGGATAGTCGTTGATCACGATGTACATGTTCTCGGGGTGCAGGTCCATGTAGCCCTGGTGATAATCCTCGGCGAGATAGAACGCATCGAGTGGAACGATCTGCGTGACGATGGGCTGCCGGAAAACTTTGGCCGAGTCGAGCTGCTTCACGTAGGCCTCGCCGATTCGTTTCTGGTCTTCCGACGTGTAGAAAATTGCGGAGCGGTATTGCGTGCCTTGGTCGGGGCCTTGCCGATTGAGCTGCGTCGGGTCGTGCGCGACCGAGAAAAATACTTTCAGAATTTGCCCGAACGAAATCTGCGACGGATCGAAAATCACTTCCACCGACTCCGCGTGTCCAGTGCGGCCCGAGCAGACTTTTTCATAGGTTGCTGTGTTCGCCGCTCCACCCGAATAGCCAGAGGTGGCGCGGAGTACGCCCTTCAGGCGCTCGAACACCGCCTGGATTCCCCAGAAGCAGCCGCCCGCCACGACGGCCGTCTCGCGGCCGGTTGCCACGAGAGGTTTGTCGACAACCGGGTCGGGAAGCGCGACAACTTCATGGGATGAATTGCAACTGGCTCCGCCGAACATGGTTGCACCTCATTTGGAATGGTTCTATTGCACATCGTTGTCATTCTGAGCGAAGCGAAGAATCTCTCTTCGTTTTTTCGGTGAGGAAAGAGAGATTCTTCGCTTTGCTCCGAATGACAGGAACGGCAATTCTCGCGCCCCTAAGGCCCGGCGCTCACTGGGAGATGGTATTCGTTCCCTTCTCCGGCGGGGCGGGCGCCGGCTTCACGCCGCTCGCTTCGTCGTTCACGATTTGCGCGGCCATGTCGACGCTGACCGGGCATCCCGTGTCGTTCACACGGCACTGCGAAACCGTCAGGTTGCACCCGCAGGTGCAACTTTCTGAGTTCATCCGCCGCAGGGCGCGCTTCTTTTGCTCGGCGGTCAATCCCTTGAAGCTCACGCCGGGCAATTCGGTGGCGTTCGCCGCGTTTTTCAAAAAGAGCTGTCCCGTATCCACGAACGTCTCGACCCGCGCATAGGTGGGCATGCCGAGCAGGGAGCGAATCTCCTGGTCGTACGCGTCCTTGGGATAGAGGCCGCTATGCTTCGTCACCACGCGGCCTTCGGTGTTGATGAGGAACGTGGTGGGCAGGGCGGGGACGCCTCCGTAAGATCTCACGATCTCGCGCGTGGCCATGACGATTGGGTAGTCCATTCCCTTTTGCATCACGAAGTGGACGACGCCGTCGGGTCCATCGTCGTCCTCGGAAATTCCAATGATCTCGAGCTTGTCCCCGTATTCCTTTTTCAGCTCGAGCAGCTCGGGGATCTCGTAGCGGCACGGCGGGCACCAGGTCGCCCAGAAATTCACCATCACGACCTTGCCCGGCCAACTGTCCTTGTTCACAGGGTTGCCAAAGACGTCTTTGGCGTCGAGCGGCGGAGCCGGCTCCGGATCTTTTACAAATCGTATGACCGGTTGATTGCCGAGGTCAATGCGTTGCGCCAAGGACGTAGCGGACCCTCGCGGCGCGGCCGAACGCGGCGCACAGAACAAGCCCAGCGCGGCGGCGGACAGGATGAGGATGGGTGTAGTCAGGCGCATCATGGTTTCACCTATTATGAAGTTGGACTGCGTCGAACACAAGCCCGGCCGGCCGACTGAATGGCCAAAAGCAAAGCACCCCGATCTTTCGCGAGAGCAATTCCCGCCGGCGAGAAATCGAATTTAACCATTGAGTTAAAAATGGAGATTGACATGAACGGACGCCCGGAATATGTTTTCCCGGCTCGGTCGTAGAATGCGAACCCCCGATTTTCCAGGAGTAGCCTTGATGAAAACGGTACGCTCCACAATCGCGTTCGCCCTGATCGCGGGTTGGATCCTTCTGGCCGGCGCAGCCTTGGCGCACCACTCGACCGCGGAATACGACATGGCTTCCGTGACCTCCGTAAAAGGCACGGTCACAAAGTTCGAGTGGACGAATCCCCACGCGTACATCTACATCGAGACCAAAGATGACAAGGGCGCGACGATCGCCTGGACCGCCGAGCTCGCGAGCCTCGGCATGCTCTCCCGAGTCAACTGGAAGCGCGACACCGTCAAGCCGGGCGACGAAATCACGATCGTCGGGAATCGCGCCAAGGACGGCAGACTGGTGATGCGCCTCGACAAGATCGTCTTCCCCGGTGGGCAGGAACTCTCAGCGCATGTCGGGTAAGGTGTCTCCCGCGTTGTTACCTCAAGGAGCTTCATCGTGCGAACGCGTTTGAAGGCGTCTCGGCTTGTCGGAGCGGTCCTAGTTTTTATTTTGCCGGCGCTGTTTGCTCCCGGCGCATACCCTGCTCCGGCGGCAAGCGCCCCCGACCTTACCGGCGTGTGGCTGATCGACCACTTCCAGCCCGCCATATTTCCGAAAGGAACGACGCCGCCGTTCACTCCCTGGGGCGAATCGCAATTCAAGAAGGCGGACACGAAGGTCAACGATCCAAATCTCGCCTGCCTGCCTCACGGAATTCCCCGCTTGATGTATGTACCGCTGCCGATGGAAATTTTTCAGGTTCCGGACAAGGTGCTGATCTACGTCGAGGCCGGCAACCAGCTTCGACAAATTCACATGAATCGTGGTCACCGCGATGACATCGGCCCTACTTACAATGGCGACTCAGTCGGCAAATGGGAAGGCGACACGCTGGTCGTCGACACGATTGGATTTAACGACGTGACGTGGCTCGATCACGTCGGTCTGCCGCACACGGAAGATCTGCGCGTCGTGGAGCGAATCCGCCGCGTCGATCACGACACGCTAGTCGACGATTTCACGATCGAAGATCCGAAGGCCTACACGAGGCCGTGGAAAGCCTCGCAAACCTACCATCTGAAGCCTAGCTGGGAAATCGCGGAATACGTCTGCGACAACAACAAATACATCTATCACGACAAGTAGTGGTGCAGCGACTCTTTACCCTGAGCTCTCGCGAATGGGTCGCTGTTGGGGGTTTTTCAATTCTCGCCAGTGGGCCACATTCCGATAATCGGACTTCTCAGGCCTGATCGGGACTTAGCAGGAGTCGCCCGCTTTAAGCATGCGGCGCTCGCGGCGCCTCAGAATGAGATACGTGACGGCAGTGTAGAAGACGATGCTGCTAACGAAGGCGGCGATAATACTGCTGTAGTGCAGGGTCCGTGGAAGCACATCAACCACACCCGTCAAGGTCCTGATGATTATCCCCGGTGCGAGCACAATGGGTAAGGGGCCTGCCAGCCGTCTCCAAAATTCGCTTGTGGAGTAACAAACAATGAGGATACCGCTCGCAGAGGGGATGGAAGTCACCGCGCATGCGACTAGAAATGCTCGGACTAACAATCCGGTTCTCATCAGAGGCAGCAGTCTCAAGTTACTATGAGCACCTAAAACTGAAAAATCCCTAGCGGGACTTGAACAATCTCACTATAAATTCAATCCGGGCTAGAAAAAATATCCCAAACAATGCCACTAGAGCGAGAATGATGAATACCGTTGCTACATGCCTTTTCCATCCCGGTTTCATATCCGCACACTACCCTCTTTCGTCCGGCGGTGCCAAGTCCTGTGAAACGGGATTATCGAAATGTGGCCCGTTCGTTCTAAGGCCACATTCCGATGTCGGGTTACTGGGCCGAACCCGTCGTTGCGGCAAGAGGACCACGAGGGGTCAAGATCGCTAGAGCCAAGGCGACGATGGCAAGTGCAGGAATGTCTCCGAGGAGATGCCCGTGTTCCATGGGCGAATTCATAGCCTGAACGGTCATAATTCCCGCATGTACTAAACTCGACCAAACCGTGAACCAAATCAGGCTACGGTGCTGTAGAGGGTTGCGAGAGGCGAGGATCAGAAACACCCCGAGCGTCGCATAAACCCCGAGGATCATCTGTTCGTATTCGGGTTGGTTTGGCTGCCACCGCCATCCCGAAGGCCACCAAGCCATCATAAGCGGGTAGACACCGAGTATGAAAATCAGTCCCACCAAAACCAGTACGATCCGCAGATAGCGAACCCGAGTGGTGGTATTCACCAGTCACCTCCTTTAGATTTGTCAGGGACCCGTAGTGCAGTTTGGGCGGGATGTTAATGGTAGGGTTCCAGCATGTCAACTTCTCTCGCGGCTGCCCAACTCCTGATAAACGGGATTATCCGAACTGGCCCCTTCCAAATTTTCAGTGGCGCGCGGACTTCTGAGATCCGCGACCCCCGCATCCCGAGGCCTTCGCAAGGGGACTCAGGGTAAGGCGTCGCTTTGCTAGTTACTTGCCCGCGACAATCTCCCTCGCGTGCCCCGTGAGCCGCATGATGTGCAGCCCCGTGCCGGCGCGGTCCGCGCTGTAAATTAATCCGCGATCGTCCACCTCGACGTTGTTGGTCTCAATCACCTTCTGACACTCCGGAGTGATCTTCGGATCGCCGGCGGGATGGCTCACGCCGTCCGAGGGGCAAAACGCCATCGTGAACTTATTCGGCGCGGGGATGAAATAGGCGACTTCTTCCACCGCAAACGGATCGCGAATATCGAACACGCGCGTCCCCGCATTGAACCAGGAAAAAATCGCGATCTTGCCGTAGTACGGCGGATAGAAGGATTCGGCAACGGAATGCGTTCCGAAGCGCCCGCCCCGGCCGCAATAGTCACCTGGCTTTTCCGGCACGCGGAACGTCGAGATCGGCCACGGCGTGGCCTCGTTGCTGATGTCCACCATGAAAGCGAGGTGCGGCCCCGCGCGATCTCCGCTCGGCCCCGGAGAGCAATGATCGCCGCGCGCCGCTTCGGAAGGCACAATCAAGAGGTCGCGCGTCTTGAGCGCCGCATGCCCCTGAAATTCCGGAATCGGCTCGGCAAAAATCGGAAACGTGGTGTGCGCGCCCTGGTCGGGCGACATCGCCAGGAACCCGATCTGCGGCGCGAGCATTTCCTCCGTGGTCGGCTTCTTCGGGTTCTCAAAATCCGTTAGCAACTTGTTACGATCGAGGATCTGAATGACGCCATTCGATCCGGTTCCGTAAGCCGCGTAGACGCGATTCTTGGCAACGCCCGCCGAAATCATGCCGTGAATTGGGATCCCTTCCGCCACGCCTTCATGAGAAGTCGCTCCCGGTTGCTGTCCGAGCAAACCAAAATCGCGAATGTAAATGGGTTTGGCCGGATCGCTCAGGTCGTAAATCTTCATGTGCTGGCCCTTCCAGCCTTCCGCCGGAGCATTGGCCACGAGATACGCGATCCCGGTGTCGCACTCCCACCAGCTCTTATGCGTGTGATCGAGCTGATCGACGATCGTCGTGAGCCGCCTCGGATGGGAAGCGTCGGTGACGTCGTAGATTTCCTGCGCCTTCGATCCGAGAGGCCGCAGCAGATACCATCTCCCGCGCACGCCATGCGGCAAAACGTCACCGCTGCACACGCGCACCATCTGCGCGCCGCCCGCCTCTTCGCCCGCTTCCGAGGAGCCGGGAATATGGGCCAGGTACTTCGTCTTCGACGGGTCGGTCACATCGACAATCGAGGTCCCGTTCGGCTCGATGGCGCCCGTCAGCGAATTCATCGCGCTGCCGGTGTGGTGCCCCACGTAGGCGATCTCGCGCCCGTTCTCGTTGATGATGATCGGCTGGTAGGCTGAGCGGCCTTGCAGATCGTTGAAGCCCGCAAGCTCCATGTTCCATTGCGACTGCTGATCGGACGGGTTGGGCGTTGGCTCCTGGCTCGCGGGGCCTCCGGACAGGGAAATCGTCGGAATGGCCGGCCCGTCCGGAGGAAGGCTCTGTGTCTGCGCGGCGAAAGATGCCGCGCGAGCCAGCAAGACGAGCGCGACGAGTTGCACCCCCGCCACCATACCCCTGTGTTTCACGGTGTGATCTCCCTTGTAATTTTCCACTTCCCCGCCCAGTCGTGCTTTCGCAGCGACCGCCCAAATCGCGATCGACGCGCTGAACTTTCGGCAAACCATACGTCCCTCCTCAACCTGCGTCAACCTCAATTCTGGTTCGAGCCGGAATCACGGCGGCCTTGAACCCCCATTCACGAAGTATTCACCAAGGCTTAATGTCCCTCCACCTCCTTTCATGAGAATTTCTGCCCGGCACAATCCGCCCCCGTGTGCAATTTTCAGGAGGAAATCGACGTGAAGAAAGCACTTCTCGCATTGGCAGTCTCAATCGCCCTGGCTGGAAGCGTCCAAACCGCCAAGGCGCAGGACGACAGATCCGACTTTCCCGGGTTCAAGCCCGGCACTCTCGTGCTCACCCGCAGCGTCTACGTTGGCACCCCTTCCCTGCTCGTCCCCGGCGTGACCGTGTTGCCTCCGGGCTGCGTGAATGAAACCGTCAACGTCCCGCTGATTGCGGGAGGCACGGTCGCGGTGGCGGTCACTTGCAGCACTCCGACGAACGATGGGACGTTTCCCGACGTCTTCAACAACGCCGCGGCCGACGGCCACTTTGGCATCACTTCGCCGATCTTTTTGGACGACCTGACGACAAGCGGCCAGAAAATCAGCACGCTTCCGGTCCCGACCGATCAGATCGTCACCAGCTTCAGCTCGAAATCCGAACTGGCCCTTCATCTATCGACCGACGGAAAGTCCGTCACGTTTGTGGGATATCGGGGCGGGCCGGGCTTCGTAACCGCGCCGAATATTTTCGACGTCTCGAACGGGAATACGCCGGGACTTATCGATCCGACGAACGCCGCGGTCGGCCAGTACTACCGCGCTGTCGGTGAAGTCGACGCACGCGGCCACATCCAGATCACCGAGGGCAACGCGTACAGCGGAGACAACGGCCGCGGCGCGGTCAAGGCCGACTCGCTGTACTACCTGGTTGGCAACGATAACAGCGGGAATCTTTCGAAGAAGCAGGTCACGACGACGGTCGTCGGCGAGTTGCTGGTCAATGACACGGGAGTGGAACTGCTCGTTCCCGGGCAGGCGCCGCCGGTCCCGCCGAACAATCTCAAGATCGGCGATTTCGAAATCACTCAGATCACCGATCCGTCCACCGGACAGCCGTACGCGGCGGACAAGGCCGGCAAGGATAACAACTACCGCGGCATCACCATCTTCAACCACACGCTGTACGTCACCAAGGGCAGCGGCGGGAACGGTATCAACACCGTCTACCAGGTGGGCACACAAGGCGTCCTGCCAACCGGAGACGAGGCGACTCTCGCGAAGGTGCCCATCACGATTCTGCCCGGGTTCCCCTCCACGCTGGCCGCCGGCGCCGACCCCGTCACCGGTGTTGCGACCCCGGTCGCGTACCCGTTTGGCATTTGGTTCGCCAACTCGAAGACTCTGTATGTCTGCGATGAGGGCGACGGCACGCTCGTGACGCCTGCGGTCAACGGAAACGTCGCGACTCCCGACGCGCAGGCCACCGCCGGTTTGCAAAAGTGGATTCTCGTCAACGGAACCTGGCAAATGTTGTACGTCATCAACAAAGGCCTGAACATCGGCGTCCCCTATAGCGTCAAGAACTATCCGACGGCGCTGAATCCCGCGACCGGCGGCTGCCGCAACCTGACCGGCCAGATCGGCGAGGACGGACTCGTTTCGCTCTACGCCGTCACTTCAACCATCAGCCCCAGCGGCGACCAGGGCGCCGATCCGAATCTGCTGGTCAAGGTCACGGACCGTCTCAACGCCACCACGCTTCCAACCGGCGAAGAGGGCGGGCTGGACCAGTTCCGGACCATCCGCTCCGCAAAATCCGGTGAAGTCTATCGCGGCGTGGCGTTCGCTCCGCAAGACCGAGAAGACTAGGGAGACGAATTCAAACAAGCGTCTGCACCCATCGTCTCGTCACAAAACAAATCCCGGACCGATCTTCAAATCGGTCCGGGATTTTTCTTTTGCAACGAATTGCGCGCGGGATTACTCAGGCAGCCCTCGCAGCCCCAAGCACTCAGTGCGTCATATCGAAGAGGATGTAGTTGATCCCAATGCGATACGCAAGAGAGGTATCCCGTTCCGGGTAATGCGGATCGTTAGACCACTCCCAGGCGTCGCCAACGTCCGAATTGTGGCAGATCGCCACCATGATCCGGCCATTGTCATCGCGGATCGCGCGCCATTTCGGGTAGCGCATATCGTAAGAATACGGCCAGCCGCCCCACAGAAATCGCGTGCCGGGGATTTGAAATCGGTCGTCAAGATCGTACATGACGTGGAAAATTTCATCTCTGTCTTTCAGATCCTCGATCTTCCGCCCGGGGAAAATCTTGTCGAAGCCGCGCACCAGCTCCGTCCATTCCTCATTCCCGTGGGTATCGTCCGAAAATAAAAAGCCGCCCCTCAGGAGGTATTCCCGCAGCCGTGCCGCTTCGTCCGGCGTAAGGTCCCAGCCGTTCCCGTGCTCCATGTAAATCCACGGCCAGTTGAAAAGGTCGTCGGAATCCGCATCGACGACCTGCTCGAGTCCCCGCGCGTGCAGACGCGTCAGGCGTCGCACACCCATCGTGAATTGCCGGTCTGCCCGCGGGTAGTCTGCTCTCCAAAGCCGGATCACGCGGAAATCGTGGTAATCGTCGTTCGTGTGGAAATGAAAACGGGCGAAAGCCCACTCCGCTTTGTCCTGAGCGTCGGCGGGAAGCGCGGGCGTCTCTTCGTCATCCTCAAACACCCGGCCCTGGTAGGCGAGCACAGTGGCGCTTAAACTGGAAAGTAGCACTGCGGTCGCAACGGCGGCAAAGAGCTTCATGCAACGTCCAGCAACCATTGTGGCACGTTCGCCCCATCGCTGCTTGCGCTTCGGCAATGAGGGCTAGGTCAGCGAAGGATCCTGCAGCGGCGCCTGGGCGGGAGGAACTTCACCGGGCAGCGCGGGCACGCGCTTGCGCCTGCGGAAGCGCTGCTGCAAGCGATCCATGTAGACGTACACCACCGGCGTGGTGTAAAGCGTGAGAATCTGGCTGACCATCAAGCCGCCAACGATGCTGATCCCCAGAGGCCGCCGCAACTCTGCCCCAGTTCCCCTCGCAAGCGCGAGCGGCAGCCCGCCAAACAGTGCCGCCATCGTGGTCATCATGATCGGACGGAAGCGCAACAGGCAGGCCTGATAGATCGACTCCTCGGGAGATTTTCCGGAACGCTCCGCCTCGAGCGCGAAATCAATCATCATGATCGCGTTTTTCTTGACGATGCCGATGAGCAGCACGATGCCGATCAGCGCGATCACGCTCAGATCCAAATGAAACGCCAGCAACGCGAGCAGCGCCCCGACGCCGGCGGAAGGCAGCGTCGAAAGAATCGTCACGGGATGGATGTAGCTCTCATAGAGCATTCCCAAAACGATGTAGACGGCCACGAGCGCGGCCAGAATCAGCCACGGCTGGCTGGATAGAGAAGACTGAAACGCCTGGGCGTTTCCCTGAAAGGTCGGATGGATGTCCGAGGGCAGACCCATTCGCAACACTGCCGATTCGATCTCCGTCACCGCATCGCCCAGCGCAACGCCGTCGCCCAAATTGAATGAGATCGTCACCGCGGGAAATTGGCCCTGGTGATTTACGGCGAGGGCCGTGTTTTGCGTTTCGTAGTGCGTGAACGCGCTCAGCGGAACCTGTGTTCCATTCGATGAGCGCACGTAGAGGCCCTGGATCGCGTCCGTGCTATTGCGGAAGGAAGAATCCACTTCCTGCACGACGTGATACTGATTGAGCTGCGTGTAAATCGTGGAGACTTGCCGCTGGCCGAACGCGTCGTACAGCGTGTTGTCGATCGCGTTCGGCGAGACGCCCAATCGCGAAGCCGTGTCGCGGTCGATCACGAGCGTGGCCTGCAAACCGCGCGTTTGTTGATCGCTGGCGATGTCCCGCAGTTGCGGCAACTGCCTCATCTTGGCTTCGACGCGCGGCGCCCAGGCCAGCAGGTCACTCAGATTTTCGCTCGACAGCGTGTACTGATATTGCGAACTGCTGACCCGCCCGCCCACGGTGATGTCCTGATACGCCCGCAGGAAAAGCGTCGCGCCGGGAACGGCCGCGAGCTTGCGGCGCAGGCGCGCGATCACCTGGTCTACGGTCACGTCCCGCTCGCTGATCGGCTTCAGTTCAATTTGCATGCGGCCGGTGTTTTCAGCGCCGCCGCCGGTGTTTGCCGAGGTGGCCTTCACCGCCGGATCGCGCATCACGATGTCCGTATATTCCTTCATCTTGTCTTGCAACACGGCGAAGGACGTATCTTGCGACCCCAGGATGTTTCCGGCCATCAGGCCTGTGTCCTGCTGCGGGAAAAAACCCTTCGGAATCACGATATACAAAAACACGCTGAGGCAAATCGTCGCGCCCGTAACCGCCAGCATGAACGGCTGATGGCGCAGGACCCAGCGCAGCCCTGCCGCGTACGCTGTCACGGACCATTCAAATAGCCGCTCGCTCGCCATGTAGAATCGCCCGTGCGTGACGTCTTTCGCCGGTTTCAAGAACTTGGCGCACATCATGGGCGTGGTCGAGAGCGACACGCACAGTGACATCACGATGGCCACGCTCAAAGTGATGGCGAATTCCCGGAAGAGCCTGCCGATGATCCCGCCCATCAGGAGCAGCGGAATAAAAACCGCGATCAGCGAAATGCTCATCGAGAGCACGGTGAATCCAATTTCGCGGGAGCCCTTCATGGCCGCGGCCAGCGGCGTTTCGCCTTCCTCCAGGTAGCGCGTGATGTTTTCGATCACAACGATTGCGTCATCCACCACGAATCCCGTGCAGATCGCTAGCGCCATCAGCGAAAGATTGTCCAGGCTGTACCCCAGGAGATACATCACACCGAACGTGCCGATGATGGAAAGCGGCACGGCGATGCTCGGAATCATCGTCGCCCAGGCATTGCGCAGGAAAAGAAAAATCACCATCACGACGAGCGCGACCGTCAGCATCAACGTGAATTCAATGTCCTTCACCGACGCGCGAATCGTCGTGGTGCGGTCGAAGGTAGGGAGCAGCGTGACGGACGGTGGGATCGACGCGCGCAACTCCGGTAGCAGCGCCTTGATACGATCAACAGTCTCGATGATGTTCGCGCCCGGTTGGCGGCCGATCCCGATCACGACGGCGGGTTTGCCGTTGGAATACCCGGAATTTCTGAGGTCCTCAATTCCTTCGGTGACTTTGGCAATATCGCTCAGCCGTACGGGCGCGCCATTCCGGTAGGAGACGATCAGCGGAGCGTATTGCTCGGGCTTCAACAGCTGGTCGGTGGCAAACAGCACCCAGCGGCTGTCTCCGTTTTCCAGATTTCCTTTTGGGCTGTTCGCGTTCGCCGATTCGAGCGCGCTGCGCACCGCTTCCAGGCTGATCCCGTAATGCGCCAGCGCGTTGGGATTCACGTCTACGCGGACCGCTGGCTTCGCGCCGCCGTAGGTGTTGACCTGCCCCACGCCAGTCACCTGAGATAATTTTTGGGCAAGTATGGAATCGGACAGGTCGTAGAGATGGCTCCTGGGAATTGTGTCCGAATACACCGCCAGATCCAAAATGTCCGTTTCGGAGGGATTGATCTTGCGATACCAGGGCAGGCTGGGCAGATTGGCCGGCAGTTGGCCGGCCGCGGCGTTGATCGCCGCCTGCACGTCGCGCGACGCGGCGTTGATGTCTCGATCGAGGTCAAATTGAAGCGTGATGCCCGTGTTCCCCAGCTGACTTGTGGAAGTCATCTGTGTGACTCCCGCGACGCGGCCGAATTGCCGCTCGAGGGGCGTGGCGAGCGAAGACGCCACGGTTTCGGGGCTTGCGCCCGGCAATTGCGCGCGAACGTAAATCGTCGGGAAATCGACGTGGGGAAGCGCCGCGACCGGCAGCAAATAAAACGCGACGCCGCCGGCGAGCAGTATGGCAATGCTCAGGAGAGAGGTCGCAACGGGTCGTCGTATGAACGGCGCGGAGATGTGCATGTTTGGCCCTGGGTATTTCCCGCTGCTGCTCCCAAAGAGATGGAATCTATAGTCTTAGAGGGGCCGAAGCCGCGCTTCGGTTTCAAGAATTCCTCACCACGTATCGTGATATTTTCACACGGATCGTTCTCGGCCGCTTCGTAATTTGCCCGCCTCGGCAAACAACTAAAGCCGCGCGAGGAGGATGCCGATAAAATTTATTGAAAGTGCAACTCGGCGTACATCCGTCCGTCTCAATTATGGGGCAGAATGAGGAGCCCCAATTCGATTTCTGAATCGAATGAATGCGTCCGGAACCGCGATATGGATGCCAACTTTCTGTAGATACGTTACTTACGAACACCGCGCCTTTATACGGAAACGCACCCGGACGGTGAGCGCGTGCACGTCGGGATTGTTTCTCGCGCCAAGCTTCCCTACACTTAGTGCGGTTAGGATCCCAAACAGCCGCATCAAGAGGGCGCTCA
>Ga0210394_10003631_pt1 | contig 18999 bp, 18 predicted proteins | sample IncBWC12MmetaG_FD_160121 | JGI IMG/M metagenome (GOLD analysis project Ga0210394, IMG submission 160121) | Forest soil microbial communities from Barre Woods Harvard Forest LTER site, Petersham, Massachusetts, United States - Inc-BW-C-12-M | ecosystem: Environmental > Terrestrial > Soil >...
CACGCAGGATGAAATGCGAGACATCCTCAGCCGTACGAATGCGGCTCGCGTCGAAATCGATTCCCACTACCTCTACCGCATGGGCGTGATCGCCTGGAAGCAGTAGCCATGCACACTCCTTCCCACCCCGCGCCCGCGCACCCGCGGAAGCCAGCTATCTTCGATCTCGCCGTGATCGGAGGAGGCCCCGCCGGCACCTGTGCCGCGATCACCGCCGCCCGGGCTGGGGCTCGAGTGCTCTTGTTCGAACGCGGACGCCTCCCACGCCAACGCGTCTGCGGCGAGTTCGTCTCCGCCGAATCACTGGTCTTGCTCGCCGGGTTGCTTGCAAGCAGCGCACCCGCGCTCTTAAGAGACGCTCTGCGAATTCCCCAGGCACGCTTGTTCTTCGACGGTCATTCTGTGCGCGCGCCAATCGATCCACCTGCCGCCAGCATTGCCCGCTTCGATCTCGACTTCACGCTCTGGCAAGCCGCCCAGCAGGCCGGAGTCAGCACGCGCGTGGAAACAACCATAGAGAGTGTGACCGGCAGCGGTCCGTTCACGCTGCGCACCGAAGCAGAGGAACTCCACGCGAGCGCCGTCATCAACGCGAGCGGCCGCTGGTCAAACCTGACGCCCGCGGGCTCTGATCCCCTGCCCGATCAGAAAGAAAAATGGCTTGGACTGAAGGCCCATTTCTCCGAGCCGTCTCCGCATCCATCCGTCGACCTCTATTTTTTTGAAGGTGGCTACTGCGGCGTGCAGCCGGTGGAATTGGCGGGCTCGCGCGAAGGTCGCGTCAATGCCTGCGCCATGGTTCGGTCCCACATCGCCCGTTCCCTTCCCGAGGTTTTCGCCCTGCACGCGGACCTAAGCGTCCGCGCACGCAAGTGGCAACCCCTCATGGAGCCGGTCAGCACCTCGCCGCTCATTTTTCGCGAGCCGGAACCCGTAGAGAACGGCGTGCTCATGGTCGGAGATGCCGCCGCGTTCGTCGATCCATTCATCGGTGACGGTATCTCGCTGGCCCTGCGCAGCGGCGCGCTCGCTGCCAAGTGCCTCATGCCGTTCTTCGCGTCTGAGATATCGCTCGCCGAAGCGGCCACGCAGTACGAACGGGCGTATCGGAATCGCCTGTTGCCTGTCATTCGAAATTCCTCCCAACTGCGCCGTCTACTCCGACTGCCTCGCCCACTTCGAAAATCCGTGGGCCACCTGCTCGAGACGGCTCCAGCGCTGTCGCGCTGGCTGGTGCGCATGACGCGCTGAAAAGTTTTGAAAGGGCGCGGCTGAAGCCGGCGTCGGTTGGCACCGGTACGGACAAATCTTCTCGACCGCTATCGCACCACCAGCACTTCGCGAATATTGTCCCGGCTGAGAAAGAACTTGATGGACGCAAAATCCCGAAACAGATTTTCGATATGGCGATTATTGAACACGCGCTGCAGTCGAAATCCGGCGCCCACCGCGCGATGGATCGCCCCCGTGGGCCCGCGCCGCACTTCGCGCTGGGGCACGATGGGCTGCATGTCGAGCACATCCGGCCCCATGATGTGATAGCGGTAGCAGGGCGCATCCGGCCCGGCATCGCGTGTGTGGAAGAAGGCCAGCAGTATTCCGCCCGGCTTCAGCACTGACCACAGCCGTCCCACGACGGGCTTCACCAGGCTCTCGTCCATGTAGTCGGGCAGATTCCAGCACAGGACCACGTCGAACTGCGCCGCCGGATACACCAGGTTGTCCTCGAGGAACTGGCGGCTGTCGAGCACGATGTTTCCCTGCTCGTCTTTCGTGACCAGCCCCGGGTCAGTCGAGGCCGTCAGCAGGTCTTCGCTGTACATCTTGTGCGAACGCTCGGTGAAGTACCGAATGTTGGCCGGCGAGGTTGCGCCCAGGTCGAGAATGCACAGGCCTTCTTGCGATGACCAATAGCGCGCCAGCTCGCCCAGTCCGCTCGAGCGGCGAGATAGTTTGGGATAACTTTGTGCCGGGGACGAAGCCTTGTCCGGTCCGGACGTTGAGCCGCGAAACAGTTTCATGAAGCTGGGTACTACCGCATCACCCTGATTATGCCTGAAACCTGCAGGAACGCGTGGTGACCGTAGTCACGGGAGTCTTCAGTCTTCAGTCGCCAGCACCCACGACGAAAGCAAGTGTCCACTGCCTTTAATCTAAACTAGGCCATCGACCAAGGACTAACGACCACCGCCCGGAGGACCAGGCCGGCGACTGGCGACTGGAGACTGGGACTGGAAACTTACTTCCCATCCTTCCCCACGTCCACCTTGCCCTTCAGATACGCGCCTTCCTCGATCGCGATCCGCTGGGTGGCAATATCGCCCATCACGATCGCCGACTTCTTTAATTCCACCCGATCCGTGGCGTGGAGGTTGCCCTCCAGTTTCCCCTGTACAATGACGCCCTTCGCATCCACGTTGGCCTTCACCTGGCCGTTCGGACCGACAGTGAGATTGTTTCCCTTCAGCAGGATGCTGCCCTCCACCTGGCCGTCGAGGTACAAGTCCTCGCTCCCAGTGAGCTCTCCCTTAATCACGACCGACTTCCCAATGTGTGCGAACTCTCCCGTCTTCGGTACTTCCATGAGTGCTCTCCTTGGGCGGATTGCCGGTGACGCGGAACTCAGCAACGGGGGACCTCGTCCAACATTGCCGTTCCTACCGTGGTCTGGCTCTTCCCTGGCTGGTAGGGCTCCAGAAAATATTCTCGGTGGGAAACCATGATACTAAACTATTTCTCGCTGATTTTCGCAGCGCGCCGCATTCCCAGCCTCGCCGCGCTGCCGGAAGACCCTCTGATCGATGTAAATAAACAAGTGACTGACAAAAATTGGCAACTTCTGGCAGAGGGATCGTCCGTACAACACTTGTTTCGGAACCCCCGTCTAACGGTACACTAACTTCAACGAGGGGCCTCGGGATGAAAGCGTGGAGCTGGCGATTCGCGATCGGAGCCTTGGCGTTTCTCGCCTCGGCACAATTCGTACAATCCTCGGAAACTCCCTCCATACCAGCTGCAGAACTGGTTCGCCTCACCGTGCAGAATGAGATCCAGGCCACTGAGAACCCCGGCGTCCGCCACATGTTCTCTGCGCGCAAGGAGACCAGCCGTGGCTCGCAAACCAAGCTCTACTGCGAGACCCGCGATGCCATGGCCGGCATGGCGATCGCCTATGACGACAAGCCTCTCACTCCACAACAGCTTCAGGCCGAGGAAGCTCGCCTCGACCAGCTTATGAATAGTCCCGCCGAACTGGCCAGGAAACGCGAGAAGGAAAAAGAAGATGCCGACCACATCACCCGCATCGTGCGCGCCATGCCCGATGCCTTCTTCTTTGAATACGATGGCACCATGCCCGGCCAGTCGGGACTGGGCAAAGATGGCAGTGAGCTCATTCGCCTCAAATTTCGTCCCAACCCGAAATACGATCCGCCCACCCACGTCGAGCAGGTTCTGCAAGGCATGCAGGGATTGATGCTCATCGATGCACGCACCCACCGCATCGCCCGGATTGACGGAACCCTGTTCAGGGATGTCGGCTTCGGCTGGGGAATCCTCGGCCATCTAGACAAAGGCGGCCATTTCCTGGTGGAACAAAGCGATGTCGGCGACGGCTCCTGGGACATGAGCCGCATGAGTCTCGCCTTTACCGGCAAGATCATGATCTTCAAGAAACTCGATATTAAATCGACCGAGGTCTACAGCGACTTTCGTCCAGTTCCCAGCGGCATTAGCTTCGCCCAGGGCGTCGACCTGCTAAAAAAGCAGGAGGCCATGCTCGCCGAGAACGGCCGCCTCGAAACCAATCCGAAATAGGCGAAACACGCGTAGGCCCAGACGCCGGAGTCCCCATCAAGCCCGTTTTTGACTTGAATGAGATGGGGATGCCTTCGTCTGGGGGCCGCGGCTACGTAGCGCCGGCATCTTGCCGGCCACCACGAGTCGGAGTCGGCGGCAAGCCCGCCCTTGGCTTGTTTCTGTGAGGAGCGCGTGCCGGCTCGCAATCGGGCGAGACGCCCGCCAGGACGGCGGCGCTACAGCAGCGCCATGATCGCCTCGTATAAATGCGCGTGATCCAACTCTAATTTACCGTCACCGTGAAACTCGCCGCTGTCGATACCCCACTCACGGTCGCCTTAATGGTGATGGTTCCCGCCTTCGCCGGCGTTGTGTAATTTACGCTCGCCGTTCCTGTCGACCCCGTGACCACCGGGTTGGCGGAGAAACTTCCTCCCGCTCCACCATCTGCAAAAGCCACACTTACTCCCGGAACCACGTTCCCGTACCGGTCAGTGACTTTCACGACCAGTGCCTTGGCCAGGAGCGTGCTTGGCGCGGCGGACTGCGCATCTCCCGAAACCTTCGTCACCGCGGTCGGCGCGCCGGGTATGACGTATTCGTAGAAGGTCGCCGACGGAAATCCGCTCACCGTGCCCAGAATCTGAATGTGGCCTCCTTTGGTACCGGTCGTGTAATTCACCGAAGCCAGGCCATTGCTGTCGGTGGTCACAGGATTCGCCGAGAAGGTGCCACCGCCATTGCTGCTGAAGTTCACCGTGATCCCTGGGATGCCGTCGCCATATGCGTCACGAGCCTTCGCGATCACCGGGGACGGGAACGGTGTCAGTAGGGGTGCGGACTGGTTCCAGCCGCTCTTGATTACGACGGCCGTCATCGGTCCGTGAACCGCCGTCTCAGTGAACGTGACGGGCAAATGACCCGCCGACGCCGTGATCGTGTAAGTCCCCAAAACCTTCGGCAAGGTATACGAAGTCGTGGCGTACCCGTTGGCATCGGTGACTGGCGTAGGAGGATTAAACACGCCGCCGCGATTACCATCGCTGAAAGCGACTGCCACTCCGGAATCCGGATTCTGGCTGTAGGGATCGAGCAATCTTACCTTCAGTGCGACCGGCAGAGCCGTACCCAGGGCTGCCTTCTGACCGCTGCCCGCGATCAACGACAACTCGGGGAAGAGTCCATACACGACCAGGCTATTCTGCGTTCCGATAAATACTTTGCCGTCGGCTGCGATCGGCGACGCGAAATGAGCCACCGGTGGCACATGGTCGCGACCATTGGGTGCCTGATCACTCGTATAGATTCCTTTCATGGTCTCCGGGTTCAATGCCCACAGACTTCCGCTGATGAACCAGAGAATGCCATTTGTATTTCCGTTGGCGGTGATCAAGGCATGTCCGCTGCCGGTCAGTTGGATTGACTTCACTGGGGTGGTGCCCAACTTCCCATTGATCAGCGGGTAAGCCAGCGCAGGAACCCCGGTGCCCGTGAAAAAGACAGTGTTGTTCCAATACACTGGCGTCCCACTCTCATAGCCGACTGCTTTCGTCAGTTCTTGGATGATCTGCGTATCACCGGTCGGGCTGGTGCAAGTGGCGCAGAACTTGCCCATATTGTCGCGATTCAGGACGTACACCGTCCCCTCTTTCCCCACGGCAATCGCTTCATGAGGAAACGGCCCAGTCTGATCGGGGAGGATCAGAACACCCTCCGCCATATCCATATCGTTCGCGGAAAGGGCAGCGTAGTTGTAGGGCGTGAAATAGTCAGCGAGCTTCAGGGTCGTGCCGACCTGGCTGAGTTTGAAAACGCTGGTCGACAAGTTCGTCCCTGGCGCGTAGAACCCCTCACCCGTCTCTGCATAAATATTGCCGCTGCTGTCGGCAGAAATTCCAGCGCCCTTTTGCCACACGGAAGCCAGCGTCTTGCCCGGCTCGGCATCAAACGCCCCTTCCTGCTTCAAGGTCGTAGCGTTGTACGACATCACCCAGCCCTGGCTATAGGCGTTGCAGCAGTTCGAGCCAAACGCAATGTAGACGTGCCCATTCGCCAGCAGAAGTCCCGGCCGGTTAATCTGGAAAAAACCCTGGAAAGTGGAAACCACGCCATTCAATGTGAAGGTGGCGGCAATGGTGGTAGGGCCGCCAAACTTCTCCAGCCCGGTGGTCACGTCGAGCGCGTGCAGGCGATGCACGATGTTCCCGCCCTCGTACGTTTCCGCCACCAGGTAGAGTGTGCCCGTGTTCCGATCGATTACCGGAGTCGAGATGATGCCCACCTCGGTCCACGCAGTGACGCCGGCATTCCTTTGCACTGTCGCCGGGACCGAAGTCGCTCCCGAGGGGCTGTAGGTAAGAATGCTGGTGACCCAAAATGGCGCAGCGTTTGCATTGTCGGCATCGAAGGCATACACGCTGTTATGCATCGTGGCCACGTAAACCACATTGCGCGTACCCTGGCCCGGCATGGTAATTCCCGGAAGATAGAGCGGATGTCCCACCACGAAACCGTCCACCGGCTTCGAGAACAATTTTCCGAAAGATTGCACGTTCACATTGGAGAGGGTAAGCAGGGTCTCGGTCGTGTTCGCGCTGGTACGCTCGTTGTCGTAGTGCCAGGTGGTGACTGCAGTCTGCGCCGCAACCCGCGCTCCCGCGCAGATCAATCCCAGCAGCAAAAGCATGAGAAGGCAAAGCCTACGACGGTTAGCGCACAAAGCCGGGGGCACCGGTTGCCGCCCGACATCGGCCGGTTGCGTTGTAGCTTTACTGGTAGAGGAGAAGCACCTCGAAGGAAGGAAACTGCCAGAAAGGTACTGCATGACTGCCACCCCAATGTCGGACAGCGAACAAACCTATCACTTTCCCGGGCGGGAGGGTACTCAGAAACCAAAACACCTTGGGTGCCCCCGTCCTAACCTCGCGCTGTTTGGGAGGTTAGGGTGGGGATTTTTCAATTACTTCTAGCCGAATTCCTTGCGCCCGTCCGTCTCTGGCCGGAACAACCCAGCCCTTTCACGCTTCATCGAAGTCTCGGCGGATATCATGCCGAACAACGATTTCCAATCAAATCCTTCCACCCGCCTGGCCCTGTGGATATTTGGCTCGATCGGCTTGGCGCTGCTCACGGCTGCGCTGGTGGCGGGATTGTGGTATTTCCTGCGTGGCCGGCACGACAAACGAACGCCAGAAACTCCTCAGAACACGATTCTACAGAGGCCTGTCTGGCCTAAGCATTCCCATCTCTGCCGCGTAGCACTTCCTTTTTCACCGTCAATTTCTCGATTAAATCCTCGCGCACACCATAACCCGTGCCGGGTTCGTCGCGCACCGCGATCAGACCCTCGCGTGAAACTTCGACTTCAGGCTCGACGATGTCTTCTTTCCAGTACCGCTTTGATGCCGAGACGTCCCCGGGCAGGCTGAAATTTTCGAGAGTCGACAAGGCGATGTTATGTGAGCGCCCAATCCCCGACTCCAGCATCCCCCCGCACCAGACCGGAATCCGATTCACCCGGCAGACGTCGTGCACTTTCTTCGCTTCGCTGAAGCCACCCACCCGGCCTACCTTGACATTGATGATCCGGCAGGCACCCGTTTCCGCCGCGCACGCCGCATCGCGCGCCTGCTCGATCGACTCATCCAGGCAGATCGCCGTGCGCAGTTCCTTCTGCAAGCGCGCGTGATAATAGAGGTCGTCGTTCCATAGCGGCTGCTCGATCATCAGCAGGTGAAACTGGTCAAACTTGCGCAGGTGCTCGAACTCGTCCAGCGTGTAGGCGGAATTGGCGTCAACGCTCAGCGTGGTGTCGGCCCAGCGCCCGCGCACTTTTTCCAGCACGTTGACGTCCCAGCCCGGCTTCACCTTGAGCTTGATCCGGCGATACCCCGCTGCCAGCTCCGCTTCGATCCGCTCCAGCAGCTGCTCGTGCGAGTCTTGAATCCCGATCGACACTCCGCACGGGATCTCACGCCGGGTCCCGCCCAGCAGCCTCCAGAGCGGCTGCTTCTTCGACCGCGCTTCCGCATCCCAGAGCGCGTTCTCGAGCGCCGCCTTCGCCATCCGGTGACCGCGAACCCGCGCCAGCAGCGACCCCGCTTCCCGTCCCTGCGAGACGGTCTTTCCAAGCAATGCCGGCGCGAGATATTTCTTGATCGTCGGCCAGGCACTCTCAATCCACTCGCTGCTGTAAAAGGGATCCTCTCCGGCCACGCATTCTCCCCAGCCGCGAAGTCCCTCGCCCTCGACCGTGACCAGCAAAATGCGCCGGCTGTAGATGCGCCCGAAGCTCGTCTCAAAAAAGTGGACGAGCGGCATTTGTATTTCCCGCAGTGTGATCGCTTCAATTTTCATCGTGAAACTCGGCGCCCCCGAAAAGCATCGCAACCCTTATAGGATTTTCTTAGCGTCCTTCGCGACCTCTTTGCGCCCTTCGCGGTTTAAGATTTTGCTCTTAAGAAGAAAAAAATCATGCCGCCGCGTACGACCACTTCTCATCCCAATGCCCGAGCAGAAACCTCCCATTCCCCGCATCATCCCGCTCGTAGCCGGTCACGGCGAGCCCATCCGCAAAAGCCTTGGAGAATTGCTCGCGATTGTGACTCTGCACATCCCTCGCCCGCTCCCGCGTTTCGGCCGACGCTTTCCACTCATAAATCGCAGCTGGAACCGAGATTCTGATTAGCGCTTCCGTCCGCGGCACCGATCCATCGCTTAGCAATTTTTTCACCCGTTTCGATTTCAGCCACCATTCCGCGATCAGGCGATCGGTGGGCAGCCCGCCCTGCAGCGGCGACGTGGTAATGCCGTACTGGTTGATGGTGTATCGCCGTGCGATCGCGCCCAACTTCTCGATATTGAGATACGCGTTCTTAATTTCGAGCGGATCAAACGTCCACTCAATCAGCTCAAACCCGTGCCGGAGCGCCTCCACCCGCTGAAATAACTTGATGCGCCGCCCCAGCCCGCCATTGCGATACTGCTTGCGCACCGCCAGCATGTGCGAGTGCAGGTAAGGATGCCCGCCGCGTACTCCCGGCACCGACAGCGCAAAGCCCACCATGTCGTTGCCATCGAAGGCGCCGAGCACCTGCCCGCCCACCTTTTCCGCGACCACGAAAAGCCGCAACGGCACCAGCTCGGCGTCGCTGAAATTCCACACTTCCCTCTGCAACGCCACGGCCGTGCGCATCTCCTCCAGGGTGTGACACTCGCGAATCACAATGGAGTCCGTCTTCACCGCTCCGATTTTTCCTGTTGTTTCGCCTGTTGCCATAAAGATTCGAGTTCGTCCATCGTCGCCTGTTGCGGGTCGCGGCCCGATTCCCGAAGCCGCTGTTCCATCCATTGAAAACGCCGCTTGAACTTGCGATTCGTTTTCTTGAGCGCCGACTCCGGATCCAGCGAAAGATATCTCGCGATATTCACCATCACAAAAAACAGATCGCCGACTTCTTCTTCCAGCCGCGCCCGCAGTTTGTCCGGCACCGTCGCCTTCCCGGACCCAGCCACGCCCCGTCCGTGCGGACGAGGTCCTGGAGCCGGAAACTCCGCCAGTTGCTCGCGTAGTTCCTCGGTCTCCTCGCGCAGTTTGTCGAAGAGCCCTTCCACGTTCGGCCAATCGAAACCGACGTGGGCCGCCCGCGAACTCAATTTGTGCGCTTCCAGCAAGGCAGGCATCGCCGACGAGACGCCCCCCAAGATCGACGCCGGCACTTCCGCGTCTTTCACGGCCTTCCCTCCACCCGCTTCCAGCCGCTTTTTCTTCTCCTCGGCCTTGATCGCTTCCCAGTTCCGCACCACCTGGGAAGCGGTCTCGGCCTGCACGTCGCCGAACACATGGGGATGCCGGTTTACCAACTTCGCGGAAAGCTTCTCGAGCACCTCATCGATCGTGAACGTCCCTTGCTCCTTCGACATCTCGGAATAAAACAATACTTGCAGGAGTAAGTCGCCGAGTTCGCCGCTCAGCTCCTCCCAGTCCCGATTGTCGATGGCTTCCAGAACTTCGTAGGTTTCTTCCAGCGTGTAAGGCTTGATGGAGTCGAAGGTCTGCTCGCGATCCCACGGGCAGCCTCCGGGAGCGCGCAGCCGGGCCATGATGGCGACAGCGCGCTCAAAGCGCTCTCCTGTGGTCGGGGACATTCGCAAACAATCTAAATGACTTATGGACCGGCGGCAAATCGAAGCGGATTCTCGTCACCAATGCCGCAGCACTATGGTTACCTTCCGCAACCATGGCCCGAACGTCACACTCTATCTGGAGAACTTCGCCCACTCGGAGCCGGTACCGTTCCGGGCGTGCTGAAACGAAGCAATTCATGCCATCCCCTGACTCCAACCGGGCACCGCTTGCCGGCCAGCACTTTCAGGTCGCGGTAATTGGCGGTGGCATCATGGGAGTTGCCATCGCACGCGAGTCCGCTCGCGCCGGCAAGCGCACGCTGCTGGTCGAGCAACATGACTTTGCCGCCGGCACGACCAGCCGCTCCAGCCGCATGCTGAGCGGCCTGCGCGCCCTGGAGAAAGGCGACATTTCCTTCGCTCGCGAATCGTTGCGCGAGCGCGACCGCCTGCTGCGCGACCGCCCGCACCTTGCGCATCCCGCTCACTTCCTGCTCGCTTTGAACAACCAAGGCAAGCGCAGCGCGATGTCGGTGCGCACCGCCTTATGGATCTATCGCCGTATGGCGGGGAGGAACGTGGATGCAGCCGGTTTCGAGATGGCGCGCAAGAAACTGGAGCGCGCGCTCGATGCCGGGCAGCGCTGGTCCATCTTCGATTACGAAGATGCGCAGTGCGAATTCCCGGAGCGCCTGGTCGCCGAGTGGTTGGTCGAGGCAGTAGCCGCCGGCGCCGTGGTCCGCAATCACACTCAGGTCATGGCAGTCGATGTGGCCCATGGCCGCGCGCGCGGTCTGCTCGTGCGGGATTGGACCCGCAACCTTGAAGAGAAAATCGAAGCCACCTGGATCGTCAACGCGACCGGGCCGTGGGTCGATCGCACCTGCGGTCGTTCCGGCATCAAGATGCGGCGTCCCATGGTGAGCGGCGTACGCGGCTCCCATATCGTGCTTTCCCACTTCCCCGGAGCGCCCAGCACAGCCGTCTACACCGAAGGCGCCGATGGCCGTCCGCTCTACATCATTCCCTGGAACGAGCAGCTCCTGGTGGGCGCAACTCATGTGCCCGACACCTCCGATCCCGGCAAGGTTCATCCCGCATCTGACGAGATCGAATCCCTGCTGCACTCGCTGGCGTCGTTGTTCCCCAGGGCGCGCATTTCGCAAAACGACATCCGCTACTCCTTCGCCGGAATCCGCAACCTGCCTTTCGATCCCAGCGGCGATCCCGGCGCCGTCAGCCGGCAACATTCGATTCACGATCATCAACAGGAAAACGTCGCCCGCTTGATCTCAGTCATCGGTGGGAGCCTAGCCACGGCCATCTCGGTGGCGCGCGATTGCGTCCGCATGATCGGCATCCGCCCGGCAGAGCCGAAGCAGTTGGCGATCGCGGATGGCCCCGCTCTCGATCCGCTGCTCGATCATTTTGTGGTGGATGTCTCGCGCGCTGCCAGCATCAGCGAAGAGGCCTCGCGTGCCATTGTGGAGTGGCACGGCAAGCGCTCCATGGAGATTGCGCGCATGGCGCAAAGCAGCGCGGAACTGCGCACCACGCTCTGCCCCCACTCCGAACACATCGTCGCGGAAGCGGTCGAGGCTTACCGCAACGAATGCGCCGTCACGCTGGGCGACGTGTTGCTGCGCCGCGTGCCGGTCGCTTTAGGACCATGCTGGTCGGAGACGTGCAGCCGCGAAGCCGCCCTGCGCATCGGCGCTGTGATGGGATGGAACGAAGAGACCACCGGCGCCAATCTTGAAGCGCTTGAGATGGAGCGCGCCGCCTACCTGCACAGCCCGCGCACGGGCATGCGCCTCGCCACCGCCGCCGATTAATCACCATTCGCTGCGAAGTTTCCCGAGCATCTCGGTATCGTCCGAGATGATTCCATCCACGCCCATCCCCTTGAAACGAAGCATCTGTTCCTGGCGGTTCACGGTCCAGGTGAAAAGCTTCCGGCCTGCTGCGTGCACTGCATCGCACACATTGATATCTATCAATGTATAGTGAGGAATCACGAACTGAACCGGCAACCGGTCCCAGGCAGCCAGTTGCGCCCTCGTCTCGCAGATCAAGCCGAGCGGGAGATCCGAGTCAAACTCGCGGAGTTTCAGCAGCACTTCTGGAAGAAACGAGGAGACCACGTAGCCGCGCTGGGGCGGATGAGTTCGAAGGCACTGGATCGCCGCCTCTTCGATGCCCGGGACCTTGACCTCAATGTCCAGGAAAGCCCGATCCCGGTAACGCGCGAGGACCTGCTCCAGCACCGGCAAATCCGCCAGATCGCCTGCCCCGGCCCGCGCGATCTCCACACCTTGGATTTCCGGATCATGACAGATCACGCATCGCCCGTCCCCGGTCTGGCGGACATCGCACTCGAAGCCGTCGCATCCGTGTTCGAGTGCAAGATCAAACGAAGCAAGAGTATTTTCCGGGATGGAGCGGGTTGAGCGCGCGCCGCGATGGCCGAGCAGAAGGGGTCGGGACATCGAAAACATTCTAATCGGACCGTGCTCGTCGCTAGGTTCCCACACCAGGTGCCCCACTCGCTCCGCACCAGTGGGGATTTTTGTGGTGAATGCCTTAAGAAGCTTGTCATTCCGAGCAGAGCGAGGAATCTGCGGTGCCCGGCGGCGGCCAAAGAACGAGATTCCTCACTGCGCTCGGATTGAGGATTGCCGAATGACAAGGATTGCCGAGGCACACGCCAGCGATTTCGAAACCCGCTCGCTCGCGTTTGTCAACCCTAGTCGAGATCGAAGTCGCGGATGGGCTTGCCGGTATCGGGCGTTTCTTTGGCTTTGCGAACCGCTTCCTGGAATTTCTTTTCCAGCAGTTCGGCGGCATGCTTCTGCGCTTCCATCGATTGCTGGAAGATGGAATCGCGGCGGCTGTCCTGCTCTTTCATAGCTCGTGCCGCCTCTTCCATGTCGTTGAACATTTTGGGCTTGACTGCGGCGGTATGCGCGATGACGGCCTTCGTGCCGGGATCGATCTTCAGCACGGCATTGCAGCACGGGCACGTCACTTCAAACAGGCTGGAATTCTTCCCCATCTCAAGCGAAATGATACTCCAAACTGTCAGTGTGCGCCCAGGCGAATGGGCAGAATCTTGAAGAGGTAAAGCATCTCCCAGCCCAGTAAAATCACGGCTACCACCACCGTCATAATGGCCAGAACTTCGCCGAAGGTCATGCGGTTCGGATTCGGCTCAAAACGCTTTGCCACCAGGCTCAGGATGTTCAACGTCGCGAAGCCGAACACCACCGCCCAAAGGATGTTATAAGCGTCACCCTTTTTAGAGGATTCGAAAAGCAGCAGCGCAAACAGCGCGACCGGGGGCGCAGGCCGCTCGAAGGCCGCGACGACGCCGGAACGGGTGAAGTGGTTCGCCAGGTTCAGCAGATACAAGCGGGTTCGCCCTTTGTCGAGACCGGAGATTTTCCTTTCGGCCAGAGTTCAGAATTCGAATCTTACATTTTTTTCGGTGCGCGGTCACGATCTCCAGGTACCTGAGTTGGCACATGGAGCGGCGTTTGCGTGGCCTCAGATAAAATCTCCCCATGGCGCGAAAGTTTGTTTTCTTCGATGTTGGAAGCACCCTCCTGTTTGCCAATCGCGATCGCATGTTGCAGCCGCTGTACGAGCGTGGAATCGTGCCCTCCGAGAAAGACCTCCGGGCGCTCGAATGCATCGTCAAGAACGAATTAGACGACATTCTTTGAACATGATGGGCGGGCTGATCATGGCTTCTGGGATATGTTCTACATGCGGCTGTTCGAAAAACATCAACTGACCGATGAGCCGTTGCGCCAGCGCCTGATCGCGAACACCCGCGATTCGTCAAATTGGGACCAGATGCCCCCGGGCACCCGGGAGGCCCTTGAACGCATCGCCCAACGCCACCAGATCGCGGTCATCTCAAACGCCGATGGCAAAATTGCCGAACTGCTCGACCGCTGCGGAATCGCCGACTGCTTCCGGACCATCACGGATTCGGGAATAGTCGGACACGAGAAGCCGCATCCCCGGATCTTCGAAACCGCGCTGGCCAGCGTGGGCGCCCAGCCCGCTGAAAGTCTGTATGTCGGCGATGTCTATGCCGTCGACTATCGCGGCGCCACCGGCGCCGGCATGGAAGCCGTGCTGTTCGACGTCTGCGGAGCCTATCGCGACAAGGGCCTGCCGCGCGTCGAAACGTTGGAAGAGCTTATTAGCTTGCTCGCCTAGAGAGATAACGCGGAAGGTGAATGGTTCACCCAGGACGGCAGTGACACAAATTTCGAACAGGAGACCGTTCCTTCGTGCAACCTTCGTGCCCTTTGTAGTTTGCTCTTTGTCTCTGTCTGCCTCTGTGGTTGAAGGTTTTCTGATTTAGAATCTCCACTATGGTGGATTCGAGCAAACTCGCCCTGTTCCTGACCGCGGCCCTCCTGTTGGCCGTTGCTCCCGGTCCCGGAATGCTATATGTGCTGGCGCGCAGCCTGGCCGGTGGACGCCGCGAAGGAGTCCTATCGGCGCTCGGCACCTTTGTGGGAGGCATGGTGCACGTTCTCGCCGCCGCTGCCGGAGTCTCCGTGGTGCTGGCCCGCTCCGCCGTCGCGTTCGCCACGGTCAAATACGCGGGTGCCGTTTACCTCTGTTTCCTGGGAGTACGGATGATCCTGGCCGCATGGCGCGATAAAGATGAGCTACCGACGGCAACACTTCCACCACCCCGGAATCCTTTCTGGCAAGGAATCGCCACCGAGGTCCTCAATCCGAAGACCGCGCTGTTTTTCCTGTCATTCATTCCGCAATTCGTCAATCGCGAAGCCGGCCATGTGTTCGCGCAATTTCTCGCGCTGGGCGCGGTCTCGGTCACGCTGAACACATCGGCAGATTTGGTAGTGACGATGTTTGCGGGCCCGTTGGGAAACCGGATTCGCTCCTCCGCGAGGTTCCGCCGCGCGCAGCGCACAGCCACGGGCGGAATCATGATTGGCTTGGGAACTTACCTGGCCGTGAGCAAGTCGGAATAGCACCTTAGCAGACGGCGGAAAAAGCAGGATTTCGATGACCCTCAGACCGGATCCCACTGCCGTTTTGAAAGCGTTTGAAATCGTTTTGAAAGGGCGCGGCTTCCAGCCGCGCCGTAGTGCAGCAAAATGAGTGGCGGCTTTAGCCGCTGAGGGAAACTGCCGAACTCAAAAAGAGTTTTTCCGCAAGCAGTAAAGCTACTTGCAGGTCTTCGCCGCTAAGAAAGCGTGATGACCTGGTGATCGTGACAGTCGGTGTGAACCGTATCGTAAAGCTCGCGCAACAGATCCGTTCCGTGGCGCGCCAGGTACGCGACCCCCGCAATTTCGCGTTCCTGCAGAGTCTTATTCGGGTACAACGAGGCGCTCAGCATCTGCGCATGGCGTCCGACAATTTCGGTCTGTCGCAACTCGGCTCGGGCCGCACGCCCACGCAGGCTCTCGAGCTGATGCTGCATCTTTGAACCCGCATTGTCCGCGGCTTCCGCCAGAGTCTTATCCAACTGCACGAGAGCCTTGCGAATGGCCGCCAGCGACTGTTCGAGGTTCGCGCCCGCTCGATCGAACGCGCTCTGCAGTTCCGGCGGCAGAATGCGCGAGGCAATTTTCTCCCGCAGCGCCTCTTCGCCGGCAAAAACATCGGGCAGGCTCAAATCATAACGTTCAAGTAATCCTTGAACTTTAGCCTCGGCCAGAGTGGCCGAAAATCGCGGCAGAATCGACGTTACCTGCCCCAGCAAGCTTTCATACACTACCGCGACCTGCGCAAAATAAGCGACCTCTGCCGTGCCGCCTGTGTAAACCTGCGTGGGCAGAAGGTAGTCCTGCACGATCGGCCGCAACAGAACGTTGGGACTGAATTGATGCGGAGCAGCCGCAATCTGCCCCAGCAGCTCTGCCTGCGTCAGCTTGCGATCGCCGGCCAGGAACTCCATCGACTGGCCGTTCACCCGCCGATGGACTGGAATGCGCGCCCCCTCGTGCAGAGTGAACAGCAGAGTAGAAGACGGGGTCACCTTCACCTGTTGGTGGTAGCCGGCCCGCTCCAGAGCTTTGCCGCGTTCGAGCAGCGCGTCATCGATTTCGGCCGCTCGCTCAACGGCCGCCTTGTAGATCGTCGCGGCGATCGCCTGCAACTCGGGATCGCACGGATCGAGCAGGATCACGCCCCAGTCCGCAAACAGGCGCGCGAATAGCCGCGCGAAAGCCGAGCCAAAATTTTCCCCGGCCCGATACGATTCCCGCAACATCTCGGTAACCGGCGAGTCTCCTAGAAGTTCGGCCGCTGCTTCGACGACTCCGGTGATTTCATCGCCAAACTGAATTGTTCCCACCGGCGCATCTTCCACTCCATAACTTCGAGCTGTGACCAAGTGCGGTGTTCCACCCGGACCCGGAAAGTTCGTGTGATTTACTTCGGCCAGATCGTGATCGTTGGTGGCCAGCCAGAACACCGGAACGCAGTCCACGCCCCCTGCAGTCGCCTGCTCCGCCAGTTTTACTGCGCTCAAAGCTTTATAGAGCGCAAACAGCGGCCCACCGAAGAGTCCGACTTGTTGACCGGTCAGAGCCGCAGAAGCTCCTCCGCGTAAGCGCGCGATGTTCGCAATGGTTTTTTCGGAGGCGTCCCAGGCGCGGTTCTGGCGTTCGAGGATGTCGCTCACCCGCACACGCCGCTCCGGGTCATAATGCCGGCGCGAGGGTGTCTGCCACTCAGAAGAATAGGGAGAACTCGAATAAAACTGCTGGACCTTCGGGAAATCGGAAAGGAAATCGAGGAAGAGACGGCTCGTATGCGGGATTTGCGCGTACGGCAAACACTGAGCCTTCACCGGCAACACCTCGGGTAGTTCGGGTACACGCGTCGCGACCATTCTCTTATCCGTGGCACCGTAAATGAGATGTTAGACGTGTGAGGAGGATGCAAGTTAGTTCAAAAGGGATACCCGTTCAAAATGAAGCGGTGCATGTCCAAGGTACTTAAGCGGTAGGTATCCATCCTGACATAATCGTCCCTCATGGGTATCCAGGCGCACTTTTTCTTGGCAAGGACAGGCCCCTTAGCAGGCGGCTCTTAAATCAAGGGCGCCGAATATTCAAGCGCCAAAGTGCGCCAAGGTATACAATCCTTCCAACTGCAATCCCCTACCATTCAGAGCTCAAGCAAGCCCGGCGGAGAACCCGACCTCTGGCGTCGTTTGCGGCGGCATGTCAGAAAACGCCTTCCCACTTCGAGAAACGAGTTCTCATGAAGATCCTGCTATATAACCCGGATAACGGCGTAACGCGTAATTTCATGCCCCATCTCTGGATGTTTCTTCTGCAGGCACTGACCCCGCCCGGCCATGAAGTGGTGCTGATCGATGGCAATACTCAACCCATGGACGAGGCTGAAATCGCGCAGTGGGTCGACGATCACAATATTGGACTGGTCGGCATCGGAGCCATGACCCGGATGGTGGCGAAAGCCTATCGCGTGGCCGATGCAATTCGGGCGAAGGGAGTGCCGGTGGTCATGGGCGGGCCGCACGTCACCGAACTTGCCGACGAGGCCCTCGGTCGGGATGGCGGTCCGCGTCACGCTGACGCGGTTGCCTTGGGCGAGGCCGATGCCACCTGGCCGCTCATTGTGATCGACGCCGCGTCCGGACATCTGAAGGAGATCTATGCTCCGGTGGATGTCAGCGGCAAGGAGAGCAAGCCTTCCCTCACCGACTATCCCGAGATTCCCTGGGAATCGATCGACCTCAAGCAGTTCAACCTGGTACCCAAGGCCGCGGCTGCTCTGCTCGGAAAAGTGGGCGAAGGGTGGGGAACGTTTCGAATTATTCCGGTCGAGTCCGGAAGAGGCTGTCCCTACGGATGCGAGTTCTGCACCGTGACCGGATTCTTCGGCGACTCCATTCGTTTTCGCACCAACCAGAGCGTGGTCAATGAACTGCTCCGCTTGAAGAAACGTGCCCGCAGCGAGAAAGGTCAGATGGCGGTGTTTTTCATCGACGACAATTTCGCCATCAACGTCAAACGCACCAAGTCGCTGCTGCGCGACATCATTGCCGCCGGCGCGCAGATTCATTGGGTGGCGCAGATCAGTGCCAACCTGTTGCGCGACGAAGAACTAGTCGACCTCATCGCTGCCTCGGGAGGCAAATGGATATTCATTGGCATGGAGTCCATCGACCCCGCCAACCTTAAGGATGTGAACAAGGGCTTCAACAAGCCAGGGGAGTATGCGGCGGTGCTGGAGCGACTGGCCAAACGCAATGTTTACGCCATCACGTCATTTATTTTTGGCATGGACAATGACACCCCGGGAGTGGCCGAGCGAACGTTGCAGCAGGTTCGCACCTGGCCACCCGGCCTCCCCATCTTCGGCCTGCTGACCCCCTTGCCCGCGACCCCGCTCTACAAGCGGCTCGAGACCGCCGGCCGACTCACGCGACCGAAACACTGGCAGGAGTTCATTCCCTTCGCCATGGCTCACACTCCCCTGAAGATGACGATCCCGGAAGCTCATGCCGAAGTGAATTATGGGTGGGACCACGCCTATAGCCCTGAAGCTCTCGCCCAGGCCGTGAACCAACTCCATGACCAGCCGCTTGGGTATCGCGTCAACATCTTCCTCGCGCGCCTATGTTTCCGCGGCATCTATTTCCCTATGATGGGCCGCGGTGCATGGCTGAAAGTGATTGCCCAAAATAGGCGCACCATTTTCGGCCTGTTGAAGGAAGCGGTGTTCGTTCGGAGGTCACGGCCCAGAACTCCCGGTAACGAAATTCCCTACGAGGATGCGGCGTCGGAAATCAGTGGCGGATTGAGCGCCTAGCCGATTGCGGAGCAGGCACTCTCGTTCTGCGCCCCTCGAAGGTTCCGAGGCGTTGGGTGCTGCATCTAATAGATGTTTGACTTCCGCCCGTTTGCAACCTAGGCTGGAAGTAGATCTTTCCAAGGCCAATCCCACCAGTGGGGGCGTCACGGCTTCGACGGAGATGCTTGCGGCCAAGAGGCATGCCGGGGTGCACACACCCGTAATCGTGGGCAAAATGATAATTGCCAA
>Ga0210394_10003632_pt1 | contig 18996 bp, 10 predicted proteins | sample IncBWC12MmetaG_FD_160121 | JGI IMG/M metagenome (GOLD analysis project Ga0210394, IMG submission 160121) | Forest soil microbial communities from Barre Woods Harvard Forest LTER site, Petersham, Massachusetts, United States - Inc-BW-C-12-M | ecosystem: Environmental > Terrestrial > Soil >...
TACCGACTGGCTGTGCTGCTGTCGAAAGCCAACCGATTGTTCTTTTTGCCGATCTGGTCCAGGACCCAATCGTCGACATCCTTGCGCTCCGTCGGGCTCAGATCTTCATGTGGTCTGGACAGATTCGCGGGGCGCATATCGAGCCACTCGTCATAAGTGATCAGGTTTCGAAGAAATGATGCGGTGGCTGTTTTGCCTGTTCCTGGAACTCCGCTCAGGTAGAAGCAATAGGCCGTGCGCTCTCCGTAGCTTGCGATGTCCTCATCCTTCGCGACGAGGAGTTTGCCGAGCGCGGCCAGTTCGGCTTCGTCGAGGAACAGGGTGACCAGATTGAATACCTCGAAGTTGACATCGCGTTCTGCGTCGCAGATTTGCTTGTCCGGTTTCTTGCCAGGCGCGAACCGCACGTAGTAGTGAACGTGACCGGGGTTCATCCGGGCGTGTTGCCGCAGGATGTGGCGTAGCGTCTGGTCGTCAAGCGAGAGCCCAATGAATAGGCATGAGTTCTTGGAGAGATGGTTGACAAGAGCCGCGTACTGACCGTTCATCGTGTCGATCAGTTGGTCTCCGAAGGAGTCCTCTGTCAAGACGACGCGGTCGCTTGGATTTTCAAATCGATTTCTAGGCAAGAATCCGTTTGGGTGGTAGATGATCGCAGTGTCGCGCTGAAACTGCAGCCGGGCGTCGATAACCGTTTCATACCCACGGGTTTCTTGCTCGGGTCTCAGTTCTAGCAATAGGCGTTCGAGGGTGTCGTCGAAGTTGTAGTTGATTGTCATCGCGGACTGACTGATAACCTCGGCAAATTGGCTATATACCGATGCATCCCGTATGTCCATGGAAACGTACCTGTAGAGAGCGTCATGCACGAGACTTCGCCACTTGGCTTTCAAGACTCGCCCCGCGCCGAACTCATTTAGATGCCCAAGTTCTGGGCTCTGCCGATTTCGTTCGGAAAAGCGTGCGAACAGGAGCTGCGCTTGAATCGGAAGAGGCTTCTCGTCGTCTAGTAAGTCAGCGCCGGCGACTTGTTCGTCGCTGGCTATGCGCGCGATCAACTGCCGCCAGTCGGGATAGCCGAGCGGCCTTCCGACTCCAGAGCCGAGGATTACTCCGAATCGCTTCTTCCGGAGCTGGCTGCGCATATGGACAATGGGTCGCGGATACCGCTTGAAAACGTCAGTATCTCGATCTTGTGGCGCCACTGGCCGCTCCTTGTGAATAGTCGCCCACGATGCTCGCCGAGTGCTTTGTATGGTAGTAACTCCTACGGTGCCCCGCCGCGACCTTGCGAGGCACGATGTCAGTCCCGGTACAGCGACCCTTTGCCCGTCCACAGCGCCGGCGGCGAAAAGGGGCACGACGGCCACGCAGATCGGCCGCGACGCGGGCCCGGGCGCTGGTGATATGCCCCGCTACCCCCCAGATAAGGGGCCCTGCGGCCGTGAATCCCACAGGGCCTCCTTAGGACTGGAGTGTATGCCAATAAACGCTGGTCGGATCTTATGCTTAACGACTGCGATTAGTAGTCGCTCGACTAAGGAGGGCTATGCGTCGGCCGATCCAGGTCATGTTGTCCAGCCGCTGCCAGGTTGATATTCCGAGTGGCGCCGGTAAGGTCACTCTTTCGAACGTGCGCCTAGAGCTCAAAAAGAAGATCGAACGAATGATGTTTGTGAACAGTCAACGCGCCTTCGATGTTTGGATCAACGAAGAAGGCGGACCCGGTCCAGGTGACGAATCGGCGTGGGAATACTGCCTTGAACGTGCGCGGGAGTGTGACCTGTTTGTAAGCATTTTCGACGGCCAAAGCGGCTGGATTAAGCCGGGCGAGACCGAAGGCATCTGTGAGGCGGAGCTAGAGGCGGCGATGGACTCCGATGCATCGAGAGTGAGGATCATCCGGCTCGATCCGCCCAGGCCTCGGAAGACATCTGCTGAAGCAGAGTCAGATGCTCGTTTCAAGGACTACATCGAGAAGTTCAATCGTTTCCGCTCGACAGCAACAGATGCCGCGTCCCTCGAGACGCAAGTCCTTACGACCGTTCAGGCAGCTGTGGTCGAGATGGCCCTGCGGGGCGGTCCGCCAGCCAAGGGCTATCTGGGCCAAGCACTCGTTTGGAACCGACTTAGCTTTGTCGAACGCAAAGCACTGATTGAACGCGAGCTGGCCAATGAGCTCACTCAACGGCCGCGGAGCAGAAGATTGAACGACCAGACCGTCGTCACCCCAATTGGGTCAAAGAACATCGCTATCCGCTGTGCCGGGTTGCCAGCGCCCATCAGCGTGGCTGCTGCCCGTGAGCTGGTAGGTCAACCGTTCTTACGAGACCACGAGCTGGTGGAGCAGATGAAGCTGACCGATGCCGGCCCTGTTCATCTGATTGGCTGTCACACGGGCCTGACTGAGTCGCAAGCCCGGAGACAACTCGGATTCCCCGACGCGATCGTCGTGACCACACCTCAAGGGGTCTGGGTTGCTGACCCGGTTCAGAACATCCAAGTGCTCTACCTGCGAAACTGCGTCGATGTCCTAAGCACTCGGGTACGACTGCAAAATGCGCTCGAGTGGCTTGAAGAAAGCGGGGAGGCCAACATGCTCGCCGAAAGGGCCGCCAAGCGAGCAAGGATTGCGCGGGCGGTCGCCAAGGAGGTTTCATGATGGCCATTGCTACTCCATCACCCGCACCGGTAATTGCCGGCCCAGGACCAGGAGAGAAGCCAGTCGGGGGAACCGGCATCATTGTGCTGGCTGTAGTCCTTGCCGCACTCAGTGGCCTGCTTGTCTACACCGTCATCCAGTTTTGGCCTCCTCCGGTACCGCCAACCGGCGCGCAGGCATCTGATAACTCTGGATTCAACTACCTTGGCTTAACCCTCACCCTCGCCGAAGAGGGGCGCATATTCGTGATCGTCGTGGCTGCGGGAGCACTCGGCGGAGCTATTCATTCGCTGCGATCGGTCATGTGGTACGTGGGTAACCGAAATCTCCTCTGGAGCTGGGTGCTCATGTATTGCTTTCTTCCCTTCGTCGGAGCACTTCTGGCGACCATCTTCTATGTGGTTCTGCGAGGAGGTCTTCTGACTGTTCAAACGTCCAGCGCGACCTTAAACGTTTATGGATTCGCAGCTGTGGGAGCCCTCGTGGGATTGTTCTCAGAACAGGCGGCCGCGAAATTGAAAGATGTCTTTTCGACGCTGTTCGCTACCGCTGAGCAAGGATCGGGTCACGTTGCCCCAGCGCATCCCGTCCCGCCCGCGGCGGGTCCGCTGCCGCCGGCGGGTGGGGCGCCGCCGGCGGGCGGGACGCCGCCGACGAGTTGAAGGGAACCTCCAGCGTCGTTCCCCTGCGGCTTGACATCGGAAAGCTTCTCGCGATTTGACGGATTGTATTCCCAGCAGAATGACATCGTTCACGATGGAAATCGTCCATCGAGTTCCTGGCAAGACCAACGAACCCGACTGCGTCATGGACGGGAATCCGCCAGAACGGCTGGGACGCTGGCGCCGCCTGGGAGGTCACAAGCGCCTGCGGCAACTCGATTGGCTCTTGCAACGCCGGGAGCTCGAGCACGGAGCGGCCGTGCTCGCGGGCAATCACAAACGCTCCAAACAAGCGAGCGATGAGATCGAACTTCTAGCCGAGTGCTTCTATTACTCGGCCTTTCGCACCCAACACCTCATCGCTTTCCTTCCGCACTTGAAGGGATTTGAGGTGATCGGAGTCCGCGACGTGCGCAACCACTTGATCGAGCACCCCGAAGGGAAGGACAGCGCCGGCATTAATCGCGGGTTCAGTTCGGGGCCGAACGAGGCCCGGTCCCCCGAGGTCCGCCGGCTTGAGACCGATCCCAAGGACCGGGAGGATTGAGGGCTCTACACGAACGCACGGGAATTTCGCGAAGAGACTGTGAAGGAGCTGATGCCATATTTTTCCCGAGAGGATGCGGGGTTCGATTCGGCTTCAACTTCAATCACGTTTCCGGTAGATAGCGCGAATCGCCCTCCGAGCCCGTGACATGAGCCACCGCACGGGCGGGGGTATCTTAGGACGGCGGTTGATCGGCTCCCTGAAAAGGACGGCGGCAAATGACTGGTGCGATCAAGGTAGTACACATGACAGCGACGACATGAAGCGCCAGGCGTGGATTTGTAGAACCTGGTGCGGATTCTTAGTCTTGGACTTCGCGTGCTGTGATTGAGCATGTCTTCGTTCTCATGCTCGAGAACCGCTCGTTCGATCACATGCTTGGCTTCTCGGGAATCGAAGGAACCGACGCAGAGTCAGGCGCTCTAACCAAGGTGCTCGGGCTCGACGGAACTCAATCCAATGATGCGGGCGGTCAACGCTACACCACAAAGTCGCCAGCCCCATTTGTTATCGATTTCGATCCAGGCCATGGATTCGTCGATGTTTTGGAGCAATTGGCCAGTCCAGGATCCGAGTACGCGGCGGGCAGCAAATACCCGACATGCGTGAATACCGGATTCGCAGCGAATGCGCTCGCGAACATCGGAATTGGCGCCCTGAGCAGTCCAGGCGTTGTGTTGGCGGCCTACGCACCTATCCAGTTGCCGATCATCAATACCCTCGCACGCGAGTTCGCTGTCTGTGACCACTGGTTCTCATCCTTGCCAGGCCCGACCTGGCCGAACCGCATGTTTGTCCACGCCGCTACATCGGGTGGCTTGGACGACAGCCCGACGAGCTTGCAGTCGTTAGAGGCGTTGTTGCTCGGCTATCGCTTTGCGAACGGGACGATTTATGACCAGCTTGATAAGCACCACATCCCCTGGTCCATCGTTGAAGGCGATGCCTTTCCCCAGTCCCTAAGTCTCGGCGGGATGGTGAGTCGCGCCCTTGATGGGCGGTTCATCAGCATGTCTTCCTTCCTGACCCGGGTCGCGGATCCGGCGTTCTCCGATGCATATACCTTCATTGAACCCAACTATGGCCACGTATTGGCGGACGGACGCAACTTCAAGTGCGGCAACTCGCAGCATCCCCTCGATGACGTGACTCGCGGGGAACAGCTGGTCAAGACGGTATATGAAGCAGTGCGTAAGTCTCCGCATTGGTTAAAGAGCGTCTTAGTACTCATCTATGACGAGCACGGTGGCTTTTATGACCATGTGCCGCCGCCCTCGGCAACTGCGCCAGGCGACAATTGGATCGCTGGGCTGAATAGGCACGGTTTCAATTTCGAGCAACTAGGTGTCAGAGTTCCTGCGGTCATCATCTCGCCGTACATAAGGAAGGGGACCATTGACCATACGGTGTTCGATCACGCCTCGATCCCGGCAACGCTGGCGGCGCTCTTCAAACTACCTGCGTTAACCAATCGAGACAGCGAAGCAGCCACCCTAGGACATCTGTTCAGCCTTCAGCAACCGCGGGACGATGCACCCCTGACTCTGCCATCACCTGCGTTGTCTGGAATTCCCGATTGCGAGGACCCGCTTGCAGGCCTGCTAGCCGGTGACGTCGAGACGGCACTGGGCAACTTGGAGGGGCCATTGGAACCGGTCCTTACTGGATTCATGCACGTAGCCGTCGCGCGTCAGTTGCAGCTAGAAGCCGCCGTCGACCACGATGTCGATGGTGCCATTCAGCGCGTCGGAGACCGGCTGCGTTCGGAGTTCCAGTCGGTTAGCACGAAGATCCAGGCCGTGCGTCTACTCCGCAAGGCTGAAGTCGACTATCAGCGCTGGCAACATAGCCATCAGGGATAGCTCACCTATCCAACGGAGGAAGTAGCGGCCTTGCTGAGTTTGGATCCCTATCCTCAGCTGTAAGTCGACCAAGCCTTCAACCTAGCCTTTTGATCAGGCAAAGATAACGCTTGCCAGCTGGTCGAGGACTCTGTAGCGAGCCATCCGATTGACCTACCCGCCCTGCCCGCCAGAGTGAATCAGATTACGGATTTGACGACTCTCTGCCCGAAGCTCCGGGGCTCGTACGAGGTGTTGTCAAGCCGCCTAAAAGATCGGTGTTAAGCAGTCCCTCAGGCCGTATCCGCGCGAATCAAATACTCACGGATCGTTTCCACACGGATTTCTTTCAAAACACGGATTTTTCACTTGACAACCGCCGGGTTCTTGGTTATACCGCGCTTGTCTGCGAGCGGTCTGGGCATTCCGACGCGGAGGGGTTTTGGGGCAGCTGACGAACGACGACGTTCAGAGCGCATTCAGGCTCGGCTGGCACATGGCTGAGCTGTACCACTTCGACAGGGTGGGCGGAGACACCGTTGCGGACGGCCGTCCAGAACGAAAGCCAGCGAAGCGTCACACCCGGCGGCCGCATGCTCTCGCGTCAGGGGCTCTTGGCGGCGCAAGCTCTCAGTCGAGGCTCGCCAGGGTTGAGGCTGCCACGAAAGCGTTGCTGAGGGACTCGCTTCCAGGGCTTGGCAGCTTGCCACCGAGCGAACGCCGATCGCTTCTCGTTCGACAGGTCAAACACGACCTTGATGGAGTGTGGCCGCAGAACCAACCGCCGAGCGCTGACGAGCTCGGACAGCAAATCGCCGCCGCCGCCGCCGCCGTAGTGCCCTCAGGGTTCGGTCCAGCGATGGATGCAATTCACATCCTGCTTTTAGAGAGTCTCACGGTCGCCGACTATCGTGTCGGCAAGAGCTACGGCCTAGGCAGAGCGTTGGCAGAGACCACCATACTGCCCTGCGCCGTGGCCTCAATCCGCGGAGTAACGGGTCTCTCGTCTGACAGCGAGAAGGGCGTGGCCTTGAAGACTGCATTGCTTGGCATGTTCGAGGGAGGCCGCGTCTTCACGATCCAGGGTTGGCTGCTCGACTTGCGCGATTGGTTTGACGACCACTCAGCTGACGCGGTTTCCACGACACTGGGCGGCTGGGGATTCTGGATGATCCGGCCCACGATCGACGATCGTCACACATCAGTCGACTGGGATGATCGCAAGACGAGGCTCCGTCTTGAAAGTGCATTGAGGCGGCAAGGCGACATGTGGCGCGGACTGCTTTCGGGCGAAAAGAATCCAAACGACATCGCGGGTGCCACCTACTACTTCGATGCAATGGCCTCAGTCGTGAGAAGAATCGCCAGACTCGCGTTGAGATTTCTTGGCACTACCATCGGGTTGCTGATGTTTCTGCTGCTGATGGTAGCGGGCGCGGCCCTATTTATCTCATCGACCGCGCACAACACAACAGGCATCCTCTCATCGGTCGTCGCTCTCCTTACGACCCTAGGAGTAACTGCGGGCTCCGCCGGCGCTGCAATTCAGAAGGCGTGGGCCAAGGCTGAGGGTCCACTCTGGGAAGCAGAGGTTTCCGCCGCGATCGCCAACGCCGCTTGGGAGAACCCGGCTCCGATGGGCTCGGTCGAGCAGATCCAGCTCCTATTGGCCGTGGGGGACAAAGCCGATGCTCGGACCGAAACGCTTGCCCGCCATCCAAATCTCGTTGTCGTTCGCAACATTCCAGTCGGCCGCATTGGCATCGTCTTGGCCGTTGTCACCACCGCACTCTCGGTATTCGCTGCCGACGCGGGGCACCTTAATCGCGACGCCTCTTTCTTCTTGCCGGCGCTTTGCGTCGTCGCGTTTCTGGTCGCGATCGATGGCTGGGACATCCTGATCGGTCTTGCTACGAGGCAGTCGGCGCCGTACCTGGCATTGCCGGACAGAATCTCTCTGCCGACATGGATCATGCCTGTGGCTCAGATTCTCGCCCCAGTCTTCTTGCTCACAGGGGTCGTGGCCGGGCACTTTTTTTGGCACTGATGTCTGCCGCAGTCGCGACTCCACAAGGGCCCGAGACAACGAAGTCGAACAATACTGGACTCGTCGATCGGCTGCGCGGCTGGCAATTACCCCCGCAGGCGCGTTCAGCCGTCAGGGTCGTTTCGGTCATCCTCCTCGCGGTCGCTTCAGGGGTGCTTGTCTGGGGTATGTGGTCGGCTGTCACGTACACGCTTTCGCACACCGGGCCACCGTGCTCTAACCCGCCGCAGAGAGAGGCGTATCCGCCGCAATGGGTTGTCGTGGTCGTATGCCTAGTCTGGTTTGCGCTTGGCCATATGACCGCAAGATGGCAGGTGATCGCGCCGAAACACGTTGTGCGACACAATCTCAAAGAGGTAGAGCACCCAGAGTTGGATCCGAGAAAGCGTGAAGCGCTCATCATCCAGTCTCTGCTCCTCGTCTTCCTACTTGAAGTCGTTGGCCTTTTGACGATTGAAGCAGTAACACTGTCGCGGGGTGTGTGGCCAATTACCTACTACGTCCGATGCGCCTACGACGCGGCAGGTTTGCAATCTATGGCGGTGGCGGCCTCGATCCTGTTCCTGATTGGAAGATGGTTCTGGCTGCCGGCACGGAGGACGCATGCTCGAACCGGCTCCTAGAGAAGCGGTCGTGTTTGTTGCGCTAGTGGGTCTGTCCACATTGACCTTGCTCGCAATCGCTGATCTAGTACTGACTGCCACGGGACGGGCAGCTGTCGGTGAGTGGATCACACAGTGGGCGCACCGATATCCGATCTTTGCCCTTGCCCTAACCCTCGTTGCGGGCGCTCTAATCGGGCACTTCTACTTCGCGACTCCTTAGCCATCGGAGTGCACCGGTCCACCCTCGTCGGCACTCAGTGGTCGTTACCGGTTTCCCACCATGCTGGGCACGCGACTTAGTCGGCTCGAGAGAGACAATCCAGCCTCTCTAGTGTGCGCGCAATATCTGGTGCGTATCGACCTCGAGGACGTTTTCTGATTTCAACCGAAGGCCAAGGCTTTCGATCCTTCCGATTTCCGCCGCGGCCTTCCAATGAAGAGCGGCTGAGGCGAGATCCGCAGTCGCGTATAGCCACTCGGCATACGCCATATGACACTCGCGAAGTCGGTCGGGCATGTCCAGGGTCTCGAGGATTCCTATTGCCGAGTCGAAATGCTCGCCCGCCTGCTTTTGGTCGCCGTGCCTAGACTCGACCTGTCCTAAAAGCATGTGAGCGTTTGCTACCACGATCTGTTCTCCGACAGCAGTACCCGCTTCTAGCGCTTCAATGAGCTGCTGCCGCGCCTCGTCGAGGTGGCCTCGTCGCAAGCTGACTTCCCCGAGGTTTGCCAGGATGTACCCGCGACCTCGCCTATCTATCTGCAGTGCATTTGATCCGGCCAAGGCGGACCGAAAGTGCTGCTCTGCCGAGTCGAGCTCGCCCTGATGAAGCAGTAGATCGCCAAGATCATTTTCCAAGCGGTTGACCGAGCTAAGGTCGGATTCGATTGAATAGAGCGCCAGCGCTTTGTCGAACTCCTGCCGTGCTTTGATCGGCCGCTGCATACGCTGGTAGGCGGTGCCCAGGCCGTGGTGCATCTTGGCCAGCTGAAGAAGGTCCTTCACATCGCCGGCGGCTTCGACCGCGGCCTCATAGTGCCGAACCGCCTCACCCCATGCGTGTGCGACCACATACATATTGGCGAGATGTCCAAGAATGCGAGCCTCGGTCTGGGGTGGCTTGGGATCAAGCCGGCGGCAACGAACAAGTGCCTCGCCCGCAAGAGCGATTGCCCTGGGATCCTCCATTAAGCCCAGAGCCGAGGCTTCCCAGTCCAATGCCTCGACGGCCAACCATTCATCGTTGTTCTCGAAGGCTTGTCGGGCTATTCGCAAGTGTTCAATAGCTTCTGTTGGGCGAACGAGACGGCAATATGCCTGACCGGCGTAAAAATGGACCAAAGCATCGTCTGGCGCCGAGCGGTGACGCGCGAGAAGGCTTGGTACTAATTCCACTACGGTTTGAAAATGGCGCATTGCGGTCAGCCGCTCGAGCTCGTCTAACTCCCTCTTGCGCTCGGTTAGTTCCGGGGCGCCATCAGGTCGCAGCAGGAAGAAGTCGACCGGTTTGTGGGTCTTGCGCGCGATCAGCTCGAGGGTCTCAAGGGACGGTCGTGATCGACCGCTTTCGATTAGATGGATGGCGGTCCGGCTGATTGTTTGCCCAGCGACCTGGGCCAGGCTGAGTCTTGCCTCTTGCCTTGCTTGACGGACGGAACCTTCACGGACCTCAACACCCTTGCGTCGGCCACGGTGCTTACCGTCGAGCATGGCGGTGAGCATACCGCCACACTCGACAGTTCCGCTAGCCGAAAGCTGGTGACTTTACTTGGGTGTTGGCCCGATCGAATCGGCCAGCACCGGCGCAATCGCCAGCGCCAAGCCAATCATGGACAGGCACATCGACAGGATGAACTTACGCATGAGCGCACCTCCTTGTTGTGATGCCCGGAGTGTCGGTTGAGTTAACAACACTGTCAACTCATCGCTGGTTACCGCTTCCAGGCGACACGAGCTGGGGGACGTCGGCAGGCGCTACGTGGCCAAGGCGGCTCAGCTCGGATCGAGGACCACAAATGCTTGCGATAAGTGCTCGTTAGCAAGTTCAAGTACTCGAATTTCCGAGCGCGGGCTCGTTCAACTCGCGCTCAGGTCCCGGATAGTCAAGCGAACGTATAAATCAACGACAGCGCTGGCATAAAGAAATTGCTTGACAGATGGTCGGGTGGCCCGTACCGTCCTTCAAAACCGCCGGACAGCGATACGTCGAGATCACTATTTCGTCGGCCGCATCAGGCGTTGGAGGGGAGAGTAGACCTTGAATTTGAATACTGCCGCGCGCCTTCGCGAGTTCGTTCGCAGCCTTTGCAGCGCGGTTCAGATTAGGGCACCGTCCAGTGACGATGAAGTTCGCGCCGTGGCCAAGAGGCCTCGCAGATTCCAAGCCTTCAACGAGCTCACGCGTTCGGCCCAACTCGCGTCTCAGCATTCGACACGGGCTGGATTGTCGTGAGCCGCATTAAGGCGCTTGCAATCACGGGCGCACTCATCGCCGCCTTTGCGTTTCAGCCGCTTACGCCGGCCCAGGCGTCAAAGCTGTGGATCCCGAACGCCCACAACGCAAGCGTGAGGACCGCGCAGGTTACTCCGCGAACGGCCAACGACCCGGCGTACCATCCGCCGGCCAAGCACGGAACTTCTTACAAGGCACCGGCGCCGCCGGCCAAGCCGAGTGCGAAGAACTCCTTAGGTACTGAGAAGGCGAATCTGCGAACGCGGAACTCAAGGACCTTTTCCAACGGCGGCCGCCAGCTGACGACGCTGGTTTATGCCGACTCCGTCAACTATCTCGACGGTAGCGGATCTTGGCAGGCGATCGACGACTCTTTGGTCAAGACCGGGCTCGCTCAGTACGCCTACCAGAACAAGGCCAACCGCTACACCGTCTATCTGCCCGCCGACCTCGGAACGGCGCCGATCCGAATCGCCTTCGGTTCGAGTTGGCTGACCTTCAGTCTGCAGGGCGCCAAAGGCACCGGCTCGATGGTGGGCTCGGTGGCGAGCTATCGAAGCGCGCTGCCCGGCGTGACTGTCGTGCTCGACGCCCAGGCCGACACTCTGGAAGAAAGTCTGGTGCTGCAGGGTCCGGCCTCGCCGTCGCAGTTCACCTACGAACTGCAGATGAGTCCGGGACTGAAACTGAACTCGGACGGCGCCGGATTCTCGATTGTTGACGCCTCCGGGCGGAGTGTCTTTGGCCTCGTTGCACCCAGCATGTACGACAGCGCCAAGAATGGCGGCGCCCGCTCGTCGGCGGTAAGCCTGAGCGCGAGCAAGAACAGCACGGGCACGGCGGTAACGCTCAAGGCTGACCCAGCCTGGCTGGCCGCCAGCGCGCGCAAATGGCCGGTGACGATCGATCCGACCTTCATCGTCGGCGATGTGCAGGACTGCTACGTCAACGCCGGTTCGCCGACCACCAGCTTCTGCGGCGGCACTGCGCTCAACGCCGGCTATGACGGCACCAATGCCTCGCGGGCGCTGCTCCAGTTCAGCCTGGCGGCGATCCCGACCACGGATGCGGTGCTCAGCGCCAAGCTGCTGCTCTATCTCGGCTCGGCCTCGACCAGCACCGCCGCCTCGCTCGGCGCGTATCAGCTAACCCGGGCCTGGACCGCCGGCGCGACCTGGAACACATATGACGGGACCAACAGCTGGACGACAGCGGGTGGAGATTTCTCGGGCACCGCGGCGGCGACCAGCAACGGCATCGCCGCGACCGGCGTCTGGTACAGCTGGTCGCCCACGGCGCTGGTCCAGGGCTGGGTCAACGGCACGATCGCCAACGATGGCCTGCTCCTCAAGGAGCCGACCGAGAACGTCACCAACGTCCTCGGCTTCAACTCAGCTGCGGCGACCAATCCACCCTACCTGCAGGTCGTCCACCAGCAGGGCGGCGGCTCGACTCCGGGCAGCTACTCGACCACGGTCCTAGGTGACAGCCCTTCAAGCTACTGGCGGATGGACGAGGCCTCGGGCTCGACCATGGTCGATGCCCAGGGCGCCGACTCGGGCACCTACCAGGGCGGCTTCACACTAGCCCAGAGCTCATTGATCCAGCCGGCGAGCGGGACCTCGGTCAGCTTCAACGGCAGCAACGGCTACGCCACGGCGCCGACGCTAACGGCGCTGCAAGGCGACAACACGCGCAGCGTCGAGCTCTGGTTCCAGACCACCAACAACGGCGGCGAGCCACTCTTCGACAGTGGCAACCAGGGTGGTCCCAACGGCTCGAATTTCAACCTCCAGCTAACCGGCCAGAACACCGTAGCCAACAATCCGCCCCCACCGAACAGCCCTGGGCTCTATCTGGTGATGTGGGGCGAAGACGTCTACATACCGGGTTTGTACCTGGCCGACGGCAAGCGCCATCAGGTGGTCGCCGAGCTGAGCGGCAACAACCTTTGGATCTACGTCGACAACACCACGCCGGCCGGTTACCTGTCAGTAGGTGGCTGGAACACCCGTTACCTGCTCGCTCAGCCATTCAATCTGCCACCACACCGAACACGACCGGCAACCCGATCCTGATCGGCACCACGCGCACGAATGAGGGGGGCGCGACCAACTTTTTCCAGGGCCAGTTCGACGAGGTCGCCGTCTACCCGACGGCGCTGAGCGCGACCCAGGTCCAGAACCACTGGCAGGCCGGCAACGGCTTGCCCTGGTCGCCGACAAGCGTGAGCGCGACTCCCGGGGCGAACCAGGTCGCGTTGTCGTGGACGGCGCCGACCTTCAACGGCAGCGGGATCACCGGCTACGTGGTCACCCCACTGGTGGGGAGCAATCTGCGCACGCCGATCACCTTCAACTCCTCGGCCACCAGCGAGACGATCACCAACCTCTCCGGTGATACTGGCTACACCTTCACCGTCACCGCCTTAAACAGTCTGGGCCTAGGTGTGCCCTCCAACCTGTCGGGCTCCGCTACTCCCACCGGCACCGCACTCCCTCTCTACGAGGACACCGTGCTCGCCGACTCACCGGTTGGCTTCTGGCCGCTGGGCGAAACCAGCGGAAACGTCGCCACCGATCTAACCCAGACCTACAACGGCCAGGAATTCGGCAGCTATACACAAGGCGACGTTGGACCTGCGGTCAGGTTCCCCGACAAAGCCCTCAATCTGAGCGGTACCAACGCCTACGTCCGTCTCGACCACACCACCCTCCTGGAACCGGCAGCGGTCACCGTCGAGGCCTGGCTCAAGCCCTCGTCGGTGCCCGTCAATGACACGATCATCCTCATCTCGCCCCAATCCGGGAACGGCGAGAATTCGACCAACGGCTACGACCTCGTCTTGGGCGGCTCCAACAGCGGCGGCAACGGCAGGGTCACGTTCAACGCCGGTACTGGCGTTACCACTGCGACGGCCTTGCCGCTGGGCGTCTGGTCGTACGTCGTCGCCACCAGTGACGGCACCACCATTCGGATCTATGTCAACGGCGAGCAGTCGAGCGCTACCACTGGGGCGGGGCCCAACTATGGCGGGACGCCCAACTTCGACGCCCTGATCTCCCGCTTTGGCATGCCCGGCGATGTCGCGGATGTCGCCATCTACGGCACGGCGCTTTCCGTAGCCCAGATTGGCGCTCACTTCGGCGCCGCGGGCTATACGCCCGGACCGATTACGAATCTGGTGGCGACTCCGAGTACCAATTCCGCCAGCCTTACTTGGACAGTGCCTTCCTACACCGGCACAAGTCCGATCACTTCCTATGTAGTTACCCCCAGCGTCGATGGCAAAGCAAGCACCCCGATAACGGTCAACGGCCCAGGTAATGGGGCGAACGTCGCCAACCTTGCCGGTGCCGGCAGCTACTCCTTCCAGGTCCAAGCCAACAACGGGCTTGGCGGAGGAGTAGCGGTCACATCCAGCGCGGTCACTATCAACTCGCCGAGCCCCGGCCCAGGCTCGTTTGGAACCTATCTTCTACTTAAGGGGGGCCCGGGAAATCTCCAGGCTTTTCCGCACTATGGCTTTGTCAGCCGCCTCAACGTGCCTGCGATGTCGTCCTGGACGTTGGAGTTTCGGTTGTGGGGGTTCACTCAGCTAGGCACACAGGGAGGCCACACTGCGCTCGGCTCGCTCAGCGGTACTCCTAACAAACCCACCGACCAGAACCCGATTGCCGGACTCGACTTCCATATCGGAGCGGCCCCCCTTCAGACCTATTTCGTATGGCCGGGTGGTTCCTGTCCAATCCCAAGCGGATCGGACGGAATCCCGACCGCGTTTAACAGTTCGACCACCTCGCCAGCCCACGTGGCCCTAACCTACGACGGCACCACGGTTCGCGGCTTCATCAATGGAGCTCTTGTCTCGGGCTGTAGTGTTGCCACCGTCGGCGCTGCACTTCCAGCGGCTCCGTTCGGGTTCTTGGACAATGGAATGCTCAGCCAGGCTTATTTCGATGAATTTCGGGTTAGCAGCACGGCTAGATGGGTCGCTAACTTCACTCCTCCCTCACTGCAGTACGCCCCGCCGTATGACGGCAACACCGCTGTCCTCTGGCATTTCAACGACTACGGGATAAGCAAGCTGCCCTCGACTGACATCCTGTCCAAGATTGGCGGTCCGGACTACCCCACCACGATAATTCCGTCTACGTATCGCGACTCGTCGGCGAACGCCAACCACGCCAACACGGTCTGGGCGAGTGGGGACTCGAATGTCACTGGAAACGTTGACTCGCGTCGCCCATACTCGCTCGGCCAAGGCGTGACGGCGGACGAACTGACCGGTGGCGGATCGAACTGGCTATGCCCATGCACGATAAGTTCAACCGCACGCCCGGTCAACGATGCGACTGGCGAGTTCTACCACACATTCACCGATTTCCAGGTGCCTGGGCGCATCAACCTCGACTTCACGCGTACCTACTCTTCGCTGCGCACCGCCACCCTGGGTCCGACCGGATACGGCTGGACCGACAACTACAACCAGTACCTGACCTTCGACGGCTCCGGCAATGCCACAGTCCACGAGGACAACGGCAGCGCGCTCGTCTTTACCTTCACTTCACCCAATACCTACACCGGTCCCCCGAGTGAGCACGTCACCCTGGTCAAGAACGGCGACAGCACCTTCAGCCTGATCGACGCCGGTCAGAACCAGACCGTCTTCAACCCCGCGGTTAGCAACCTGAGTAACCTGAAGAAAATCGTCGACCGTCATGGCTTGGCCGCCTACACGTTGACCATGGGCTACAACGGCGACGGCACCTTAGCCACGGTGACCGACCCCAATGGCCGGACGCTCATCTTCGGCTACACGACAATCGGGACCTTCAAGTTGATCCAGACCATTACCCAGAATGACTCCCCCTCGCGCTCGGTCTCGTTTCAGTACGGCACCAACTCGGCAGACCCGACCACCTATCTCAGCCTGACCCAGGTCACCGACGTCGCGAGCGGATTGACCAAGTTCACCTACGACTCCAACCACTACCTGCTGACCATGACCGACCCCAACAACGGGGTCACTACCAACACCTTCGACCCGAGTACGCACCAGGTCACCAAGCAACAGGACCCAATCACCACGCGGGCCACCATCTTCTCCTACTCGGGCGGCATCACCACCATCACCGACCCCAAGGGCAACGTGACCCAGGAGGAGTACCTGAACGGGATCCTGATGTCCCGGACGATTGGATATAACACCGCCCAGGCGGCGACTTGGAACTACTCTTTCGATCCTGCGGCCGTAGGCCAAACGGCAGCGGTTGGGCCCAACGGGGAGACGGTGACAACGGTGCGGGACCCGAATGCCAACGTGCTGAGCCAAACCGATGGGCTCGGGCGAACGACCAGCTACACCTACAACGGGTTCAGCGAGCCGCTCACGATCCTCGACCCGACCAGTGTCACCACCACCAACGTCTACAACGGGACCGGCGACCTGACGTCGACGTCGCGGCCACTGGTTGGTGGGGGACAGACTCAAACCACGACCTACAACCGCACTGATGCCTCACACCCCGGCGATGTCACCTCGATGGTCGACGCCGACAACAACACCTGGACTTACACCTACGACAGCAACGGCAACTCCAACAGCGTCAAGGACCCCCTGGGTAATCTCACCACATACGCCTACAACGCAGACAGCTGGATGACTTCTTCGGTAGCGCCCAACGGCTACGTGAGCCGCCAGGACACGTTTGTCCGCACTGCGGTGCCGGCGTCGTGGGGAACAGCGACCGACGGCAACCTGTGGACCTTGCAGGCCGGCAGTGCGACCTACTCGACCACCGGAACCCAGGGCAAGATCGTTTCATCGTCATCCGACTCCTTCGAGAGCCTTGGTGCGGCGCTGCCTCTGACCGGAGGTGAAGACCTCGTCCGCTGGCAGGTCGGCAACTCGAAGGACACGGCGGGCGCGATACTCCGCATGTCGGCGACTGCTTCGACGTACTACGGAGTCCGCTATGACGGTGCCGGTCACGTTGAGCTCTTCGGAAAGTGGGGCGGAACCCTTCATACGAACCTTGGCGGCGTCCGCGTCTCGTACTCGCCGGGCACCGCCAAGCAGTGGTTCAGGTTCCGGGTTCAGGGCAGCACCCTCTACTACAAGGTGTGGGCCGATGGCACCACCGAACCCTCGAACTGGACCGGCCAGACCACGGACACCAATGTGGCCGGTCCCGGTTTGGTCGGACTCTACGGCAACGCCTACAGCCACTCGACCGGAGTCCTCTTCGACCAGTTCTCGGGAAGCGCGCTCCAGTCGGACGCGACGAACACCTACACGTACAACTCGTTTGGCCTGCGGACAGGCCTGACCGACCCCCTAAGCCACATCGCCACCTGGCACTACGACCCCAACCAGAACCTGGACAAGATCACCGACGCCGACAACAACGTCACCACCAACGTCTACGACGCGGACAACGAGCTGACCCAAGTCAAGCGCGCCGACTCCCCGCAGACCACCCTGGTCACCGACTACAACCCGGATGGCACGGTGCTCGACCAGAAGGACGGCAAGGGCAATGCCATCCAGAGTTACCAGTACGACAGTCTCGCTCACGTAACCAGCGTCACCGACGCCCTGAGCAACGTCACCACCTACGTCTATGACGCCTACGGCGACGTGCTCAGCAAGCAAGACCCGGGCGGCAACTGCGCGGCTCAGCCACCCACCGGATGTACGACGTACACCTACGACTCCGGCAATCAGCTGACCGCGATCAATTACAGCGACGGGGTGACGCCCAACGTTTCCGTTAGCTACGACGCCGACGGCCAGCGCACGGGCATGACCGACGGCACCGGGACCAGCAGCTGGGGCTGGGACAGCCTGCACCGCATGGTCAGCTACACCAACGGCAACGGCGTCCAGCTTCAGTGGCAATACAACCTGCGCAACCTGCCGATCAAGATCATCTACCCAGGCCCCTTGAGTGTCGTCCTCGGCTATGACGCTGCTGGGCGCTGGACCTCGGTCTTGGACTGGAACAGCAACACCAGCACTTTCGGCTACGACCCCGATTCCAACCTGACGACTGAGACCTTCCCTTCTGCCTCGGGGGTGGTCGACACCTTCACATTCAATGCCGCTGACCAAATGACGGCATCCGCCTCCAACAAGGGCAGCACCGTCCTGTTCTCTGCGACTTACGTGCGCGACTCCGCCAATCAGCTGACCGGGGACACCTCCGCCGCCTCCGGCACCGGCTCCTTCAAGTACACACCGCTCAACCAACTCTGCTATGCCGGCTCGAGCAACACCAACGCTTGCTCATCGCCGCCCACTGGCAGTATTCCTTACACCTACGACGCCGCCGATAACCTGACTAAGAAGGGCACCGTTCAGCAGGCCTTCAACAACGCCGACGAACTCTGCTGGACCGCCTCAAGCTCGGCGGCCTGCTCCAGCCCGCCCTCGGGAGCGACCACATATCAGTACGACACACGGGGTAACCGGATCGGCGTCAGCCCCAGTGGCGGCCAGGCCCAGACCCTGACCTACGACCAAGCCAACCGGCTCACCAAGTATGCAGCCGCCAGCACCACCAGCTACGGCTACAACGGCGACGGCCTGCGCATGTGCAAGGTCGGGGGCAGCTCCACACAGCCATGCCAGGCCGGAGGCAATACCCAGTTCCTGTGGGATGTCGCCGGCTCGCTACCTCTGCTGCTCAAGGATGGAACCGTTAGCTACATCTATGGACCAGGCGGGCTGCCGCTCGAGCAGGTCAATGGGAGCACCACCGTGTGGTACCACCACGACCAGCTCGGCTCCACCCGCCTGGTTACCAGCTCGACCGGAGTGTCGCAGGCGACCTACACCTACGACCCCTACGGCGGGCTCGCTTCGAGCACGGGATCGATCACGAATCCGTTCCGGTTCTGCGGCCAGTACCAGGATGCAGAATCCGGCTTGTACTATCTGCGTAGTCGGTATTACGACGGCTCCACTGGGCAGTTCACGGCCGTCGACTCAGCAGTTGCTACTACGATGGAGCCGTTCGGTTATGTGCGTGGCACCCCGCTAGACAGGAGCGATCCTTCTGGACGGTGCAGCGCCGCGTTGTGGATCATAATGACGGGCCTTTGCGCCGAGGAAAAACTTGGTGTTTTCTCGAAGCTACGTGGTACTGCAATCGCCAAGCCCCTCGCCGCTGTG
>Ga0210394_10003634_pt1 | contig 18991 bp, 24 predicted proteins | sample IncBWC12MmetaG_FD_160121 | JGI IMG/M metagenome (GOLD analysis project Ga0210394, IMG submission 160121) | Forest soil microbial communities from Barre Woods Harvard Forest LTER site, Petersham, Massachusetts, United States - Inc-BW-C-12-M | ecosystem: Environmental > Terrestrial > Soil >...
TTCTCTACCCTGCGGGGACAGAACCGGGAGCTTCATCGTTGTCTTTTGATGTAGAAGATAGACGTGACACTGTGGGCTAGCTGTGTAGAAAACGAAGTTCGGCTACCACATTGAAGCAACGCCCAATTCCTTGATGGCATTCACAAACTCATGAAAGTCAACCGGCTTTACCGCGTAGAGCACTGGCCGTTGCGATGTGCCCCACTACAGTGGTGCTGAGAACGACGGCTCGTTCTCCCCCGAAACCTATGATGCCACCCTGCAGCGGAAAGTCCAAGCGTTCATCAAGGCGAAAATCTACGACTCGCGCGCGTAGTCCTCCTGTCAAAACAATGGCACCGGTCCACCATATTGACACGAGTTGGCCTCCGCTGCTGGTGTCGAGACCTGTGAAATTAATGATTTACGAGGCGAAGGGTCATGGCACACGGTGTGCCTTTATTTACGCTCGGGACAGCGAAACTTCTCATGACCATACAGACGAGGTGACATCACCATGATCGTTGAAGAACATCGGCAAGGCTTAAAGCGGAAATTCCGGTCTTCCGGATTTCGAGGCAAGATTCTAGCGAGGTACTTTTACTCCAGTCTCGCGCGCAATTTGATGGGGGTGTTGATCCTGGTGATGGCGCCGTAATGCGCCTTCCCCAAGACCGCTACTGCAACCGAAACAGCGACCCCATGCCCGTGGCGCCCGTCCCCGCGCTTCAACGCCGGAAGCGCTGTCCAGCAACCGCCCGCGCTGTACAGTTCGGATGGCGTGCTGAACGTCAGGTTCACCTACCAGCAGACGACAGATTCAGTGGGGAGATTGTTGCACTGCTTTATGACTGAGGATGGCTTAGAAAGCCCTACCCTGCACGTAAAAGCCGGCGACACCTTGAATATCACGGTCACCAACAATACGCCTGCCTCCCCGCTGGGGGAATTTTTAAACCCGCCTAATTGTGGCGACACCACCGTCGAGGCCACTCCTCCATTTAACGGAATAGCTTCAGTTGGTTCTTCCGTGAATATCCACTATCACGGCACCAATGTAACTCCTGGATGCCACGGGGACAACGTGACTAGGACACTTATCAATTCCGGCAGCACATTCCAGTACAGCTTCAGATTCCCCGCCGACGCTCCCTCTGGGCTTTACTGGTATCACCCGCACGTCCATGGACTGACCGAACGTGACGTTCTAGGCGGCGCTTCGGGAGCATTGGTAGTGGACGGGATTCAAAACGTCCAACCTGCGGTATCCGGCCTACGTCCGCGTATCCTGGTCATCCGCGACCAGCCCCAACTCCAGGGGTTAGCGGAAGGCCCCGGCAACTGCGGCAACGGTGTTCCTTTCAAGACCTCAGCGTCAATTATGTCCCCATTGACTCTACCCTGCTGGACAATGGCATGGTCGCTTTCACCCCCGCCACTCTTCGCATGATGCCGGAGGAAACACAGTTCTGGCGCGTTACCAACAGCACAGCCGACACCATCCTCGATCTGCAATTATTGTACGATGAGGTCCCGCAGACGCTACAGATCGTGGGGATTGACGCAGTACCGGCCAATTCCCAGGATGGCGCCCAGCCCGGTGACCTGATCCCGGTGACCCAGTTCCGCTTGCCAACGGGGTCGCGTGTCGAATTCCTGGTGAAGGGGCCTTCTCCCCGCGTCGACGTGGCACAGTTAGTGACCAACAACATCAATACGGGTCCTCAAGGCGACTGTGATCCAACCCGGCCAATATTCAACATTGCCTTAACTCAACATGATGATGGCGATGAACGTGACAAAGTCGGCGATTTCACTGCTTTGAGCACTAGCCAACAGCGGTTTGGCGGGCTCAGTGGCGAGCCAGTGTCGACCACCCGCGTCTTCCAGTTCAGCGAGAATAATCAGAATCAGTTCTTCATCACCCAAGTAAGCGCAGGCCAGCAGCCCATGGTGTTCGACGCTAACGAACCTCCGGCGGTCGTGACCACTCAAGGATCGGTGGAGAAATGGATCATTCAAAACATATCCCAGGAGAGCCATGACTTCCACCTGCACCAGATTCACTTCAAGGTTCTCTCCCAGCAGAACCTCCAAATCAATGGAACGACGCAGGTGCCGGCCATCGACGGCCAATTCCTGGATGTGATTGACTTGCCGCCCTGGGACAACGTGAAGAATCCGAACGGACCCGTTCCGCAGGTTGAGTTACTCATGGACTTCCGTGGAGTAGACATCGGAGACTTCGTCTATCACTGCCACATCCTCAATCATGAAGACCTGGGCATGATGGGGATTATTCGGGTGAACCCGAAACCCTAGAGCCGCACAGGCGAATGCGGCCTCCGGGCGGCGCATTGCAGATTGCGGCTTCAAACGGAGTTGTGAAGCCACCTTCTTCGATTTCTTGCACCTGCATTAACGAGGGTCAATTTGTGCGAAATTTTGTAAGAGCTGTTACACCAAATATGGGAGTTACTGATATGTTCTGCGACCGATCCACTGCACCTGCCTGCTGGTCCTTCTTGTGTTGTGCTTGTCCGCCTTAATTGCGGCCCGAGCGAATGCCGGCCAGATCGCCGAACCCACCGAGAAAATGGAACCCGGGCAACAAGGGGAGCATGAAGGACACGGAGAACACGACGCACAACAACACCATCACTTGCACCTGGCCCTGGGAGGAGAAAAGTGCGAGCCGAAGTTCACGTATGAAGAGGGACCTCTCGGCCCCAGTCATTGGGCGGGATTGTGCAATAGCGGAAAGATGCAGGCCCCCATTGATATTCAGCATGCCGAAAAGCTGCGGATATACGATCTCAAGGTCAATTATCAACCTGCTGATCTGGACATCGTCAACGACTGCAACCAGTATCGGATTCTCATCAAGTTCCCGGACAATTACTGGCTCACAGTGGGGAAGAAGCCCTATTTTCTGAGCGAAATTCATTTTCGCGAACCGGGCGAGAATGCCATCAATGGGAAGCGTCCGCGGATGTCAATCCAACTAGTGCATTTCTCACCCGAAGGAGTTTTCCTGATTATTGAAGTCCCGGTCGTGGCCGGCAAGGAAAATCCGGTGATCAAGACTTTGTGGAAGCATATTCCGGCCCCGGGTGAAGAAAACAAAGTGAAGGGTGTAAAGATCAACCCCACGGACCTCCTGCCCGCCGACCGCAGCTTTTACAGGTTTCCCGGATCGCTTACAACTCCGATTTGCAATGAGATGGCCACCTGGTACGTAATGAGAACCCCGATCGAGCTGTCAGAGGAACAGATCGCCGAATACAGCAACCATTATCACAACACAGCCCGGCCACTTCAGCCATTAAATGCCAGACCGGTGAGCGAGCGTCAATGACGGTCGCAACCTGAACTGCGAGGGTCTGTTCCGGCCACACTATGTCAGTTGGTCAGAGCAGAAACGAATCGAACTACACGCCCAACCACACTTGCGGAATATTGTGCGGATCATCACGGAAACCGGTCTTAGGGTCTACAAGGAGCTCATGTCCATGAAGAAAGACCAAGTAGACCTTCCAAACGCAGTCGTTTGGATTCCGGACTCCAAGACTCCGAACGGAATCGCTGAGGTACCACTCACGACCCTTGCGGTTGATGCGCTCAGAGATCAATTGTCAATTGCGGGAGACGGACCGTTTCTATTCCCCAGCGATTTGAATCCGACCGGACATCAAGTAGAGTTGAAGACCGTTTGGCAAAAGTCCCTCCGACGAGCGAAGGTCCCTTACTTTCGGATTTACGATTTGAGATCCACGTATGCCACTCGCCTCAGTGCGGGCGGCGTTGCCGATGAGTGGGTGACCCATTGCTTCGCCAAGGTGACTCTCAGGTCTTCAAACGCTACTCGCAAATGAAGCTGCAGATGAAGAGAGAAGCTCTGGAGAAAATCAACCGCCAGGCCAATGAAATGCCGTTGGATTCTGGCACAGCGATGGTTCAGTGAATTCTATTTGGCACAGTTTTGGCACAGTTGAAGACCAAATTGGTCGAATGGAGCAGCATCCACGTTGGCAAGTGCCGTATAATTAATACGCACTTCCTGTCGGGGCGTAGCGCAGCCTGGTAGCGCGCCTGCCTTGGGCGCAGGAGGCCTCCGGTTCAAATCCGGACGCCCCGACCATTTACTTCTTTGTTTTCAATTTACTCTGCCTGATGCTGTTTGCGTCGAAGGCTGAACTTGGGTCCATTTGGGTCCAAATACAAGCCGCTCGACGCTTTCCACTGCGCGACGTTGTTCTTCCGGGATCGCGTGCAAATAAATCTCGCGCGTGATGTCCGGTGTGGAATGCCCTAGAAGCGATTGCATCGTTCCTATCGGCGTGCCCACAGAGTCGAGCATCGTTGCGTGGCTATGCCTCAGAAGGTGCCACGTGACACCAGGAAGCCCCAGCTTCTTCGCGGCAGGCTTCAGGTGCTTGCGCAAGAGATTCCAGCGGTGTAGCGGCAATCCCTCGCGTGTGGCGAATACTAGGGCCTTTGCATCAACAGCGGCGGGACAGATGCCGGCGAGAATTACTGCCGTCTCGATCCCAATCGGGATGGTTCGCGCACTGCGCTTCGTTTTGGGTTGATCGAAGTGCCCGTCATACACCGTCTCGACTACGCGGAGCAAACGAGCCTTCAAATCAATACTCCCCCAGCGAAGCGCAAGCAACTCCCCTACACGCAATCCCGTCAGCACCAACAACAAGTGACCGAACGTGCGGGTTCATTCAGCGCCGCAGCAACGTCTCGCACCTGGACCGGAGTGAGGACAACTCGCTCCGGTCCATGCTGCCGCCGTGGGAGTTTCGTTTTCTGAGCTACGTTCTCGGTTATGTAGCCCCACTCCTCGGCTGCTCCGAGAATCTTGCTCATACCACACTTGAAGTGGTGAACGGTCTCCCACGACAATCCGTTGCTGAGTTTTCGGCTGAGGAAGCATTGCAGCTCTTCTCGCGTGAGTTCACGAAGCTGTCTCTGGCCGAAAGCTGGATTGAGATGCACGTCGAGCATGTACCGATAGTGCTTCTGAGTTGCGTATTTCAGCATTGGCAAGACCACAGGCGTCCAATCGTTCTTGACGAAATCGCCGAATGTACGGACGGACTGCGGCCGTGCCTTACCGTTGTTGATCGACCCTAACCTCTGAGACAGAACCTGCATAGCCAGGCGGCGCGTCGGAAATTCGGCAACGGTCCCGATCACTTCCGACCGCCTCAGTCTGCCGAGCGTGCCGTCTGTTTGAATTACATCCTCCCACCAGCGTGCCACCCAAAGCTTTCTCCGGGTGCCGCGCTGGAAAAGCGATCCTTGCTGGAAACCTCTTCGAGCCATCGTTTCTCCCTTCCTTGGGATCTCGATGGCCCGCCCAGCTTGTTCTTCGTCGCTTTTTAGTGTAGTCCGCATGTCAAGCGGCTTGGCGGCCCGTTCGCTGACGCACTACCCAAGCAAGCACTTCGTCCTCTCGGAAACGCCAATACTTGCCGAGCCGATACCCAGGCAAGGGATCAATCGAACGCTTTCGCGTGTGTCCGTAAACCCAAGAAACTGGCACCTTCAAGAGTTTGGCAGTCTCCTGAACCGTTAGAAGTTCGGTGTGTTTCTCGTCTCCGTTGTTCATCATTGTGGCCCCCTGCAGCGAAATCTTGCGCGGACAAAACACTCTGCGCGGTCACCGCGCAGTTGGGCTGGAGCGACCCCACGAATTACTGTGGGCACGGGAACGTGCACAAATGTGGGGTCGCTCCAGCCCAATCTGGTGTTTTGTCCGCGCCCAAATTGATCGTCGTCACATCCGCAACTTCTTCTGCTTTGGGCTCTTCCGAAAATCCTAAGGTGAACCGAAAGGTGAACGGCAGGGTGATTTGTGTCTTTCATGCACCGTTCACCCTCGGAAGAAGTATCCCGGCGGATATTTAGAAAGTCTGCATTAGAATAGAGTGCTTCTGGAGTGATGATTTCGCGTACCTGCCGCGAGGCCGCAAAGTACACTTTATTTCTTTCATCTGAATTGGGGCTACGAAACGCAGCCACAGAGGAAGTGCCGCGAAACGATAGAGAAAAAATGCGCCCGAACGTCATGCCGCAAAATCGGCCGTGAACTGCGCCTATTTCTGAAGAGGAGGGAGTGGGAGTAAATTCAAGCTCCATTTCCAGAGTTAGATTTCGGCGCGCAATTTCAAGGTCAAGGAAAGGCCGCCGACTCCTGACTTCGAGCGTCCCAGCTCTATCTGCCAACCCACGCATCGACAAAGCTCTCCTACTATATAGAGGCGAAAAATCGGCCAAACCTCACCGGAAAAATCAAAAAAACGGCGAGAGCCTCCCTATCTATAAAGAGGCAGAAAAAGGACGAAATGTCAGCCGGAAATCCGATTTTCTTTGGCCTGAAAAGTTGTTTTTGACCTTCTCATGTTGCTCTTCGACTCGAAGGAAAGGCACCCGCCTTTCGATTTCCCCCTCCCCCCGTTTTTGGAAAGTGATGTTGTCCGATAAAGCATCAGCGTTTATCGAAAGGAGGAGGACCACCCTCCAGGAAACTTCGTCTTGCTCAGGTTTTGCAGTATGTAGCATGATCTGGAGCAGCATTTGACGCTCAGTGGACTTGGACGGTCTTCCATGCAACTTATGGCGGTATTGCTGCTTGGGGAGGAAATTGCTCTAGTCGCTCTGGTAGTTCTCTTGGTTGTCATCGTCTTGGCCGCGTGGTTATGCGTCTGGCTGGTGAAGCGCTTTAGAACACAACTGGGCCGACGTGCTTACTTTCTTCCGCTTGGGGTAGTCATTGTCCTCGCGGGACTTTGTTATTTGCCTTTTTGGCTCGACCGACCCAACAGCGGGCCACCGCAGGTCATCCCAGGTACCGAGGTCCAACAACTGATTAATCATCTTCCAGTAGACGCTGAGTTTGGCTATGCCGGATTGGGCTTTTTCAAAGGCAAGCTTTACGTTGCGACAAACATCGGCCTTGCGGAAGTTGAAAACGGAACGGTGGTCCGGCTCTTCCAGTTCCAGAAGGAGCACTCAGTGGTTTCCGGACCCTGGATTGACCCCGCCAATCAGATTCTGTGGGTCTTGGATGACGAGACGTTCGAACTACTCAGCTTCGACGGAAGCAGGTGGAAGCGCTTTCCTACGCCCCTGCCGCAAAAGGGATATTATTCACGCGGCGATGTGCTGGAAGGTGTCCGACCGGTTTCAGGCCAGGGGAGCCTTGCATTCACGGCTGGAGATGGCGCGTGGAGATGGGATGCGCAAGAGCACACTTGGGCAGCCCTCTCCTCTCCTTCAGAAGAAGGGGCGGTTGGGCGCTACGCCGCGCTTGCTGGCATCTTACCGTTGGGAAAAAACGTGTTCCTCGTTCGGCACGAAAGACAACCATACATGTTCACAGAACAGCAGAACTTCCAGTCCGACACCGCAGCAATTTGGAATGGAAGCTGGATTGAGATTCCAAATCACACAGACTTGCACTTTTTCGCCGACGAATGGACCGTAGCAAGTGGCGTTGGGTACATTTGCACGAAAAAAGGAGAACTCCTCCGAATATCGGTCGACGAGATATCTCGCGTGAATGCGCCGGGACAGTGCGAAACGTTGACAACGACGGACGCCGGTAGTCTTTTGGTCAGCTTCCAGAAGCTAGGAATATACGAGCTGACAACCAAGTGGGAACAGCGGGCGGCTCCTCTTTATCCAAGCGGTGCGGGTGAATACTGGACACACTTAGCGTCATACGGAGAGGAGATTGCATACGCGATCGAAGGTAAGCCCGTTGTGGATAAAGAGAAATCAGAAGGAATTCATATGACATTCACGAGAAACGCTCCAACCCATTTATGGCTGATTAGAGATGGACAAAATGCGCAACTCCTGCTGCCTCGATGACCGAGCCATTGCGCTGAGGCTTCGTTGAGTAGTTTAGACTGACCTAATGTCAGACCACGACAGAAAATCCACGGTGCTCAGTGACGCGTTTCCTCTGCTGTCACAGGAACTTCAGCAACTTCTCAGAGACGCGGGGGAAACTGACCTTGCGTCACAAGTACCCGGATTGAGAATTGTAGACCGTTGCCGTTGTGGCGATGACTTCTGTGCGTCTTTTTACACGCTACCGAAGCCCAACGGGGCTTACGGCCCAGGCCACCGGAATGTGGCACTGACCCCGGCCAAGGGGATGCTGATACTCGATGTCGTTGACGATGTGATCGCTCAGGTCGAGGTTCTGTATCGCAACGATATTCGACAGAAGCTCCTTGCTGTATTGCCGTGAAGGGGACAAGTCCCGCGAAACCTGCTTGTCCAAAATGTACCGTACATGGTACACTGCTTCTGTGGCCAAGAAACCCAAATCCCCGACGCGAGTAGGTACCCAGCCTGAGGGGCTCGAACGACAGGGCAAGAGGGTTCCGGCCATCTTCTATCGCACGGAGGCGGGCGGGGAGCCGGTGCGGGATTGGCTGAAAGAGCATTCGTCGGAGGACCGGAAGCGCATCGGAGAGGATATCAAGACAGTGGAGTTCGGCTGGCCAATAGGGATGCCCGTTTGTAGACCACTGGGCGAGGGTATTTACGAGGTACGGACGAGCTTGGCCCAAAACCGAATCGCACGCGTACTTTTCTATATCGACAAGAAGGGCCGAATGGTCTTGCTGCATGGATTCATCAAGAAAACGCGGAAGACACCGGACGAGGATTTGGACCTGGCGTGCCGCAACAAGACTAAGCATCAAAGGGGACTGCAATGAATGTGAAGAAAAATCGCAAGAAAATGGACCACAGTGGGTCAACCTTCGATAGCTTCCTCGAAGAGGAAGGAATCCGAGAAGAAGTCGAGGCGGTCGCCATCAAGCGGGTGCTCGCGTGGCAACTGGAACAGGCCATGCAGGAACAGCAAAAGACCAAGCAAGCAATGGCGAAGCAGCTTCATACCAGTCGTTCACAGCTGGATCGACTGCTTGACCCTAGCAACGTGTCGGTGACGCTCGATACGATCACTCGGGCAGCAAGAGCGCTTGGCAAGCGTGTAATCATCCGCGTGGCCGACGTGAAAGCCAAGCGCGCGTAGCTCCCAAGATGTGGTATTTTCCGGTTGGTTGACGTGGCGTGTGAGTACGGCCTCACTGTGGACAGCAGAGGAATGCAAGGTGAAACCCAAAACCAAGATTCTGGCACTGATTTTTGGTCTTGTGCTGCCCTACATCGCATTGGTGATGTACTTTGCACTTCGGATTCAGGAGCATCCTTTGCCGACTTGGTTCCCGTATTTCGGTCTTTCCTACATCTTGGCGACCATGATTGTTGTCATGGTCTTCAGCCGAAAGGTTTATCGCGGCACTCAACCAGAAGGAGTGGAGAAACCGAGGTCGGTTTGGCTGTGGTTAGGAAGGGCATGGATGTCATACCTGGTCGCAGTTTGGTCTGGCGGTTTCCTCTGGGGCGCATACCTGACCTTCAAGGGCAGTCTTGAGTGGCAGCGGTCCGTTCCTGCTGGCGCTTTTCTCCTCGTATTTATCGCACTGTTCTCATGGGCGCTATACAAAGACTTTAAGCGCCTACGTAAGCCGACTAGATCGGCAGGCGACAAAACCACAAACAAGAGTTGAAAGAGCGACGGTGCCCCACGGTAGTCGGGCTGGAATACTTCTGCACTGGGAGCTGCATCGTCCTCACTACCTGGTTCGCGCCTGCCTACCTTCTGCCCAGTCGCAAAAAAAACTTAGGTCCAACTTGGGTCCAACCACTGCCAAATTAGGTCCAAAACCGTGTACCATGACGTAGAACAAAGCTAGACGGACCAACAAGATAGATTTTCTGCAACTGCCTTGGGCGCAGGAGGCCTCCGGTTCAAATCCGGACGCCCCGACCATTCCGTCTCCTGGTTTGCGGTTTCCACTCATGATGAGTTCGCGAAGATGCGAAGAAGAGATGGTGAGCGACTGCGCGATGCCGCGTTTCTGACATGAAGATTTCGATCCTGGACGACTACCATGACACGCTGCGGACGCTTCCGTGCTTCGAGAAGCTTCGCGGCCACGACGTTGAAATCTGGAACGACCACGTGCAAGACGTGGCCGCGCTGGCCCAGCGCCTGAAAAATACCGAAGCGCTTGTGCTCATTCGCGAGCGCACCCAGATTCGCGGCCCTCTTCTGGAACGATTGCCCCGATTGAGGCTGATCAGCCAACGCAGCGTTTACCCGCACATTGATGTAGAAACCTGTAGACGGCTTGGCGTCGTGGTGTCATCGAATCAGCACGCGGATACGCCGTCTTATGCGACTGCCGAATTGACCTGGGCGCTGATTCTCGCGGCCATGCGCGAGATTCCGCAGCAAATGGCTGCCTTAAAGGCCGGGAAGTGGCAGATTGGCGTGGGTCAGACGTTGCGAGAGAAGATGCTCGGAATCTTCGGCTACGGGCGCATCGGAAGTACAGTCGCGGGCTACGGCAAGGCGTTCGGCATGAAGGTGCTGGTGTGGTCAAGCGAAGGATCCCTCGCGCGGGCGCGCTCGGACGGTTATGCAACGGCGGAGAGCAAGCGGCGGTTTTTTGAAACGTGCGACGTCATCTCTTTGCACCTGCGTCTCAAGGACGCGACCCGCGGCATCGTGACCGCGGACGATTTGGCTCACATGAAGCGCACTGCTCTATTCGTCAATACCAGCCGGGCGCAACTGGTCGAGGGCGGCGCATTGGTGAGCGCGTTGCAAGCGGGGCGGCCGGGGATGGCCGCGGTCGATGTCTATGAGGAGGAGCCCGTCCGGGACGTGCACAACCCTCTCCTCGGCCTGAGCAATGTGGTGTGCACGCCGCACATCGGATACGTGACGCGGGACGAGTACGAAATTCAATTCAGCGACATCTTCGACCAGATCATCGCGTATTGCGCAGGCAAGCCCATCAACGGGTAAACCCGGAAGTCATGCAGCGCTTGCGTTCTTAACCTGCGCAGTTTTTTGATCCAGGGACAGCGAGGAGCGATCCATCCCGATTTCATCGGTCGGGTGAGGTGGGAGCTCGCGCCGTTCAATTTTCGTTGGTTGCCGGCTGCTACTTCCTTTTCTCCGCCTTCGATGCGTCTTCGATCGACAGCAGAATCATTTGGGTCCCACCCTGCGGCTCGATGCGCCGCGCGTTCAGGATCATGTGCCGGAGCCCGAGATGCTGGAATTCGTGGCGCACTTCAAAACCGTCGATGCGCGTGTTGCGCGTCGAGATCTCATGAAACAATTCGCGAAGCTTGGGGATATCCCACTGCCCGTTGCCGAGTTCGTAGATGAGGTGTCCCTTTGTCTCCTTGGGCGAGACTTGAAAGGTTCGATAAAAAACGGGGTTCGCCAGGGTGACGCGCAAGCTTTCGTCCAAAACCAGAATCGATTCCCGCGCGTTCTCGATGAGCGCCTCGGCGAACGTACGGGCCTGATCCAATATTCGCTTGAAGCTGTCGATGTCCTGAAAGCTGAGGACCGCGCCCTCGATTTTGTCTTCCCAGGTCTTGTAGGGCCGAACACGGAGCAGATACCAGGGCCCGTCCTTTACGCGCACCTCTCTTTCCTGGAACACGCCGTTCCCGATCGTCTTCCCGGCTACCTGCTCGAGGTCGTCGGGTTCGATGTTCGACCTGATTTCGCCCAGGCGTCGGCCCACATCCCCAGGCAGCAAGTTCAACAATTTTTCGGCCGGAGGCGTAAAGCGCCGGATGCGCAGATCGTTCCCGACCATGACGACCGGGAGATTGACGTTGGTCATCAGATTCAGCTGGTCGTTGTTGGCCAGGGTCAATTCGGCGTTGCTGTTTTGCAATTCCTCGTTGAGCGTGGAAAGTTCCTCGTTACTGGACTGCAACTCTTCCTTGGTCGTTTCGAGCTCCTCATTCGTGCTTTGCAGCTCCTCATTCGCGGACAGAATTTCCGCGTTCGCCGACTTGAACTCTTCGAGAGTGGTTTCGTGTTCGTCAATGAGCATGTGCAACTGTTCCCGGAGCCGTTCCACCTCATGTTGAGCGCGCGCCAATTCGCGCGAACTCCTCCCTTTCTCCGCTTGCTTTTCGACGCCGAGTTTGCCGGCCGCGCTGGATGGGGCGGGCCGGACCGCCTCCTGAAAGGCGATAATGTATAAGCGATCGCCGGCGGATTGGCCCCTGGCGGGAATTACCTCGAGATCGATCGTGCGCGTCCCTCCATCGGACGCAATGCGCAGGCCCTGCTTTCGGACGGACTTGTTTTCCTTTCTGGCCCGGGTCAGCGCGTCACGAAGATCCACCTGGAGATCCTCGCGCACCATTTTTGAAAGGCTGAACGTCGGATGGCCGGTCGCAGGCTCCAGATAGGGTCCGACCTTCCCGCGGAATTGCACGATTTCCATCTCTTGATTTACGACGATGCTCCCGGGAACAAAGCGGCGGGCCAGAATCCGCTCCACTTCCCGATCCACGTCAAATCCGGTTTCCTGAGTATTTTGAGCGTGTGCCGGTTCCAGCCGTGGAACCGCGTAATTCGGCTCGCCAAAGTGCGCGACCACGCGCGTGGTAGTCCGCTTTTTCTGGTAGATCTTGTGTTTCTTGTCGATCAGCGTGAACAGATCCTCGAACGATCCCAGACTTTCGGACGGTCCCAGCATCAGATAGGCGCGGGGTTTCAGGGCATAGTAGAAAGTGGGGATGGCGCGTTTCTGCAGAATCGGGCCGAAATAGATCAGCAAATTCCGGCAGCTGATCAAGTCAAGATTCGAGAACGGCGGGTCCTTGACGACATTCTGTTTTGCAAAAACGCACATTTCCCGCACGGATTTGTGGATCTGGTATCCCCCGTCGTGGCGCACGAAGAAGCGGTTGAGCCGCTCCTTGGAAATTCCCGAAACCTCATTCGCGGCATAGACGCCGCTCCGCGCCCGATCGAGGGCAAAATCGCTAATATCCGTGGCGAAGATTTGCACGGACATCTGCGGGATCACGGGGGATCTGCGTTTCGCCTCGGAGCCCCACAAGAATTCCAGAACAATGATCGCCAGCGAGTAGACCTCTTGCCCGGTGGAGCAGCCGGGAATCCAAACGCGCAGCGGCCCGTCTTCGGCCTTGCGGTCCTGCAAGAGACTCGGCAAGATTTTGTGACGCAGGGTATCAAACGCTCCTTCGTCCCGGAAAAACTCGGTGACATGAATCAGCAGGTCCCGATACAAGGCATCGAGTTCCATGGGATTGCCGTCGATGTAGCGGAGATAGTCCTTCAGCTTCAGCAGGTGATGGAGGACCATGCGCCGCTTGATGCGCCGCTGCAGGGTGGTTTGTTTGTAGTGTCTGAAATCCACTCCCATCGCCTTCTGCAGAAGAGCGAACAGAGCGTCCAGATCGGTCGGCGGCCCGGCTACGTCGGGATCCAGAGACTCGCCCGAGATTCGGGAGGCATGCGCGCGGCGGCTGATCCGAACCAGTTGCCGCGCGATGTCCTTGGGAGGCAATATGAAATCGACGCTTCCGCCGCGGATCGCATTCCCCGGCATGTCGGGATATTTCGCGGACTTTTCGTCCTGCGCAAGGGTGATCCCGCCGGCGACCTTGATGGCAATGCACCCGTGCGTCCCATCCGAAGCGGTTCCCGACAAGATGATTCCGATGGCCTGATCGCCACGGTCGTTTGCCAGCGCCGTCAAAAAGTAATCGATCGGAAGGTGTGGACCATGCGAGGCTTCTCGCTCGAAAAGGGTAAATTTCCCGCCTGCAATTCCCATCGTCTTGTTCGGCGGGATCACATAAATGCGATCGCGCTCGGCCGCCAAGCCGTTGGTAACTTCTGTGACGGGGATTTTCGTGAAGCGGGAAAGAATTTCCGTCAACACGCTATGATGCGCGGGGTCAAGGTGGGGAACTAGCACGTAGGCCATTCCCGCTTGTTCAGGCAGGCTGGCCAGCAATTCCTTGAATGCTTCCAGCCCGCCGGCCGATGCGCCGATTCCAACGACGGGGAATAAATCGGCCGCGGCCTGCTCCGGTGCAGGAACTGGCTGTAAACCCGTCTCGGGAAAATCAGCTACTTTTTTTGTAGCGCGCCTTTGTCTCTTCACCGGCATTCTCGACGCCCAACTCGCAGCGCCTCGAAAAACGGAGTGCGGCTATCCCAGCCGGAAGTGCAACCTGGCAATCTTAAACAGAGGACGCGAGCCTGTGACGGAGGGTATAGTACCCCAACCTTGTGAAGATTTCCCGAAATGAACGAAGTGTAACGCGGGCAAATGTAAAAGGACGCGGGACTACGATCGGGCTGCCACACTTTTTCGCAGAGCGGTTTCGGCAGGACGGGCTTCCGTCTGTTGCGACGAGAGCCCTTACGGCCCTCTTCGGATCCACCACAGCACTTTCCCGACGATCTGCCACTTCCGGTCTTTGTCCACTGAGACCGGACTGTAGTCGCGATTTTCCGATTCCAACAAGTGGACTCCGTCGGCGGCGACGAAACGCGCCAGCGATAGTCCGTTCTGGCGGTGCCAAGCCACAACAATCTTTCTGTCCAACTCTTCCGGATTCGTCTGCGAGCCATCCACCGCCACAATGTCTCCGTCGTTAATGAGCGGACTCATCGAAGTTCCCCTCACGCGCAGGCAGTTGGTCTGCACCGGATTCGGACACCAGAAGGCGGGCGCCGCGATCACCTCCTCGGCCGAGGCGCTGTCAAAGTCGGCAAACTGCCCTCCTGACTGTCCGATGGTGCCGGCATCCATATTGAGCAGCGGAACAGCGACCAATTGGAGTTTCGGGGCGCCCCTGGGCCTCTTGCTCTTCGTGCCACTTCCGGCATGAACGATGTCAAATTCCATCGATGCCGACATGCGCGCGATCGCGCGCGTGCCCGGGAACATCTGACGCAAATCGGAACTTTTCAGGCCTGCCCTGGTCCAGAACAGCCAGCAGTCAGGCTGGCCAGCCATATTCCCAAGTTGGATAAAACTTCTGGAGGTGGGTTCCTGCTTTCCGGTTTCCCAGCGCGAGACGGCCATGGCAGAGTAGTGCAGGCGGGAGCCGAATTCGGATTGGCTGAGGCCAAGGCGTCGCCGAAGGTCCAGAATGGCGTGCGCCCATTCGGGGAGCGGAAATTCGTGAAGCATGTTTGTCACCTCTCGTGCCAAGCATTCCTACCGCATTCTATGTAGTTATTCCATTAACACTTCCTCAAAAAGAATTAGCGTTTCCAATATACAACCTCACGACCGAGCGAATTCCCTCGATTTTTACTTATGGGCCACGTTCATCCTAGCATAGTTACACCTGGTGGGGGTCGGTCTGATATTTTGTGGCGGGCGCTCGGAATAAAGCAGCCCGATGACGCAGGGCGCTTAAATATCGGCCACGGTCCGCGTGAAAGCGTTCCAACGGCGGCCGGTATTTTTGTCCGGGATCTCCCTCCCGCGACGGATCACTTTTGCCGCGCAATTCGGCCGTGAAACCTTTGCGTGTTACGCTGCGTAGTATGAATGTGCCCGAAGCGACCGCGAGTTCGAATGGGTTTGCGATCCGCGCGGAGCGTGTCTGCCGCCATTACAAGATGGGAGAGGCGCTGATTCGCGCGGTGAATGAAATTTCCCTGGCCGTGGGCGCGGGCGAATTTCTGGCGCTCCTGGGCGCCAGCGGATCGGGCAAGTCCACTCTGCTCAACCTGATGGCGGGGCTGGACCGGCCAACCGGAGGTGCGATCCTCGCTCAAGGACGGGATCTGGCCAAGATGACGAGCGAGGATCTGGCGGCTCACAGGAACCGAACGATCGGTATCGTTTTTCAATCGTTTCAGCTGCTTCCCCGCATGACTTTAGAGGAAAACGTTGAGTTGCCTCTGCGTCTGGCGGAGATGCCTCGCGGCGACCGGCCGGCGCGGGTTCGGGAAGCGCTCGCGCGAGTCGGCCTTTCGGCACGCTCCCGGCACCGGCCCGCCGAGCTTTCGGGCGGCGAACAGCAGCGCGCGGCGATCGCGCGCGCTCTTGTGAATCAACCGATGATCCTGCTGGCGGACGAACCCACGGGAAATCTGGACACCAAAACCGGCGAGGAGATCATGAAATTGATCGCGGAAATTCATCGGCCGCCGTCAGGGGCCGGGAGAACCGTGGTGATGGTGACGCATGAACGGATCCTGGCCGAGCGATACGCTGATCGTATCGTTACGCTTTCGGACGGCGCGATTTCACGCGAGGAGCACCTGCGATGAAGCTTGGGGACCTGACCGAACTCGCCGCGCGCAATTTGCGCGAAGCCGTGCTGCGCAATTCGCTGACGACGCTGGGAATTTCGGTGGGCGTGGCTTCGCTTGTGGCGCTGCTTTCGCTGGGCGTGGGCTTGCAACAACTTGTGGACCGTTCGGTGGCGCGCGCCGGACTCTTCGACACCATTTCCGTGCGCTCGCGACAGAGCGCGCCGTTCGGCCAGCCCGGAGGCGGGCGGCGCGAGGCCCGGGACACGGCCGAGCAGGTGCCGCCGAAGCCGCTGGACGATGCAGCGCGCCGAGAAATTGCCGCGCTTCCTAACGTGCTGGAGGTAAATCCGGAAATTCGGTTTACGGCCGAGGCGCGGCGCGAACCGATCAGCCAGCTCGTAATGGTCGCGGGAATGGCGGCATCGTCGCAATCGAGCGGCACGCTGGATGGATTGAATGGGCATTTCTTTTCAGGACCGGAAGCCGGGGAGGCGATCCTTCAAGGAGACCTGGCCAAGCGCCTGGTCGACGCCGGTCAAGCGCCCGCTTCCCTTCTCGGACAGGAAATCACGTTACGGTTCGCGCAGAGGCAGGCGCTGCCGCCTCCGTCCGAGCAGGCCCCTGCGGACGCGCCCAACCAGGCAGTTGGCCCCGACGAAGAGGCCATGGGGTTTTCCATTGTGCCTAGCGAAAAGAAGTTTCTGGTCGTGGGAGTAACGCCGGCTTCCGATTCCGGCGGCGGGCCGGTCGGCTTCAATAACGCGGGTATGTACTTACCTCTCGCGATCGCCGAAAAGCTCCAGGTTGTGCAGCAAAGCGATTTGCGGGACATGTCCAGATCCAATCGCGCCGAGGGAACGCGCTACGCCGCGCTGAATATCCGCGCCAGCAGTCCAACGGCCGTGGCCGAGATCGAATCCCACGTGACACACATGGGATTCGCGGCGTTCTCGCTGATCGACGTCACGCGCAATCTGCGGACATTTTTCGCGATCTTCGATTTGTTCCTGGGAATTTTTGGAAGCCTGGCGCTGGCTGTCGCGTCGCTCGGGATCATCAACACGCTCGTGATGGCGATCCTCGAGCGCCGCCGTGAAATCGGCGTCTTGAAAGCGCTTGGCGCGGCGGACCGCGACATCCGGCAACTATTTTTCGCCGAAGCAGGCGTCATGGGTCTGGCGGGCGGAGTGTTCGGCGTGCTCCTGGGTTGGGCGATCGGCCGCGCGATTCAATTCGCGACATTGTTGTATCTGAAAAGGCAGGGCGTGACGCCGCCGAATATTTGGTCGGTGCCGTGGTGGCTCGTCGGCGGCGCGATCGTCTTCGCGGTGATCGTAAGCCTCGCGTCGGGAATTTATCCGGCTACGAGGGCGGCGCGACTCGATCCGGTGGAAGCGTTGCGCTATGAGTGAAGGACGTGAATCGTGATTTGTGACGCCTAGCGTCAGGAACTGCGGGCTCATCTGAGCATTTCGAAGCGGCAAACAGGTTAGGCTGGAAGAAGTAACCTGGATTTTTCACGAATTACGAATCACGGTTCACGAATCACCACCAGGGATCGCCAAACGTCGACGTCCAGCTCAAATCCCCTGATCGTAAAAAGCGCGCTACAAAAAATATAACCGGGACGCTCAGCTGAGGGGCCGGAGCATCCCGGTTTGTCCTGTCCGCCTCCGCAGGTGGCGGGCAAGATGGGACTACGCGGCGTGTTCGTCGCCGCGCAGAAACTCGTATCTTTCGATTTGGGCAACCACGCCGATGCGGCCCGGCTCGTCGACTTCGGCGCGCTTGATGCGGCCGAGGCAGCGAACTTTCACGGGACCCGCCAACGTGATTTCGTGGGGCAACGTCAATAGAATCTCGACAGGCGAACCGCTGGAAACTTCCTTGGGAAGGAAGAAATAGACGCCCCGAGAGCTGACGTCGCGCGATTCGGTCGAGGCTTCCCCGATCGCCGAACCGCTCGTCCAGCGAACGATCATGGGTAGACGAATCTGAAACCTTTGTGTCGCTCGCCGCTCTTCGGCAGTCAAGGTAGTCTCCTCTTGCATCTCTCCGATTTCGTATCCGGGTATGAGATTACGGTGGGGGAAAGGTTGGCTCAATAGCGCGGAGGTCCCGATTCGTGGGGTGCTGCGTTGGTACGCTCGTACTAGGATGCCAAAGGAGATGGAAAGCCGTGACTCGTGGCCCATCGCATGTGAACCGCGAAAATCCGGCAGCGGCAGCGCGAATGAAACGGCTAGAGATGCGCCGCCTCACAGTAAGTATATTATAATGAGTGTGTTACGAGTTTACGTGCTTCAGCCTTGATCGATGAGGCGGTGATGGATTGCGTAGAGAGCCAATTCCAAGCGGTCGGAAACGCCGAGCTTATCGAAGATATTGTGCAGGTGGTTCTTCACCGTTTGTTCGCTGATGAAAAGCTTCTCGCCGATTTCCTTGTTGCGGAAGCCTTGCGCGACGAGTTGAACGATTTCCTTTTCCCGGTCGCTGAGGAGAGGCTTCTCGCGCCGCGGGCCACCGTCGGAAGATTTGGAGAAGGCCTTCATGACCTCCGCAGTCATGTGGTTGTCGAGCCAGATCTCGCCGCTGTGAACCTTGTGTATGCTGCGCACGAGCAATTCGGTCGCGGACTGTTTCAACACGACGCCACGAGCCCCAAGGCGCATCGCGCGAACCACGTCCCGGTCGTCTTCGGCGGCGGTGAGAACCACGACGCGGGTGGGCAGCTGGTCGAAATTCACTTCTTCGAGGACGGCCAGACCGTCCTTGTCGGGCATGCGGAGGTCGAGCAAAAGAATGTCCGGCTTGAGCTTGGACAACATCTTG
>Ga0210394_10003636_pt1 | contig 18982 bp, 19 predicted proteins | sample IncBWC12MmetaG_FD_160121 | JGI IMG/M metagenome (GOLD analysis project Ga0210394, IMG submission 160121) | Forest soil microbial communities from Barre Woods Harvard Forest LTER site, Petersham, Massachusetts, United States - Inc-BW-C-12-M | ecosystem: Environmental > Terrestrial > Soil >...
ACGGGGATTTCACCGTCACTTCGTTTTGGCAAAGCGCGGAAAATTTTGCCATCACGCGCGATCCTGGGACGATTCAGCCTGCCTACGGCATCACCAACATGAATCTAAAACTGACGCCGCAGGCGATCCCGCGTTTGAGCTTTTCGATATTCTGCAACAACGTGTTCGACAAGCACTACGCGGACAACATTCCCAATGTTCGCGCCAACTGGAGCTTCCCCAACCCGGCTCCGCTTGGGACCGCTTACACGCACGAACTGCCGCGCGACTGGGATCGATACTTCGGCATTCGAGTAGCATTCGCCAGCCACTAGTGACCCTATGGCACGCGGACGCCGCTCGTCCGCATGCCCGTTATTAGATGGCAAGCCGGCGGGTGTATTCGTGACGCTTCTTCTCGGCTTTGGTACGCGCTCCTTCAATCGCGTCACTCTCCGTAGCGGCCAGCAAGCCATCCATGACCCTCGCCAGGTGTTCACGCATCGCTTTGCGGGCGCCCTTCGGGTCATGCTTGCGCAATGCCGCGAGTATCTTCCTATGTTCGCCGATGCGCGGCTGCACGCCGACGCGCCGCGCACGCTCCAACATGTACGCGCACAACGGGGACTTGTAGCGCATATCCCAGAGATTCTCGATGACCGATGTAATGGCCGTATTGCGAGTCGCGCGCGCGATGGCGACATGAAAGCGCCGGTCAGCGATTTCGCCTTTTTGCCTGCGCTCATTCTCATTGACCATTTCGGCGATGATGGCTTCCATTTCCTCCAACTGCTCATCGCTTATGCTGGTAGCCGCCAACGCCGCGGCCTCTCCTTCGAAAAGCCGCCGCGCCTCCGTCAGCTCGAAGGCGCCGATGTCCAAATCGCCCGCGGCGACCTGCGCTGCCGGCTGATCGGTGATGTAAATACCCGAACCGTGGCGAGATTCCGCAAGGCCGCGAATCTCGAGCGCGATCATCGCTTCTCGAATCGTCGGTCGACTGACCTTGAATTGGACCGCGAGATCTCGCTCCGACGGCAGCCGCTCCCCCGGTTTGTACCTGCCACCCATGATCGACGCCATGATGTTGCTGGCGACCTGCTGGTAGAGCTTGCGGGTATCGGGCGTGGCGGCCATTTGACTCGAATATTGACCGCTTCTTTTGCGAATGGCAATGTTGTCTGACCACTTCACGGTGCGAGCATGAGTCGACCCCTTCGTCTTGATCCCGAGCGGTTCTTCCCGGCCGACCCTACCGAGCGGGCGATTGCCGCCCGGCTGTTCGCGGCCGTGGAAGGTCTGCCGATCGTCAGTCCACACGGGCATACGGATCCGGCCTGGTTCTCCGCCAATGCGCCATTCGAGGATGCGGTGAGCCTGCTGCTATGGCCGGATCACTATCTGTTGCGCATGTTGATGAGCCAGGGCGTGGCGCTCGAGCAGCTGGGTTTATCGCCCGTGGGCGGGCAGCGCACGGTAGCGGATCGGCGCGCAATTTGGCGGCTATTTTCGCGGCACTACCGGTTATTTCGCGCAACGCCGTCGAGACTTTGGCTTGACCATGTTTTTGCGACCGTGTTCGGCCTCGAGGTCGCACTCGCGGCTGAAACGGCAGACCATTATTTCGATGCCATCAACGCCGCCCTGGCTACCCAAGAATTCAGGCCGCGCGCACTATTTGATCGTTTCGGCATCGAGGTCCTGGCGACGACCGAGGGAGCGCTCGACCCCCTCGATCATCACCGAGCTATTGCCGCATCGGGCTGGAGCGGCCGTGTGATAACGACGTTTCGCCCGGACGATGTCACTGATCCGGATCGCGCGGACTTCACCGCCAATGTGCGGAGGCTAGGGGAGCTGACCGGAGAGGACTCAGCGAGCTGGCGCGGCTACTTGGCGGCGCTCAAGAAGCGCCGTGCATTTTTTCGGAAGCACGGTGCGACGGCGACTGACCACGGCCACCCGACCGCGCTCACGGCGGATCTGTCGCCGCGCCGAGCGCAAGAACTATTCGGGCGCATTCTCGCGCCCAAGCAAAGGCGGGGGGACGCGGAGCTATTTCGCGCACAAATGCTGACCGAAATGGCCCAAATGTCGTGCGACGATGGCATGGTGATGCAATTGCACGCCGGCGCGTGGCGCAACCACAACCAAATCTTGTTCAATCGCTTCGGACGCGACAAAGGCGGCGATTTTCCCACCCAAACCAATTTCACGGCGGCGCTCAAGCCGCTTCTCGACCGCTTTGGCTCGAGCCGCGAATTCACCCTGATTCTCTTTACGCTCGATGAAAGCACCTACTCCCGCGAGTTGGCGCCGCTTGCGGGCCACTATCCGTGTCTTCGATTGGGACCGGCATGGTGGTTTCACGATGCGCCTGACGCCATGCTGCGATTTCGGCGCCAGACGACTGAGACCGCCGGTTTCTACAACTGCGTGGGATTCAACGACGATACTCGTGCATTTTTCTCGATTCCGGCGCGTCACAACCTGGCGCGACGGATCGACTGCGCTTACCTAGCGGAGTTGGTAGGCACTTCGCGATTGGAGGAGGACGAAGCCGCCGATGTGGCCGTGGACCTCGCTTATCGTCTGCCAAAGGCCGCGTACCGTTTGTGATGCCGCGGCTCAATTTTGAGACTTTAGCGCGGCTGCCGGCCGCCGTGCGGCGCCCTGACTATGATTTTCTGAACCTGGGAACAGGCATCGTGCATCTGGGGATTGGTGCGTTTCACCGCGCGCATCAAGCAGTCTTTACCGAGGATGCGATACGGGTGGGCGGCGGGGACTGGGGCATTCTCGGCGCATCCCTGCGGTACGCTACAGTAGCCGATGCACTGGCAGCGCAAAATGAACTCTACACCGTTGAAACGTTGGGTTTCGACGCGGATTACCGGGTGGTGGCGGCAATCCGTGGTTCGATGCACGCCCTAACGGACGGTGCGCGGCTACTCGCCGCCATCGCCGCACCGCGAACCCACATCGTGACGTTGACGGTAACCGAGAAAGGCTACTGTCTAGGCGCGGATGGCGCGCTGGATTTCTCGCAGGCTGACATTGCCCACGATTTGCTGCGTCCTGACGAGCCGCGCTCCGCGATCGCTTGGCTGATGCGCGGTCTGGCGACGCGATATCGGGCGCATGCCGCGCCCATCACCGCCATCAGTTGCGACAACTTGCAGGCGAACGGCGCGAAATTATGCGGCGCCTTGACGGCCTTTGCGCAGCGGAGCCACCCGGAAATGCTGTCCTGGCTCAGGGACAACGTCGCATTCCCGGTGACTGTGGTGGATTGCATCGTGCCGGCGGCAACCGAGGCCTCTCGCGCTCGCGTGAGCGCGGCCATTGGTTTGCAAGATACGGCCTGTGTGCAGCGCGAGGCATATAGCCAATGGGTAATCGAGAACCGCTTCGCGGGCCCTCGGCCCGCCTGGGATCAAGTGGGCGTGCAGATCGTGGAAGATGTCAGCCACTACAGTCAACTCAAACTGCATGTGCTCAATGCATGCCACAGCGCGCTCGCGTACCTGGGCCTGCCGCGCGGGTACTGCTACGTTCGCGAAGCCATTGCCGACCCCGAACTGGCACAGTTTCTTGAGAATCTGGTGTCGGTTGAAATTGCCCCGGCGCTTGAAGATATCCCTGTCCTTGACTACTGGCGCACGGTTCGCCCGCGATTCGTCAATCCGCGGATAGATCATCGCCTGTCGCAAATCGCGGAAGACGGTTCCGTCAAGCTCGCTCAGCGGATCTTTCCGCTCATGATCGCCAACGCCGCCGCCGGTGTTCCGGTTCGCGCGCTCTCACGCATCGTGCGCAGTTGGCTCGAGTTGGCAGCTTCTGGCTCAATCAAGGATCCTCACCAGACACTACTCGCATCTTGGTCGAACGCAGGGGCCGATTTGCAAAGCGCGCTCGACGATCCGATGTTGTTTCCGCCGCCGATTCGGTCGAATGCGATGCTGCGCGGCTCCATTGTCAACGCCATCTCGTGATGCGCGTGATCTGCATTGGAGAGTGCATGGCGGAGCTGCGCGCTACTGCCGAGAATACTTTCGAAAGAGCGTACGCGGGAGATGTTTACAATACGGCAGTCTACCTTAAGCGTTCGCTGCCGGACGCGCAGGTGCAGTTTCTGACAGCGATCGGCGACGATGCGACGAGTCGCGCGATGCGTAAAGCTTGGGTTTCGGAAGGGATCGATGACACCCTCGCTTTTACCGTAGAGGGCGGGTTGCCGGGCTTGTATCTGATCGAGACGGACTCGTGCGGTGAGCGTCGTTTCCAATATTGGCGCAGCAATTCGGCCGCGCGCCGCTGGTTATCGCTGCTGCAGGCTCACGGCGAATCGGCTTTGTGGGGGGCCGATATCATCTATTTCTCCGGCATTGCGCTCGCCATCCTCAACTTGAATGAACGATCGCATGCAATTGAATTGCTGCGCCGTGTCCGCACGCACGTTGGAAGGATGGTATTCGATCCAAATGTGAGGCTGACATTGTGGGAAACCGCACAGATCGCGGCCGAAACCATCGAGGCGGCCCTGTCGATCTGCGACATCGCGCTGCCCAGCTCGGAGGACATCGCACGGCTGTTTCGACTCGAGGAACCGGAACAACAAGCGAACCTGTTACTGGCAATGGGTGTGCGCGAGTTGGCAATCACGCTCGGGTCATCGGGCTGCCTCGTCGTCGATGGCGAGGTTCGCACGCGATTGCCGGCGCCCACCGTTGATATCGTTGCGGACACCTCGGGTGCGGGCGATGCGTTCAATGGTGCTTATTTGGCTACGCGCCTTCGCGGCAGTTCTGCGGAGGAGGCGGCGCAAGCCGGACTTATAGTCGGCTCTCGAGTTGTCACGCATGCAGGCGCCATCGTGCCTAAATCAATATCGCATCCGCGCGATTAAGGAAGCGGAATAGGGTAATTGCGCCGGCTGCGGCGATCTTTGCAGTGCAAATCGCCGCAGTCGGACGCACCTTCTCGCTCGGGCCCTTGACCAGACCGAAGCCTAGGGACACTTAGCGGAGATCATCTTGACCGCCGTCACCTTCATCGTGTGAGTTTTATCCTTTCCTGGGACAGCGACGCCAGTGATTTCGACCTTATGGCCGAGGTGAGGGGTGAGATTCGCTGTCGTCTCTGCAATCACGACTTCCTTCGGCCCTTTCTCCAAATCCGTGAGCTTGAAGGTTCCTGCATCATCTCCCTTCGCCAGACATCCGGTCATGCTGTGCTCTGCGGGCGCGCCTTGAGCATCGGCGCGAACTCCGAAACCAAGTACGCAGGCAGCAAACATCAATTGGACAATGAGAGCTTTCATGTGACACCTCTTGTTTAACTGCATTTACTTATTGTCGAATCTTTTTACGATAGTATCCAGACGCCAAACACCGAAAAGTACGCCGGCAATCGGGACGGCTAGAATCGGTGGCGGCGCATTTCCGAGATCTAAAGCGGCAGGTCTGGGTTGGCAAGCGTACGCCACATATGAGCGGACGCGCTGTTGTCGTTTCCCAGGCCTTCTGGGGGTTGTTTGAAGTGACGCGCGACGATCTCGGCAAACGGATCGACCTGCACGACCGCCTTCGGATCGAAGGAATACAAATCATTGACGGTCACAGCGCGCGCTGCCCCATACCAGCGATGCGATCGGGCAAATCGGTAGCTAGCCTCGATGTGGGGTGGCGGGACGTAGTCTATCCCAAACATCTCTCGATACTCGTTGGGATAACAATAGCCGGCCCGCGTGTCCGGGTAGAACCGTAACGCCGCGTGATAGCGGATGGCGAAAGCGGTCCGCGGCGGTACGTACGGCTCATACATCTGCGCACCCCAAAAACCGTGGTCGGTGTGTATCAGCTCTTGTACCGTGTCGTGCACTAGGCATGCGAGAACGATCTCTTCGTCCGCGCCGCTGTGCAGTGCCTTGTTGGCGCTTTGAAAACAATGATTCCGGGTCATCATGAAGCGCAGTTCGAAAAAATCCCACAGCGTCGGACGGGGTGGCATTTTGGCGAGCGGTTCGACCTTGCCGCCGGTGGTGTTCAGAAGCAGGCTTCCTGCGCCGCGCCGAAACGAACGTGTAGGGACCTGTGCCTCGATTTCGGCGACTGCCGGAAAGCGTTTTGTTCCAGGTGAGCACGACTGGCTGTTCGTATCGGTCTGCGCCACCCCTGCCATAAGCGCTCCTTCGAGCGCGTCGGCCCGGGCTTCGTGAGACATCAATCCCACAACTGCCACTCCGCCAAGACTCGCGATGAAATTTCGGCGGCCTACCGTTTCGTCGAGTATATGGCGCATCGGATTTCCCCCCATTGCGCACGATGTTACACACCGGCCTCTGCCGCCAGACCCCGTCGCCGGATCGTCGCTCCAGCCCACGGTCAAGTCAATGCCTCCCAGTCTGTTTTCATCATGCCAGGCGGCTGCCCTTCCAGATTGAGAAGGCGCTCGTGCCGGCTCAAGCAGCGGAAACGCTCTCAGTTCCGCAGAAACCTGCTTGCACGCACTCTATGGCCGTTGGCGCAAGGGTCCATTAGCAGGCAAATAGGAGCGGTCGAGTGCTTTGAGCAATTTTGGATCGCGGTCATACGGGTCTGGCTTGAAGACAATTGCGCCTTGATCGTCGCGGTCGACGGTCCAGTAGAGCATCAGCACGGGCACGGGTTTCGGTAGGCGTATGGTGCGTGTAGCGCCGGCCGCCACGGCAGCATCAATCGCTGCGCGGCTCCACCGATCGGGACTCGCCATTAGCAATTCGACGAGTTCCAACGGCCGCTCGGTGCGAATGCAGCCGGAGCTGAAGGCGCGCTGCTCGCGTTCGAACAACTGCTGGCTCGGTGTATCGTGCAGATACACCAAGTAGGGATTCGGGAACATTATCTTGACGCGCCCCAGTGCATTGGTGGGCCCAGGTTCCTGGCGGATCATGAAGGGAAACGTCGCCGCGGTGTATCGATTGAAATCGACGCTTGCCGTATCGACCGGCCGGCCATTGCGATCGATCACTTTCAAGCCGCGCTTTTCCAGATACGCGGGGTCGCGGCGCGCAGCGGGCAGGATATCCTTACCGAGAATACCCGGTGGCACCGTCCAGGTCGGGTTGAAAACAATCTCGTCGATGGCCGACCTGAAAATCGGCGTCTGCCGATAAGGCTGACCGACTTGGGCCCGGGTTCTCCACACGACAGCGCGATCGCGCACGTATCGCACTTCAAATCCGGCGACATCGACGATCACGAAATCACCATCGGCACGTTGATGCAGTATCCAACGCGCGCGCTCGAGGTTGACCCGTATCTGATCGATGCGCTGCGCGACGCCAACATTTAGTTCGCGGCGGGTCGCGGCTCCCACCGCCCCATCCGCGGTCAGAAAGTGCCGCGCCTGAAAGCGCCTCAAGGCCGCTTCCAGGGGCTCATCAAAAAGGACGCTGGTCGTGGCAGCCTCCGTATCATCGCCGCTCGCGGACAGGCGCCGCCGCAAAGCGGCGACGCGTGGATCCGTAACGCCTCGACGCAGCGTGGGACCCTCGCCGACGCTCGGCCACCCGCCGGCGGCCGCGATTCGCCGATAGCTTGCAAGCGCATCGACCATGTTCCGATACATCCAATGATCTGGGCGGACTTGATCGATTGCGCTCGCGACATCTGCGCCTGTCAGCGCATCGAGAACAAACTGGATCGCATCACGTTCCGTTATCTCACGCCGTTCGAAGTTCCAGCGACTATCGATGGAGATGGGATCGACCTTTCCGAAGTACAGATGATATAGCAGCTCGGTGTATGCATCCGTAGCCAGAAGGTCGAGCTGCGCCGCATCGAGCGGCGTGCGCACTTGCCGACCCGTCAGTCGCTCTAGAGTCGCCAAATGATAGTCGGCCGGGATCAGTCCATCCGCCGCGCTGGCGCGCACCACGTCGAGAAGCCTGGAAAGCCGCCCAGAATCCCAAAACGGCTCAAATCCGTGCAGTTCGTAGAGCGGGGGTAGTGATTGGATTGCACTCAAGGCCTCCCCTTCGACGCTTAGGCTGCCACCCGCGGAGAGCGCCTCAATACGTTCATGTACCGCCTCGATGACGGGGTCCGTGGACCCGGCTAACTCAGCCGCCGCAGTGATGGAATGGATGATGATGAACGCTGTAAATAGGAAGCTAGCGAGACTCGACTTCCTCGCGGGGTTTATTCGACTCAAGACCAACGTCCTTACTGTCGCCTGCGATGCATACCTATTGGACTTTTGGTGGAGCATTGCGAATCCTCAATCGCGATGAACACTGTGATGGACGGTCGAGCGCTCGTTCAGATCAGGCCTCCGAGGTCGGGACAATGTAGCGCTTGTAAATACCTTCCGATGCACCCGTGCACCCACATTGCCGGCTCCGGTGCGGCGGGGAGCCTGCACCCTTGTTTGTACGGTGCCGCTATCTACTAGCGGATCCAGCGCAGCGTCAAGTCCAACCCGATGGCGTAATTGGTGCTGAACTCGCCGGACAGCGTGCCCACGAGGGGAATGTTGGTACTCACGGGTGCACTTCCCAGATCGTAATAAGTGAGGTTTACGCCGACGACCCGATTCTTGCTCCAGCGGTACAGAGCGCCCGTGCCGGCGCCCCAGATCCTATCCAGACGGAAACTGAAGCTGCGGTTTTCCATGTCAACGCCGGAGTTCGCGTACAGCGCGCCAAAGCGCAGTGTCCACTTTTCAGTGAGCGGCCAATTCATACCAGCGGTGGCGACCCAGATGTTGTTGTAGCGGCCGTTGTTCACGTCGATCGAGGTGTTAGCGAGCGTCGCGCTCGAAAGTCCGAACTGGCTGAAATCCACCCAGACCACATCGAGGGTCGCTGACTTGCCGTCGGCGAACTGGTGCCAGGCGCCCGCCGTCACGCGCTGCGGGAATTCGCTCTGCAGCGTGACCGGACTGCTGCGTACGCCAATCAGCAGCGCCTCCCGTTGCGGTGTCAGTCCTGAGAGCTCCGGCGTGCTCTCGAATGTGGAGGAGGTGGAACTCGTGTAATTCAGACCGAAACGAGTGGTTGGCGAGAGTTCGAACAGCATCCCCAGCTGGTATCCCACCCCGAAGGAGCCGTCCCGCAGCTCCATCTTGCCATCGGGCTGACCTGGGCCATTGAAAACCGCGGTCTGATAGTCGTAGAGCGAGTAGTTCAAATTTACGCCCAACCCTAAGGAGAGCGCATCGTTCACGCGATAACCCACCGCCGGCGTGAGGCTCACGTAACCCAAAGTCCATTTCTCCAACAGGTACCGGCCCGGTGTGGAATCGCCGGGGTTTGAACCCACGCCCGAGGGAACGGTCAGGGATACACCGAGGGTGATGTCCTCATTGACCGGCCGTGCGTAGTAGAGCGAGGGAATGGCCAGCGAGCTGCTGCTGGAATTTGAATACGACCCGCCGACACTTTGGGCCGTGGTTGTGAAGTCTGAGTCGGTATAGAACGCCCGGATTCCCCCGACCCACTCCGATTCGTGAAGCCGCGCTAGGCCTGCCGGATTCGTGGCTGCCGTCACTGCGTCGTCTGCAGTGGCAGTGAGGCCCGTCATCGCAGGTCCACTCGTAGCGGAAGCCTTAAGTGGTAGACCTGCTGCCAATATCGCAACGGCATACAACCCCAAAGAGAATATGCGTTTCTGATGGCCAGCAGAAGTTGGATTCAAGATAAGCCTCTTCTCTGCGTGTCGAAGTCGCGTGGGACGATACGCATGAGGATCTCCTAAAAATCGACAGCTTGAATTGCATCGCAAAAAGTTGACACTGTGAAGCCGCCGCGCGCCAATTGGACTTTGGTGGCGGTCGGGGCTCGCCGCTCCTACTCCAACCGGGATCGAGTCGGCTGATAGATTCGCGTTCGCGCGTGGCTATGCGAAACACGGTTGCTGAATGTCCGCCGGGCCTCTTTGGAGACGGTTTCTGGTATGTGTGAGAACGGTTTTCCATCAGTTGTCTGCTGCATATGAGTCTCCCGGCGATGCCGGCGGATTGCGCTGAGACGCGCTGTAGAATTCCTTCCTATCGTTCAGGCATGCCCGCCGCCCGAGCGCGTAGCGATCTCCTGTGCGAGGATCGGCACCCCGAGGTTGCACGCCTGCACCCCTTGGATGACGCAAAGCTTCAGCACCTCCATGATCTCTTCCACAGTGGCTCCGAGCTTCAGAGCCGCCTTGATGTGACGGCGCGTTCCCGGCGCGTACATGTGGGTAATGGAAGCATCAAATGCGATGCTCAGGAATTCGGCGAGTTTTGGGGAGAATACGCCTCCGGCATAAGCGGGAAGTCCCGCCGCGATGACTTCTTCCGTCCAGGCGGGGTCTAAGTTGTAGAAGGGTGTCCATGCCTCGTTCCACTGCCCCGCGGCGCGCATTCCGTCGCACAGCGGTGTTGCCGCGTGGGCACGTTCCGCCAACCCCACACCGGCCGCCTTGGCTTCTTCCAGGAGGATCGGCGCGCCCAGGCTGCATGAGTGCAGGGATAGAAGAGAGGCCATCTTGAGCACCATCAGAATCTCCTCTCGATTTGCGCCGGCATCGAGCGCTGCGCGGATATGCCGTCGGGTTCCTTCGGGATTGAGGTTCGTGCAGGCGGCGTTTACGGCCAACCCGATCAGTTCCACGGTCTTGCGCGGCAGCACCTCGTGCTCCCAAGGGTTCAGCGCCATGCGCTCACATATGTCCGCCCATACCGGATCCCATGCTCGCAATTGTGCCAGTGCGCGATCTTCCCATGGCCCCCGTTTGGAGGTCTGACTCGCGGCCGTTGCTAAAGATGCATTGTCCTTAGTAGTCATGAGCGTTTCCTCGGTGTCATGAAAGTACTGCGTCTGCGGACTAAGTTGTTGGTCGAGTCATTGGCCTGGAAGCCAAACGGGTGATCGTCCCGCACAGGATCAGGCAGGGCACGAGCATCAGCAGGAAGGCGATGATGACGGCGTGCCGAAGACAAATGGAGGGCTGGGCGATGAACTGGTAGATAAGATCAAGAGTAAGCGCCGCAAAGACTAACTTCGCGATGCTCACCCATCCTTCCTTGATCATCGCGCGGCGGGAGGGCTCGTACGGGTGGAAAATGAGGGAACAGAAATAGGATGGCCTGCCGGCCTTGGCGTTTGCCGCTTGTACACACGAGTACCCAACTCGCGAGTTCTGCATTTCGTCACCTTCTTCCTACGAAATCCTCGTCCAGAATTGCCACGCCGGCGCGCCACGACGGGCTAGCTTAAATTTGTGGCATTTGCTTTCTTGCCGGTGTCCACCATGATCTTGCCATCGATGATTTTCACTGCGTATGACGCGACACTGGTTTCGGGATTGAGAGTTAAGGAACCCGTCGTTACGTCATACTTCCACCCGTGCGCGCGACAGGTGACGATCTTGCCGTTGAGCCTGCCCTGCGCGAGCGATGAACCCGCGTGCAGACAGGTGTCATTGATCGCGTAGATTGTTCCGTCGATGTTGAAGAGTGCGACGCCTGTCTCTCCAACGTAGACAAACAGACTCCCGCCCGGCGCGATCTGTTCCAGACTCGCCACCTCGACAAAATCGGCCATGTCGCGTCCCTCTTATCTACCTCAATGTCCCGCGCCGGCAACTACCGCTCACACGCTCGCCGCGGCCCTGGCCATGTCACCGGCTAGAGGATGTCCGTCCGAACCCAGCGGCTTTTGTGCGGGAAGCTTTCCGTCGGTCGGATAGAGGACAGAACCTGTCTGGCCCTTCGCGCGATTCGGCGGCAGACCGAGGTTGAACAGAGTCTCTTCCACGGTCTCGTACCAGACCCCGATCTTAAGGAGCCGGCGCGCATCCTCACCCGACGCAATCTTACGACCAACCTCCTGCGCCATGCGTACGTGTTTTTCGACCATCTGCACTGAAGTCAGATGTTTGCCCTTCTGTGCGTCCCAGAGGTTGTCCTCGATGCCCGCTCGGGTGTGTTGCCCGAGCGCTATCGCGAACCCAGCGAGAGGCCAGCTGAACCTGAAAACTGTCTGGTAGGTCCACTTTGAGCCATGCGGCGTGCGACGGATGAGTTCCATCCAGTCAAAGGGATTTACCCCTACGGCTCCCCCGCCCGCCATGCTGAAGAAGCCGTTCAGCGGGCCCTTGTAAATCCCAAAACGGATCAAGCGCTCCACCTGCTCGAGTTGATGGACCGAGGTGAGCGCGAAATAGGGCTGGATTCTGTGCTCTTTCAGGCGCTTCAAATGTTCGATGTAAAACTCAGGCGTCGCGTCGGTTACCATGTTTGCGTAAGCCCACCTAACCTTCGGATCCGCCATGTGCGTTCCCTCAAGATCTGCTGGGTCCACCACACACGTCAGGTCTGCCGACGTCGAGCAGCACGTCATCGTAATTTGATCCGGCTTGGGATCGATTTCGGTGAGCATGTGGCGCGTGTCGTAGCCACTCCACTTTGCGGCGGTGGCTCCCGGTGGGGGCGACAATGAGATCGAGCCGCCAATCTGCAGGACCATCTTTGGCACGGCCTGGCGTAAGCGCCCGATCTGATCGTTGTATTCCGCGAAGTTTTTGGAAATGTGACCGGTCTTAGGATCGCGGACGTGGATGTGCAGAATGCTTGCGCCGGCGTTGTAGCAATCCTTTGCCGCCTGAACCTGTTCATCCCAAGTTACCGGGACCTGCCCGGGGTAATCGCTTGGCATGAAGAACGGCCCGTACGGCGCTGCCGTTATCATTAACGGGTCCTGATTTTCGGGTAGAAGTGAGTCGTCTGTGAAATACATTTTGTGGTCTCCTCTTCGAAAAAAATCCTACGGCGTTGCGCTTGAGTCGAAGTAGCGCTGCCCGGTAAGGAGCGCATCGATCGCCGGCATCAAGTCGCGACCGATCGCACGCTTGATGACCAGTCCATCAGCGCCTGCGGCGATGGCCGCCGCAACGAATGTCGGTTCATCGTGCGCGCTAAGCAGCAAGAGCTCGCGTCGCCGCTCGCCTGGTCGTAAGCCCCACAAGCGGGCTGGATATAGCGTTCGCATGTATGCTGACACCCGAACGCACGATCTCGGATCGGCACTCGCGTTTCCAGTAGACTTTGGCCCCATATCGCAATGAATGGCGGGCGAGATCTGATCAGGTTCTCAGCTTCGCGGGGACCCAATCTGATTCGATACGTCCAAAATTGTCGTTACTGGTCTCGAAACGGCAGCAATAGGCAAGACAACATTCTGATTCGCAAGCGCTTATAAAAATAGAGAAGACGGGTTACCCCGCGATGGAACCGCAGGACCCCGCCACTATCGGCTTCTGACTTGATGGGTGGCCAAGTCAGGTGGCGCTAGTCTGCGCCGTCCAAGCCGCGAGGGAATCCATGTAGTCGCGCCAGCGCACGATCTTGCGTTTTTCGATGAAGGCGATCGACACGAACCGGTTGTCGTAGGCGAGGCCAGACTTGAGGACTCGGCCGTGTACCTCGTATTCCAGCGTCATGACGCGACGGTCACCCGAAGGATGCACGGCCAAGCCGTCGCCGCGCTCGAGCCGGATGTTGTCACCGTACCCGGAATAGAGCGCAATGAGATTGTCGCGGCCCCGCGTTACCCGAGGCCAGCCCGGGAATTCATAGCGGAATTCAATTAAAACGTCGTCGGCGAGGGTGTCGAAATAGTGCTCGCCATCCACGAACTTCGAGAGGCCCTCCATGACAATGTCGAAGAAAGGGTCTAGTGCGAAAAAAGCTGTGTAGTCACTTTTGGGCATCTCTTTCTCCTGAGGTCATCCACCCGAATGTGGACACGATGCCAGCGACGCCTGCAACTGAACTGCCGGTCCCGGCATCAGAACGCTTCAGCCGGTTTGAAAGATCGGCCACCCGATCTCCGTGCGCCACGCACTCTCCTCGGGGGTTTCCTGGGGTCCCACGAGATAGTACTCGCGCAGGGGTCCCTCAATGGCGAGAGCATGGCGTGTGACATACGTTGCCAATGAACCGTAGGCAAGATCGATGTTGGCGGGCGAGCCCTCGTGCACTAGAACGGCGAGCTCAATCGCCGGCACGACGCGCGGGCCAACCCGGCCAATCGCTCGCACGGTGCCCTCGCACGGAATAAACATCGTAGCCTCGCCGCGTCCATGTGAGAACACAGCGTTAGAGAAGACGCCGCCAGCGGGTCCCGTGGCGCTCAATCGCTGGGCTGTGAGGGCAGCATGCAATTCCCCGAGCGCGCCCGTGTACCAGGCAAGCGCGTCCTTGACATCGACGACCTCGCTAATTGCGGCGGTCGTCACTCGATCCGCCTTTCGACGTCCGATGTTGGCTGGCGGCGCTGGGTGCTCGAGCAGGTCGCGAAGCGAGGCGACGGCGTGCTGAGTCTGCGCCAAAACACTCTCCAGGCGTTTCATATGCGCTGCGATAAGATCGTTGCGCGCTTGCACGTCGGGCGCTGAAAGCACCGCGCGAATCTCGTTCAAGGGCATGTCGAGATCGCGAAAGCGCCGGATGATCTGCGCAACCGGGATCTGCTCTGTGGTGTACCGGCGATAACCGGTCTGTGCATCTACCTGCGCGGGCTCGAGCAGTCCTGTCTCATGATAGTGACGCAGCGTCTTCACCGTGAGATGCGTGGCGCGCGAAAAGTCACCGATAGCGAGCGAGGGGGACATATCGAGGAAGTGTGCACTATCCCCCTACGGGAGAGTCAACCCTTAACAGCGCTATTGACCCTCCCCTGACCGTAGCACTGAGGATACCTGCACTGGCCGTCCGGCCGCATCATGCAGGAGATACCATGGCCCAAGCACTTTCCGGCATCGTTGCCGAACACATCCATGCGGTTAACGCATTCGATACCAACGCGATTGTCGCTACTTTCGCGCAAGACGCCTATGTCAACGACAATCGGCGCGAGATCATCGGGATTGATGCGATCCGGCGCTGGGTCGAGAAGGAAATAGTCGGCGATCGTGTCACGATCGAGGTTCGTGAGGTCCTCGATCACTATGGCGACACGATAGTGCGCGGCGCTTATGACGGGGATTACGACAAAACCAACCTGCCGAAAGTGCTGATCCTGTCGAACTACTTCACGGTACGAAACGGCAAGATCGTGAGCCTTGTCATCATCTTCAATCAGCCGTCCCCGTACTGAGCCGTCCAATTTCGCCAAGGCATTCGCCAACCTGTTCAAAATTGCCATTTTTGGAGATGCAACAATGACGGCCTATCCGTTTTCATTCCTGCCTCGGGAGTTCAAGGGCAAGCGCGTCCTGATTACCGGAGGCACCAAGGGTATTGGCGCCGCCACCGTGCAACGCTTTCAGCAGAGCGGTGCCCTGGTTGCAACCACCGCACGAACTGCGCCCTCGAACAATGACGCCTCTCTTCTATTTGTAAAGGCCGACCTCGGCACGCGACCCGGGGTGGCCCAAGTTGTTGATCGAATTGAGCGCGAGTGGGGCGGGATCGACATTCTGGTGAATAATCTCGGCGCCACAGATACCAAGCCCGGCGGATTCGAGGTGCTCACCGACCAGGATTGGCAGAACATCCTCGATATCAACCTTCTGGCCGCCGTCCGTCTCGACCGCGCGTTTCTGCCGGGCATGCTCAAGCGAAAGTCAGGCGTTGTCATTCACATCTCATCGGTCGCACACCGCCTGCCATTCTCGAATTCAACGCTGGCCTACGCCGCCGCCAAGGGCGCGCTCAGGACCTATAGCAAAGGGCTCGCTAAAGGCGTCGCACCGCAAGGCGTGCGCGTGGTCATGATCTCACCCGGATTCATCGAGACGTCGGGCGCCCATGGAATGATCATGGATATCTCACGCGGCAGCGGGGTGAGCGAAGAGGCTGCGCGTCAGCGCATCGTAGATATGCTGGGCGGTATTCCCGTCGGACGCCCGGGTCGACCGGAAGAGGTTGCAGAGTTAGTCGCCTTCCTCTCGTCCGATCGCGCCGCCTATATCAGCGGTGTCGACTACGTGATTGACGGGGGCACGATTCCGACCGTGGGCTAGTGAAGCTTGAGGCCTTCTGTCGATGGAAGTTACTTGTGGCTTGATTGCGCACAGTCTACGAACCCGCCAATTTTGTTTGACGGCGTAATACACCCTCACGCGTCGCCGGTGCGATACCTACTTGCCAGGCACTACCGGTAGGATCAATGCCGAAGGATGCTTGTAGTCATGGTAAATGACGTTTGTCGCTGAGATGAAATGTTGTCCTGCCTCGGGTTGTTCTGCCGTGTTCAGATTTCGGTCGAATCGAGGGAAGTTGCTGCTCGAAATCTCCAGTCGCAGCGCGTGGCCTTTGAGAAAAACATTGCTGGTGGACCACAGGTCGATGTCAACTTTGTACACCTGGCCGGGTTTCAGCAGATCGGCCTTCTCTCGAGAATCGCGATAGCGGGCGCGGATGATTCCGTCCGTGAGATTACGGGCGAAGCCATCCGGGGCAACGTCAACCAATTTAGCCGTGAAGTCGGTATCCACAGCGGAGGATTCCACGTAGAGCTCGACGTTGACCGGACCGGTGATTTCGATGTCCTTTAGAAAGGGGCGAGTGGAGTACACCAAAACGTCTGCCCTTGCTTCGGCCGGCCGCTGGTCACGCGCACCCGGTTCCAAATGAGATCTCGCGCAGCACAATGGACCGCCAATCGTTGGTACGGGGTTCGCGGGATCATAGACGTAGTGATCCGGCGGCTCAGAATTTGGCGCCTTGGTCGATAAACTGCCGCTTCCTCCCGCTGAATTTGCAGGGCCTTGCGAGTGCAGAAAGTATTTGGTGTTCTTGGCGCGGGCTAGCGGCCAGTCATCTTCCTGCCGCCATTGATTCAAGCCCATCACAAAAATCGTCACCGGTTTCTGTGCGAATTCATTTTGCGCGCCCTTGAACAGGTAGTCGTACCAATCGAGCGTGGCGTTGTCTGCGTCGAACTGCGCGGCCGCGCCAAAATCGACGTCGCCGACCTTGCGCCCCATGCCGGAGTGACCGCCCAATGCGACCAGCAAATGCTGTCCACGGCGCGCCGCTTCGCTCCCCGCCTGCGTCTTGAGGCCCACAAAATTTTGCAGCGAGCCGCCCTGAAAAATATCATACCAAGCGGCGATGCTGAGCACAGGTACCGTGATGTCGGCGTAGTGCTCTTGAATGGACCAGCGCTTCCAATAGTCGTCGTAAGCCGGATGCGCCAGCCAATCGAGAAAATAAGGCGCCAAGAAAGCCATGAGCTCGGAGGTCCGAAAATCAGTGTTGAATAGTGGATAGCTCGCCAGAGGCAGCTGTGAGTCTCCGACACTGGCATCGGTCGCCCGAGTCAGCTGTCGGGCGAATGTGTCTTGCGCCAGCCCTGAAGTCCAGGATTCACTGAACCATTGCTCGAAGGCGCCGCCCTGATAGGTCCAGTTTTCATGATAGTTGCTTGCGGTCACGACGGCACAGAGTCCGGCGAGATGCGGCGGATGGGCGATCGCCGCCAGCATCTGCGTGGCGCCAACATAGGACCCGCCCCACATGCCAACCTTGCCATTGGAATAGGGGAGCGCTGCGGCCCACTCCACGGCGTCATAGCCGTCCTCCGATTCGTGCTTGAACACGTACCACTCCCCTTCGGACGTGTAGCGGCCACGCACGTCCTGGATGATCATGACGTAGCCGCGCTCAGCTCCTTGTAGACCGATACTGACTCCATTGTTCTTGTCATACGGCGTGCGCTGCAGGAGAACGGGAAACCGGCCATCGGTCTTGGGGCGGAAGATATCGGCGAAGAGTGTCACGCCGTCCCCAGTTTTCATCGCGACATTGCGTTCGAAGGTGACTGCATAGGGGTCGGCGGCACGGGCAGCTCCAATGAGCAGATTGGCGACAACCAGAAACAGCAACGAGAGCCCGATTCGACGCATAGATCAAGTTCTCCTACAGTCAATTGTCGAGGTCCGAAATCAAGTGGCTTCGAGCACGATGGTCACTGGCACTCGCGACATGCGCAGCGCACCCGGAACGGCTTGTCTAGCTTATCGCACGCGGCGAATGTCCGCCTCGAGACTGTCATTTCCGCGCGTCGCGCCATCAGTGAGTGAGTATCTCAATATCGTGGGCAAAGTCATCGATGCTGGTGCTCATCGAGCCGATAAGGCGGCGTTGGCCCAGCGCGTCGAGCACATAGGTCGCCGTAGAATGGTCGATCGCTGCGTAGTCATTGGCCAGCTCGACCTTGGCGTGCGCAACGTAGAAGCTGGCCGCTGCCTCATCGATCTGGGCCTCAGTCCCGCTCAAGCCCACAAAGCGTGGGTCGAAGTCGGTCACATAGCTCTTCAAAATCGGCAGCGTATCTCGCTGCGGGTCGAGCGTGATGAGCAGCACCTGCACATGCGCGCTTGCCGGCCCCAATCGCTTCATCGCTTGCGCGAGTTTGAAGAGCTCCGCCGGGCAAGCATCCGGGCAATGCACGTAACCGAAAAAGATCACAACCACTTGCCCTCGATAGTCGGCAAGCGAGCGGGGATGGCCGTCGAAGTCGACGAGATGGAAATCGGATGAAGCGGCACCCGGCGGCAAGACGTCCAGGCGAAACTCCGACGGGCGCAGCCAGTGCAATCCCAGCAATGCTCCTGCGATCAATCCGGCGACTCCTAGCACGAGCAACAGCGCCTTATTGCGCTTGTCGGTCGCTGTCATTTGTCCGTATCCTTTCCGCCAGGTGCCGTCATTGTGCCGAGGTCCTGAACAATCGCTTCGACGCGCACCGGGGCCGAGTGTTGGAACGCGAGTGTCAGCTCGAAGCGGTCGCCTTTTTTAAGGGGCCGCACCAGGTCGATCAGCATCGCGTGCAGGCCGCTGGGTTCAAAGCGCACGCGGCCGTGGGCGGGCACGTCCACGGCCAGAAGCGGGCGCATCTGCATTAGGCCGCCGACGGTCGCCATGGAATGCAATTCCACCTGCCTTGCGGCCGCTGTTTCGATGTGTATCAGCGCATCTTGGCCTCCGGAATTGACGATCTCAAAGTAAGCGACGCCTACGGGCGCGCCCA
>Ga0210394_10003638_pt1 | contig 18980 bp, 21 predicted proteins | sample IncBWC12MmetaG_FD_160121 | JGI IMG/M metagenome (GOLD analysis project Ga0210394, IMG submission 160121) | Forest soil microbial communities from Barre Woods Harvard Forest LTER site, Petersham, Massachusetts, United States - Inc-BW-C-12-M | ecosystem: Environmental > Terrestrial > Soil >...
AATCACCAGCGGATTCTTGCCGCCCATCTCGAGCTGCACGCGCGCCTGCCGCGCCATGGCGCCTGCGCCCACTTTCGCGCCGGTGGCCTGTGAACCCGTGAAGGAGATGCCGTCGATGCCCGGATGCCGCACCATGGCGTTGCCGGCTTCTCCGGGTCCGAACACCATGTTGAATACGCCGGCAGGCACGCCCACCTCCAGGATGATTTCGGCAAGTGCGGAGGCCGTCGCCGGGGTCGGGCTCGCGGGCTTGAGCACCACGGTGTTGCCGAAAGCCATCGCCGGCGCCGACTTCCACGCCGGAATCGCCATCGGGAAATTCCATGGCGTGATGAGTCCAAAAACGCCCACCGGCTCGCGCGAGGTGGTGACATCCACCGCCGCGCGGGTGGAACTTAAGTTTTGGCCGTGGCGGCGCAGCGCTTCGCCCGCAAAGTATTTGAATATGCGGCCGGCCCGTGCGACCTCACCGATACCCTCGGGGAGCGTCTTGCCCTCTTCCCGCGACAGCAGCCTTCCTAACTCATCACGGCGTTGCAAAAGGGTGTCACCGATTTTGTCCAGGAAGTCCGACCGGACCTCGGGTGAGGCCTCGGCCCATGACGGAAATGCCCGGCGCGCGGCATCAACCGCCGCGGAGACGTCGGCCGTCGCGGCGTCAGGATAGGTGGCAACGATATCGCGCGTATCAGACGGATTCTCGCTTTCGCGAGTCGACGAACCCGACACCCGCTCACCGCCGATGATATGCGTTAGAGACGGAATCATCGCTGCATCGCGCTTGAACTACTTTTGCAGTACGTACTCGCCGGGCGCATCGGCGATCGGCGGGTAGCCAGCCTGTGCCGATCCGAGCGGCGGCGGATCCACCAGCGCCGGCGTTGAATGCGCCGCCAGCCAATGCTGCCATGTCGGCCACCACGAGCCGGCTTGAGGCTCTGTGCTTGCAATCCAAGCTTCCGGCGTGAGCGTTTCGTCGGCGTTCAACCAGGTGCGAACGCGATGGCGTCGCCGCGGGTGCTTGGGACCGCTGACGATGCCGGCATTGTGGCCGCCGGAAGTCAGCAGAAAGGTGTAGTCACTGGAGCGCGTCAGGCCGCGCGCCTTGTACACCGACTTCCACGGCGCCACGTGATCGGTTTCCGTGCCCACCACGAACATCGGCAGCGTGATTGCGGCAAGATCGACGGTGCGGCCGTCGGCCTGAAATTCGCCGCGCGCCAGCGCGTTGTTAAGATAGAGTCCCCGCAAGTATTCGCTGTGCATACGGCACGGCATGCGCGTGCCGTCGGCGTTCCAAGCCATGAGATCATTCGGCGATTCGCGTTTGCCGCGCAGGTAGCTGTTCACGGCCGGCGTCCACAGCAGATCGCGCGCGCGCAGCATGGCAAATGCCGCGCCCATTTGCTCGCTCTTGAGAACGCCGGTGCGGTCCATGACCGCCTCGAGCATGTCGATCTGGCTCGGGCTGATGAACACCGAGAGCTCTCCCGGCTCGCTGAAATCCTGCTGCGCGGCCATCAGCGTCATACTCGCAAGCCGCCGATTGCCGGCGGCGCTCAACACGGCCGCGCCGATCGACAGCAAGGTGCCGCCGATGCAGTAGCCCACCGAATGAATTTTCCGTCCCGGCACGATGCTTGATGCGGCCTCGACGGTGTCCTTGATGCCGAGCCGCAGATAGTCATCCATACCGAATCCGCGGTCGCTTGCGTTGGGATTCTTCCACGAGACGATGAACACGGTGTGGCCCTGCGAAACCAAGTAGCGCACCAGGGAATTTTTCGCCGACAGATCGAGAATGTAATACTTCATGATCCATGCCGGAACGATCAGTATCGGCTCGGCGAATACCTGCGCGGTTTCCGGCGAGTACTGGATGAGTTCGACCAGCTCATTGCGCATCACGACTTTGCCGGGCGTCGCGGCAACGTCGCGGCCGATGACGAACTCCCCGCTGCCGCTCGGCGCCTTGTCGCCCAGAGTCCGCTCAATATCCTCGAGCCAGTGGCTGAAGCCGCGCACCAGGTTCTGGCCGGATTCCGCGCGGGTCGCCTCGAGCAACTCCGGGTTGGTGGCGAGATAATTTGCCGGGGAAAAGACCTCGAGCGCATTGTCGGCGACGAACTTCAAGGTGCGTTCGTTCTCGGAGGCGACGCCCGATACGCCGGACCACGCCTTGCTCAACCATTCGGCATAGTTGCGGTAGCCGCGTGCGTAGACATTGAAGGGCCACTGCGCCCACCCGTCGTTGGCATAGCGAGCATCCCCTTCGGCCGGCGGCAGCGGCTGGCCGGAAGCCGCCTTGAGTGCAAAGTTCCAGTTGTCGGCCGTCGCGGCCAACGCATCCTGCATGATCTGCAGCTGTTTGGGCGGTTGTTTGGCCAGGTTCAAGTACCAGTCCCACCAGGCGTTGACATAGACATCGGGAGCCAGGCCGCCCGACACGGTCGCCAACTGCGCGCGCATCATGCGTGCCCACTCATCTTTAGCCAAGGGCGCCGCAGTTGGATTGGATTCGGGATTCAAGTTCGTTGTAGTGCCCACTGTCTTAAGTCCAGCCTCTCTGCAGAATTGTAGTGGCCACAGAATACAACTAAAAAAAGGAAGAGGAGGCGTGATCGCCTCCTCCTCTTGTCAGCCTATCGAAGAGACCGCCGCTTGTGGGCGGTACGGAATCAGGCCGCTTTCTTGGTCGTCTCAACCACCTTGGCGGTGGCTTCCTTGGTCATGTCGGCGGCCTTGGCGGCTGCTTCCCGGACTACCTGGGTGAAGGTGGTCTGGGCTTCGGTGGCCAGGGTCACAAACTCCTGCGCGCGAACCCGAAGTTTCTCGGCGAGACCTGCGGCAAGTTCAACCTGCTTGGTGACCAGCTCGGCCGGAGTCTTGACTGCAGAAGCCGCATTGGCGTGTGCAATGCTCCACTCCATATAGTCGCCGGCGACGGCGTACTGATAACGGCCTAGGCGTTCGAAAGCCTTGACGCCTTCCTGCTGGGCCTTCAGCGCGGGTGCGAATGCAGTCCGGTAGGCCTCGAAAATGCTCGTGGGATCAAAAGGTGAGTTACTCATGGTCGTTCCTTATCTTGGGGGGTGATGTTGGTACTGGGGAGCATTATAGCCCAATTTGTATGCAATGCAAGAAGAACGTACTCGAAACATGCGCATAACCGATAGGCGAATTATCTTATTGTTTTTGTTATAAATATTGCAATTTATACAGAATAATGGTTTCGATTTCGCATTGTAAAAAGTGCGTTGCAAGAGAAATAGACCAGAAGACCAGGTACATCGACGCTTGCTGCGCCCTGAGCGCATAATCATTGAGGCCACCCGAACGGGAGCGCGATGATGACATCGATCCCCTACTGCATTCAGGCACTCGAGACTTACATCGCGCACAGTGGGGCGCACCTTCAGCGTGCGGAGTTGCCGCCCTGCGTGCATGGCCGGATTTGCCGCAACCTCATTACGCTGCGCGCCGATCTCGACCCCGAGGAGGAACTGGCCGCGCTGGTCCATGAGTTGGCGCACTGGCTGGCGCATCGGAACACGCGCCGTGCGATTGACTGCACCCTCTATGAATATGAGGCCGAAGCGGTCGAGGCACTGGTGATGGCACGCCTCGGCTTGCCGCGCTCATCTTTCGACAGCGTCGCGCCCTACCGCTCCAGCCCCACCGACAATCTATTGTCGGCGTCGGTTGCGCGGGTGACCGCGGTGAGCGCTCGGATCTGCGCCGCGTTGGGGCTCGAGGCGCAGATGCCGGCCTTAGAAGCGCAGGCCGCCATCGACCTCGACACAGCGGCCGGTAAAGAAATCGTTTTCGAATATGAACAGTACGGCATGGGCGATTTCCTCAGGCTGCCCGAGGCGCTTTAGCGGCACCGGCGCGGTGAGTTTCTCCAGCACTTCCGGACGCATCGAGGCCAGGATGTCGGTATGGGTGAAGCCGGGCGCGATGGAACCGACTCGAATACCGAAGCGCGCCAGTTCCTTCGCCCACACCACACCCAAGGATTCGACACCGGCCTTGGCAGCACTGTAATTGCTCTGGCCGGCGTTGCCGACGCGGGAAATGCTGGAGATGTTCACGATCACGCCGCCGTTGCCGAGGCCAATCATCTGCGCCGCCGCCTCGCGCGCGCACAGAAATACGCCGGAAAGATTCACGCCGATGACTGCATTCCACTGATCCATCGACATGCGCCCGACCACGGCGCCGTCCTTGACTTTGACCAGCAAGCCGTCGCGCACGATGCCGGCATTATTCACCAGCCCGTCCAAGCGCCCGAAGTCCGACGCGACCTGCGTCATGGCGGCGCTGACTTCGCCCTCATCGGCCACATTCACCCGATAGCTGCGCGCCTGTACCGACTTGGCAGTGCATTGCGCCGCCGTTTCCTTGAGATCGGGTTCATTCAAATCGAACAGCGCCAGGTCCGCACCGTGATCGGCCAGCTGCAACGCGATCGCACGACCGATACCGCGGCCCGCGCCGGTCACCACCACCGTTTTATTACGAACGTCCATAGTCTGCTAGTCACCTTTTTTACTGTCATTCTGAGATTTGACGCCGTTATCGGCGGTCGGTTTGGGAGCATCGGGGACGCCAGCCGTGAACGCTGCGCGAGCAGCGGCCTGCATTTTTTCCCACAGCTCCATGTTCGTGCGCGCAAGATCGGTCAACGGCGCGAACGGCGTCTGCAGCGCCTTGAGCATTTCCGACTGCATCGTCTCCTGCTGCCGCAGCATCGTAGTGAATGCCTGTTCGAGGTAGCCGCTGAGCAGCGCTTGCGCCGGGCGGCCATAGAAGCGGATGATCATCTCGAGCAACTCCGAGCCCAACACCGGCGAACCGAACTGTTCTTGCTCTGCGATGATTTGCAATAGCACCGAGCGCGTCAGGTCTTCACCCGACTTGTCGTCGATGACCTTGATCTTCTCGCCCGAGACGATCAGGTGGCGCAGATCCTCGAGAGTGACGTGGCGGCTGGCGCCCGTGTCGTAGAGGCGGCGATTGGCATATTTTCTGATGAGGCGTTCTTGTTGCATGGCCCAATCCAACTTCCCGCGGGCATCCTAAGCCAAGCTTTGGCATCGCACAACTGCGGCTACTACGAGGGTTACTATGTGCTCTAATTTGATCCTTCTGGACACATGAAAACAATGTGTTACGTCACAATAAGCGTTTTCTCCGAGTCCGCCGGCTTGCGGGTTTTCCCCTACTGCAATGCATACAGAGTGCTCGCCCGTGCAAGCTGACCCCTGGCGGCAATGGCAGGCGTTCAGCGCGCTCTTTACCCCCCCTGCGCCGGCCGGGTCGGCGCGCAACGGCGCCTCCTCCTTCGCGCCCTTCGCCGACCTCACCGAGCGCTTCAACGACGCCGCGCGCGCCTATCTCAATGGCGCCGCCAATGCGCCGACGCCCGCGGTTGCCGCCGCCGCGCGGGGCTTCAGCGAGTCCCTGCGCGAACTTTTCGGCGACATGCCACTGCCATGGAACTTGGGCGCAGGCTCCGCGGACGGGGGCGCATCGCCGCTGTCTGCGCTGCACTCCCCCGCGCTCGGCGCCACGCGTGAGTCGCAGCTGCGCGCGCAGCGCATTACCGACGCATGGCGGCGGGTCGACGAAGCGCAGCGCCGGCTGCAGCGCCTGGCGGCGGACGCGCTGCGCGAAGCGGCGGTGGCCTTCGCAGCCAAGCTCGCAGCCGCGCCGCCGCCCGCACCAAGCACCGAGGCGCTGCATAAACTCTATGGCGCTTGGATCGACTGCGCGGAAGATGCCTACGCGCGAGCGGCACATGGCGAGGCTTTTTGCAGCGCGCTTGCCGAGTATGTGAATGCGAGCAGCGCCTGGCGCAATGAGCTGCAGGCCAGCATCGAGCACTCGGCCAAGCTGCTCGACCTACCCGCGCGCAGCGAAATCAATTCGCTGACGCAGCGCCTGCGAGCCGTTGAGGGCGAACTGCGTGGCCTGCGCGAGGCGCGCCGAGCCAAGGCCAAAACACCCGAGCCCAAAGCCGCCAAGCTCAAACGCGCGCGGCGCAAGGCAAAGCGATGACGCCCGCCGCTACCTTCGCAGCGCTCGCCGCTGCAAATACCGGCACCACGGGCTGCTCCGAGCGCCAGGTGGTATGGCAATCGGGAAAGGTCAAATTGTATCGCTACCGGCCGACCGCGCGGCCCGCGGCGAGCGCCCCCTTATTGATCGTCTACGCGCTCGTGAACCGGCCGTACATGATGGATTTGCAGGAGGACCGTTCGTTGATTCGCGGCCTGTTGAGCGAGGGCTTGGATGTCTATCTCATCGACTGGGGCTACCCGGACGGCGCCGACCGTTTTACCACGCTGGCCGATTACATCGATGAGCATCTCGCCGGCTGTGTGGAGCAGGTTCTACAGGCGCATCGGTTGAGTGATCTCAATATGCTCGGGGTGTGCCAAGGCGGCGTATTGAGTTTGTGTTTCTCTGCGCTGTACCCGCAGCGGGTAAAGAATCTGATCACCATGGTCACGCCCGTTGACTTCCATTCGCCCGCGGATCTGTTGTCGAAGTGGGCCAGACATATCGATGTGGCCGCCTTTGTGGGCGCGGGCAATGTTTCGGGCGATGTGCTGAATCAGCTGTTCTTGTCGTTGATGCCGTTTCGGCTGACGCAACAGAAGTACGTGGATCTCGTGGCGGAACCTCCCGATCGAGCAGGTCTCGAGAACTTCATGCGGGTCGAGCAATGGATTTTCGACAGCCCGGACCAGGCCGGGGCAGCATTCCGCGAATTCGTCACTTGGTTTTATCAAGAGAACCGCCTCGCGCAAAACCGGCTGGAAATCGCCGGCCGCAAGGTGGATTTGCACAGCCTGCGCTTGCCGATATTGAACCTCATCGGCAAGCGCGATCACCTGGTGCCGCCCGCCGCATCCCTCGCGCTGCGCGGACTGGTCGGCAGCAAGGACTACACCGCGCTCGAGTTCGATCTGGGCCACATCGGCATGTACATCAGCGCACGAGCACAGCACGAAGTGCCCGCCTCGATCGCCAAATGGCTCGCGTCGCGTTAGCCTACCGGCCGCCGGCGGCGATCTCGCGCTTATACTGCATGACGAAATCCAGGATGAGCCGGCTGGCGATGGGACCTTCGGCATCGTTGAACTCAAGATGGCTGTCGCCGCCGCTCCACGCATGACCCAATCCTGCGACCATGATCTTGCGCAGCAAGATGCCTCCCTGCCGCAGGTAGTCCTGCTGCAAGTAACTGCGGCCCGCGCCGATCAGAAGCTCGTCGGACGCCTGCAGGGCGCCGCCGGCCGGATCGAGAAATTCAGCCCGAAGCTTCAGCTGCTCGATGATTTGCTGCGCATTCAGCGGATTGACCGTCGTGTCGTGGTCACCGTGAATCACCAGCGTCGGCACCGCAACTTGAGACTCGCCGGCCTCGCGCATCAGACGCCGCGATTCTTCCATCGATGCGGCCGACGGCCCGGAGCGCATCGCGGCAAGCGCTTGCAGCGGCGAATGGGCCGCGCCGTACATCACCCCGGAATGCGTGGCGCAGGCGGCAAATAGCCGGCTGTGGCGCACGGCCAATACACAGGCCATCGCGCCGCCGGCCGACATTCCCACCAGATAGACGCGGCCGGGATCAATGGGGCGGCGGACGGTGACCTGCAGGATCAGGCGCGCGATCAAAGCGGCCTCCCCGTCGCCGGTCAGCGAGGCCGATTCGAACCAATTCCAGCAGCGCAGCTGGTTCGCGCGCGGGCTTTGCTCCGGGTACAGCACTGCGAAGCGGCCCTCTTCGGCGAGCGCGTTCATGCGCGTGCCCTCGGCAAACAGCAGCGAATCTTGCTTGCAGCCGTGCAGCATGACGATGAGCGGCAAGCTGTCGCGAGGCGAGGAGCCGCTCGGCAGGTAGAGCCGGTAATCGAGCTCGCGGCGCCGATTTCGTTCGCTGCCGCCTGCAGGGTTCGAATCCTTGAACCGCCCCTCGAGAAATCGGCTGCGGCCCCGCTGCGCGGGCCGCGCCAATAAGGGCAGGCCGGCAGCTTTTTTCGACCATTGGCGCAGCAAACGCAGCATGTAGGTATTCTCCGCAAGAAACCGGCGACAATCCGCGGTGTTTCCAACGGATACCAGCTGTACGATACCGTACCGAGTGTGGCTGCGGAATCATGTGAAGATAGAAAGCCGACAATGCTAAACCCATCGCAGGAGTAAAGATCATGGGAATTCGGGAGGATTATCAGACCCTGATTGAAAAGCAATTGAACGATTGGAAGGCGCAAACCGAAGCCTTCAAAGCCGGTGCCGAAAAGATCGAGGCCAACGCCAAGGTTCAATATGAGAAAATGCTGGAGACATTACGCGCCAGCCAGGCGCAGGCGTGGGAGAACTTCAACAAGCTGAAGGGCTCCAACGAAACCGCTTGGGCAGAATTCAAAGCGCACATGGATAAGGCAGGAGCGGAGGTACGGGCGGCAGTCGAAAGCTTGACGGCGAATATCAAACATTAGCGTTTCGGCTAAGGGGTTGGCTATGAACGACGTGGTCATCACGGCGGCGCTGCGCAGCGCAGTGGGCAAATTCAACGGATCCATCGCGAAGGTCGCGGCAGCGGATCTCGGCGCACAAATCATCAAGGCTTTGCTCTCCCGCTCCGGTGTGCGGGGGGAGCAGATCTCCGAAGTGATCATGGGACAGGCGCTGCTCGCCGGGGTCGGCCAGAACCCGGCCCGCCAGGCGCTGATTCGCGCCGGTATTCCCGACATGGTCCCGGGCATGACGGTCGGCAAGGTCTGCGGCAGCGGCTTGAAGGCCACGCATCTGGCCGCACAGGCCATCAAGTGCGGCGATGCCGAAATCGTCATTGCCGGCGGTCAGGAAAATATGAGCGCCTCGCCGCATGTCCTGCCAGGCTCGCGCGACGGATTTCGCATGGGCGATGCCAAGCTCATCGACAGCATGATCATCGATGGCCTATGGGATGCATACAACAACTATCACATGGGGACCACGGCCGAGAACGTGGCGAAGAAATACGACATTTCCCGGCGCGAACAGGATGAATGTGCCGCAGCATCGCAGCAGAAGGCGGAGGCCGCGCAGAAAGCCGGCCGATTCAAAGCGGAGATTGCACCCATCGAAATCGTCACGCGCAAGGGCACCACGGTATTCGATAGCGATGAATACATCCGTGCCGGCACCACGGTCGAAGCGCTCGGCGAGCTCAAGCCGGCCTTCGCCAAGGACGGCACGGTCACGGCGGGCAACGCGTCGGGAATCAACGATGGGGCCGCCGCGGTGATGATGATGTCGGCGCGCAAGGCGGACGAACTGGGTTTGCAGCCCCTGGCGCGGGTGCGCGCCTATTCTTCCGCCGGCGTGGATCCGAAAATCATGGGCATGGGTCCGGTGCCGGCCAGTCAGCTGTGTTTGAAGAAAGCCGGCTGGACGCATCAGGAACTCGACCTGATGGAAATCAACGAGGCATTTGCCGCTCAGGCGATCGGCGTCAACCGCCAAATGGGCTGGGACACTTCAAAGATCAATGTCAACGGCGGCGCGATTGCCATCGGTCATCCGATCGGCGCTTCCGGGTGCCGCATCCTGGTCACGCTGCTGCACGAGATGATTCGCCGTGACGCCAAGAAGGGGCTTGCCAGCTTGTGCATCGGCGGCGGCATGGGCGTTGCAATCGCGGTGGAACGCTAAATAAACGCAGGAGATGTCATGGAAACCAAAAAAAGAGTCGCGCTGGTCACGGGTGGCATGGGAGGACTCGGCGAAGCCATCTGCATCAAGTTAGCCAAGCTGGGCAATACCGTCGCCACCACCTACTCGCCGAGCAACGCCAAGGCTAAAGAATGGCTCATGACAATGAGCCAGCAGGGCTATCATTTTCGCGCGTACGCCTGCGATGTTACCGACTGGGAGTCCTGTCAGGCCTGCATCCGCAAATTGACGCAAGAACTCGGGCCGGTGGATGTTCTGGTGAACAACGCCGGCATTACGCGCGATATGACCTTCAAGAAAATGGACAAGGTCAACTGGGACTCGGTGATGCATACGAATCTCGATTCGGTCTTCAACATGACCAAGCAGGTGTGCGAGGGCATGCTGGATCGCGGCTGGGGCCGGGTCATCAATATCTCGTCGGTCAATGGCCAGAAAGGAGCGTTTGGCCAGACCAACTATTCTGCGGCCAAGGCCGGCATGCACGGCTTCACCAAGGCGCTGGCTCTCGAAGTGGCACGCAAGGGCGTCACCGTCAACACCATCTCGCCCGGCTACATCGGCACCAGCATGGTGATGGCGATCCCGAAGGAAGTGCTGGACTCCAAGATCATCCCGCAGATACCCATGGGGCGGCTCGGCAAGCCGGAAGAAGTGGCCGGGCTGGTCGCATATTTGTCCAGTGACGAGGCCGCCTTCTTAACCGGCGCCAATATTGCGATCAACGGCGGTCAGCACATGCACTAGGCGCTGAAAGCGCGGCGCCGCTGATAGGCGTGAACGCCTTCAGGCCGCCTGATTGCGTCCGGACTTCTTCGCGCGCTGCAGCTGCTGCTGCGCTTTCTGCAACAAGCTGGAAGGACTGTCGGCGGCTGCGGGCACGGCGGCGCACACCCCGACACTGATGCTGATGTAGCGCAGCACCGCCGACCGAGGATGGTGGATGCGCAGGTCACGCACCCTTTCGGCCATCGAGTGCCCGACGCTCAGGGCCTGCTCGTAGTTGAGTCCCGGTGCAAATGCGATCAGGCTGCCGCCCTCGATGCGCGCCGCGACATCGCTCGAACGGCGCAGGCACCCCGAGACGACATGCGCGACCCGGCGAATGGCCGAATCGCCGGCAGCACGTCCAAACGTCGTGTTGTAAAGCTCCAGCGCGTCGATGTCCACCGCGAAGATCGCAATACTGCGCTGCTCGCGATGCGCGACGGCCCAGTCGCGTTTCAACAATTCCTCGAGGTAGGGTAACGTGTAGAGGCCGGTCAGGCGATCGTCGCGCACCGCCAGGATGGTCGGTTGATGCGCGCCGCTCAAGGAGTCTTTGGCCGCCTTGGGATCGATGCGCAGCCGCTCTCCGGCGTCGCGGTGATGGCCCGCAAAGTGTGTGATACGGCCCGCGGCGTCGCGCACCGGCACCACGACCATTTCATTCCAAAACAGCGTGCCGTCCTTGCGATAGTTGCGCAGCAGGACGCGGCAGGTTTCACCGCGGCTCAAGGTGTCGCGGAGTCGATGGCGGCCGTCCTGGTCGCGATCGTGGGCCTGCAGCAGCCGCAAATTACGGCCCTTAAGTTCGGCGGCCGCATAACCGCTCAGCGCCTCGAAGGCGGAATTAACATAAATCACCGGCTGCTCCGGACTCTGCGCATCGACCAACACCACCCCTTCCGGCGATGTCTCGACCATGCGGCGATACATTCCCTCGTCAAACCCCGTCATGACCTCCCTCCGTCAGCACCAAGGGGGGTGCCGCCGAAAGACCTGCGATGTTTGCTACCGTCTGCTGCCACTGGCGATCCGAATTCAGTTTCGTAGGGGGCTCTCCCCGAGCCCGCATGCGGACCATTCGCGCCTGGGATGCCGCCGTACCGGCCTCCGGCCCAAAATGTTCCAGCACGGACTTTACCGCTTGTCTATCGTTACAAATGGGCAGGACGTCGCAACCTGCTGCAAATGCAAGCTCGGCGCGTTCAATGACCCCCCCAAAAGCCGCCGCGCCGGCCATCGACAGATCGTCCGCGAACACGCAGCCGTGGAAACCCAGGTCGCGGCGCAGCACCCCGGTGATCCAACGCTTCGACAGGCTGGCAGGCAGCGGGTCGACCGCCGGAAACACCACATGGGCCCCCATCACCGCCGTCAGGCTGTTGTCGATGAGGGGCCGATAGGGGCGGATATCAGCCTCCAAATCGACGAATTTGCGCCGGTCAACGGGCAGGGCCACATGCGAATCGGCAATGACCGCGCCATGTCCGGGGAAGTGCTTGGCGACCGACGCCATGCCCGCCTCGCGCATGCCCGACATATAGGCCACCGCGAGGGCCGCCACCGCGTCCGGGTCTTTGTGGAAAGCCCGGTCGCCGATGATCTCGCTGACCCCGTAGTCGAGGTCGACGCAGGGCGCGAAGCTGAAATCAACGCCCACCGCGCGCAGTTCGCTGGCCATCAGCCAGCCGACCGATTGGGCCAGGCTCAAAGCCTCGCGCCGATCCTGATCGTAGCGCCTCCCCAGCAGACGCGCCGCGGGCAGGCGGGTAAAGCCCTCGCGAAAACGCTGCACTCGCCCGCCCTCGTGGTCCACGGCGATCAGCAGCTGCGGGCTGCGCACGCCGCGGATTGCCGCGGTCAGCGCCGTCAGTTGCGCGGTGTCGCGGTAGTTGCGGGTAAATAAAATGACGCTGCCCACCAGCGGGTGGGACAGCACCTGGATGTCTTCAGCCGTCAGCTCTGCGCCGGCGATATCGATCATGAGCGGACCCAAGCTCATGGGCGGCGCTCGAATACCGCGATTGATTCGACATGCGTGGTATGCGGAAACATGTCCATCACCCCTGCGTCGGTCAGCGTAAACCCATGGTCACGGACCAAGATTCCCGCATCGCGCGCCAAGCTGCCCGGATGACAAGAAATATACACGACTCGGCGCGGACGCCAGTGTGCCATTCGCGCCAGCAGCGCGCACGCCCCTGCCCGCGGCGGATCGAGCAGGACGAGATCGCAGCGCTCGCTCGCCCACGTGCCAAAAGTCTCGGGCTCGAATAGATTATCGACCGCGAACCGCGCGTTGCCGATGCGATTGCGAACCGCGTTGGCGCGCGCTTTGGCCAGCAGCGTGGCGTCGCCCTCCACGCCCACCACCCGCATCGCGCGGCGCGCCAGCGGCAAGGTGAAATTACCCAGACCGCAGAATAAATCCAGCACCGTGTCCCCGCGCTGCGGCAGCAACAAGTTCATCGCCGCGTCCACCATCGAGATATTGATGTCGCGATTGATTTGCAGAAAATCGACCGGCCCGAATTCGATCACGATTTCGCCGCCGTCGATCCGATACTCGAGCGGCGCATAGTCGGCGCGCAGCGGCCGCACCGTATCCAGGCCGCCGCTCTGCAGAAAAATCTGCAGGCCGCGCTGCTCGCCGAAGCTCAGGATTTTCTCCAGGTCTGGCGCGCCCGGCGGCTCGAGCACGCGAAACACCAGCGCAGTCGCGGCGTCGCCCGCCGCGACCTCCACCTGCGGAATCTTGTCGCGAATCGCCAGCGTCTCGGCGAGCGCCGCCAGATCCTGCGGCAGCAAACTCAAAGGCTCGGTCAATATTTCGCAGCGGCGTAAGTCGGCAAGATAGGGCTTGTCGCGCTCACGAAAGCCCGCGAGCACGCGGCCCTTCTTGTGCACATATTTGACGCCGAGGCGCGCGCGGCGCCGGTAGGCCCACACCGGTCCCTGCAGGGGCTCGAGCACGCGCTCAGGATGCACGTTGCCGATGCGCTGCAGACTCTCCAGCAATTCACGTTGTTTCGCGGCCAGCTGCGCCGCAGAGGACAGATGCTGCAAAGAACAACCGCCGCAAATTCCAAAGTGCGCACAGCGCGGCAATACGCGTTGCGGCGAAGCGGCCAACACGTCCACCAGCTCCGCTTCGTCCATCTGCCGGCGCCGCTTGGTCAGGCGCAGCCGCACGCGCTCCAATGGCAGCGCGCCGGCGACGAATACTGCCTTGCCATCGATGCGCGCGACGCCGCGGCCGTCATGACTCAGATCCACGATATCGGCTTCGAGCACCTCGCCGTGATTTATGCCTCGGGCCACGCTGCGGCAAATTCCTTGAAATGCGCCATTGCCGAATCGGCCAGGAGCTTGCGGACCCTGCCTATCTCGTGAGCGTGCTCAGTTTGGCTCAAATGTCCGCGCAGCAATTCGAACCGCAGATAGATCAAGTAGGTGTTCAGCACATCGGTCTCGCAGTATTCGCGGATGCGCGTCAAACCGCCCTGCAAATAGGCGTTCCACACATCGGCGCCGTGCATGCCCATTTTTCCGGGAAAACCGAGCAGCGACGCGATGTCCTGCAAACTTGCCCGTCCGCGGCCCTGGAAGCCGGACAAAATATCCATCAGATCCATGTGCCGCCAATGAAATCGGCTCAGATAGTTGCTGTACCTGAAGCTGTGGTCGGAGTCGCCGAGCTCCCAATAGCGCGCGGCCGTCACGCTGTGCAGCAGGCTGCGGTAATGCAGCACCGGCAGATCGAATCCGGCGCCGTTCCAGGAAACCAGGTCCGGCGTGAATTTGTCCAGCCCGTCGAAGAAGCGCTCGATCAAATCCTTCTCCGGCGATGCCTCCTCTCCCAGGCTCCACACTTTCAGGGAATCGCGCGCGCGCATCGCCACGGATATCGCGACGATGCGATGCTGCTCATGCGAGAGGAATTCGCTGCCGGTTTCCTGGCGGCGCTTGGTAAACATGATCTGCGCGACGTGTTCGTCGGATAAATCATGCAGACCGTACAGGCGTCGGCCCAGATCGGTATCGGGCACGGTCTCGATGTCGAACACCAGGGTGTTCATGGAGCGGCGCGCCGCATGAGAATCGCGACCGCAACCACCAAGCCGGCTTCATCGGTCAATGTCACGTGGCCTTCGCCTATCCCCAGGCCATCGCGCACCTTGGCGCCGCGCTGCGAATAGACCACTTCCGGTTTGCCCCAGGAGTTCTGCACGATGCCGACGTCGCGGATCCACACGCCATGCGAAAAGCCGGTCCCCATGCCCTTGACGATCGCCTCCTTGGCGGCAAACCGCATGGCCAGAAACCGCACCGGGCGGGCGGTGCGCTCGAGTTGGGCGCGTTCCTGCGGCAGCAACAAGTGCCTGACGAAGCGCTCTCCATGTTTCTGGTAGACGCGCGCAACGCGGTCGACCTGCAGGACATCAATGCCGATGCCGAAAATCATGGCGTCAGCAAGACAATATCCCTGGCGCGGCGCATCAACTCTTTCATATCGCGCACGGCCTTGGCCAAGCCGTCGATCACCGCACGCGCGATGATCGAATGGCCGATGTTCAATTCGATGATTTCCGCAATCCCGGCGATCGGCTCGACATTGTGATAGTTGAGGCCATGACCGGCATTGACGGTCAAGCCCAGCGAGGCTGCCAACTTCGCGGCGTTGCGCAGCCGTTCGAACTCGCGCGCGCGCGCCGCGCCCGCAGCCTCGGCATAGGCGCCGGTATGCAGCTCGATGACCGGCGCGCCGCTGCGCCGAGCCGCCTCGATTTGGGCCGGATCCGGATCGATGAACAGCGACACGCGAATTCCCGCGGCGGCAAGGGCCGTCACGGCGTCGCCCGTCCGCGTGACTTGCCGCAGCACATCGAGACCGCCTTCGGTCGTGACCTCGGCCCGCGACTCGGGCACCAGGCAGCAATCCTGCGGCCCCACCGCCAAGGCATTGCGAATCATCTCGTCGGTCACCGCCATCTCGAGATTCATGCGCGTCTGCAGCGCGCCGCGCAGTGCAAACACATCGCGGTCTTGAATGTGCCGGCGGTCCTCGCGCAGATGCAGCGTGATGCTGTCGGCCCCGGCCTCCTCCGCCAGCAGCGCCGCATACAAGGGATCGGGATAGCGGGCGCGCCGCGCCTGGCGCAGCGTCGCCACATGATCGATATTCACGCCAAGAGCGATGCCGCCATGCAGCTTGGGCTCGCTCACCTGCCCTCCAGCGACTTCAAATGGCGGTGGCGCAATGCCAGCATGACTTCACGGGACTTCAGCGAGCGGCCGTCAAGACAGGCATCGATGGCCGCGCGCAGCACCCGCTTGGCATCACGCAGCGAGCGAGCGCCGCCAAAGCTTTCCATCTGCAGGTCGGTAAGGGATTGACCGTAAACCGCGCCGGGCGCTTCAGCCACGCACGGCCGCGGTCCGCTTTCCGCCGCGTACCGGTAGTATCGATCCGGCTCCACCGGCAGGCCGTCTTCGGTTCGCGCCAATTCCAAGCCGTAGCCCAAATCGTTCAACAAGCGCTTTTCGAAGCGGCGCAGAGTGGCTTCCTCGACCTCCCCGTCGCACAGGGCCTGCATGCACGAGGCATACGAGTAAAAAACCTGCGGATGCGGATCACGGCGTTCGGTCAACTTCAGCAGCAATTCGTTCAAATAGAAGCCGCTCATGAGCCGTGCGGGCGGCAGATTGGTCATCAGACCATCGATTTCCGCGGAAATGAGCTGGCAGGCCTCCGAATTACCCGACCATGAGACCAGCAAGCGCTGAAAGGGACGCAATACGCCTTTGAGCGCCGATTTCGGACCGTTGGCGCCGCGCGCAAACAAAGTCAGCCGGCCATGCTCGCCGGTGAACACTTCCACGATGCGGCTGGCGTCCCGATAGGCATATTGGTGCAATACGTAGGCCGGTGCCAGCCATACCCGACGCGTGCTTGCGCACCGCGTGCTCTTCACAATGTATCGTACCCAAATTGGCGCAATGCCATTTCGCTGTCAGCCCAGTTTTCCTTGACCTTGACCCAAAGCTCCAGATGCACTGACCGCTGCCACAGATCATTGAGTTCGATGCGGGCGAGCCGGCCGATTTCCTTCAATCGCTCGCCGCCTTGACCGATCACAATCGCCTTCTGCCCGGCGCGTTCAACCCAAATGACGGCGTTGATCATGATGCGCTTGTCTTCATCCGCGAAGCGCTCGATTTGCACGTTGATGCCATACGGCAATTCTTCGCGCAGCTTCAATGTCAGCTTTTCACGCACGATCTCGGCGGCGTGAAACGGCTCGTCCCGATCGGTGATCACATCCAGTCCAAACAGCGGCGGCGAAACGGGCAGCCGCGCGCCGACCTGTTCGACCAAGCGTTCAAGATTATCAGACTGCAGCGCAGAAATAGGAATGATTCCTGAAGCCGGGACGCGCTCGGCCACATCCTCGAGAAAGGGCAGGAGCTGCTCTTTGGGGAACACCCGATCCACCTTGTTCACGACCACGAACAGCGGCTGCTTGAGGCCGCGCACCCGCTCCCAAACCCAGATATCTTCGTCGGTGAAACGCATCGCTTCAATCACGAACAGCACGACATCGGCATCCTGGGAGGAGGAGATGGCCACGCGGTTCATATACTGATTCATGACGCGCCGCGTCGATTCGTGCAGCCCCGGCGTATCGACCAGCACCAGTTGCGCTTCGGGCCGATTGACCAATCCGAGAATCCGGTGCCGGGTGGTCTGCGGCTTGGCGGAGACGATGGTCACCTTGCGGCCCACCAGCGCATTCACCAGGGTGGATTTGCCGACATTGGGCCGGCCAACAATGGCGACGTGACCAGCGCGAAAATTAGGGTCGCTCATAGGGAGTGCGCATCTCGGCAGGTAGAAGATCCAGCACCTTCGCGGCCGCCAACTGTTCCGCGCGGCGCCGGCTGGCACCCTCGCCCACCGCGGCCACTCCGAACACGGGAACTTCGCAGGTGACCGTAAATGATTGTGCGTGCGGATCCCCGGTGACCGCCGTCAGCGTATAGACGGGTAGCGCCAGACCGCTCGCCTGCAGTACTTCCTGCAAGCGAGTCTTGGGGTCCTTCAGTGCTTCGGCGCCCGGCAAGTCCGACATCCTCGGCGTCATGATGCGAGCCACCGCCGCCGCGGCGGCGTCGAATCCGGAATCGAGAAATATGGCGCCGAGCAGTGCTTCCAGCGCATCGGCCAGTATGGAAGCCCGGCGGAAGCCGCCGGTCTTCAACTCGCCGGCTCCCAGATGCAGGTGTTCTCCCAAACCCAGATCGCCCGCGATCTGCGCCAGGCTTTCGCCGCTGACCAAGGTTGCGCGCAGGCGCGACAATGCGCCCTCATCCGCCTGCGGATGTGCATCGTAGAGCAGGCGCGCCACGCTGCAATTGAGAATTGAATCGCCCAGGAATTCCAGGCGCTCATTGTGATCGGCCCCGGCACTGCGGTGCGTCAGGGCGGCATCGAGGAGCCCCGGCGTCGCAAAAACGTGGCCGAAGGAGTGTTCGACCCATGCGGAAAGATCGTCCATCGTGCGCAGTGGAATCACTGCACCTTCACTGTTTTTTCGAAATGCACGGACAGCGACACATTGGCGATGTAAGGCACCACATCGTCGTACGCGACATGCATCTGCACGCCGGTGTCGTCCTTGGTGATCTCGATGTCTTTTTCGCCGACTGCGGACGGGTCATCGATCTGCCAATGCCGGCTGATGATATTCCGCATCGTGACTGGATCAGGGTTGTCGCTCTTGGTCTCGGTGGCCGTCGATTCCATGATCCGCGCGATCTTCATGTAATTCAAATACACGGGAGTCAGCCGGATGCCGGCATAAACGACCACCCCGGCCAGGGCCAGAATGCAGAGCAGCCCGATGAATGTCATGCCTTGTTGATGCCGACGCATAAATCCTCCCTTTAACACCCTCTATTCAATCGCATTCCCGATCCTTCTCCAGAGAGGTCCGTCACGAGTATCAAGATTAAGCCAAATTCGCACCGCTTTACCGACCAGATTCTGCTCCGGCACGAACCCCGGCGCGTCCGGTTCATTCAGCCAGCGGCTGTCCTTGCTGTTGTTGCGGTTGTCGCCCATGAAGAAATAATGCCCCGGCGGCACGACCCATTCACCGGCTCTGACGCTGCCGTTGGCAAACATGATGCGATGGTGCTTGGTGTCCAGCTGCTCGAAGGCGGTGGGCACGCCCGCGTAATTCCACAGGTCCTGCTTCGGCCCCGTGTAGATGGGGCCGTGCTCCTGGGGCATGAGCTTATCGTTCACATACAGCTGGTTGTTCTCATCGACCCGGACGTGGTCGCCCGGCAGCCCCACCAGACGCTTGATGTAATTGATTTTCGGATTCGGCGGCAGCCTGAACACGATCACATCGCCCCGTTTGGGGGTGCCGGTGGGCACCAGCAGCGTATTGGTGACCGGCAAACGCAATCCGTAG
>Ga0210394_10003640_pt1 | contig 18960 bp, 16 predicted proteins | sample IncBWC12MmetaG_FD_160121 | JGI IMG/M metagenome (GOLD analysis project Ga0210394, IMG submission 160121) | Forest soil microbial communities from Barre Woods Harvard Forest LTER site, Petersham, Massachusetts, United States - Inc-BW-C-12-M | ecosystem: Environmental > Terrestrial > Soil >...
TTTTCCAGCCTGCGCGTCCATCGTATTCGCAAGGTTTGGTATGCTCTCTTCGACGCTCAGACGCGCTTGGGGACCGCCTAGCTCCGTACGCACCCAACCCGGCGCCATCAGCAATAGCGTTCGCGGATCATCGGCGTGCCGGGCGGCGAAACTGCGCATGAGCATGTTGAGCGCCGTCTTGCTTGCACGATAGATCTCGTGGTGCCCGTTTTCATTATTTGTGATGCTGCCTTGCCCTGAGGACATAATGCCAATTGTGCCAGTCGGCAGCACGAGATCCTGCATGCTCTCGACGATGCGCATGGGACTCAAGGCGTTGGTCACCATCATACGTATGAATTCGTCGGTCGAAACGTTGGCGATCATTTCTCGAATACCGATGCCGGCATTGATGAACAGCATGTCGAACCTTCTCGATGTCAGGCGCGTCCGCAGCGCGGCAACTTGATCTGGATGAGTGATGTCGAGGGTCTCGATTTCGAGTCGTCCGTCGGACGCCTCCAGGAGAGTGTGTAGTTGTGATGTGGTTCCGCTCCGCTCGGTCGCCACAACGTGCCAGCCACGATTGAGGTACTCCTCAGCGAGGGCAAAACCGAGGCCGCGGGACGCGCCGATGAGAAGGAGAGTTTTATCAGACGACAGAGACGGCATTTACGACCTCCGGCAGTGTGGTGGGCGCGGCGCTTGGCCTTAAGTTGCCCTCAGCGATGAGTCTGGTTACTCCACAATGAGATTCAACGCTTTGCTAGCGTAATGGCGTGTTCGGGGCATGCAGTGACGCACAATCCGCAAGACCTACACGCGTCAACATTCGGGGTGTACGCGACTTTGAATCCATGAACCCGCACCTTGAATCTGTGCAGTAGCCCGAGCGATCGATAGTCCTGCTCGTCGATGCGTTTAACTTCGAATACATTTTCGGGACAGACGCGCTCACAATCGCCTTTGCCTTCGCAGCGTTTCAGATCGACCACCGGATAGATGACGCCGGGTTCCTGTTCGCAGGCTGGCACGGCAGTGCTCAAGTGCGACCCTCGCTACGGCCACAACGCGCCGCGTAGGATTGGCGAAGTTGCTCGCGTTCTTCCGGCGTCATGGCCTCCCATCGACGCCAGCGCCGACCCCGCCAGCCGCCGCGACCGCGAAATCCACCAAACAGAATGCGGCAGAGTACCAAGAGCCCCAATGCGTGCCAGTAATCGATGACGCGGCCGCCGACGAACACCATAGGAACGACGGCGTTCCATAGCATCATCACCACCCATCCAAGAACGGCCGCCGCGCCCAAAAACAACACCGGCATGCCCAAATGCCAAATTCTGTACTTCATCGCTACTCCTTCAGGTTTCCAAATCGTCGTACACGGCTTGCAAACGGCTCCGCAAATGTAGGACCGCACTACGCTTGCGCGCTAGCAAGGTGTTGAGCGGAACTCCGCTCGACTGCGCCATGTGTTTGAAGCTGCTACCTTCGAGCTCATGCTTGACGAATACGTCGCGTTGCTCGGGCGGCAGCTCGTCGAGAGCCCTCTGCAATGCTTCCAGGACTATCGATCTCGCGTAGAGCGCTTCAGGTCCTTGGTCGAGTCCGGGTAATTGAAGGTAAAGCCGATACTCCTGGTCGGACTCATCCGCAGTGCCCTTAAGGTCGGTCGATCGGCGTTTGTTCCTGCGAAAGCGGTCAATGATGCGATTGCGCGCTACACGGAACAGCCAAGCGCTTGCCTGCTCAAGGGGTTCGGGAAGCCGATAGGCTTCGACGAGCTCTTCAAGCACATCCTGTAATAAATCCTCCGCATCCAGCGGATCGTGGACGCGGCGCCGAATGAAATTGCCGAGGCGCGAGCGTTCGCGCACGACTGTCGCAGCGAGATCGCTATCTCGATCGGTCGCGGGGATAGGGGCGTGGGGCGATTGCATAGATGTGGTGACGCTCGGGAATCGTAAATATTGTAGACGGGCGATGAATTTATCGGTGCCGGCAACACTTCAGCGGCCCAAACGCCAGCGGAGCTGCACATCCGGTTCCGTTGCATTAACGGGCGATATCGTGTAATCGCGGGCGTCCAGGGACGCCAACCGGCCGTCGGGTTGCGCATGGAATTCCCGCAGCCCGAAGCTGGCATAGTTATTTCGTATTCCTACCTCTGGAGCGATGAGGCCGAAGCTGGGCGCGTCAAGGCCGTAAGAATCGACCTTGCGCGATCGTGTTAGTTGTTCAGCATGCCGAAGGCAAGGCGCCCATAATCACGGTGGTCCCGATCACGCATAGTCCGCATCGGAATCCGGCTGCCGCCATTGAGATTCCGTCGGCGAAAACCGGGTTCTGCAACCACTCGTAAAATGAGCCGCGCGAGACGTCGCACATCGTTCGGACATCGAACTCACCTCGATGCGCCTTGATAAACGCATATTTTCTCTTAGGGCGCTCATGCGACGCTGGATTCGCATTCCCTCGGTTGTACCCCGGAATAGTGAACGACATGTGTCCGTTAAATCCTGAGAACTCCACGGCATTGAGATCGACCGAAAGTCGGCCCGCACAGGCTGGCGCTAGATCTTGACACGCCGGTCAATCAGCGCAAGCTTCACTACTTCATTTTGATAACCGCACGAATTCGAACGTTTGCTTTTTGTACTGCTTACTTCCTGTAAACAATAACGGTCGTCGTTTCTTCGACGCACATTTAACTTAATGAAGGGAGGTTACATGCAACTCTTTTTTACGCGAGCCAAGCTCGTGCACGGAATCATCTCGGCCGTGCTGGCCTTGACAGGGTCGGTCGCCATGGGCGGCCAGTCGTCCACTGACGGAGTCAGCATTGCAAAAGGCGCGAGTGCGCATGGCGCCGCTGCACGCCAACAGGCACTGCGGGAATACATTCGCCGACACGGCGGCCAGCCGAGCCCGACGCACAGCGCTGATGACGGTGATCTCCTCGGTCAACAGGCGCAGTACGACTTCGAGCGTACCGCACCAGCCGGCTTCGTGTCGGGGCAGCCCTTGGTGAGTGCCGCGCAGCAGGCGGCGACGATGCCGAGCATCGGTTGCGCGTGGCAGGAATTTACCAACCGGCCGTACAACTCCGAGCCGAGCAACTACACCGATCCATTCTGGGGGAACGAGGGCGCGGGCTTCGCGCTCGTCGGCGGGCGGGTCACCGCGCTCACCGAGACGCCTGACGCCAGTTGGTTCGCCGGTGCGGCCGACGGCGGTGTGTGGCGCTCGCGCGACTCCGGACAGCATTGGACTCCGGTATTCGACTCGATGCCGACTCTGTCAATCGGTGCGCTCGCCGTCGACCCGCTCGACGGATCTCTGTGGGTCGGCACAGGCGAGGCGAATACATCGCAGGATTCCTATTCAGGGACCGGCGTGTACCGCTCGATCGACGACGGCGCCACTTGGCAGCGGATAGGCGACGACAACTCGGGCAACAACCCTCTGGCGGCGCATACCGTGTTCCGGCTTACGTTCGATCAGAACGGCAATGCCTATGCGGCCACCAACGACGGACTGTGGAGGCTTGCGGCGGGCACCGCCTTCTGGGTCGAGGTGCTGGCCCCGGCCGGAGAGCCCCAGAATCCGCCGTACCCCAACCAAGTGACGGACGTGACCGTGGTTCCCGGGTCCGGGGGCACGGTGCTAATCGCCGCCGTCGGCTGGCGCTCGGCAGCCCTTCCGACCAACGGCTTCTACCAGTCGACGGACGGTGGCAACACGTGGAGTCAGATCACGCTAGCCGGAGACATCAACGCCGGAGATATCGGGCGCACCACCTTCGCTTACTCGCAGGATGGCTCTCGTCTCTACGCGATCGTGGAGTCGCCCACAACTACGGGTTTGCAAGGGATCTTCGTTTCCGTCAGCGCTGTGCGCGGCAGCTCTGCGAGCGTGGCCGGACCGTGGACACTTATCGCGAACGCGAGCACGCTGGCAAACTCGGGCTCGGCCGCCCCGACGTTCGGTAATCCCGGCGTGCAGGCCTGGTACAACCAAGACCTCGCCGTCGACCCGAGCAACCCGCTCCACCTCTACGCCGGTCTCGAAGAGGTCTACGAGTCCAACGACGGCGGGACTACGTGGATCACCGCGAGTCCCTACTGGAACTACAACTTCGCCTGCGATTTCAGCACTCCCCCCACATGTCCGAACGTAACGCATCCTGATCAGCACGCCATCATGATCGCCGACGGCCAGGTCGTCATCGGCAATGACGGTGGGGTCTACAGCAGGCCACTGTCGGACGTCGCCGAGGATGGGAACTGGGTCGACCTGAATGCGACGCTGCGGAACCTGCAGTACTACGACGCCAGAGCAGGCTATGTCGGGAACTCGAGCTCTGGCGTCGCCGTCTGGGGTGGGTTGCAGGACAATGGCTCCTCGTGGCTCAGCAGCGGCAGCAGCCAGATGGTTGAGCCGGCCGGTGGCGACGGATTCGACGTCATAGTCGATCCTCAAAACGCCAACAGAATCGTGGGCGAGTACGTTGATGGCACGATGTACAGCAGCATCGACGGCGGACACTCCTTCAGTGACTTCATCTCTCCCACCTGTGCAGCTCAGGCGGTGACAGGACTTCCCGGGGGACCCAGACCGGACTGTGACCCCGCTGCCCGGTTCGTGACACCACTGGTGCCGGACCTGCAGAGCAAAAACGTCTGGCTGACTGGCGGCGAATTCGTCTGGGTCGCACAGGACGGTTGGAACACCGCCTGCACCGTAGCCGCCTGCTCCTGGCGCAACGTATTCGACACCGGAGCGGGTAATGCGATCACTGCCCTGTCCTCGGCGAACGGTGGCGCCATCATTTATGCGGCCTGGGTGGCCGGAGGTGGTAACCCGGGGCCGGCGTTTGCCTCAGGCATCGCGACCAACTACGGCGGCGTCTGGCACCAGGTCAACATGACTGGGCTTCCAAGCCGCTACATCGCCGGAGTGACCGTGGACATTCACAACCCCGCACATGCCTATGCGGTCTTCAACGGCTTCTCGCGCCGCTGGATTCCCGGCGGTGGCGTGGGGCACGTGTTCGAGACCAACAACGGTGGCCAGACCTGGACCGACATCTCGGGAAATCTCCCCGACATTCCCGGCGACGCACTCGTGATGGGCAAGAGCACGCTGGCGCTCGCCACGGACCAGGGGGTGTTCACTGCGCCCGCGGGCCATGGAGCAGCTACGAGCTGGTCCCGATTTGGCACCGGACTACCTAACGCGTCGGTGAATGATCTGACAGTCGGTCCCGATGGCAACATCTATGCCGCAACCCACGGCCGCGGAGTGTGGCGGATCGCCTTCAATTAAACGGATGCTGCGGACCGGCGTCAGGGCGAGCGGATCAGCATCCGCAGCCCTGACGCCGACGGTACCTCCAAACCTGTATGGTCGGGCAGCCTGGCTGCGGTTGCCCTCTCGCGATGTATCGAGAGCTTCTCGGTTGCTCTGGGCTGTCCAAGCAGAGCAATGCTGATGGCCGTTGGGTTTCGATCCTGCCGCTGTGCTGGCGCCCGACCAGCTGCCGTCCACGCTGATCTGCGACACCGTCAAGGGCACGCCCTCGCAAGTGCCACCTCCGCTACCAATTCAGATACAATTCCTTATTTATCAGTCGCTTATCAGCGACATGATTTGAACCTTCGGCTGTTCGAGCATCGCTGCTCCGCCTTTGTACGCCGTGAGGAATTATCCCTGGTCGAATCGATAAGGGCCAGACTAAGTTGCCGGTCATGGGCTCTATTATACGCATCTTGCAGTTTGAGTATAACTTGTTATACTCATTTTGCGAATTGCGTATAATAGTTTCCTATGCCAGCCCCTTCACTCGTCGTCCAGACTACTTACGCAGAGTTGCTCGAGCGCTGTGCAGCGGCCGCCTTTGGCGAGTCCTTTCCAGATGATGGAACCTTTACTCCCAAATCCATTAAAGGACGTCGCTACTGGTACTTTCAAACGGCGTCTGCGGAGGGCCGCTTGCAACGATATGTTGGGCCGGAATCTCCAGAATTGCTCGAGCGAATCGCGCGGCATAAGCAAGCGCGAGATGATGAACGCGAGCGCCGAGCATTGGTATCGACGCTGGTGCGATCTTTAGGGCTTCTACCGCCCATTCCGCAAATAGGCGAGGTCGTGGCGGTGCTAGCGAGATCGGGAGCCTTCAGGCTTCGCTCTGTACTCATCGGAACAGTGGCGTATCAAGTATATCCAGCCATGCTGGGTGTCAGGCTTCCGGGCGCGCTGCTTCAAACGAGTGATGTCGACCTCGCGCAGTTCGCGAGCGTTTCGCTTGCGACGGGCGACGAAACCCCGCCAATGATCCATGTCCTGAAGAGCGCTGATAAAACATTTCGTGAGATACCGAACCTATCCGGACACGGGCTCGCAACCAGCTACGCGGCGAAGGGTGGAGTTCGCGTGGACTTCGTCACGCCGAATGAGGGGGCCGACACAGATGCTCCACAAATGCTTCCTGCACTGAAGACAAATGCGCAGCCCCTGCGTTTCCTCGACTTTCTGATTCGCGATCCCGCGCCAGCCGTGGTACTCCACGCCTCAGGCATTTATGTTCATGTTCCGGCGCCGGAGCGCTACGCGGTCCACAAATTGATTTTGTCCTTGTACCGGCCCGCGGCAATTGCGAAGCGCGACAAAGATCTGCGGCAGGCGGAGCGATTGATTGAAGCACTTGCGGATAGGCGACCCGGCGAATTGAAGGACGTATGGGAAGAGGCCTACGAGCGCGGGCCGCACTGGCGAAAGTATCTTCTGGAAGGAATGCGGAATCTGGCTCCGCAGGCGCGCGATCTACTGCTAAGGATTCTGGGACGTGCTCGTGAAATCCTTCCAGGCATCGATTTGACGTTCGATGGCCCAACTGCACGCTACGATTTCAGTCGAGATACCGTTACGTTTGTTGGCGCAGCATTTGGGAGTCCCGTTCAGTGCGCCATCAGCCGTGAGGCACTAGATGATCACTTCGGTACCGATGGTCTCGATAATGCCGGGCGCGTTGAGGCGTTTCAACGGAACCGATCGAAGATTGAGAGCTTGGTTCGACTGAAATACCTGTCATGGCCAGTTGAGGAGCCGCAGCACTTGCTCGTGAAAACGATAGATGTCGAGCGGCTTTCGAACGCAAGTCGATGAGAGTAAGAGGGTGCTTCACGTGCGTTGCCTAGAATAGGATATCGTGGAAATTCCGATAGTTATAATTCCGAATCACGCCCCCGCTACCAATAATCCATTGTCCATTCCGGGGCATCCCGCTCCACGATTGAGGCAACGCAATTCAGACGCCGCGCGTGGCAAAGAAGCGACGCGCTCTACCCAACCAGTTTCGACCGCCTTGTTCTCGGTCCGATTATGCAGCACCTTCGAGGCAGGGTGCAGCGACTGCCTGCTACTTGGCGGTCTTCTTGCTGTTTGCCGCCGCAACAAGCGCATGCACCTTGACCATCGCTTTGGCAGCTGCCGCTTTAGCGCACGCCGCATCATCCGGGGTTGAACCGGGATATTGATGGTCAATCTCCTTGCAAACGTCCATGGCCGTGTCGTTGACGAGCTTTTCGAGTTGCGCCTCTCCGGCGGTCGTGGTGAGGTCGAAGGAGCCCGCGTTGACGGAATAACTGAGCGTGACTTGTTTGACCGGCGAGCGAGGCCATCCAGCCACGCTTGTAGTGAGATTTGAGTTGGGCCGTGATGCAGTCACCGTGATGTCCCCTATCGGGGAGTCTGAGGCAGCAGTGTCGGCGGCCTTCTGCGCAAGTGCAATTCCGCCGGTTAACCCCGTTGCGAGCAGCCCGACTAGCGTCATGATAAGAATCTTACTCATGGTTTTGCTCCTTTTTTTTTGCGCCTAAGTACCCACTCGCGGCGCGCGACGTAGTATTCCCCCGCGTCGAATTATAGGCTCCTGGTGCGCGTCCGCAATACAGAGTTCTTGACCCGAATTCAAGGGATTGATCGAGATTACCTGGGGTGACTAGCGAAACCTCAAACATGCAACCGGGGACCTCGGGAGTCATGTTGGACGCGCTCAGCGGCGCCCGCTAACGCCTACGATGTTGCCGGTATTCCGCGGGTCACGTGTTCGGCGCCGAAGAATATCTCTAGGTAATTCAGGTGCGTAGAATTCCGCGTCACGCACCCGCCACCACTTCTGTCTGGGTCCGATCCGGACAGATAGGTAACTTGGCCTCGATGGGTCGTCGAAACACTTAGGAGCCAACCCGCATTGCTTGGGAGACCGAGGATCGTCTCGCCGGCCTTATATCGTCGCCAGAGTTCTTGGCGGAACGGATTATTCCGGACACTTAGCACCGAAGGGATTTGGGGTGCACTCGACGCGCCCGGATTCTGGTGGTCAAAGAAGGCTAAATCGCAGCTCATAAAGCTCACCAGCGAGATTTTCTCGCTAACCGCGCTGATGCCCACGTCCTGGCCGGTGAACACACTGCTTAAGTTGATCTTGCGTCGCCCGATGCAGATCCCCGCATTGCGTGACGTGATGGTGCGATCAGCGAAGGGGTTTGGACATATCGCTCAAGCCGGTATATGGCCGGGGGGAAACACTGTAGAGCTAGCGAGTCGCAAAGTCGGTGATGGTCAGCTGTATTAGCGTCCCTTGATTTCCAGGACCACGTTGGCGACGTCAGCAGCTTTTACTCTGCCGCTACATCGCGATGCTTGCATATCAATTACTCTTGTATCAGACTCCTCCGCAAATCAGTGCCTACTCTACGTATTGTCCGTCTGCGACCCATATACGAACGAAAAAGGGCGATCGGCAATGAGTGCCCACAGCACCATTCCCCTATGTTGCTTGCGCTGGCTGGCCCCGATGCTGGCGGGACTGTTTCTAACGGTGGCGGCGCCGGCGGTCACGGCCGCCGCGGTAGGCCTCGCTCAACTGCCGCAGCGCTGGCTCGAGGACGACGGACGCACGCTGGCAATCGATTCGCTCGCTGGTCGGCGAGTGGTGTTGACCATGGCGTATGCGAGATGCCACGTAGTCTGTCCGCAGGCAGTCCGCCAGCTGCAGCAGATTCAAAGCCTGCTCGACTCACGCGGCGAGCGCGTCGATTTTGTCATCATCGGTTACGATCCGGATAACGATCGACCGTCCGACTGGCGCGTGTACCGTGCGGATCGCCATCTCAATCGCAGCAACTGGCATTTCTTGTCGGGTTCGCGTACGGACACCGAGCGGCTGGCGCGTCAGCTCGGGTTTGACTTTTGGAGATACGACGAGCATGTAATGCACGACGCGCGCGCCGTAGTCTTCGATGTGCGGGGCGAGCTTCAGCTTGCGCTTGGCCCGGAAACCAAGAGCTGGGCGAGCGCACTGTGATGGCGACCGTTGTGTCGGATGCGCCGCTGGCGCACGCAAGAGATGGGCGCTTCGGTGTCGCTTGGTTATGGCGGGGCCGCGTGATCAAGCGGTTGGGTGGCGGTATGTTCGGTTTGGTGCTCGCCGTCGCGGGATGCGGCGCCATTGCGCCGTTGACGGCACGGGGCGAGAGCAGCGAGTCCAAGCAGCTGACGGAACTGCAGCAGAAGCTCGACCAGAGTTTGAAACTGATTGAGGCCCTGACCCAGCGCGTGAAGCAACTGGAAGCCGCGCAATCGGCATCGGCGCCCGCCGCCGCCGGGGCAGCGGCGCCCACCGATGCACAGCGGATTGAGACGGTTGAAAACAGGGTCATGCAGATAGAGGCCACTAACGCGGGGCGCAGCGGCGACACAACCGGTGTCCCGCTTCATGGCTTTGCCGACATTGGTATCGGCAATCACACTGCGAATGAGCAGCAGTTTCAAGGAGCGAACGTCGGCGCGCTGGATATTTTCTTGAATCCGCAGCTCGGCCAGCACACCCGCTCACTATTTGAGTTGACCTTCGAGGTGAACGAACAAGGTCAAGTTCAGTCAGATCTCGAGCGCGCTCAAATCGGCTATCAGTTTAACGATCAGGCGACCCTTTGGGTCGGCCGATTCCACACACCCTTCGGCTACTACAATACCGCCTACCATCACGGTCAGCAAATTGCGATCTCGCTGCGTCGTCCGCGGCTGATTCTCTTCGAAGATCAAGGCGGCGTGATGCCGAGTCACACCGTCGGTGCGTGGTTCACGGGTTCGGAGCACTTGACCGACGGTAAAGTGACGTACGATCTATTCGCTGGCAACGGTCAAAGCATCTCCGGAGGAGAGATTGATCCGCGCAGCGGCGGCGTCGATCACGGCGGCGCCATTTATGGGGGAAACCTCGGCTATGTATTCGGCGAAACTCTGAACGGGCTGAAAATTGGCGTCAGCGCATTTCGCAGCAAGATCACGGACGATCAACAATTCGTCAACTTCATTCGAGTCGACAATGTCGCCGTATATTTCAACTACGACACCGATCGATTCGAGTACGTCGGCGAGTACTACCGATTCAGCGACACCGACCTTACGCCGGTGGGGCCGTTGCATCGAAGCAGCGCCGGCTTCCTGCAGCTCGCCTGGCGGCTGCCCTTTGCCACGACGCCTTACGCGCGCTACGAGCGCGCGGTCCTCGACCAAAGCGACGAGTATTTTGCGTTACAAAATAACGGCATGTCATATTACCGCGCAGCCCTCGGATTGCGTTTCGACCTCGATCTGAAGTCGGCTCTCAAGTTTGAAGTTGCGCGCACCAAGAATACCGACCGCAATATCCAAGAATGGAACGATGTATTATTGAACTACGCCATAAGGTTCTAGCGACACGAGCCATACAGGCCATGCAGCCTAAATTTAGCGTTTGGTTTGGGTTGCTCGTACTGCTCGTGGTACGTTCGGCCGCCGCCGCGGACGTGCTGTATGTCGTCTGTCATGAAGGCGTATCACTCGATGCCGCCGAGGTACGCTATGTTTATTTGGGAGAAAAGCAGTTCGCGAACACCATTAGGCTGCTTCCGGTCGACAATGTTGCGGCCCAGGTGGCATTCCTTGAGAGAGTGCTGAAAGTGGACGCTACCAGGTACAGCGGCATCTGGACAAAGAAGTGGTTCCGCGACGGAATCAATCCGCCGCCAGTCAAGGCCGGAAATGCCGAGGCGCTCGCATATGTCAAGCAGACGCAGGGCGGCTGCAGCTATATCGGCGTCGACCCGGGCCCTGGCGTCACCGTCATAGCCCGCTACTAGGCCACTCGCGGGCGGCCTGGTCTATTTGGTCGTGCTAGCGCGTCGAAATTTCCGCGCCCAGATGCGAGAGTCGAGTGAGCGGCGTTGGTCGCCGCGGCATTGACGGACCGCAACGCACCGCGTAGAAATCGGCGTTGCGGATTGCTGCGTATGCCCGGCAATTTCATTGCGCCCCGGGGGTGCCGTTCTAATGATTAAAGTCAAGCAATTGAAGCTGCGTATTTTTGCGCAGTTCGTAATCATCGTCGCACCGATCACGCTGGTGCTGTTCTACCAGGCGGTCTCCGATCTGCGGCGCACCGCTGCCGTTGAGAGTATCGTTGTGCGCCACGGGCTGTCGCGAGCGACGAAGGACGGCTTCGAGTCTTTTATTACGCTTGCCGCGGACGCGGTGGACACGGGCAGCCTAGGCCAGCATGCGTATGACGCACTTCAGAAGTCATCGGCGTCGGCGGCGGCATTGCGGAAAAAGGATGAGGGCGCGGCGGCCGTCACAGCAAATCTGCAGGCCCTCGCGGGCCAAATCTCGGTCGCTATGCCGGTCGGGCAAGTGTTGGCGCTTCAGCCTCGGATCAGGCAGATGAGCGAGGCAATTCGCACGCTCGATGCAGGTTACGAGAGCGCAAGCGGCAATGCGATAGCGCAATCCATCGACTCAGCAAGTCGCCAAAGCAAGTTCGTCGCGGGCGCCACCCTATTCACGCTGGTGGTTGCCGCATGGTTCATCTACAGCATGATAACCGGCGTCACCGAACCGCTCAACGCCGCCGTGGATCTCGCCCGGCGCATAGCAGCAGGTGAATTTGCCGGGGCTGCAGAACTGCTGCCGAAGCGCGACCTCGGCGACCTACTCGCCTCGCTGCAAATGATGAGCAACAAGTTGCGCCAGTCGAAACTGGAGATAGAAGAGGATCAGCGAAGATTAGAGCAGCGCGTCGCTGAGCGCACGTCGGAAGTCGAGGCCCGAACGCGCGAGCTGATGCATTCCGTGGCGGAACTGCAAGTGCTGAACGAGGTAGGCCAGGCGGTCAGTTCTTCTCTCGACCTCGAGACGGTGTTGGCGACCGTCATCGCCCGCGCAGTGCGCTTGGCCGATGCGGATTCAGGCACCCTCTATCAGTTCGACGAGGTCGATGGTTTCTTCGACCCGCGCGCAAACTTCGGCGTCAGCGAAGAAATGATTGAGAAATTGCGTGGCTCGCGCATCGGAATGGGAGACGGTCCGGTGGGTATGTGCGCGGTAAACCGCGCACCGGTTCAGATGACGGACGTAGATTCCTCCAACCAGAGAGTAGGCATCCTATGGGCGCACGAAGGCATTCGGCTCTTGGTCGCAGTGCCCCTGCTGCGCGACGAGCACGTGACCGGCGCCCTGGTGATTCGCCGGCGACTACCCAATGAAATTGCGCCATCAATCGTCAGACTTCTGCAGACTCTGGCCTCGCAATCCGTATTGGCCATCGAGAATGCCCGTCTATTCAAGGATAGCCAAGCAAAGAGCGAGCAGCTGGCGGAGGCGAGCAAGTTGAAATCGCAGTTTCTGGCGAACATGTCGCACGAACTGCGTACGCCGCTGAATGCGATAATAGGCTTGACCGAGATGTTGCATGAGGATGCACACGAGCTCAAGCGCGCAGAAGAACTTGAACCGCTCGAGCGCGTGCTGCGTGCGGCGCATCATCTACTGGAACTCATCAACGACATTTTGGATCTGTCGAAAATCGAGGCCGGCAGGATGGACATGCACATCGAAACCTTTGCGATCGCTCCGCTGGTCGCCGAAGTAGTGGCCACGATGAGTCCCGCGGCAGCAAAGAACGGCAACAAAATCACCATCGAATGCCCGCAAGAAATTGGCGAGATGCATGCCGATCAGACACGAATCCGCCAGGCGCTGCTCAATCTCGTGAGCAACGCCAACAAGTTCACCGAACACGGCAGTGTGACGGTCGCGGTGGCGCGAGTGATGGGCAAGGGTTCCGAAGAGATCATGATGGCCGTGAGCGATACCGGCATTGGAATGTCGCCTGAGCAGGTGGGTCGGTTATTCCAGGAATTTGTGCAGGCCGATTCTTCGACGACGCGCAAGTATGGCGGGACCGGCCTTGGGCTCACCATCAGCCGCCGTTTCTGCCAGATGATGGGCGGCGATATTGCCGTCGAAAGCCAACTGGGCGGGGGTTCGACATTCACCATTCGCCTGCCGGTCCGGATCGAATCGGCGCAGCCGGCGCCGACGGGACGCTGGATACGCCCGGAACGACCGCCGAAGAGGCCGGACAGAGGCACGCTGATTTTGGTAATCGATGACGACCAGGTGGTATGCGAGGTGATGGCGCGATACCTGGAGCGCGAGGGGTTTTCGGTTCGTACCGCAACGAGGGGCCGTCAAGGCCTGGAGCTAGCGCACGAACTGCACCCTGCGGCGATCACACTCGATATCCACATGCCGGAGTTGGATGGATGGACGGTGCTGGCGGCGATCAAGGGAGATCCGCGGCTCGCGGACATTCCGGTGGTGCTGGTCACCATCGACGATGACCGGAGCCGCGGCTATTCGCTCGGTGCGACTGAATATATGATCAAACCGATCGACCGCGAGCGGCTCGTTCATCTGTTGAAGAATATCAGCAGCCCGGTGGCACAAAGAATTCTGCTAGTGGACGATGATGCGATCATGCGCGAGAGCGTGCGGCGCGTGCTCGAGCAGGAAAAGTGGGAGGTAGCGGAGGCTAGCAACGGACGCATCGCGTTGCAGCATCTGGCCGAATCTTGTCCCGACGCAATCGTTTTGGATTTGATGATGCCGGAGATGGACGGGTTCGAGTTCTTGGCCGAGATGCGTCAAAGCGCGCAATGGCGCGACATTCCAGTGCTAGTGTTGACGGCGAAAGACTTGAGCGCGGAGGATCAAAATCGGCTGAACGGCTACGTCGAGCGCGTGATGCAGAAAAATGCCTCTGAGTTGGATGAACTGCTGCGCGAGCTGGGCCGGATACTGCCGCGGTCGATCGAGCGTGGCCAGCATGGAAAATTCAAGGAGATTCTCGCGTGAAAATTCTGTATGTAGAAGATAATGAGGACAACATATATGTCCTTGAGAATCGCCTAACTCGCCAGGGACATTCGGTGCTGATTGCACGCGACGGTGTGACGGGAGTGGACCTTGCCGCAAGCGAGCAGCCCGATCTGATTTTGATGGATCTGAGTCTGCCGGTGTTGGATGGTTGGGAGGCGACGCGCCGGATCAAGGCTGCCCAGCAGACACGGCACATTCCCGTGATCGCCCTGACGGCCAACGCGATGACCGGCGATCGCGAGAAAGCTCTTGCAGCCGGTTGCGATGACTTCGATATTAAGCCGATCGTAATGCCGCGCCTGCTCGAAAAGATTCGCGCGCTGTTATCTGATGGCGGGGCGGCATAGCGTCATCGGCGAGGCGGTCGCAACGGGAACGGGACTCCTTGCGACCACAAACGGCGGCCCGCCGGCAGTGAATGGAAGTTGGCGAGCCATTACGCCTGGGAGCGACGCATGAAGAGGATCCTGTTGATCGAGGACAACGAGCTCAACCGAGATATGTTGTCGCGGCGATTGCAAAAGCGAGGATACGAGGTTGTGACGGCGGTGGATGGGGAAACAGGCGTGACGGCGGCGGAAGCCGAAGCTCCGGATCTGATCCTGATGGACATCAGTTTGCCCGGTATCGATGGTTGGGAGGCGACTCGACAACTCAAGGCGGCGCCGCGGACCCGTCATATTCCGATCGTTGCGCTAACCGCGTACGCCAGGCCCGGCGACCGCGAAAAAGCAATGTCCGTGGGGTGTGACGACTACGACACTAAGCCGATTGAAATGGTGCGCCTGTTGGAAAAAATCGAGGTCTTGATCGATCAAGGGCGGTGCGAGTGACCACCGATCGCGCGACATGGGACCACCTACGGCATGAACTGCACACACCGCTGAACCATATCATCGGCTACAGCGAACTGTTGATTGAAAGCGCCGCCGATGGGGGCGCGGCGACGCTGGAGCCGCAGCTGCGTGAACTTCATGAACATGCGCGAGTCCTCCTGCTGCTCGTCGATGAACTGCTCGGACGCTCGCGAAAGGACAATGTAATCGACTTGAGCCTGCTCAACACTCAGGCGTCCGGTCCCATAGGTTCCATCATCGCGGCCGCCGATGAGCTGAAGGCCCTGGCACAGCAGATGGGCGCTAACGGAGTGGGCCAAGATCTCGATCGAATTGCCAGCGCCGCTCAGGCGTTGAGTGCCATGATCGCGGACGGCGTCAACGCGCCCCCGGTACAGTCGATCGCCGAGTCGGACACCGCCCGATTCCCGGTCGTTTCGCTGCGCGCCATGGAAACCGGGAATATTTTGGTGGTCGACGACAATGCCGCGAACAGGGAGATGCTCAGCCGCCGGCTGGCGCGCGTCGGACACCGGGTGCAAGTGGTGGCTGATGGATCGTCAGCGCTGGCATTGCTGCACCAACAACCCGTCGACGTGGTCCTGCTCGACGTGATCATGCCAGGGATGAGCGGCTACGAAGTGCTGCAGCGCCTCACTTCCGACGACACTTTGCGAGAAATTCCTGTGCTCATGATATCGGCGTTGGACGAAATTGACAGCGTCGTGCGCTGCATCGAATTGGGTGCACAGGATTATTTGCCTAAACCGTTCGATCCGGTGCTGCTTCGAGCGCGTATCGGGGCTTGTCTGGAAAAGAAACGCTTGCGTGATCGCGAAGCACTGCATTTGCGCGAATTGGCCGAGTGGAATCAAAAACTCGAGCAGCGCGTCCAGGAGCAAGTGGCGCTGCTTGATCGACTCGGGCGGCTCAAGCGATTTTTTTCTCCGCAACTTGCGGAGCTCATCGTGGCGGGCGGCGCGGACGATCCCTTGGCGACCCACCGGCGCGACCTAACGGTCTGCTTCCTGGACCTGCGCGGCTTCACTTCGTTTGCCGAAAGCGTCGAACCTGAGGAAGTTATGGGAGTGCTCAGAGAGTATCATGGTGAGATGGGCCGGCTGGTGATGGAGCACCAAGGCACTTTGGAGAGGTTTACTGGCGATGGCATGATGGTATTCTTCAACGATCCGGTACCGGTGCCCAATGCGGCGGAACTCACCGTGCGCATGGCCCTCGCTATGCGCAATCGGGTTGAAGAGATGAGCTTGTCCTGGCGCAAGATGGGCTATGAGCTCGATCTCGGCGTTGGAATCGCGCAGGGGTATGCCACAATCGGCGCGATCGGCTACGAGGGGCGCTGGGACTACGGTGCAATCGGCAACGTAACCAATCTCGCCGCACGATTATGTGGAGAAGCCAAGGCCGGTCAGATTCTGGTCTCCAAGCGTCTGATCGCTGCCACGGCCGATCTTTTCGATGTCGAACCGGTGGGTGAGTTGGCCCTCAAGGGATTGCACCGTCCCGTCACGGCCTATAATGTTCGCGGCCCCAAGGCGTGACGGCGGCTGCTATGGTCGCAGTCATTCAACCAATGCCGCCGCGAAATCGGCCTTTCCGTGTCCGCCGGCGCCATCAGCGTTTTAACGTAGTAACGGCCCATGAGCATCAATAGCTACACACCCGAACTTGAATCTTTCAACGATAGTCTGGCCCGCTGTCTTCGGGGCGAGCGGTTTTTTCAGCGCTTCTACGAGCTGTTTCTGGCTTCGTCACCGGAAGTGCGCGACAAGTTTCAAGCCACCGACTTTCGCAAACAGCGCAGGATGCTACAAACATCCTTTTACATGCTCGTGGAATACATAGCTTTGGGGTGGCCTGAATGCGAGGCCTATCTCGAGCGCATCGCCGTCGCGCACGGTAAGCATGGTCGCGATATTCAGCCACAGCTTTACGATCTTTGGCTTGACTGTCTGATTCGGGCGGTGAAGGAATGTGATGAGCTGTACTCGATGGAAATCGAGGCGGCCTGGCGCCATATGATGGGCGCCGGCATCGCGTTTATTAAGGCACGTTATGATCGTCCGCTCGCGAGCCGCGAAGGCTGACGAGGGCTGCGTTGGGGCGCCGCAAACAAATTAACTTGCCAGTCCGACGCGGCACAACAAATCCGAAAAACGCGGATCGGTGCGCAAATTATCGTATCGAGGATCGACCCTTAGGTGAGTTAGCCTGCCGCTTCTGTCCGCAAAAGATCGTTCCAGCCAGGCAATCGCTCGATCCAAGTCGTTCGCCCGCGCGTAGAAGGATGCAATTTCATCAGGGTCCGGCAGCGGCACCCGAGCGTCGAGGGAGCGGATTCGACATCGTAGAAATCCTGGCCACGAGTGCTTGTCGAATGCCTGCTTGAGTGCGTTGACCTCTGAATCGGGTTCCCCATTCAGCCTCATTTGCCGCACATAGGCCGACACGGCATCTTGATACAACCCTTTGTTTGCGTACGCTTCAAACAAGAAATAATTGGTATCGGCAAAATTCTGCTGAAGCGTCAATGTTTTTTGCAACTGGGCGATGGCTTCGTCATAGCGACGGGCGGAATTCAACTGAATTCCCAGCGCCAGATTCGCCACCGGCGACAAGGGATCGAGGTCGACGGCGCGACGACCCTCCAGCAATCCCGCGTCGAACCGTCCGGTATTGACGAGCAGTTCGCCGTACCATTGGTGTGGCGCCGTGGAATTGGGGCTAAGCTCGATCGCCCGCTGAAACTGACGTTCCGCCGTTACCCAGTCGAAATCAAAGATGCCAAGAATCAATCCCAATGAGGCATGCGCTTCCGCCAAATTGGCGTCAATCGCCAGCGCCTTCAATATCGCCGTTTTCGCTTGCGGCATCGTTTCCGTCGCTTTCGACATTCGGTCGTAGATCGGCAGCAGACTGTAACAAGCCGCTAGTCCGGTGAGCGCGAGGGCGTAGCTAGGGTCAAGGGTAACGGCTTGCTGAAAGTATTCAATGGCCCTTCTGAAATCTTCCGTCGACCGTCGATTCCAATGATAATGGCCGCGCAAGTAGAGTTGATACGCTTCGGAATTGACCGAGACGGTCCGTGCGGGGGGGCTCAACAGTGTAGCGCTCAGTGAACTCACCACCGAGTCGGCGATCTCGTCTTGCACCTTGAAGATATCATCGAGCGTGCGATCGTAGCTCTGCGACCAAATGTGATATCCGGTATCGGCCCGAATGAACTGGACCGTGATGCGTATCGTGTTGCCGGACTTGCGTATGCTGCCCTCGAGCACGTGGGCGACGTTCAGCGCCTTCGCGATATCGCCAATCGTCGCCTGCTTGCCCTTGAAATAGAAGCAGGAGGTCCGGGCCGGGACGCGCAATTCAGGAACCCTCGTGAGCAATCCGATGAGTTCCTCCGTTAGACCGTCGGAGAAGTATTCTTGATCCCGGTGCTGGCTCATGTCCACGAATGGCAGTACTGCGATCGACTTTTCCGGGGCCGGATTGCGCCCATGCGAATTTGATTGATCGCCTAGTGCCGTCAACCATTTCGCCTTGTGCGCACCTTCTTTGGCCGCGAGGACCGTGCTGCCATGTGGCCCGCTCAGCGGCGGTGCTGCGCCTGCCGGCGGCACGTGCACACCCAGAGTCAGCAAGCGCGACACTTGCTCGATGAATGCGGGCGACGTCTCCCCGCCGATGACCCACGTCCACTGTACTTCGTGGAACTTGTCGGGCACTCGAGCGTCGCACGGATTGGTGCCGTCAATGACGACGGGCAACAGAAATGCCTTCTCAGCGGCCATCAAGTGGGAACGATCAACCGCGAGCTTCCATTCGAGCCGAAAATAACCCTCCATGCGAGCGC
>Ga0210394_10003642_pt1 | contig 18954 bp, 19 predicted proteins | sample IncBWC12MmetaG_FD_160121 | JGI IMG/M metagenome (GOLD analysis project Ga0210394, IMG submission 160121) | Forest soil microbial communities from Barre Woods Harvard Forest LTER site, Petersham, Massachusetts, United States - Inc-BW-C-12-M | ecosystem: Environmental > Terrestrial > Soil >...
GCATAGTGCAGCGAGGTGCATCGATTGAAACCCACGCCCAGCAACAGCGTGTAAGCGTCAAGGATGTAGAGCTTTTCAAACGGGGTTCCCTTGCCTTCACAAAACTCCAACGCGTGGTGCGACGTGATCTCACGTGCCAGCCTGCCGTTGGCGCAGACGGATACCAAAGGATGGTCGCTCCTGATCGTCCCCGGGAACGTCCTAAAGGCCTCCGGTATCGCGCCCATCGTCGTTGGCGTTGTCCTGGCGTCAAACACTGGCAGGTGCGCGCGGATGGTGTCGTGCCACTCGACCTTGACTCGATCGTCATCCCAACCGCTAGGGTCCGAAACATGCGGTGACTCGGCCGGCATCACCAAGGTTCCCGCTGCTCCGATTGCGTCGGTCAGAGCGCGAATGACGGTGACTGGCCCACCGACGGTCCATCCGAGCTTGCCGAGAGACGAATGCACCATCACCGTCATTCCCGGGCGCAGCCCGAGATCGGATAGCTCCAGGCGCAATGATTCGAACGTATTCGGAAGGGCCATCCGTCCGATTTCACCAGCCAGAGAAATTGAAATCAAGGCCAGTCCAGAAGGGAGATGCAGGCAACGGCGAGAGTCGAGGCGACTTGGCTCGTGTCCGCTTATCGGCGTGTGAATTTGGAAGTCCCGTGCCCGCAACATTAAAACCGCGTGACCAGCTCACACGCGCTACTTGGGCCAAATGCCGGGCTTAGGGGGATTAGGCGGTCCAATACCGGCCATACGGGCGAGCCTCACGGTTTTCTCGTAGCCGGACACCGGAGCGGCTGGTCTTAGTAAGCCAGCGCCCGTTCCGAGATCCGCTGCGCTGCGGAATTCCCACTTCGCGTGACGCACAGCCCTCGCTAAGGTTCGGTTTTCAGCCGGGAAACCGCCCATTTCCCAGCGATGCCACCAAGATTAAGCCGTAGCATGAATTCCCTTGTGCATGAGAGACCCCGGCGCGTCGTGAGACACCGGAAGGGAAACTTCGGATGATCAACTACGCAAGACGTACAAGCTTCGCAGCGATCGCGCTGTGTCTGGCGGCCTCAGCGACTTCGGTTTGGGCGGAGGACACACCGGAGGCGAGGAGCAAGGCCGCAGCACGCTACTTGAGCATTGTGCCAACGTCAAAAATGTTCGACGAAGTAGCCTCCAAAGTTTCAAACACAAAGCCTACCGATCAAAGAGCTAGTTTTCTGAAGACGATAACGGACCAAAGCGGGCAAGATGCGCTTGATCGCAAGGCTCGCGAGGTAATGATCAAGATCTTTACTGCAGACGAACTCAATGCTCTCGCGGACTTCTATGGGTCGCCGGTTGGGATGAGTGCGATGAAGAAGATGCAGAAATATTCCGCAGAAATGCTCCCATTGGTAATGCAGACGATCCAAGCAAGCGCGCAACACACCGTACTTAGCAGCTCAGCACAGCCGCCTGCAACACCATCGGCGAGATAAGCCGGGCTTCAGGCCTCGTCGAACGATTCCGTGGACGATGTGCCGAACGTCGGACTCGGGATGTTCGGCGGGTGACCCTTGATCCGCTCGGCGGAAAGCATCGCGCACCATTGCTAGCGCAGCGCTGGAACGACGCCGGCAAAGGCGCTGATGACGATGGCGTTGGCAATATCAAGCAAGAATGCGCCGACCACCGGCACGATAATGAAGGCTTGCGGCGCATATCCGTAGCGCTCGCATACGGCTTGCATGTTGGCGATAGCGGTTGGCGTCGCACCGAGCCCGAACCCGCATTGCCCCGCCACCAGTGCCGCCGCCTCGTAGTTCGAGCCCATGACGCGAAAAGTAATGAGCGATGTGAACAGCGCCACACCGACTGCCTGCAAGGCAAGGATCAAAAACATGGGGAGCGCCAGCGCGGCAAGTTCCCAGAGCCTCAGGCTCATCAACGCCATGGCGAGAAACAGGGAGAGGGAAACGGTACCCGCAAACGAGAGCGCCTCACCGTCGATCTCGTGCAGGTTCACCAGCGCAAGCCCATTGCGGATAACAGCGCCCACGAACAGCACCCGCACGAACGTTGGCACCGCGAACGTGAGGTTCTCGGCGAGCTGTGAGATTTTTGACCCAAGCGCGACACTGGCGGCGATCAGCAATATGGTTACGGTCAGGCGTTGCGGCGGAGTCGTGCGTCAGAGCTTCGGTCTGCGGTACCCCAAGCGAGGCTCCTCGCGTTCTTAGCTTCTCGATCAGCCGGTGCGCGACCGGTCCGCCGACGAGGCCGCCCATCATCAGACCAGCCGTAGCCGCGGCGAGCGCGATACCAGGCGCGGCGACGAGACCGAAGCTTTCGGCGAACTTCTGGCCCCATGCTGCACCGGTGCCGTGCCCACCCGACATGGTCACTGACCCGGCGATCAGGCCGATCAGCGGATCGATGCCCAACGCCCAGGCCGCGCCGACCCCGATTATGTTTTGCATCACCAGCATCCCGACCACGCAAGCGGTAAAGAGCACCAGGGCGATGCCTCCGCGCGCCAGCATGCGCGCATCGGCACCCAAACCGATGGTGGAGAAAAACGCAAGCATCAGTCCCGGCTGCAGCGAGGTGTCAAACCCGAGGTGAACGCCTCCAACGTGCAGCAGGCTGATGAGGAGCGCGGTCAGCAGACCGCCGACGACGGGGTTCAGGTATCGAGTATTTCCGCAGAAACGCGAGGCGCTCGATCAGCCTCCGACCAAGGACCAGTACCAGCGTGGCGAAAGCCAGAGTGGCTGGAACTCCGAACTGCCAATCCACGATTCGGCGAGAGCGCTCGTTGGGATGAAGCGACGTTGCGCGGAGGCTCGCGCGCACCAGCGTCGACGGAAAAATTTAATGTAGCGTCGCGGATCGCATCTGCGGCCCCTGCGTTGCGCGGATTACTTGGCGCGCACTGCGTCCAGATCGCGCTTCAACTGTTCCGCCCACCCCGTAAGGATGCGGCTGGCTGCGGCGCGATTTGATGCCGACGTAGTCCATTGCAGCCTGCCACTACTGGAGTCGCGTTTCTGATCATAGGCCACCACCAGCAATGTGCCCGTGACTGAGTCACTGACCCGCAACGCGAGGGTCATAGACCCGGCGTCCATCGTATAGACTTTTGAGCGGCCGGCCGACATCGTATCCGGAGCGTTGATGTAGAGATTGACGATGCTGGGTGTGATCTCGAGCACGCCGTCGCCCGCCTGGGTGACGATCTCGTATCCACCATCAGCGAGCACTTTCGAAAACGTGCTCTTCGTCAGAGCCGCAAGATCGACACGGATCTTCTTCAGCTGTGAGGCCGAGAGACCGTAAGTACCATAGTTGCGAGGGTTCCAGTTTTTGTTGAACTCAATCACGGGCTGGCCGAGCAGTATTTTCCCGTAGGCAGAAAAATCAATGTCGGGACGGCGGTACAGCACGTCGACATTCTTTGAATTGACAAGCTCGAGCCCCGGAAACGGCGAGCTCGACGACTGCGCGATCGCAATCCATGGAAAGGTGACGGCGAGGACCAGCGTCACCGCGGCGCCAATCAAACGATACTTACTGGGAGCACAGTACGAGAGCATCGGAGGTCTCCTTTGGGTGATGACCTGGGACGGGCTGCGGGACACGGCGATGGCGGGCATGTGAGACTCTCGCTAAACGCACGGCAAGTGCTGCTGATGTCAGCTTGCCAAATACAAGGAGCGCGGCATCAACGTGGCATACCGAAAGACCCGTGCGGAACACGCTCTGACCCGCGGCAAACACGGGAGCAGCACACTACCCGAGACCACTCGGCGTCGCTATCCGAAAGCCGCAACCGGCTGCACGGAATCGACCAAATTGACGTCAGCTCATCGCACGGTCCCGTGTCTCGCGAGCGCGGGGCTGCCAGGTGAGGGCGACCCCGGCCATCGTCATTCGCGGAACAAGGCCACACGGATCTGGCGATTGACGGAAGTCCAGACCGCCTCGCGAGAGGGTGGCGATAAGCGATGGCTTTCTCAATCACAACGACCGAATGCAGCGCTTGCCCGCATTTGGCCGGCCTGCCTGATCGAGCGCGCGGTGTAAGTACTTGAACGTATTGGCCACATGGGGTGGACGAGAGGGATTCGAACATCCGGAATCACAACCCGGCGCCAGTCTCGGCGTCTGCTGGAAATGCCAGACAAATCAAACCCTTAGCGTTCGGCAACCCGGAGCAAAGACGCCCCAAGACGGGTAAGGGACAGGCACGGCAGCTACCTTCTGGCTACACACCCATCAGCGGGCCCTGACACTCGGACTGCAACCAGTTGCTATCGGCGGCGCGAACGCGTTCAATTCCCCCCAGTGACGAGGGACGAACCTTTGTGAGGAGGGGATGGGGCTGTCGGCAGCGCAGTTGACGCAGATGAGCCGGCTGCTGGACGAGGCGCTTGAGCTCGATGAACCAGGCCGTCGGCAGTGGTTGGAACGTCTTGCCCCCGAGCACCGGGAACTGGAGGCCGCGCTCCGGCATGCGCTGTTGGCACAGGAAAGCCCTGGGGCCGGCTCGCATGAACTGAACACGCTTCCCAAGGTGGGTTTGAGGGAGAGCCCTGTCAGCGCGCTGGCGCCAGGCGACCGGATCGGTCCCTACCAGCTGGAGCTGGCACTCGGATGCGGCGGGATGGCCGAGGTCTGGCTGGCACAGCGTTCCGATGGTGCATTCAAACGGGAGGTCGCCCTGAAAATCCCCGCCCTGAGCGAGGGAAGGCGCGATCTGGCCGACCGCTTCACGGTGGAGCGGGACATCCTGGCGGCCCTCGAACACCCGAACATCGCTCGCTTCTATGACGCCGGGGTGGGTCGGGACGGGCGGCCGTACCTCGCGTTGGAGTACGTACCGGGCAAAAACCTGCTGAAGTGGGCCGACGAGCACATGCTGGGGATCCGGCGACGCATCGAGCTGTTCCTGCAGGTTCTTCAGGCGGTGCAGTACGCCCACGACAAGGGCGTGCTGCACCGGGACATCAAACCATCCAATGTGCTGGTGAAGGATGAAGGGCAGGTTCGCCTGCTGGACTTTGGGGTAGCCAAGCTCTTTGCGCGCCCACTGCAAGAGAGCGTGACTCAGGTCCATGGCCGGATGTTGACCCCAGAGTACGCCAGCCCGGAACAGATCAAGGGAGAAGAACCGCAGAAGACCAGCGACGTGTACTCGCTCGGGGTGATGCTGTATGAGCTGCTGTGCGGGGTGCGGCCCACACGAGCCGGCGAAGTGGCCTCATCGCAGGAACCCCCGAGCACGCGTATTGACGAGCCCGCGGCGACCGTCCGAGCGGCCACCGTAGTGCGTCTGGCGCACCAGCTCCGAGGGGATATTGACGCAATCACGCTCAAGGCTCTAGCCCCCGAGCCCTCTCAGCGCTACCAGAGCGCGTTGGCCTTCGCGCATGACCTGCAGTACTACCTGGACAGCCGGCCGGTCAAGGCACGGTCGGCCACTCCCACTTACCGGTTGGGCAAATTCATAGAGCGCCACCGCATCGCAGTGCCCGTGAGCACCGTCGCGGTCGTTCTTTTTGCTGCTTTGGGAGCGTACACACTGGCGCACCAGCCGCAGCAGCCACCAACGCAAGCGTCCATGCCACCGCAACCGAACGCGCCCACGACTGATGTAGCGGCGAGCGACAAGTCCATCGCGGTGCTGCCGTTCGTGGACATGAGCGAGAAGAAGGACCTGGAGTACCTGGGCGACGGCATCGCCGAGGAACTTCGCAATCTTCTCGTCAAAGTTCCCCAGCTCAAAGTCATTGGCGACATGTCGTCTTTCCAGTTCAAAGGGCGAAGTGACGATCTGCGGGTGATCGGCGACAAACTCGGGGTTGCTTACATCGTCGAAGGAAGCGTCCGAAAAGCCGGCTCCAAGATCCGGGTGACGGCGCAGCTCAGTGATGCCCGGTCCGGCATTCACCGTTGGGCCGATAGTTATGACAGCGATATTCGGGACGTGCTGAGTCTGCAGGAGGAAATAGCGACCCGGGTTGCCCGCACGTTGCAACTTGCCATTGGCGCCGACGATATGAATCCGGTGCGCCGGCTCAAGAGCCCCGAGGCTTACGATCTTTACTTGCGGGGGCGGTCCGCTTACGACCGATTGGACAGATCCGGTCTTCTGGAATCGGAGAGCGATTATCAGGAAGCGCTGCGGCTGGACCCGTCATTCGTTCGGGCAGCGGAGGCTCTCGCGTTGACGTATTACGAGGAGACGGATGAGGAGTTCCTCCCGAGCTCCATTGGGTGGCAGCACGCCAGGGACGCCGCCCAAAGGGCTCTTTCGATCGATGCGAATTCCGCGCCGGCACACGCGGTACTTGCCCTTTCGCATGCGGTATATGAATTCAACTGGACGGCTGCCGATGCAGAAATTTCAAAGGCTCTTGCTTCCAACCCGCGCGATCCTGCCATTCTTGATCTTGCTTCTCGTATAGCAGCCGGCCAAGGGCACCTCCACGAGGCTCTGCGCCTGGTCAAGGCTTCGTTATCGAGCGATCCGATGAATCCGAACACTTATCAGACACAGTGCTTTTGGCTCTACTTCTCGGGCGATCTTGCAGGAGCCGAAAACGCGGCGCGAAGAGCGATCGAACTGAGCCCGCAAGGCAACTATGCCCACTACCTCCTCGGCCAAGTGCTTTTGGCGCGTGGCGATCTGCAAGGAGCTCTGGCGGCCATGCAGGCTGAGAATCCAGACGGCGGAAGGGATGGCGGTCTCGCCATCGTCTACTACGCCCTTGGCCGGAAGGCCGAATCCAATGCTGCGCTGGCGCGCCACGTCCGAGCATATGGCGACGAGTGGCCTTATGGTGTCGCGCAGCCTTACGGCTTTCGAGGCGAGGCCGATCGGGCATTTGATTGGCTCGCGAAGGCCTACGCCAAGCGGGACCCCGACATGCGATTCCTGAGAGATGATCCGCTGCTTGCGCGTCTGCGAGGCGATCCCCGATACAAGGCGCTGCTCGCCATGACGAACAGGGAGGCTGTTGTCCCTGAAAGCTCGCGCTCGAATTAGCTCGGAGCAGTACCGACGTATATCGCCCACCCAACGGCGTCAGTACTTCGAATCGCGCCCTAAGCACCCTCAGGGCTTCCTCATTCTCGCGGCGCGCACGGCCGCGAGCGAGCCCGACATTTACGGCATCCAGACGGCGTCGGGCGCCGTCAGGCGATGCGAAGGCATATCGCGAACCGTTTGCCGGATCATTCAGAGAACGTGTTGCTCCTGTGTACCGGAAACGCGGCCCGGTCGGGCAAGCTCGTCCTTTGTGGCCAGGGACGCCTGGTATAGCGGGGCCCCAGGCATGCGTGCAAAGAAAAAATGAATATCTTTCGCCATTTCCGGATATAGCAGACCACGATCGGCCAGGCCGCTCGGGAGTTTGAGCCGAGGCTCGATGGCGCGACGTATCCGCGGATGGGGGGCAAAAAGTGAATTTGATCAAAGCGTTACTGGTGGGGGGATTCTCGCTGCTGGCGTTGAGCACGAGCTACGCAGCCGAACCCCACGCATTGGGCAGTCTTTGTACAAAAGAATTTCAGGAAGCACTGATGACCGAAAAAATGTTGCACATCATCGATACCAGCGGCAAAGGCGTCATCAGCCGCGCTGACTACGATAGATACATGAACAAGCTGTTCGACACCATCGATACGGCGCACCAGGGCGTCATCGACCAGAGCAAGTTTATGGCGATCGATCACACGTCCCCCAACGTGTGGCCCATGGAATTGCAGAAAGCTTTTCGATCGGCGGCGATGCTGCGGCTGATCGACAAGAGCGGCAAGGGCCAAGTGACAAAAGTCGCCTTCTCGGACCACATGGGAGCAATTTTCGAGACCTTGGATACCAATCACGATGGGATCTTGGAATCGGACGAATTCCTCTACACGAAGGTGTTCGGGCCGGGCTAGCCCAATGTACTGAATTCTCGACCACTTCGGGCCGAACGCGGCAGGCGCTTCCGCCGGCCCTTAGTGAACGCATTACTCAACACCACGATATTGCCGCAACTCGCGCATCTGGAAATCGCCTCGCGCGATCTCGCGGCGCAACTCTAACGCCGCTCTCTCTGCTCTCACCGGTCATCGAATTTTTTTGTTGCTGCAGAAGTACTGCACCCAGAAACGCGACGTTCTGCAGCAATACCCCGATGAAAGCCGCAACGAAGAGAAGAGAAGTGTCCGATGGACTCAGGCGCGGAAGCTGGGCCGAGCTTTGATTTGCCGACCAAGATGCGCTTCGAGGCACTGCTTCTTCCGCACCTGGACGTGGCTTTCAAGTTGGCGCGCCGCCTCACTGGTGACGATCACGACGCCAGAGACGTTGTTCAGGAGGCGTTGCTGCGGGCGATGCGCTTCTTCAGCGGGTTTCGCGGCGATCGCGCGCGGCCTTGGCTTCTCGCAATCGTTCGAAACGCTGCGTACGCATGGATTTCAGAGCATCGCGAGGCTCACATCGAGGCGTACGAACCCGATATTCACGACAGCGCAGGCGGGGACGCCGTGGCAACTCCCGAGTGTGAGTTTGACCGCCTGGAGCAATGGCGCGCGGTCACCGACGCTTTGGGGCGCCTTCCGATCGAGATCCGGGAGACAATGGTGTTGCGAGAGTTGCATGATCTCTCGTACAAGGAGATTGCTGCCATCCAGGACATACCGGTGGGCACCGTAATGTCCCGCCTCTCGCGCGGGCGCGGAATGTTGCTGCGACACATGCGGAGAAGGATTCCCGCAATCGAACATAGGCGGTGAACATGGAATGATTTTGGCATCAAGGCTGGCCGCAGCGTTCTTCGTCCTTGCACCTCGAATCTTGGCGCCGCATGTTGAACGGCCTCCCGTGCCAGGAGCGGTCGCTCGGATTCAACACCGAGAGCGGTCGTTCGCATCGTCTGCGCTGAGACATTCGCGGAGGTTTGGAGAAAGCCGGTCGCTTCTCGGTAAGCGACGTGGTGAACTTCCGTTCAACGATCAACCAGTGTTTCCGGGTGTACGCGCGACATTCATCAGCCACGACACCATCGCAAAATAGCCTGTGAGCGTCAGCAACTCGACCAACGCGGGCGGTTCCCAGATCGCTTTTGCCGAGTCGTAGGTCGCGTCCGTTATGCGATGCCTGCGAAGCATCTCCTCGATCACGAGGCGAGCCACCGCGAGATCGTTACGCATGTCGGGCGGCAGCGAAGTGCCAGCCTCGAGCGCTGCGAGCGCCCGTTCCGGCACGCCCGCCTTCGCCGCGAGTGGCCGGTGCATCTGCCACTCGAACACATTGCCGAGCTCGCGCGCGACGACGCAGATGACCCATTCGCGCAACGCCGCATCGAGCGTGCCCTCGTAGCGTAGGGTCTCGCCCACTTTGGCCACCGCGCGCAACAACGGCGGCCGGTGCAGCAACGGTCGGAATGGCCCGTACACGCCACCGCGGGGTCCGTTGACAAGCTCGTCGGCTGCCTCCTGTTGCGCGGGATCGAGCACGCTGGGCACGCCGATGCGCTCGGGAAGGTTTGCTTCCGAAAAGGTGTGAACGCTGAGAGGAGCAGGAATTGACATGGATGTTAACTCACGAAAGTTTGATCCGATTTGAGGAAGTGCCAGAGCCAAAGGGACGACCCGGCAAGCAAGGCGGTAGCGGCGCCACTGGCCCAGGCAAGCGCGTCCCATCCGCCTCGCAGCCCTGGACCGAGCAGCCGAATCACGACCGGCCCGGCGATTTGACCCAGCGCGAACGCGACGGTCAGCGCGGCGACCAGTGGCGCGGGCGACCGGGGTTCCAGCTCGCGAGCGAGCTGGAGGCCGGCCATCGTCGTGACCATGAACGTGCCGCCCACCAGTACGGCTGTGAGCGCGAGCGCGGGAATCTGCGAGGTGACGAGCGTTAAGCCCGTGCCAAAGGCCATGACCACCTGCGCGAGGGCCCATACCCGAGCGCGCGGCCACTCCGCCAGCCAGCGCGCGCTCGCCGCAACGGAAGCGACCGCTGCCAAGCCGAACAGCGGCCACGCGAGTCCGAATACCAAAGGATTGGACGTATGCTCACGCGCCATTGCGGGCAGGAACGTGGCCGGCACGATGTAGCCGAAGCCAAAGGCACCGTAGCAGAACAGGAGGGCCGCATGCCGACGCCACACGCCGCGCGCGGTTGCGCGAGACTTCCCGCGTTGCGCTTTAGAGCTCTCCGGGGCCGGCAGAGGAACGGTTAGCCATGCCACGATGCCCGCACCGAAGCAAGCGAGCGCGCCAAGCTCAAGCCATAGCCATCGCGCGGGCTGTGTGCCGCCGATCCACGCGACGGCGCCGGTGAGCGCGATGCCCAGCCCCACACCTGTGTAGATCCACGCGCCGAGATGCGTCATGCGACGGTTGGCCAGGTAAGGGAGACACCACGCGCTGGCGCAGATCAACGCCCACGCGCTGAACACGCCGGCCAGCGCTCGCATACCGGCACCGGCGGCCTGCGCCCCGTCGTCTACGAGGCCGACTGCAAGAGTGCTGATTGCCACTCCAACGAGTGCGATGAGAAGGCCGCGCAGCGGAGCCGCGACGAACGCCGAGGCGGTTAACGCCCCCGCCAGATAGCCCACATAGTTGGCCGCGGCCCATTCCGCTCCGGCGACCGCGCTCAGCGTGCCGTCACGCAGCATCAGCGGCAGCAGCGGTGTGAAGGCGAATCGACCCACCCCCATGGCAACCCCGAGTGCCACTATGCCGCTCGCCAGGACCCGGGAGACACCGCCGTCGAGGCGAGGGGACAAGACGTGCGGGATATGCATGCCGCCATTGAACAGCAGCTATAGTCTTTTGAAAAGTGAATAGTTGTGAAGTATATTTCCTCTAATGAGAACGATGGATCTGGACGACTTGGACATCTTTCGCTGCGTCGTGCGCGAAGGTGGGATCACACGTGCTGCGACGCGGCTTCATCGAGTGCCTTCAAACGTGACTACGCGCATTAAGCAGTTCGAGGAGCGTCTTGGTGTTCCGCTCTTCCGGCGTCAGGGCCGCAGTCTTGCGCTTACTGATGCCGGGCGAGCGCTGCTAGTCCACGCGGAGCGCTTGCTGCAGATCGCCAACGAGGCCGAGCAAGACATACGGAGCGGCGCGGTGCGCGGTGGCCTCAGAATTGGGTCGCTCGAGAGCACCGCCGGCGTTCGGCTGCCGCCCGTGCTCTCCAGCTTCCATGCGAGATATCCCGACGTCTCGATAGAGCTTCAAACCGCCACGACCGGCGCTTTGCTAGAACGTCTCCAGGCATTTGAATTCGAGGCAGCGTTTGTTTCCGAGCCGTTCGAGAAAGGTCGTCTGTCATCGCGCGTAGTGTTTGTCGAAGAACTCGTGCTCATTACAGCCACCAGTGACGCTCCACCAAGGCGCGCGTCCGACCTCAACGGACGAACGCTCGTCGCGTTTCCGCACGGCTGCTCCTATCGCCGGCGTCTCCTCGAGTGGGTCGCCGAGGCGGGGTTCTCGGCGGGCCGCACGCTAGAACTCGCTTCTTACCACGCGATCGTCGCGTGTGTGGCAGCGGGCGCCGGCGTGGCTATCGTGCCCGCACAAGTGCTCGATCAGACGGTGGCGGGCGCCGCGGTCGCGCGCCACCCGCTTCCGGCTCGGCTGCGTGTCAACCGGACGCACCTCGTGTGGTTCGGTGATCCCAGCGTACCTCTGCGCGCACTGCTGGAGCTTCTGCCCTCTCCGTCGAGTCCCACCCGCGCGTCGCGCTAGAAACCGGACCCATCGGATGTCGACATAGCCCTCGTCCGTAAAAAGCTCGACCTGGATGGTTCACCCGACTACTTCAAACGCCACTCCGTCCCACGACATCCGTCCGAGTTCCGTCGCGTCGACTATGAGGTGAGTGGCGGCTTGACGATCAGTGACACCTTGTACGAACCCCCAACAACCGGAATCACAAGGCGAACGTCGGCCCAGGACGAAACGTTAATCCGTTGAAGAACAAAAGCTTGCAAGACGCCCCGGCAAGCAAAAGACGTCGAAAGACGCGTAAAGATACAGCGTAGCAGTGCAAAATTGCCTACAGTCGAACTTGAATATCTGGGCTCACGGCCCCAACAGGCTCCCTGCAGGAATTTGCAACTCTTTGTGCAGTCGGCGCACCATGGCCATCGTCAGCGGCCGCCGGCCTGCCAGCACCTCATAGACCCGGTTCAGCCTGCCGATCATCGGCTCCAGATCGCGCGGCGTCAGTCCTTGCTGTTCCATACGGAATTTGATTGCTTCGATCGGATCCGGTGCCTCGATCGGGAAGTGCTTGCGCTCGTACGCCTCGATAAGCGTCACGAGCACATCAAACCGATCGCCTTCGGGCGTGCCAGGGTCCGGCTCGTTGTCGAACATCGGCGAAACTTCGGCCAGTGCGGCCCGGTAGTCTGCCCTGGTTCGAATCGGTCGAATCGGCTTCACGACATCTCCACGCTATTGGCATCGATCCGGTCGTACTCGCGATGCGTGCCGATGAACTTCACGTACACGGCCCCGAATCGATACGCAACAGCGGCGACCAGCCCGTACTCGTTGCCCTTGATATTGAAAACCACACGGCGGCTCTTAAGCACGTTCACCGTCGTGAACTGCGCCGCAATATCACTCGGTCGCTTCCATTCGGCCGCGCCCACGGCCTTCACCCATGCGCGAAGCGGCTGCTCGGCCTCCGCGTGCTTCTGCCAGAACGCCCGCAGATGGCTAACGGCGATAACGCCCACGCTTCGACGTTAGTCCCAATTTGGGACTAACGTCAAGCGTTCTGGCAACGAAACTTACCGCCGAAGCTGAGAACGCTGGTGCGGCTTTCGGCATGACTGCCGTATAGCCTGCACGGCCCGCCATCTCAATAATCCAGACCCAGGTCGCGTGCGTTCTGGGCCGTCCGTTCGAGCGCCGCAGCCCGCTTCTCGCGGATCTTGCAAATACGTGACCAGTGTGCTGATCTCCGGAGCGACCGGTCAAATCACCATCGCGTACTCGGGGAACGTCCCCGAAGTTGGCGGCAACACTCTGGTTTTAGCGCCAAACGTCCCAAGGGGAACGGCGCCGCCTACCGGATCGATCGGCACGATCGAATGGGCATGCGCCTCCGCGACCATTAACACGGCAACGTCGCAAGGTCTCAGTTCCCCGGCCGTCGGAACCGTACGACCCCGGTACGCGCCCGCACAGTGCCAGTAGGTTTCACCCGAGGGGCGGCTGCTCAGATGACTGACCTCTGGCGCGGCATCACCTGCCTCTCCCTCGCTATCGGCCAGCGTCTTTTCCCCTCGCACCGCCGCCAACGCCCACTTTCGCCTTGAACGCCGCTGAGTGGTTACGTCTCGGTCTTCTGCCCACTTCCGACTCCGCTTCCTCGGGCTCCCGGCCCGTCCGTAAAAGCAGAGTTTCCACCTATCCGGCCGTCAAAGTTTTCCGGGGCCAGCTCTCACTTCGCCTCCGCATTAGTTAGGTAAGTACTTCTTAATCTCGTCCAACTCTGATGCTTGAATGTTGGCTTGTCTGTATGCATTCCAAAGTCGCCGGGCAAAGCTCAACAGTTCTCGCTTGAAACTTTCGATTCCAACGTCCACTTCATAGAGAACTCCCGCTCCATCGCGATCCTCGGTACATTGAAGCAAGATCGTCGGCCCCTGAGGAACAACGCTGATCCAATATGGCCCATCCATGAACCGAAGCTCAGCTTTCTCGCCCTGAAGGATCTTTTGAAGTGCCGCTATCCACCAATTCAAAATTACGACAACGAAGTCGTTCCAGCCTACGCCGGGAAATCCTCGGCCGGAGTCGAAATCGAAGTAGACGACGCCGGTGATCGAGCCAATCTTGCTCTGACGAACGGTACTTGGATCGAAAACAATCTGCATGTGGAAGGTCTAGAGTTTTGGCCAAGCCGTTTCTATAGTCTTACTGGATTTGTTGACCCACATCTCAATCGAGCCGCTTCCGAAGGCCCTCTGACAAATACCCGATCTCCTTGAGATTGTAGAACCTCCCTTTTCCTGTAACAGGCCGCTGCGTTTTCGGTGAACTGCCCGGGCACTTGCTGCCAATGGTCCGGTTTGCGCTTGCTACCGGCCTGCGCGACTCGAACGTGCGCGGACTGCTGTGGGAGAACGCGGACCTTGGGCGGCGCGTAACGCGCGTCTGGGGCGAGGATGCCAAGGCGGGTGAGCTGATCCCTGTGCCACTGTCGGATGACGCTGTAGCCGTATTGCAGGCCTGTCTGGGCCGGCATCCGACGCACGTTTTCACGTTCGCCAAGATCGGCAAGAAGGGAATGATCCTCTGGCGCGTCCGATCACCGGCAATTCGACCTTCGTCGTATATACGCCGATAAGAGAATCTGCCTAGACTCGATCGGCACAATCTCTTGTGCCGATCCGGGACGGGAGATTCATTGGTAAAGCGAAATCAAGGAGCTGACGATGAAATCAGTATTGTCGGGTCATTACCTGATTAAGTGGGTTACGTTTGCCCTGGCCGCCTTGACGTGCGCTGCCCTGTCGAGCGGCGCAATGGGCGCGCGCGAGTCCGATGATGGTGAAGAGGACGACGGAGGCAAAATTCCGTTCACCGTACCCAAAGCCGTGTGCGGACCCGAGGACCATCCCGAGTCCGGTTTGCAAGGCCAAGTCCCGGCCTCTCTAAGGGCGACGGGCTTTAGAGGCTTCAGCTGCAATCTGCAACTCGTCAGCCAAAACAAGGGCGAGGGCGCGAGCTGGCAGTTCGCATCGTTCAATGATCGCGCTGGCCATAAATGCGCATACCACGACACGTCTTCGAGTACGACGGGTCGAACCCATCTTGGCACCGTTGCGCTGGATGTGTCGGATCCCGAGAATCCTGTTGCGACCGCCTATCTGACGACCCTTTCAATGATCGATCCGTGGGAGTCGCTCAAATCCAACCCGCGGCGGGAATTGCTTGCCGGAGACTATGGACTCAACAGCACCGGGGCGGATGGATTCGACGTGTATGCCATCGAGGACTGCCGGTATCCGCAACTCCTTGCCAGCACAAATCAGCTAGGCATCGGGGGTGCGAATCCCGTGCCACTGAACGGTCATGAAGGCGCCTGGGCTCCTGACGGCCTCACCTACTACGTGGGTGATATCACCAATCACAGCTACCACGCGATAGACGTCACCGATCCGACTCATCCAGTGTTGATTTCCACGATTCAGGCCCCGTTCTGGGTGTCCGGCTACCTCGGTGGTTCGCACGGACTCTCAATCAGCGACGACGGCAAGCGCGCCTATTTTGCTTCGGTGTACTTTAATTTGACCGCTCCGGGTGGCATCGTTTCTCAGACTGATCCAGCGAAAGATGGATTTTCCATCGTCGACACGAGCGAAGTGCAGGAGCGCAAACCAAACGCGCAAATGCACCTGATCAGCGGCCTCTTGTGGAAAGACGGCTCGGCATTTCAACATACGATCCCAGTCAGGATCGGCGGCAAACCCTACATCATCTCTGTTGACGAGCTCGGGACCGCGCAAGGAAGCATCGCTGCTCCTAACGCCTGGCAAACTGCCTGCCAAATGGGATTGCTGCCGTTCGGTATTGCGAGAATCGCCGACATCAGCGATGAGAAGAATCCGAAACTGGTGTCTAAAGTGATCCTGGAGTCAAACGACCCCGCTAATTGCTCGAAGGTACTTCCTGACTTGGTGGGTGAGGCGGGTTTTACTTACGACACGCATTATTGCAGCGTCGACAATCGGGACAACGCCACGACTTTGGCGTGTTCCAATTTCGAAGCAGGAATTCGCGTTTACGACATACGGCATCCGAGACGGCCAAAGGAGATAGCGTATTTCAACCCGCCAGCGGTCACTTCGGTGAGCCCAGGGTCCCAACATGCGAATACAGCGGCCGTCGCAGATGGCAAGCATCCAGACCATTGCTCGGCTCAAATCCGCCTCGATGCCAGAGCGGGCACATTGCAAACATCGTGTCAGGACAACGGCTTCCTCTTGCTCAAGTTCCGAGAAGACGTATGGCCGTTTGAGGACAGTTCCACTCCGCAGGGTAAAGGGAACTAGGGGTAAAGCTGCAATCTCTGCTGAAGGTGTAATGGCACTGCCTGAGGCCCCGACGGATCGCCGGGGCCTTTCTCATTAATAGCTCTAGAAATGACCAACCGCCAAGGTAAATCAGGACAACCAGGAAGATGAGCAAGTGCCTGATGTTATTGGGGTGGACGATGGGATTCGTGCCCTGGCAGCTGCCCGCGCCCGTGGTCGCGCCGGCGAATGCCACCCCGCTGTCCACGCAGGAGAAGGTCGCTCTCTTCCGCCGGCTGTTTCGAGGCCGTACCGATGTCTACCCGGTTTCGCTGGGAAAGCAAAGCCGGCAAGAGCGGCTACTCGCCGGCGTGCGCGAATGAATGGCGGCCGGGGATCTGTGTATCCGCTACTGGCGGACGACACCTGCCACTTCCTCGCGTTGGATTTCGACGACGCCGACTGGCCCAACGATGTTCAGGCCTTCGCCGGATCGTGCCGTGAACTGGGTGTGCCTGTCGTGCTGGAAATCTCGCGTTCGGGCAACGGCGCGCATGCGTGGTTGTTCTTCTCATCGAGCGTCCCGGCGCGGGACGCCAGGCGGCTCGGCACGGACGCGGAGCCGACGTAGATAGCGAAGGGACCCTGACTTGGACTGGGACATGACCGACTTCCCCATCTGCATCGCTGCTGTCGCCCGCTGCCGATTCGAAGGACGGCAACGGGTCGCCAACGGAATAATCGTCTACATGGAGAACGTCGACACCCGCGTTGATGCCTACGTCGAGCAGTGGCGAAATCAGAGCGCGCCGATAGGGTCGATTTCTTCGGCACCTTGGATTGAAAAGATCGAGAGCACCTCGACTAATTCCGCCCGTATGCCGACACGCAGGAGGCATGTGTGTCAGGCGGGAATCGGACGTTGGTCGACGACAGAGTTCGGCCACGAGCGGGCGCTCAGAGTTTCTCGGCAGAGCGGCGGCTTCAGTTGGCCAGCGCGCCCTCGACAATGCCGATGACACTATTCATCGGAAACCAGGTAGCGACGAACCTCCACCCAGAGGCCTCAAGGAGGGCGTGATACTCCTGGACCGTGCGTTCGCGTCCTGTCCCCCAGCACATCATGTGCATGTCGTACATAGCGGCAAAGTCCGGGGTGCCGGTGTTCGGAATGACGTGCTCGATGATGAAGAGGCGGCCTCCCCGGACCGCGCGCCGATGCAGATTTCTAAGTATCTGCACACACGCTTCATCGTCCCAGTCATGGAGAATCAGCTTCAACGCGTAGGCGTCAGCCGCAGGCACGTCTACGAACATGTCGCCCGCGACGTACGCGCAGCGATCGCTCAGCCCAAGCCGGCCAGCCCAAAGCACATTAGCCTGGCTGATCACGCTGGTCCGCTCCAGAACCGTGCCCAGCAGATGCGGATATCGAAGGAGAAGGTGGCACAGGAAATAACCCTGTCCTCCGCCGACGTCGCACATGTGCTGGATCGAGCTCATGTCGCAGCATTGCAGCGCTTCAATGGTCCAAGCTGTCTGCATAGCCGACTGGCTGCTCATCGCAGCGTCGAAGGCCTCGCGATAGGAAGCCTCTTGTGCAGCATATTCGAAGGCAGTCGTGCCATATTCGCGCACGAATCCATTTTCCTTCCCGTCGCGAAGGATCGCTGGCAAGTGCTTCCATATCGCGGTGTGCTCCGGTCCCTCGCGAAGCAAGACCGCGCCACGCATCGATTGAGGGTGATCGCTGCGCAGGAGCTCGCCGGCCTCGGTGATCGAAAAAGTGTGCGAGTCATGCTCGCGCAGCACACCCAGGGATGACAATGCTCTGAGCAACCGGTACGTCCGCGCCGGATCGAGATCGAGTTCTCGGGCAACATGCCCGGCTGGTTTGGCCGCGCGTCCAAGCACTTCAAAGACGCCGAGCTTCACCCCGGCATATAGCGTCTGGCTACGAAACCGCCCGTAGAACAACGCCAGCACAGTCTCCTGCGCGCTCGCCAACGTGTTCCCCCGGTTCTCTCTGGTGGCCCTTGGGCTGCGATCCCGCACGCGAGTCAGGTGGCCAGCCGTCCCAGCCAAGGTCTGGACCTCGGCAACAGCTTACGCCGCCATCCGGCCATCGCCGAGCGGCGCCACGATCGACCGCAAGGGGTCGACACTTGCCGCGGACCCGTCGATTTACGAATCCTGAAACGCGACGTACGATTTCCGGTGCGGAAATTCGGACGTTGGTGACCGGTGCTATCGGCCAGGACCGGTCGCTTGCCCGCGCCCTTATATCCGCAGCCAAGCCGACATCGGATTCCCTCGGAAGTCGAGGATCGGGCTTGGCGATTACCACGATTCGGTCGAAATCAACACCCCAGGCGGAAGGATGTCGGAATCCGCTTTCGGGTTGCGTCCTGAGAGTCGGGGTCTGCCGCATCGCCTCGAGCCGTCGGGCGGACCACTGCTAATACATCAGACAGAGGAGCAATCGGTGATGTAGCGGAGCCACTTCTCGTTCTGGACGACTTCATTTGATGGTCGCTGCGGTTGTGCGTAAATGAGAAACTTCCAAATCCGCTACGAGAACCCTGCGCTGATCTCGGGCGAGCACGCGGATCCTCCGCCCTCACTCAGTGACCCCGGGGAAATCATCATCGAGCCCCGCCGCGTGCGGTTTTTCGACGCGCGCAGCGGTATCGACCGCGAGGGATTCAAGCGTGCTGAGATTGCTAACGTTCAACGCTCTGGCAAAGCCTTGCGTATTGAACTACTGGGCGCAACCCAGGAGGCCGGTATCGCTTTCCAGGCGACGGACGATTGGGACGCGGAGGCGATCGAATCGCTGCTGACAAACAAGCCGACGACAACGTCAGTTAGAGAGCTGCCGCTCCAGTTCCATGGTCAAGCGTTGGAGTATTTCCGAATCTGGATAGTCAACATCTGCC
>Ga0210394_10003644_pt1 | contig 18950 bp, 19 predicted proteins | sample IncBWC12MmetaG_FD_160121 | JGI IMG/M metagenome (GOLD analysis project Ga0210394, IMG submission 160121) | Forest soil microbial communities from Barre Woods Harvard Forest LTER site, Petersham, Massachusetts, United States - Inc-BW-C-12-M | ecosystem: Environmental > Terrestrial > Soil >...
CGCGTCTGCAGGTCATCCATTTCGGGCTTGGAAAACCCAACGTCCCGCAATCCTACGCCGGGCTCGTTAAAGAAGATTCTTACCAAACGATCAGGGTCGCGGTAGGGCAGAGAACGCAGCAACACGGCATTCACGATGCTGAAAATGGCCGTGTTGGCTCCCACGCCCAAAGCCAGAGTCAAAATCGCAACCGCGGTGAAACCTGGATTCTTGCGCAACAATCTCAATCCATGACGCATGTCCGAACCTAGTTCACCCCACCAGCGCACGCCCACGGATGCCCGCACGGCATCTTTATGAGACTCGATTCCGCCGAACTCAATCCTCGCCTGTCGCATCGCTTCTTGCTGGGAAAGGCCTTTGCGAACCAGGTCCGCAGCGCAACTCTGAAGGTGGAAATGCACCTCTGTTTCCATTTCACTTTCAAGACGTTGTCCCTTGACCATCCACTTCAACCAAGAAAGGAATCGAGTCAGAAGATTCATATCTGCTCCGAGGTGGTGCGCAGGATACTGGCGATCAACGATGCCATGCGGTTCCACTTTTCGGTTTCCGAATGGAGTTGGCGCCGCCCCGCTGCAGTCAGGCTGTAGAACTTCGCCTTGCGTTTGTTGTCCGATTCCCCCCACTCGCTGGCGATCCAACCCTGATGTTCCAGCCGATAGAGCGCTGGATATAACGAGCCCTGCTGGATCTCCAGCTGTTCGCCGGAGATCTGCTGTATGCGCAGCAAAACACCGTAGCCGTGCAGCGGGCCAAGCGAGACAGCTTTGAGGATCAGCATGTCCAGTGTGCCTTGCAGCAAATCAATCGCTTTGGCCACGATCTCTCCTTGCGTGTCTAGGAGAGATCTTAACAGAACTCTCCTAGGTGGTCAAGGAGAGAGTATAAACAAGGAGGCGCGACCGGAATGTGAGTGAATGTGGATTTCAAAAAGGGACGACAGGGAAGGACACATTGACACGGTTAGGAAACGCTGATAATCTGATTATCAGATTCATGAAGAAAACTAGCATAACGGTCACAGAAGCTTCGCGCAATTTCGCCGACTGCGTGAACCGCGCACACTATCAAAAAATTACCTTTGTACTTCTGAAAAACGGTGAGCCCGTCGCGCGCCTTGTGCCGGACAACGAAAAGGTATGTGCCGGCCGCGATTTGGCCGAGGCTCTGGGTAGAGCTCCCTTGCCGGAGAATGAAGCCAGAGCGTGGCATCGTGATCTGGAAGCTGCCCGCAAGAGCCTCCAGGCGCCGGCCAACAAATGGCGACGATAATCTTGGACGCTGATGTTGTCATTCGGGGCGAAAAGGGTACTTTTGACCTGATGAGCTGGGTGAGGTCCCGTTCGAATGACCGATTTGAGATTGCCGCAATCACCGTTGCTGAGCTATGGCATGGAGTGGAACGAGCGACCGGGGCACATAAGCTCACGCGGCAGCGTTACCTGAGCCCTGTTCTGGAGTCCCTGCCGATCATCCCCTACACCGAGCAGACTGCGTATGAGCATGCGCGCATCTGGGCCGAATTGGTGGCGTCCGGAGGAATGATTGGCTACTATGACCTAATTGTCGGGGCCACAGCTTTGGAGCGCGGAAGTGGAGTAGCTACGTTTAACAAACGCCACTTTGGCCAAATAAGAGGACTAAACGTCATCGAACCAAAGTAGTTCCAGTGTACGTGGCTTCATGCGCGATCTGCCGCTGCTGCTGGTACTCAACGAACCAACCGCGCGCGCTCAACCAGGAGACTGAATTGTTCGAGCGCTACGCCGCGGCAGCGCGCGGCACTGGCTAGGGTAACAGCGGCCGCATCTTGATTTTCGTCTCCCACCGTTTCGACTTCGATCATCTAGGTACAAGTTAGGTACAGCTAAGAGAGGGGAAATAACACTCCGTGTGCGGTAAGCGACGCCAAAATAAAGCGTTATGGAGTTGACGTGATTTGTTCGGGACCAGGAGGTCGGTGGTTCAAATCCACTCGCCCCGACCATTTTTCTCTCTTCGAGTCGATATCTTACCTGCCAGATTTGCACTCTGCTTGTGAGGTTTTTTGTGTACCAAGCGCTCCTTTTTGCAACGCGTTTGCGCGCGACCAATCTTTGCTCTCTGAATTCATGGCCTTACGGTGCGAAATGCACTTCACCGCGAGTCTCTTTGCTGGGGAACTTAGGTACAGGATTGTGCTTTTGGGAGAAAAATCGTCGCGCTACTTCGGTGTTTGTCGCGGGCGATCACATTTCCCAGAACCCCGTTTCCGTCGAAACAAGAAACACAATGACGTTTTCCACGGGCGTCTTGACACAACCCTCGGAGTCTGATATATCGGACTCCGAGTATCCAACCATGAAAGACGAACTGAAATCGCTGCTTCCGCTTTCTCCCGCGACGCTGCACATCCTGCTGGCGCTTGCCGCCGAGGATCGCCACGGTTACGGGATCATGCTGGAAGTGGCGCGCCAATCGCAGGGACAGTACGAGCTGGGCCCTGGCACGCTGTACGACAATCTGGAAAAACTGATGCGCCGTGGGCTCGTGAACGAAGCCCTGCGGCGATCCGCGAACGAAGACCCGCGCCGTCGCTATTACCGGCTCAGCGCGTTTGGCCGGCGGGTGCTATCGGCCGACCTAGTGCGTCTTCGAGGCGTGCTGAAGGAAGCGAAGGCGACGTTTTCCGCGATCAAATCGAGCGAGTCGATATGAGGCGAGTTTTTTATCGTGCGCTGATCGCGCTACATCCGCCGCGTTTCCGGGAACGGTTCGGCGACGAGATGATTTGCGTTTTCGACGAGGCCGGGCACGAACGCACGGCGCGACTGTTCGCCGACGGCATCCTTTCGCTGCTGCGGCAATGGCTGTTGCGTTCGAACCTCTGGAAAATGGCGGCGGGCACGGCCATCAGCGCCCTGCTGCTCTGCGCGTGGGGAAACTCGATGCTCCGCGGGGTGGACATGTCGCTGATGCGGGGAAGTTTGTGGCACGAGCGGCTGATGATGGACGCGTCTCTTGGCGAGCGCCCGAGGCCATTCGACGAGGCCGAATTTTCGCGCGAAGCCGCGCAGGCCGTAGAGATTCTCGCCGAGATCAGAAAAACGGAGGCGCGAAAACACCATAGCCAACCGCACGATTCGCTGCATTCCACTCCCAATCCCTCCGGCAGCGCTCACGCAAACAAGGGCGGATGATGGAGCTCGCGCTCGAGGCTCGAGGACTCAGGAAATGCTACACGGCGGCGCCGGCGGTGAGCGACGTGACGTTCGGCTTGTACGCGGGCGAGGTTCTCGGGTGCCTGGGCGCGAACGGCGCTGGGAAAAGCACGATTGTGAAAATGCTGACGGGCTTGTCGGAACCTACGCGCGGGCAGGTGCTCTGGTTTGGCGCGAGCATTCACAAGGATCTTGTCGCGTACAGACGGCGTCTGGGATACGTGCCGGAGGAGCCGGAGCTCTACTCGTACCTTTCGGGTTGGGAGTATCTGGAAATGGTCGGGACGCTGCGGGGAATGGATCGCGCGAAGATGGCGAAGAAAATCGACGCGCTGCTCGCGCTTTTTTCGCTGGCGCCCCACAGGCATTCCTCGATCGGATCGTATTCAAAGGGGATGCGGCAACGCATCCTGCTGATCGCGGCGCTGCTGCACGACCCGGAAATTCTAATTCTCGATGAGCCGCTCTCGGGGCTCGACGTGGTGTCCGCCCTGATTGTCAAGAGCCTGATCAAGACGCTCGGCGAGCGCGGCAAGGCAATTTTCTATTGCTCGCATGTGCTCGAGGTGGTGGAGAAAGTATGCTCGCACGTGATGATTCTGCGGAAGGGCAAGGTGATCGCATATGCGCCGACCGCCGAATTGCACCGAATGGTCGGGCACGCTTCGCTCGAGCAAGCGTTCGTCCACCTAGTGGCGGACCGGGACGCCGAGCAGACTGCGAGCGAGATCGTCCAGGTGATGAGCACTGGCGCGGCGTAGGCGCAGCGTTGATGGATCGCGATGGAATTAGCGAATCAGCATTGGGAGAGGCTTTCGCACGGGCTTTTTTTGCGCCTCGTGCGCCACTGCGTGGACCGCATTTTTTCCGGTGACGAAAGCACGGAACCCGGCGAATTGGATCTCAGCATTGCGACGGTCCTGGCGCTGCTGGCAACGCCGACCGCTTTCGTCTCGCTGTTTTGCATGGACCACTACGGGTCATTGCTGCTGTTCCTGCGGGGTCAAGCGACCGATTTCGACCCCTACACGGCGTCTTCATCGGATGAGTACTTCTTCATTGTCCTCGCAATGGTGGTGGCCGGCGCGGCGGCGGTTTGGAAGTGGGATCGATTACTGCCGGATCGCCGCGATTACGCCAATCTGGCTCCTCTTCCCATCGCCAGTAGCCGGATTTTTCTGGCGAACTTGGCTGCACTTTCGGTGCTGGCCGTGGTTCTCTCGCTCGACGTAAATGCAGTGCCATCGTTTTTGTTTCCGCTCGTTGTTTGCGCGCTGCAGACATCTCACGTATTCGGGGTATTCCTCGCCACCCACACGCTGACAATCGTCGCGGCTAGCGCGTTCGGATTTCTGGCAGTCTTTGCTCTGCTGGGCATTCTCATGGCCCTGCTTCCCTACCGTGCTTTTCGCAAGGCGTCGCCTTACGCGCGCTGCGGGATTGTTTTCGTGCTGATGGCGCTGCTTACGACGACTGTTTCCGTGCCGCGCAAGATGGAACATCTGCGGAATGTTTCGCATGCGTGGGCATATCTGCCGCCACCGGGGTGGTTTCTCGGGCTGTGCCAAACTCTGCGCGGACAGAGAGGTCCCGCAATGACTTCGCTTGGCGGGGCAGCCATTGTGGGGTTGCTATTCGCGCTGGCGCTTTCGCTCGCTGCGTATTCGCTGTGCTACGCGCGATGTTTCGCGCAGAGCGCGGAAACTATGGCGAATCTGCCCGCCCGGCGCGCTGCGCGACCGTCCGTGGTTTTCCGGTTGCTCGACCCGCTGCTTTTGAGGAGCGCTTTCCAGCGCGCTTGCTACCGCTTTGCTTTCCGGACGATCTTTCGCAGCGAGGAGCAGGCGTTTGCGCTCGGCGGGTTTCTGAGCCTCGGGATTGTGATCGCCTCGCAGACACTTTTGGCGGCCATGAACAATAGACCGTCGCTCACTATGAGCAGGGCAATTCCGTCGGCGGAGATTCTGAGCGTCCCGCTGATTGTGGGATTTTTCCTGATCCTTGGCCTGTGGTCGGTTTGCGCGATTCCTGCGCCACTGCGAGAGAACTGGGTCTTCAGGTTTCACGTCGATTCTCGGTCGCGCGAGTGCGCGCCGCTGGCGAGAAAAATCATTCTCACATTCGTCGTGCCCGCCCTGGCGACTGTTTGCCTGCCCGTGTATTCGCATTTCTGGGGGTGGCGCGTTGGCGTGGTTCACACTGCGCTGGTTGCGATGTCGTGTGTCTTGCTTATGGAGGGATTGCTCGTCGGATTCCGAAAGATTCCATTCACTTGCTCGCTTCCGAAGTTCAAGAGCCACGTGATTGTCAGCGTGCTGCTGCTGGTGCTCGGCTATTTTGCGTTTACTTCGGTTACGGCGACGGTCGAAAGTTGGGCGCTTGTCGATCCGCTTTGGTTTGTCCTGTTTGCTCCTGTCGTCCTGGGCGTTTCGGTTTGGCTCTACTGGTGGCGGAGGGGCATGGCTGAGAACGATCGGCGGATTCTATTTGAGGAGCAATCGATCACGGTGGTTGAGGTTCTGAACCTTAACAGCTAGAAGATTTCACGATGTCGTCGCTGAATTCGTGGGACCGTCGGAACAATTTTGGATTGTGATGCCCGGAAAAGTGACGGAGGTGCCGAAATCCCCGCGGAGCCAGCGATAAAGGGTACGTTAGTTGCAATAGGAATTATTATTGCTTTGTCTCCCTTGGTTGTAACGCATCCCAATGCGCCTCTGCCTGATTTTATCGGTACGTCGATCGGCAAATGATCGCGGCGCCGGCAGTACTCCACTGATGCTCAGGCAGGTGCAAAGGAGGCTCTACCGCGGAGCCCTATGTCTTCTGCCATGAGCTTGGCCTCGGCGGCGCAGGTTAATCCCGGGCGGCATTGAGACTAATTGCTAGGAAGAGCCTGGACTTGCCAGTGAAAGGGCCGAAATTCGGCAAGGCGCGTGAAATCGCGCGCATTCGCAGTTATCACCATGATACCTGATCGGCCGGCGCTCATCGCAATCAGCGCAGCATTGGTCAACCGGCCTTGTCCAATTTGCTCGTAATCATAGCTGGCGGCCAATCGGGCCAGCACTTTGCCGGTCTGCGTCCAGTCATTAAGATTCGGCACTAGAATCCGTTTCGCTCTCTCGAAATCGCGCTCCAATCGCTCGAGTACATGCCGATTCTGGCGGGCGACCCCGGCAAACAATTCTTCGAGCACAACGGAACTCAGCCAGACCGGAGAGTTGGCAGCCAGCCGTTGCAGCGTCAGGGCCGCTTCGTCTCCTGTTCGAAGAGCCGTAATGTAGATCGAAGAGTCAAAGAGAACTGGCTGCATCTACTCTTCCAAAGTTCCATAGGCATCTTTGATATCAATGCCACTTGTGATGAAGCGATCGTTGGCTTCGATCGTCAGTCGGTTTCTCTCATGCTCAGCGATAACGATGTCGAGAGCCCGCTCGATTGCCTCTGTTTCCGTGTCGGCGCGCAGCATCCTCTGCGCACGTCGGAGTTTAGCTGCATCCAGTTGGAAATGTTTGTGTGCTCTAGCTCTGGCAGTGGCCATAGAGCCCTCCCACCCCAATATAGCGTCCATGTACAAAGAATGCCATATTATGAACATTGGTTGCACGCCGTCCGGATGCGTGGATTCTGGCGCGGATCCCGGGCACAGCATAGTTCGATATCTTTCGGTTATGTTCATCGTTCCGAAGATTCGGTGTGCTCACCGCAATGCCAAATCTGCGACGGGGCATCCGCGAGGTACAAGTGAGGTACAACTAGGAGCGGGAAATAACGCTTCGTGTCCCGTAAGCGACGACAAGATAAAGCGTTTATAGAATTGAGCTTCATGGTTCGAGAGCACTCCCGATTTCATCTGAGAAATGAGGCGCCATACATGAAAGCACTTGTGAAGAGTCGACCGGAACCGGGGCTTTGGCTCGAAGAGGTTCCAGTTCCCGAACCAGGTATCAATGACGCCCTGATTCGCGTGCTGATGACCGGTATCTGCGGCACGGACCTGCATATTTATGAGTGGGACGAGTGGGCGCGGGCGACGATTCCAGTGCCGCTTGTCATCGGGCATGAGTTTGTTGGCGAAATTGTGGAGGTGGGCTCGAACGTCAGTGATTTCCGCCCTGGAGAACTCGTTAGCGGAGAAGGTCACGTGGTTTGTGGTCGTTGTCGCAATTGCCTAGCTGGACGGAGGCACTTATGCGCCCACACCATGGGAGTCGGCGTAAACCGCGCTGGCGCATTTGCCGAGCACATCGTTCTGCCAATGAGCAACATTTGGAGACACGCCGGAAATGTGGACCTTGAAATTGCGGCCATTTTCGATCCCTTTGGTAATGCTGTGCACACGGCGTTGTCATTCCCAGTGCTGGGCGAAGACGTGCTCGTCACGGGGGCCGGGCCGATCGGAATCATGGCTGCGGCTGTTGTCCGCAAGGCGGGTGCGCGGCATGTTGTGATCACTGACGTGAACGCCAAGCGGCTGAGGCTGGCGGAGAAGATCGGGGTTACCTTGGCAGCCAATCCAAATGAAATCTCTCTAGCTGACATACAAAAGAAGCTTGGCATGAACGAGGGTTTTGACGTGGGACTGGAGATGTCGGGGAACGTAAACGCGTTTCGAGAGATGCTCGCGAACATGAGTCATGGAGCTAAGATCGCCATGCTTGGCATCCCGTCAAATGAGATGGCGATCGACTGGCAGAAAGTAATCTTCAACATGCTGACGATCAAGGGCATCTATGGTCGTGAGATGTACGAAACCTGGTACAAAATGACCGTGATGCTCGATTCGGGGCTCGACATTAGGCCGGTGATTACACACCGATTTCCCTGGCACGAGTACGAGTCGGGATTCGAGGCAATGAGTTCGGGCGATTCCGGTAAAGTGATTTTGGATTGGCGGGAGCTGCGGTAACCTTCTGGTGCTGATGATGCGGAAGGTCGGGAGCCGATCAAGATGTTTCAGGCCGTGCGAGCACAGTTCGAGTCGCAGTTGGGCGAGATTCGTGGTGCCGGTTTGTACAAATCCGAGCGCATCCTTGCGAGCGCGCAGAATGCTCGCGTTGATCTGCCCACGGAGAAGGCCGTCCTCAATCTCTGCGCCAACAACTATCTGGGACTTGCCAATCATCCCGAGGTGCTGAAGACTGCACACGAGGCCCTCGACCGCTGGGGCTACGGGCTGTCCTCCGTTCGTTTCATCTGCGGCACGCAAGAGATTCACAAACAATTGGAAGTACGCCTGAGCGAATTCCTCGGCATGGAAGATACGATCCTCTACAGCTCCTGTTTTGACGCGAACGGCGGGTTGTTTGAAGCGCTGCTTGACGCGCAAGACGCCATTGTTTCCGACGAGCTCAACCACGCCAGTATTATCGACGGGATCCGGCTGTCGAAAGCACAGCGCTTCCGCTACCGGAATGGAGACATGGACGACCTTGAACGAAACCTCAAAGAGGCTTCACAGGCGCGTCGAATTCTGATCGCTACGGACGGTGTGTTCTCAATGGACGGGTACATCGCCAAACTGCCGGAAATCTGCGATTTGGCGGAGCAGTACAAGGCGATGGTGATGGTGGATGATTCTCACGCCGTCGGATTTATGGGGGAATCCGGCCGGGGCACACACGAGCACCACAAAGTGATGGGACGCGTGGATATCCTGACGGGAACTTTGGGCAAAGCACTGGGTGGCGCAAGTGGCGGTTACGTCAGTGCGCGTAAGGAGATTGTTGAGTTGCTGCGCCAGCGGTCGCGCCCGTATCTGTTTTCGAACACGGTCGCGCCCGTCATCGTGGGAGCATCCCTCAAGGTTCTTGAACTACTCACCCGGACGCGGGAAATGCGCGAAAGGCTCTTTAAGAACACGCTCTTCTTCCGGCAGAAGATGTCCGCGATGGACTTCGACGTACTGCCGGGCGAACATCCCATCGTGCCAGTGATGCTCGGGGACGCAACGCTGGCGGGAAAGATGGCCGAGCGTTTGTTGCAAAAGGGCGTTTACGTGGTTGGTTTTTCCTACCCAGTCGTGCCGATAGGGAAGGCCCGTATCCGCGTCCAGATCTCAGCAGCTCACACTCCCAAGGACCTGGAATTTGCGCTTGGGCAGTTCGCCGTGGTTCGGGCAGAAATGCAGGCTAGTTGAAACTAGCTTGTCAAAGGCGACGTGCAGCTGTGCTCGGGATATTGCCGACATTCCTTTCCTTGGTTTCCGCTCGGGCGGGTCACGACGTTTCTCAAGGTTTTCAAGCGGAAAGTTCAGATGTCGAACTTCAATGGGAAAACAAGTTTCGCGCGCTTCCCAGCCCCGAAAACCAGCGCGTAGAGGTAGGCACCCTTTTCGTTAACACCGACCAGATTGTCGCAATACGCGCCGGTCAGAATGCAACAGAACCCCAGATGTCTGATGGACCGGCGGTGTGGACAAAAGACACTCTCGACGAGGCAGTTTCTCTCGCGAGAAACTCTGCTTGAGAACCAAGGCACCGTAGGAAACGGCTCAAGGAGAGACAGCACGAAACGGCCCGACCTTCAAGCGCACCTCGTTCAAATACTGGATCGCTTCGCTGCGCTTTTTGATCGAAGCGACTCGCGCGATTATGTTTGAGCGCTCCGCTGGGGGAGATACATCGAGGTCTTGACGAAGTGCCCCCTGAACAATCCCTGGTAGATTGCCATCGTCAGCCGAGTCGTCCGGTCGGGATACCGAAGCGGTGCTAGGAACGCTCTGGGCCATCGCTGCTTCCAACGAAGCGGCTTCGACAGATGCCACCGGAGGAAGAACCGTTGGTGCGTCGTTTCTCGGTGTTGGGAGGGCAAGGAGCGGATTAAGCCGATTCGCTGCGGCGTCGCGCTTGGTTAGGGGACTCAGTCCGAACAGTGCTTCGAGCGTCGCGGGGATTGAAGCATGATCGTAGACCCGGTGATCGATTAAATTTCTGGCGATCCAAGGCGAAACGACCAGCGCGGGCACGCGGGGACCATATTTTTCGAAGGTGAATCCGTTTTGGTTATGGCTGGAGTTTACGTCTGTGCTACTTGGTGCGACGGCATCAGGGGGAGTCGCATGATCGTAGAAGCCCCCGTGTTCGTCCCACGTAATAATTAGCAGGCTACTTTCCCAAAAGGCCGAGTTTCGGATGGCCTCATACGTGGCCTTGATAAGAGCTTCGCCGCGGTTCACGTCGGCGAGCGGGTGTTGTGACGTGCCATTCTTGTAGTCGTTGGCCACATCGTAACTCGGCTCGATGAAAACGTAACCGAACGGATAGGAACTTTGGTGAAGGTCGTCAGCGAGCTGACTGTAGTCGCGAATATCATCGAGATGAATACCCTTGAGCGCGGAAACCATGGGGAAATCATCGCCTCCGTAGAGCCGATGTTTGATCCCTCTCTTGTCCAGTGCATCGAAGATGGTGCCGTTTGGAAATGAGAAGCCTGCGAGGGCTTCCCATTCGGCAATTTCCGCGATGCTCGGACTGTGATCGAGCCCATTTGAAGATGCTGCGTGGACAAACATTCGGTTTGGCCAGGTCGGTCCGGGCATGGAAGCGTGCCAGTTGTCGCAGACCACAAATTCGGCAGCAAGTGCGTGCAGCACGGGGAGCTGCGTCGGTGAATAACAATTCATCACCACACCGGGACTGCTGCCTCCGCCGCTCGCTACATATGACGCTACAAAGCCACTGTTAAAGATCGCGGGGTAGGGTCCGCCCCGAGGATACGAAACTCCTGAACCACATAGTTGCAGCACCACGTTTGAGAACTCGTGCCCTGGATCGGCAGGCATCCGGTCGGGAGCGCCTGGTGAAACCGATATCGTCTGGCCACTGAAAATATTTGACTCAGATCCATTCAGGCCATTTATTTTCGTGGGCGCTCCGGTTACAGCGTCAGTCCCCGTTATGCCGGAGAATCCCAGCATGTGATCGAAGGAGCGATTTTCCAGCATGAGAACAAAAAGGTGTTCAATGTGGCTGGCCATGAATGCATCCTCGGAAGGCTTCAGAACCACGAGGCGGAAAGTCTATCACGGCGAAGTAGGTCCAATGATCGACGGGGATTCACCCCGAATGCTGACTATGACCACACCGAATCCGCCATGTGCAACTCTGCGTCAGGTAGAGTTAGGGTTGCCCAAGTGGCGAGCAGGAATATGGTGCGCCTAACCGGGGACAGGTGGATGTAGTAAACGGTTGATCCGCCTTCGACCTCGTAAAAATTCTTGCGTTTCGGGTCTGGCGTGACGTTCACGGGGCCGGCCAGCAGAATCCCCAACCCGATCACCGTCGCCGCGGAGTGCTTTCCCAGATCCTCGATCGTGAGCACTTCATCGAAGTTCATTCGCATGGGTTCTAGGCCTTTGGCTCCGCGGTTCGCGCTTTAAACACTCCGCAGCGGCCCTTCATCCCTTCGCGAAATTTTTCCCGCTCCTCAGGAGTCATTTTCTCCCAGCGCTCCATCATGCGTCCTCTCCAGTGCACGTACGGGCCGCGCGGCCCACGAAACCCTCCGAACAGGATTTTGCCCAGGAGCAAGAGACCCAGCGCCTGCCAGAAACTGATCCGGTGCAGCGCAAACAGCGCCGGCATCAGCCAGTTCCACAGGCCCATGACCACGAAACTCATCACGGTCGCAGCGAGCAGCACGAGCACTGCGATTTTCAATCCCCGCAATATCCATCTTCCCTTCATGTTTTCCTCACGTTCTTAGAAATTCTTCATAGATCGCTTCCAGACGTTCGCGCAGTTGAATCACCGCATAATGCTTCCGCAAAACCAGCGTGTTCACATTCAGGCCGGTGGCTTGAGCAATTTCTTTGAAGCTCCGGCCCTCCATCTCGTGCGCAACGAATACCTGCCGCTGCCCTTCGGGCAACTCATCGAGAGCGGCATCGAGTTCGTCGAGCAATACGCTTCGGGCATAGACCGCCTCCGGCCCCGCTTCGGGGGAGGGAAGCAGATCCTCGAGCAGGAGAGACTCTCCATCCTCGCTGACCGCCACCGGAGCGCTCGCGAGTGCTTCGGGTCTTTTCTTGCGAAACAGATCGGTGATCCGGTTCCGCGCCACGCGGTAGAGCCACGCGCTCACCCGCTCGATCGGCTTCATCATCCGGTAGGCTTCCACGAGTTCGTAGAAGACCTCCTGGAGGATGTCCTCGGCGTCCCGCTCGTCGGGCACACGCCTGCGGATGAAATTCTTAAGCCTCGCTCGTTCGAGCTTGACCACCTCCGAAATCCGTTGGTCTTGCTCGGGAGCCATTCCCTTTATACTCAACGCCTCATTCATCTACTCTTGTAGACGGGCGAGCGGCCTTGATATTTCAACAAGAATGAAAAATGTCTCTTTTCAGGACGAGCAAGGGGATCTGCGCAGCAGGTCGTCGTAGGAGTTGGTCCCAGGAGCGGGGAACGCTTGGGGGCCGCTATTGACGGATTTCGTGTCAAATCGTGATTGAAGAGGGAGAAACATGCGAGACCAACCAACTACGTCGCGTTGGGGCATTTACCTTCCGAGCAGAGCATTAGGAAATCGATTCTAATAACGTCGGCCGAGGGTAAATACTTAATCAACTTGTTTATTTGAGGGCGACCCGAGAGAGCATCGGTGACGACAGGACGGCGACTTAGGTTTGGTCAATTTCCATTTCGGACCGGGAGGTCGGTAGTTTTCGACCTCTGTTTTAGGGGTCAGCGATTCACCCCCACGACAATGCAAGAACTGCCTGGCCCGAAACCAAGCGTTCTTGTCTCATATCCGTTGGACGCGAGCGCTGTTTGTTCCTTAATTTTATGGCACTACAACGGCAGATTCGCTTTACTGAGAATCCGATTTTCGGGAAATCAGCTACAGGATCGGTCCTTTGGGGGATGAGAAACCAAGGTCGGGCTCGAGTTCAGTGTCCTGTCAAGATGCGATCCTGTTACTGCGTTGATTGCGGGCACCATGGGCGGAAAATAGCTGCCACGGCGATTCGTGCGAAGGCTTGGTGCTCCTCCGTGCGACGCGGGCTAACGCAAGTGGATTGCTTTCGAACGCGCGACGTGATCCGGGCATCATCACCAACCACGTCCCTCCGTATCTATTATCCATCCACAGGCGGCGACCTAGATTCCTCGGGCCAAGCGTTCAATGCAGTGCCCGTCAAAGGTGTCGACGTGTAGGAGTATCGCCCAAACGGGAACTTTTGCTCATTCGTTTGCGTAACAATCCAAAGAGGGGGCCTCGATGTGGGGAGAAAGACTCGCAAAGCGACGAAGTTCATCCTACTAGGCCTGTTGGGGATCATACTGGCACTGATTGGCAGCAGCCTTGTCTATCGCGCGTGGTACCAACACCAAGCCGCGAAGGCCCTGATGATCCGCACGCCGAACGGGATCGACGAAGCGATGTTCGTGCCCATCGGCGGCATCCAGCAATGGATCACGATTCGCGGCCAAGACCGTAACAATCCAGTCATCCTCATGGTACATGGCGGGCCTGGCGTAACCAATGGCGGTTTCGCCGTATCATTCGTGCCCTGGGAGGAAGACTTCACGATCGTGCAATGGGATCAACCCGGCGCTGGCCGCACATTCGCGCAGACAGGGCGTAGATTTCCCTCCGACATTACAATCGAAAGCATGGTCCGTGACGGCATCAAGGTTGCGGAGTTCCTAGGAACTCATCTGCACAAGGACAAGATCATTCTTCTCGGCTGGTCGTGGGGATCGGTTCTCGGAGTCCACATGGCCCAGGCGCGACCGGACCTCTTTGCCGCCTATGTCGGCACGGGTCAGATCGTGAACATGCAGGCTGGAGAGGCAATTGTCTATGCCCATGTGCTCGCCTCGGCGCGAGGAATGGGAAATCACCGCGCGATTCAAGAGCTCGAATCGATCGGACCGCCTCCTTACAAGACGCAGACTGCGCTCGGCACCGAGCGCAAGTGGGCTTCCGTACTGGCGGGCGATAAGTCCCCGATCGTTAAGATCGCCGAATTCACGCTGCTGGCGCCTCGTACTTCGCTTCGCGATGTCTGGAGCTCCCTGTTCGGAATTGTCGCAAGCCAGAATCATTTTCTCGGGCCGACCATGGAGGGTGAGATGATGAAGGTCGACCTTGCTGCGTCCGACAGGGATTTCGTCATTCCGATTTTCGTGTTTCAGGGTGCCCATGACGATTTTACACCGGTGCAGTTGGCCCAGGAATACGTCGACGGCATAACCGCGCCGCAAAAACACGTCGTCCTTATCGCGGACGCTGGACATGACGCCATAATTACCAAGAGCGGGGAGTTCCTGGAACTGTTGGTACAACGGGTCCGCCCGCTGGCAATCCAACTGGAACCGACCACACGATCTGCTCCAGAATCCGTCAGCGCAAAGCCTTAATTCGATGGCACAGATACAGAGAAATAGCGGCAAGCAAGTTCGTATCAAATCCCGCTGTATGGTTGGCGACGGATAAACTCTCCGCTTCCGGCTTTGCCGACGAATTTTCCGTTGTCTACAATCGTTCGTCCGCGCAACAGCACGCTCTTTGGCACTCCCTGGACCCGAATCCCCTCGAACATCGAATAGTCCACACGCATGTGGTGCGTCGAAGCGCTGATCACTTGCTGGGCGTTCGTGTCGAACACGACCAGGTCAGCATCCGAGCCGATGGCAATCGTGCCTTTGCGCGGATACAGCCCAAAGAGCTTCGCCGGTGCCGTGGCGACGAGCTGCACGAACCGGTTCGGCGAGAATCGCCCGCCATGCACGCCGCCCGTGTATATCAAGCTCAGCCTATGCTCAATTCCGGGCCCGCCATTGGGAATCTTGGTGAAGTCATCTCTGCCGAGTTCTTTCTGTTCCTTGAAGCAGAACGGGCAGTGATCGGTCGAAACGACCTGCAGCGTGTCGCGAGCCAATCCTTGCCACAGCTTCTCCTGGTGCCATTTCTCGCGCAGAGGGGGGGTGAATACATATTTCGCGCCCTCAAATCCCGGCGCTTCCATCTGCTCGAGCGACAAATAGAGATACTGAGGACACGTTTCCGCGTAGGCAGGCACGCCGCGATCGCGCGCCTCGCGCACTTTTTCAAGGGCGTCGTTGCAGGAAAGGTGAACGATATAAACGGGCGCGCCCGCCATCTCCGCGAGCGCAATCGCACGGCCGGTCGCTTCGCCCTCAGTCGAGGTCGGCCGCGTGAGCGCGTGGTATTTCGGCGCGCGTTTGCCTTCAGCCAAGGCGCGCCGGACGATCACGTCGATGACGCCGCCGTTTTCCGCATGCATGCAGATCAATCCGCCATATTTCGCCGCCTGGGACATCGCACGGAAAATCGTGGCATCGTCCACCATCAGCACGCCGGGATACGCCATGAACAGCTTAAAGCTCGAAACGCCTTCGTGGATCAGCGCGGCCATTTCCTCGAGCTGTGCATCGCCCAAGTCGGTGATGATGCAATGGAATGCGTAATCAATCGCGGCCTTGCGGTCGGCTTTCTTCATCCACGTCTCGAACGCCTGGCGCAGGCTTTGCCCTTTTTGCTGGATTGCGAAGTCAACGAGCGTGGTTGTTCCGCCGAACGCCCCGGCGATTGTTCCGGTCTCGAAATCGTCGGCGCTCGTCGTTCCGCCGAACGGCATGTCCAGATGCGTGTGCGCGTCAATTCCGCCGGGCATCACCAACATTCCTGCTGCGTCGATTACCTTGCCCGCGTTCTCGATGGCCAGTGCTGCTGCGATTGCTGCGATCTTGCCTCCGAGGATGCCGATGTCGCCGGCGTACGTGTCTGTCGCGGTGACCACGGTGCCATTCCTGATCACGGTGTCAAAGCGCATCAAGCCTCCCTCGATCCAGCGTGCAGGCATCTTATGGCATACCCGAAAGGTGGCGCAACCCATCGGCCGAGGCGGCGAGGAACCGATTGCAACACGACAAATAAAATCGCTAGTCTTGGGCTGGATTCTACAATGCTAGAATAGCGGCCCTATAAGCACTGGCAGGGCCGGAAGCGCTTCGTCCTACCCGGTCCTGCGATTCGGAGTCCGACCGGTTTCCCTATGACGCTTCGCGAAACGGCGCCGAAGCTTTCCCCGGAACAATATGAAAAGAACTTCGCCGAGATTTCCCCAGCAATGGATCCAAGGCAGGCTGCGGTCGAAGCCGCACGCTGCCTGTACTGCTTCGATGCGCCTTGTATCGCCGCGTGTCCCACGCATATCGATGTTCCTGCTTTCATCAAGAAGATTTCCACGGGCAATCTACGCGGGTCGGCGCGCGAAATTCTTACCGCGAATATCCTGGGACACAGTTGCGGTCGCGTTTGTCCCACCGAGGCGCTCTGCGAAGGCGCCTGCGTAATGCACGAGAAAGGCGAATTGGCGATCGAAATTGGTCGCCTGCAGCGCTACGCCGTGGATCACGTGCTCGACAACAAAATTCAACTGTTCAGCGCGGGCGCGCCCAATGGGAAGCGCGTGGCTTGCATCGGTTCGGGGCCGGCGTCGCTCGCCTGCGCCGCCGAACTCGGCAAATGGGGCTACGACGTCACCGTGTTTGACCGCAACGAGTTCCCCGGCGGGCTCAACAGCTACGGTATCGCAGCCTACAAATCGCGCGCAGTCGATTCGATTCGCGAGGTTGATCTTGTCCGGCAACTAGGCGTGAAGTTTCGGCAGAACACGGAGGTCGGTGCTGATATCTCGTTCGCCGATCTCGAAAGGCAATTTGACGCAGTTTTCATCGGCGTCGGGCTTGGCGAGACGTGGGCGCTGAATCTGCCGGGAGAAGATCTCTACGGCGTGTATGGCGCGATCGAATTCATTGAGAAGACGAAAATCCAGCCGTTCCAGGACGTCGAGATCGGCCGCCGCGTGGCCTGCATCGGCGCGGGTAATACGGCCATTGACGTGGTCACTGCTGCGCGTCGGCTCGGCGCCGAAATCGTCTACCTCGTTTATCGCCGTGGCGAGCCGGAAATGCCCGCTTTCGCTTATGAATATGATCTCGCGAAGCAGGACGCGGTCCGTTTTCTGTGGCAAACACAGCCCATTCGCGTGCTCGGCGAAAATGGAGTCGTCACGGGCCTCGAGTGCGTGAGAACCGAGCTCGGGTCCCCGGATGCGAAAGGCCGTCGCAGTCCCGCGTCGATACCGGGTACGGAATTCAAACTTGATGTGGATATGGTCGTGCGTGCCGTTGGGCAGAAGCCGGCCACCGATTTCCTGAAGGTGATCAAGGGCGTGAAAATCAATTCGGATGGCACGGTCAAGATCAATGACCTGCATCAAACCGGTCACGCGAAGTATTTCGCCGGTGGCGATTGCACCAATGGCGGAAAAGAAGTGGTGGACGCGGTCGCCGAAGGCATGGTCGCGGCGCGTGGCCTGGACACATGGCTCGGTTCTCCGCGTTCGCTTGGGAGGTGATAGATGGCTGATCTCACCGTCAAATTTGCCGGCGTCACGAGCCTCAATCCGTTCTGGCTTGCTTCTGGGCCGCCCACCAACACCGGCGGCCAGGTGATGCGCGCGTTCGATGCCGGGTGGGGCGGGGCCGTATGGAAAACCATTGGAGAACCGATCGTAAACACGAGTTCGCGCTACGGCGCGATTGACCTCCATGGCGTCAAGATGATGGGCTTGAACAATATCGAGCTGATCAGCGATCGTTCCCCTGAAACCAATTTCCGCGAAATATATGAGGTGAAAAAGAGGTATCCCAGGCATCTGGTGATCGCGTCTCTGATGGTCGAGTCCAAGCGCGAATCATGGCACGCGATGGCCCGCCGCGCTGAAGAAGCCGGTTCCGATCTGCTCGAACTGAATTTCGGGTGCCCTCATGGCATGAGCGAGCGAGGCATGGGCGCTGCCGTCGGTCAAGTCCCAGAGTACACGGAGATGATTACGTCGTGGGTGAAGGAAGTTGCGCGCATTCCAGTGATCGTCAAGCTCACGCCCAATGTAACCAGCATCAGCCATATCGCCGCGGCGGCCGAGCGCGGCGGCGCCGATGCCGTCAGCCTGATCAATACGATCAATTCACTGGTGGGCGTGGACCTTACAACGTTTTCGCCGCGGCCGGTCGTCGGCGGTAAATCGTCGCACGGGGGTTACTGCGGCCCCGCGGTGAAGCCCATCGCACTACATCTGCTCTCGACCGTGGCCAAGAATTCGCGCGTTCCGATCAGTGGCATTGGCGGCATCGGATATTGGAATGACGCGGCGGAACACATCGCTCTTGGCGCTTCCACCGTGCAGGTGTGCACCGCCGCGATGCACTACGGATTCCGCATCGTCGAGGACATGATTGACGGTCTCTCCGGATATATGGACGATAACGGCTACCGCACCCTCGAGGATTTTCGGGGCCGCGCGGTAGCGAATGTGAAGGATTGGGGCGACCTTGACTTGAACTACAAGGTCATCGCGAAGATTAATGCGGATCTGTGCATCGGCTGCCAGCTATGTTACGTCGCCTGCGAGGACGGCGCGCATCAGTGCATCGAACCTTACAAAGAATCCGCGAAGAAGAATGCGGGCGGCTTCGGTATTCACGTTCCGCGCATCATCGAGGAAGATTGCGTTGGCTGCAATTTGTGCGCGCTGGTGTGCCCGGTGGAAAATTGCATCACGATGAAGGAAGTGGATGCCGGCGATGCGCCCATGAGCTGGAACGACCGCGTGCGCCAATCCTCCGCGACCCTGAGCTTGCCATTCCCCAGCGGTGACTAGTGCGCTTCAGGCAAATCTGGCCGCCTTGTTCGTGGCTAGTCGGGATT
>Ga0210394_10003647_pt1 | contig 18945 bp, 17 predicted proteins | sample IncBWC12MmetaG_FD_160121 | JGI IMG/M metagenome (GOLD analysis project Ga0210394, IMG submission 160121) | Forest soil microbial communities from Barre Woods Harvard Forest LTER site, Petersham, Massachusetts, United States - Inc-BW-C-12-M | ecosystem: Environmental > Terrestrial > Soil >...
GGCTCTTCGGATTTCGGCGGGGTCTGGGTTGTCACTGGACGACGATCGAGCTGAGGACCCGCCAGTTGGGTTTGCCGGCGTAGAGCAGTGCTCGGATGCGGTAGTTGTTGAAGTTGCGGAATCCGAATCCGATTCTTTTGATGCGTTTGATCAGGTTGTTCAGGGCCTCGGTTGGGCCGTTGCTGATCCGGGCGAGGTGGTAGTTGCAGATCTTGTCGAACCAGGTGTGCAGGGTTCGGCCGAGTTTCTGTAACTCTGGTGGCATGGTGCGCCGCTGGCAGTGTGCGATGAGCTCCTCGAGCATCGCTCGGGCCCTCTGCTGGTCGCGGGTTCGGTAGAACTCGCGGAGTCGTTCTTTGACCCGGTGGGCGATCGCGACCTCGGCGTTCGGGTCGCCGAGGGCCAGCAGCGCGGCCAGCCGCGCGGTGGCCTTCTCGCCCAGGCGCTCCTGACCGGTCAGCAAGATCCGGCGGGCTCGGTAGAGCGGGTCGTCGCGGCGGCCGCGGTGGCCGGTCTGCTCGTTCTGCACCCGGCGCCGGACCGCGTCCAGGCTCCGGTTGGCCAGTGAGATCACATGAAAGCCATCGACGACCTGGCTGGCCTTGGGCAGGATCACCGTGTAGACGGCCGCGTAGGTGGGTGACATGTCCAGCGCCCCGAAGCGGATCCGTTGCTTCCATGAGGCTGGCTGCTTGTTCAGAAACCCTGCTACGTCAACGAAATTCCGGCTCGGCAGGATGTCGATGATCTGGTGGCGGGCGACATCGCAGACCGTGGTCGCATAGCTGGTCTGGTGAGCACCCAGGCGCACGAAGCTGGTCTCGTCCAACCCGATCGCGGTGGTCTTGTTCAACCGCCGGCGGTCGGCTGCCAGCAGCGCGGCACCGTAGGTCGTGACCGCGTCGTTGATCGTGTGCCAGTCACAGTCCAACTCCGCGGCGACCTCACTGACCGTCCGGCCACCACCGACCTGGACCGTGGCCCACTTCGCTGCCCGCGTCGTCAGCAGGCATGCCTTCGCCGCGATCCGGTGATCACTCAGCGTCCAACTGCCTGCCGGACAGTCCGGATCCGGACAGCGCATCCGATGCTTGCGCCAGCCCAGCCGCATCGGGCTGCCATAGACCGGTAGATCCACATAGCGCACCAGCGGACGCTCCTTGACCCTGGCCGGGCCAGCACAACCCGGACATCGCGGGTCGGTGACGACCTGCTCGATCACCAGATCGACCTCAGGACCACGCCGCTCGTAATACAGAACACGGACGTCCTTCAACCCCACCAGAGCTTGAACGATCTGGCTAGGCTCGGACACGACGAAGGTGCTTCGAACTTGTTGGCTCACACCTCAAGCCTGAAGCGCCTTCGTCCCATCTCCCGGCATTTCAGCGCACCAACCACCCCGCCGAAATCCGAAGAGCCCGAATAGATCGGCGTAGGTGTCGAGCGTCACCGCAGCCGAGGCGTGGCCGAGCATGCGCTGAACGGCCTTGACGTTCGCGCCGGCCGAGATCGCGAGGCTGGCCGCAGTGTTGCGCAACTCGTGAGGCACGAGGCCCTTGACTCCAACCGCCTCCGCTGCCTCGTCGAAACCGGCTCGCCGGAGAGTGCGTTTACGAAGAACGCTCCACCTCGAAGCCCCGGAAACAGCAACTCCTCGGGACTTCGGCCACCGATGTTCCAGGATCACGTCCGCGAGTACGAACTTCGGGACAGGTGCACTCTGCCGCTCGCCCGCAGGTGCACGTTCTCCGGCTCGTGGCACCGTCACGCGCCTCGCAAGATCAGCGACCTGATCATGGTTGAGATACCGACGAGGTGCGACTGACGCACGAGATCGAGGGCCTACGACAGGACGCGGAAGGTCTTGCGAGCCGACGAGCCGGCGAGAGCACGCTCGCTAAAGAGGGCCGCAACCCACGACTGAACGTCGGCATGTGAGACGTCTACGACGTCGTATAGATCCCCACCGCCGGATGATGTCGCCGTCGAGGAGGCGCTGATACCGGACGCGAGTCGTAGATTTGAGATACGCCGGGCAACGCACGCGATCCGCCGGAGAACAGAAACCTCAGCGGCTACGCCTCAGGAGTGAAGGACGTGGAGCACGACCCCGCGGTCTTGCCCTTCTTGCTGACGGTCACCGTGACGACGACCTTGTAGCCATAGGTCGCGCGCGAGATGTCGTAGGCAACGGCGGCGTTGCCGGAGGAGTTGGTCTCGGCGGTATGGGAGGTTGCCGTCGACTTGTATTGCGCAACGGTCTTGACCGACACCGCCGAGAGGCTATGGACGAGAACGTCAGTCGTCGTGTTGTGGGACGGGTGCGCCTTGGACATCTTCGCCGTGCACGTCAGCTTCGATGCGGCGGCACTGGCCGCAGCCGGCAATGCCGTCGCAGACAGGACCAGTCCACCGATCGCCAGGACGGTACCGACTATTCGAGGGGAGCGGCGGCTCGTGTACATGACCAGCGCCTTCGTTTGGACTTGGCCACTCGATCAAGTGGGCTGGGCGGAGTCTAGCTCCCGCCGAGTCGCCGTCTCATACGCCGCCACGTCGCGGCAGACCTCGTGACCGCTGGCACCACTGGCTGCACGCATGAGCGTCCGTGAGCCGTCCGCCCGGCGTCGGCGATTTGACGGACAACTACGTAATCCGTTGTAACCCATCGGAACACGTCTGCGCCGATGATTTCTGGCCTAGAACGACCTGGTCACCGGATCTCGGCCCATTGATGCTGCGATCGCACGGGCCTCCGGAGGCAGTGGCGCAGATTCGAATCCTGTCGGAGCCCGCACAGAACAGGCTCTTCGGATTTCGGCTGAGTGGCAATGGTGTTCGGCGCGCTGGACATGTCCGCTACCTACGCGGCGGTCTATACGGTGATCTTCACTGCGGTCGGCGCCTGATCTACGCCTCGGACAGAATCAGAATCTTTTTCACCGGCTTAGGCAAATCGTGGTTAAGTCGACTTTGGAACCTGCACCAGTCGAACTGAATGGCTCCCAATATCGTGCGAAACTCCGCCGCCAGTGCCTCGGTCACCGGTTCAGCAACTGAAATGCGGACATATTCCACCAGGTCGATACCTCTAACCTTTGCGGAATGGCCCGCAGTGTCGAGACGACGCAGCGCCTCGGCTGCGACTCCGTCGTCGTCGGGTGTTTCATCGTCAACGCTCGCCTCGGGCACCTGGCTCCTCCTCGTTAGTCTGCATGTAACCACCAGACCTGCTCGCTGCCCATGACGACCGCCATACACCGCGTCTGACATCGGCGACAGCCGGACCTGCGCTTCGCGGATCGGGCTGTTGTCATTTCCGGGTGGGCGCGGCCCGGTCCCCTCCGATCGATAGCGATCTTGAGGTCAGTATCGGTGCCGACCGGGACGCCACGAGATCAACCTCACGCATCGCTTGACAGGGGATGTCGCCAACACAATACTTAGTCATATGGCTAAGCATTTGGGGGCGGATCTCGACTCCGTGTTCCACGCCCTCGCCGATGCCACGAGACGGTCGATGGTCGAACGCCTCGTGCGGGGGCCCGCCTCCGTCAGCCAACTGGCAGAACCCTTCGACTCCGCACTGCCGACGATCGTCAAGCATCTGCGGGTACTGGAGGACGCCGGCGTCATCGAGTCCCAGAAGGCCGGCCGCGTTCGCACCTATCAGCTCGCCGCAGACGCACTGGTGGGCGCCAACGACTGGATCGTGCGACAACGGCGACCACAGGAACAACAACTCGACAGGCTCGGCGACTACCTCGTCGCTGGCACGAGCCGACCAACCGACCCATCCGCAAGGAGAAGACGATGAGCAATCACTCCGAGGTACACGCGACGTTCACGCTCGAACGCCACTACCCCGTCCCCGTCGCCAGGGCATGGTCCGCCTTTGCCGACCCCGACGTGAAGCGCCAGTGGTTCGGCGGCGACGATTTCATCGACGTCGACCGTCACGAGGACTTCGTCGTCGGCGGCATAGCAGTCGCCGACGGCCGTTTCGGGCCCGACGGCCCGCTCTCGCAGTTCCGCGCCAGCTACACCGACATCATCGAAAACGCGCGCATCGTCTACGCCTACGACATGTGGCTGGACGGCACGCACGCCTCGACCTCAATCACCACGATCGTCTTCGAGGCCACCGAGGACGGTACCCACCTGACATTCACCGAGCAGGGCGTCCACCTCGACGGCGTGCACGGCCCAGGCGCTCAGGCGGCTGCCGGACGCGAGCACGGCAGCAGCCAGCTTCTCGACAAGGTCGGCGCCCTGCTGACCGCCGCGTCATAGCTTCCGGCACGAAAGGCACGAAAATCACGGGATCACGGGGTCACGGCGAAGCACGAGGAGCGTGACGTCGTCCTCGGCGCTTCGCTCGCCGATCAGCGCTGTCATCAGCTGCGCGCAGGTGCTCTCGGCGCCGTCGGCCCCGGCGGACAGGGTGTCACGAACCAGCCGCAGGCCGGCGTCGATGTCGCCCGTGCGCTGGTCGATCAACCCATCGGTGAGCAGGCACAGCACCGCACCGGGTTCCAAGGTGATCCGGTGGACCGGCCGGTGCATGGTCAGATCGACCCCGAGGGGCAGGCCGACCGGAAGTTCGAGGATCGTCGCCACCGCGCCGGCGCAGGAGAGCGCGGGTGGTAGGTGGCCGGCGGAGCTGAACGTCAGCTCCGCGGAGTTCACATCCAGGACACCGTAGAACACGGTTCCCATCTGGCCGGGTTCGAAATGCTGGATCTTGCGGTCCAGGTGCGCGAGCACCGTGCCGGGGTCGGCATGCTCGAGGGAGTACGCGCGCAGCGCGCTCCTCAGCCGGCCCATGACCGTGGCGGCGCGCAGCCCGTGTCCCATCACGTCGCCGATGACGACGCCAACCGCCCCGCTGGGCAGCGGGAACACGTCATACCAGTCACCGCTCACGCCGTACTGGCTCCCTGGGACGTAGCGGGCGGCCAACTCGAAACCGGGAATCGATGGGAGCTGGCGCGGGGCGAGGCTGCGTTGCAGCGATGTCGCCGCCGCTCGGTCGAGATATGCGCGCCGGCCGATGACGGCACTCGCGACCCGCTCGGCGGCCAGTTGCAGCAGGGAGATGTCGGCGTCGCCGAATACCCGTGGCCGAAGCGTGCCAACGTGCAGGACCCCGATGACGCTCTGCCCGTCCAGTAGCGGCACGCCCACTACCGACCGCACGTTCCTGCGCAGCAGGATCGGGTTAATCACGTTCGCGGAGCTGACGTGGTCAATCACCACCGGTCGCGCCTCGGCCGCGACCCGGCCCGCGAATCCCCGTCCGACCGGTATCCGAACCCCTTGGTGGACCTCCTCCTCGAGCCCGGTTGCCGCGACTGCGGTCAGGAACTGGCGGGCGTCGTCGAGCAGCAGCACCGCGGCTGTGTCGCCGGCGAGCATCTCGCGGACGCGGACGAGCACCTCGTTGAGCAGGTCCTCCAGGGAAAGCTTCGACAGCTCGACGTCGGTGACTGCCTCAAGACGCCGCAGCCGCTCCCGCACGCCCCAGCCGGACGCTGCGCCTGCCTCGCCCGACACGGTGGCCTCAGTTTTCACGCGTGATCCTTACCGCTCGACAGCGTGACATCGCTCCAGTCCGATCCTGGCCAGCGTACCCAGCAAAGACGGCTGCCGCGCGGCATCGCGAGCTGCCGATATGGCTGGACATAGCGTCGCACGGCCCAGCGCGGAGAGCGGGCCCGCGACCCAGGTCGGCAACCGCGGTGTTGTTCAGAGGACGTACGGGATCAGCATTTTGGTGCGGGCGCGGTAGGCCGGATACGCCTCCGGCATGCTGTCGGCGAGGTTCGTCTCCTCGACGCGTGCCGCGTAGTAGAAGTACGCTCCGGCCGCGAGGACCACCACCAGCCCGATCAGGCTCACGGTGAGCGCGCTACCGAGAAGGCCGAGCAGCAGGCCCGAGTAGATCGGATGGCGCACCAAGCGGTACGGGCCGGTCGTGACGAGTTCGGGTTCGTCCTTTCGAGACATCGGCATTCCCCAATTGCGCCCCAACTGGCGCCGCGCCCAGACCGCGAGACCGAGTCCGCAGACGAAGACCGCCCCGCCGACGACGGCGACTGGCAGACTGTGGATTGCTACCGTGCGGATACCGACCAGCCGTACCAGGGCGATGACCGCGACAAGTGCGATCAGCCGGATCGGGAAGCCGGATATGCCCCGTTTACCGGCCTTCACGCCGCGAGCCGATGCCAGCCAGTAGATCCAGAACAACACCCAAACGACACCAACCGAAATCCTGAGCGTATGCACCAGGTACGACCCCTCGTCCGAATTACTCGGTTATCACGACAGTATGGGTGCCGCACGACGCTCAACGCCACAGACCCGCGGATTGGTGGCCAACCCGTCGACCGCCGAACCGGCATGATCGACCGCTGACGACCGGAGGTATCGCGATGCCGTACAGAACGACTTTCACCACCAGCCCAGGCCGGGTCCGGTAGATGAGCGCCACTCTCGACGATGCGTCCCGCCATGCCTTGCAACTGCCTGACGTAGGCGAGGCCGAACGCCACGGCTCCCGGACCTGGTACGTCGCAGGCAAGGTGTTCGCCTGGGAGCGGCCCTTCAGCAAGGCTGACCTCAAACGGTTCGGTGCCGTCGCGCCACCGGAAGGCCCCATCCTCGCCGTTCGCGTCGCCGACCTCGGCGAGAAGGAGGCGGTGCTCGCGGCAAATCCCGATGCGTTCTTCACGATCCCGCACTTCGACGGTTACTCGGCGGTCCTCATCCAGCTCGACAGAGTAAGCATGAAGGCGCTGCGCGAGGCGATCATCGACGGTTGGCTGGCGTGCGTGCCGGCGAAGCTCGCGGACCAGTACCTGCGGCGCCGGCCAGCCAGTACCGAGTGATCCGACCGCCGGCGGGCCCTGTGCGGGGGCCGGCCTCGCCTGGAGCAAGATGGAGGCCGTGGAATTTCGATACCTCGGTAACTCAGGCATGCAGATCTCGGCCATCGCTTACGGCAACTGGCTCACCCACGGCTCGCAGGTCGAGAACGACGTCGCTGGCCAGTGCGTGCGGGCAGCTCTCGACGCCGGCATCACGACCTTCGACACAGCGGACGTCTATGCCAACGGCAGGGCCGAGCAAGTCCTGGGTGCGGCCCTCAAAGGAGAGCGGCGCGAGTCGCTGGAGGTGTTCACCAAGGTCTACTGGCCCGTCGGACCCGACCCGAAGGGCAAGAACGACGCCGGGTTGTCACGCAAGCACATCCTGGAGGGCATCGACGGATCACTGCGCCGGCTCCAGATGGACCACGTCGACCTTTACCAGGCCCATCGCTACGACTCCTTCACCCCGCTGGAGGAGACGATGCAGGCATTTGCCGACGTCGTCCGCGCCGGAAAGGCGCTGTACATCGGCGTCAGCGAGTGGACGACCGAGCAGCTACGCGCGGGCCACCTCCTGGCCGGGCAACTCGGCATCTCACTGATCTCGAACCAGCCGCAGTATTCGATGCTCTGGCGGGTGATCGAGGGCGAGATCACACCGACCTGCGCGGATCTCGGCATCAGCCAGATCGTCTGGTCACCGATGGCGCAGGGTGTCCTCAGCGGGAAGTACCTGCCGGGGCAGGACGCACCGGCGGGATCCCGGGCCACTGACGACAAGGGCGGCGCGAACATCATCAAACGCTGGCTGGACGACACCGTGCTTGCTCGCGTCCAGCAGTTGCGGCCGATCGCGGCCGACCTGGATCTCACTATGGCCCAGCTCGCTGTTGCCTGGGTGCTGCAGAACGAGAATGTCGCGGCGGCACTCGTCGGAGCCTCCCGCCCGGAGCAGGTGGCCGAGAACGTGAAAGCCGCGGGGGTCGCGATCCCCGCGGATGTGCTCGAGAAGATCGATGCCATCCTCGGCGACGCCGTCACCAGCGACCCCGCGATCGTGGCGACCGCGACCCCGGCCCGGCGCCCCGTTTAGGCCGCCGGATCAACATGCACGATCACATCGAGGTGGCCACCGTTTTACCCGGGAACACTCCAGCGATAAGTTGAGTCAGTCAACTACTGTGCGAGTACTGTGCGAGGCTCAGGTTTCCCGATGACTGCGACAAGCACCCCCCAGGGCCAGCATGAGCGGGCCCTGCTGAACCTGGCTGCCTCGTATGCTGCCGTGCCCACCGACGCTCGAGTCCGGCTGGCGAAGTCGACGTCGAACCTCTTCCGGCCGCGCACCGCGAAGTCGGTGGCCGGGCTGGACGTCTCCGGGCTCGACGGTGTGATCGCGGTGAACGCGGCTGAGCGCACCGCGGACGTGCAGGGAATGTGCACCTACGAGCGGCTGGTGCAGGCCACGCTCGCGCACGGGCTGATGCCGCTGGTGGTACCGCAACTCAAGACGATCACCCTCGGCGGCGCGGTGACCGGTCTCGGCATCGAATCCTCGTCCTTCCGCAACGGGCTGCCGCACGAGTCGGTGCTCGAACTGGATATTCTTCTCGGCGACGGGCAGATCGTCACCGCCTCGCCTGAGCGCAACGCCGACCTCTTCGCAGCCTTCCCCAACTCCTACGGCAGCCTCGGCTACGCGGTGCGGCTGCGGATCGAGCTCGAGCCGGTGTCACCGTTCGTGGCGCTGCGCCACATTCGCTTCACCGACCTCGGCGAGCTCGCCGCGGCGATCACGACTGTCTGCGACTCGCGCCGCTGGGACGGCCAGGGAGTCGACTTCGTCGACGGCGTGATGTTCGCGCCGGACGAGGCGTACCTGACCCTCGGGCGCCTCGTCACCGATCCCGCCGACGCGGGGGTACGGGCTGCCAGCGACTACACCGGGCAGCAGATCTACTACCGGTCGATTCAACGGCGAGCGCGGGACTGCCTGACCATCCACGATTACCTCTGGCGCTGGGACACCGACTGGTTCTGGTGCTCATCGGCCTTCGGCGCGCAGCGCCCGCTGGTGCGGCGGCTCTGGCCGGCCAGGTACCGGCGCAGCGACTTCTACCACCGGCTGGTCGGGCTGGAGAACCGCTACCAGGTGGCGGCCCGGATCGACCGGTGGCGCGGACGGCCGGCCCGGGAACGGGTCGTGCAGGACGTCGAGATCCCGATCGGGCGGACCGCCGACTTCCTGGCCTGGTTCGCCGAGCACGTGCCGATGTCGCCGCTGTGGCTCTGCCCGTTGCGCCTGCGCCCGCCGAAGGATCCCGCATCGCCGGCTCGCTGGCCGCTGTACCCGCTGGAGCCGGACGACCTCTACGTCAACGTCGGATTCTGGGGCAGTGTCCCGATCGCCGACGGGCATCAGGACGGCGACGTGAACCGGCGGATCGAGGCGGCGGTGGCGCAGCGCGCCGGGCACAAGTCGCTGTATTCCGACGCCTACTACGATCGGCAGACCTTCGACGAGCTCTACGGCGGCGAGACCTATCAGGTCGTGAAGAACAGATGGGATCCCGGCCACCGGCTGACCGGGCTATACGAAAAGGCGGTGGGCCGGCAATGACGTCCTCCATGAAGATCGCGGACCTCGTTCAACTGCTGACGGTCGGAGCACCTCCGGTCGGCTTCACCGCCTACGACGGCAGCAGCTTCGGCGCGGCGGATTCCCCGATCACCCTGCACCTGCGCAACGAGCGTGGATTTCGCTACGTCGCAAGCGCTCCGGGCGACCTCGGCCTCGTCCGTGCCTACGTGGCCGGCGATCTGGAGCTGATCGGCACCCATCCGGGCGATCCCTACGCCGCGCTGCGGCAGCTCGGCAGCTGGCGGCTGAGGCGGCCGACGCTGCCGGAGGCGACGACGCTGCTGCGGGAGCTGGGCGTCAGGCGGCTGCTTCCGCCGGAACCGCCGCCGCAGGAGACCGCGCCCCGCTGGCTTCGGACCGTGCACGGGCTGCGTCACTCGCGCGGGCGTGACGCGAGCGCCATCGGCAAGCACTACGACGTGTCCAATGCCTTCTACGAGAAGGTGCTCGGCCCGTCGATGGCCTACACCTGCGCGGTGTTCGCCAAACCCGATGTGAGCCTGGAAGAGGCACAGGAGGAGAAGTTCGATCTGGTCGCCCGCAAGCTCGGCCTCGGCCCAGGGATGCGGTTGCTCGATGTAGGTTGCGGCTGGGGAGGGATGGCCCGGCACGCGGCGAAGCACTACGGCGCCAACGTGGTCGCGGTGACGCTTGCGGCCGAACAAGCCGCGTGGGCCACCGAGGCCGTCGAACGTGAGGGGCTCGGTGCTCAGGTCCGGATCGTGCACGGCGACTATCGCGACGTGGGTGGCCGGAACTACGACGCGGTCAGCTCGATCGGCCTCACCGAGCACATCGGCGTCCGCAACTATCCGGCGTATTTCGCCTTCCTGCGCGGCAAGCTGCGCCCTGGCGGTCGCCTGCTCAACCACTCGATCACGCGTCCGGGGAACTCCTCGAAGGTGCTGCCCGGCCACTTCATCGATCGGTATGTCTTTCCCGACGGGGAGCTCACCGGCTCGGGCCGCATGATCGCCGAGGCACAGGACGCCGGGTTCGAGGTCCGGCACAGCGAGAACCTGCGCGAGCACTACGCGCTTACCCTGCGCGAGTGGTGTGCCAACCTCGTCGAGCACTGGGACGAATGTGTCGCCGACGTCGGCGAGGCGACGGCACGCGTCTGGGGTCTCTACATGGCTGGTTCGCGGCTCGGCTTCGAGACCAACGTCGTCCAGTTGCACCAGGTGCTCGCCGTCAACGTCGAGCCCTCCGGGCAGGCGTCGTTTCCGCTGCGCCCGACCTGGGGATCCTGACAGCGGCCGCCTAGTCCGCTGTGTCGAACGTCATACCGGGTACCGGCAGCCCAATCGCGCCGAGGTCGGCGCGCGCGATCTCATCCATCGCCGCCGCGTCCCCGGCGACAAATAGGTACTCGGTATTACGCAGCCTGCCGACCGTGCCCACTTTGTGGCCGGCCGGGCTGTAGATGCCGATCTGGGCGCCCACGTAGCGCTTGGAGTCGAAGGCCAGCAGCCGCACCTGCTCGTGCCCCGCGTCGACCAGCCAGCTGACGAGCTGATCCGGCTGGATCCAGGACTCGTCGTTGTAGGAGACGACGACAACGCGGGCGCGGGTGCGCCTGATCAGTGACTCGAGCGCGCCGGGCATCTTGCGCTTGGCGTTGAAGGCACTCCTGGTGCTCTCGCCCCGGGCGTCGAGGCGCTTGCACGCGACGCCGTAGTAGTCGGGCGCATCCCAGCGAACCAGCGTCTCCCAGACGTGATAGTTCGTGAAATAGCGGTGCTGGTTGTACGGCGGATCCAGGTAGGCGAGATCGACCGGTGGCGCCGACTCGGCCACTTCGGACGCATCGGCGCGTACCGCGGTTCCGGCCCCCGACAGCAGCGCGGGCAATCGGAGCTCGAGTGTCCGAAACGACCTCGGCGCCCACTGCTTCAGGTACGACATCTGCACTCCGGCGGTGCTGTCCACCCGATCAGCGGCCAGCAGCAGGGCAGTCAGCAGCACGGGGTAGAGCTTCGTGTCGCGGTACTCAGCTTCGAGGCAATCCCGGATCGCGTCCACGCGCTGTCCGTTGAACGGCTGCAGGTATCGAGCCTGCTGGCAGAAGACCTCGGTGAAGTAGCCGACCCGTCCCGGCAGGCTGTTGAGGTGCCGCAGCGCCTCGGCCACCTCGAACGTGTCGATCGTGTCCGCGTCGGTCTCGATGAAGCAGCGGGCCAGTGTCTCGGCATAGCTCGCGGTGTCCACCGCCGTCACCTGGATGCCCTGACGCTTGAATTCCTGCGCCACCCGAGTGGTGCCGGTGAACAGGTCGAGGGCCGTGCTGGGCGAGAGGGCGCGGGCGATTTCGCCCAGAACCGGCACCAGCAACCGTTTGGAGCCGATGTACTTTATCAACGCCGCGCCGCTGCGTCATTGCTCGGGCCCAATGCCATTCGGTGCCATCCCCCTCCAAACGCCCATGCGATCCACGCCCCTGGGCAGCAGGTTAGGCGGTGGTCGCCAGAGAAGCGAGCGCCACGATATGGTTCACTGATGGCGAAGTCCGGACCCACCCCGATCGAGTTCACCGCGAAGCTCTACTACGTCGCGGGCGGGATCGCGGCCATCATCGTGGTGGTGTCAGTAGTCGCCGGACTCAGCGCGGGATCGGCATTCGGATTCGTCAGCGCGGCCTTCTGGGCTGTTGTCAGCTTTCTGGCATTTCGCGCCGGAAGGGCCGCGCCCCGCTAGCTGACCGTCCGCAGCGTCCAGCAGTCCGCCGCCAGCCCGCTGTCAGCGAGGTATGCGTAGGGGATCGTGAAATATCCAGCTTGGCCCCACCCCGCACCCCACGAGTTGCGTGCGCGAAAGCGCTGGCTGGCCTCGTCGTAGCCGACGACCGCGACGGCGTGGCCACCGAGAATTTCCTCGCCGGCGACCGGCATGGGTACGACACCTGTCTCCGCGACCTGCTGGGATTCGAAACTCTGATAGACCGTGAAGCCGACGACAAACGGGTACCCAGCGGCAAGACAACCTCTCAGTTGGGCGACGGTCTGGGTAACTCGCTGATAGCTGACGATCCGGTTGGCCAGCGCCTTCTGGTAGAGCGCGGCCGCCGGCTTGTCCGCGAACTTCGGGATGTCATAGGGCCACTCGGACTCGGTGCAGACCCCTTGCTTTGCCAGCGACTTCACCCCGTCGCGCAACTGGGCGCCGCTGTCGCTGCCAACCGTCGACTCGATGACCCGTTCGTTGTAGTAAATGAACAGTCGCGACGGCACGAAGTCCGCCAGCCGCTGCTTGCCGAGATCGAACTCGAATGCGCCGGCAAGGGCGTTCGCGGTGCAGCTGCCCAGCGCACCCTGGTCGTAGACCGCCGGCATTCCCGGGGTGAGGTCGACCTTGGCCGGCGGTCTGGTGAGCGCGGCGTGCGGTGCCGAGTAGATGTGGTCGCGCGCGTCCGGCAGATCCCGTACCCACCCGTAGCGGGCAATGGTGCGGTTGGCGGGTAGTCCGGGCTGATGTCCTGAATCATCGGTCATACCGGCAATAGTGCCGTATCCGGCTTTCCGCGTCGACTTCGAGTACCGCGATCGTTGGTCACACATCGATCGGCCGACGTTCCCCCGGGCAACGGCAGAGCGTAGCCTGAACCACCGAACGAACAAGATCTCTCGATATCAAGACAACTCAAGGCGGCCAGCAGACGTGGCGACGACTCAGTCGACATCCAGTGACACCAACCCGGCGCAGACAGGTGCCTTCGGAGCCAACGAATGGCTCGTGGAGGAGATGTACGAGCGTTATCTCAGCGACCCGACGAGCGTGGATGCGGCATGGCACGAGTTTTTTGCCGACTACCGCACGAACGGCACCCCCACCAACGGCACCGCTGGGGTCGTTGACAACGCCCTGACCGGCGGCGTCCAAGAGACGGTCGAGCAGAATCACGCTGGCCCTGCCGTGTCCACGGTGACCGCCGACACGGTGGCAACCGGCCCGGCGAGCCCGCCGCGACCGGCCCCGCCCGCGGCACCCGCCCCCGTCACCGCTACGGCGGCTGTGCCCAGCGTCGCTGCCACGCCGGCCGCGACCGCGCCGGGCGGCGAGCAGACGACTCCACTACGTGGCGCGGCCGCCCGCGTCGTAGCCAACATGAACATGTCCCTCACCGTGCCCACGGCCACCAGCGTTCGGGCAGTGCCGGCCAAGCTCATGGCCGACAACCGGGTGGTCATCAACAACCACCTGCGCCGCTCGCGGGGTGGCAAGGTCAGCTTCACCCACCTCATCGGCTATGCCGTGGTCCGGGCCTGCGCCCAGCACCCGGAGATGAACAACCACTTCGCCGAGATCGACGGCAAGCCCGCGGTCGTCGCGCCTGAACACGTGAACTTCGGGCTGGCGATCGACCTCGTCACCAACCCGGGCACCGAGAAGGCGGCCCGCTCGCTGGTCGTCGCCAGCGTCAAGGCCGCCGACACGCTGAACTTCGCCCAGTTCTGGGCCGGCTACGAGGACATCGTCCGTCGCGCCCGTACCGGCAAGCTGGGGCCGGACGACTTCGCCGGCACCACGATCAGCCTCACCAACCCCGGCGGCATCGGCACGAACCATTCAGTACCGCGGCTGATGGCCGGCCAGGGAACGATCATCGGCGTCGGCGCGATGGAATACCCGGCCGAGTTCAGCGGCATGAGCGAGGAAACGCTGGTATCCAGCGCCATCAGCCGGATCATGACGCTCACCTCGACCTACGACCACCGCATCATTCAGGGCGCGCAGTCGGGTGAGTTCCTGCGCACCGTGCACCAACTGCTGCTCTCCGACGATTTCTACGATGAGATCTTCGCCGCGCTGCGCATCCCCTACGAGCCGGTCCGCTGGCTGGTAGACCGGGCGTTCAGCCACGAGGGGCAGATCGACAAGAGCGCCCGGGTCATCGAACTGATCAACTCCTACCGCAGTAGCGGCCACCTGATGGCCGACACCGACCCGCTCGAGTTCACCGTCCGCACCCATCCCGATCTCGACATCACCCGCCACGGGCTGACGCTCTGGGATCTCGATCGGGAGTTCCCGGTCGACGGCTTCGCCGACGAGAAGCTGATGAAGCTACGCGACATCCTCGGCGTGCTCCGCGACGCGTACTGCCGCCGGGTCGGCGTGGAGTACATGCACATCACCGACCCCGAGCAGCGCCGCTGGTTGCAGACTCGGATCGAGGTCAAGAGCGACGCGCCGAGCCGCGACGAGCAGCTGCACATCCTCGGCCGGCTCAATGTCGCCGAGGCTTTCGAGACCTTCCTGCAGACCAAGTACGTCGGTCAGAAGCGATTCAGCCTGGAGGGCGCCGAAACAGTGATCGCGCTCTGCGACGCGGTCCTGGCACGAGCGGCCGAGCAGGACCTGGACGAGGTCGTGATCGGCATGCCGCACCGCGGTCGCCTCAACGTGCTCGCCAACATCGTCGGCAAGCCCTACGCCAAGATCTTCGACGAGTTCGAGGGCAACATCGATCCGAGCACCGCGCAGGGTTCAGGCGACGTCAAGTACCACCTGGGCGCCGACGGCACCTTCTCCGCGCCGAACGGGCGGCAGATCGCCGTCTCACTCACGGCCAACCCGTCGCACCTGGAGGCCGTCGACTCGGTGCTCGAGGGAATCGTGCGCGCCAAGCAGGACACCCTGAACAAGGGCGAGCAGGGCTACACCGTGCTCCCGCTGATGATGCACGGCGACGCCGCCTTCGCCGGCCAGGGCGTGGTCGCCGAGACGCTGAACCTGTCCCAGCTGCGCGGATACCGCACCGGCGGCACGGTGCACGTGGTGGTCAACAACCAGGTCGGCTTCACCACCTCGCCGTCCTCGTCCCGCTCGTCGCTCTACTGCACCGACATCGCCCGCATGATCGCCGCACCGATCTTCCACGTGAACGGCGACGACCCGGAGGCCTGTGTCCGGGTGGCCCGGCTGGCGGTCGACTACCGGCGCGAGTTCCGCAAGGACGTCGTGATCGACATGGTGTGCTACCGCCGCCGCGGTCACAACGAGGCGGACAACCCCTCCTTCACCCAGCCGTTGATGTACGACATCATCGACAGCAAGCGCAGCGTACGGAAGCTCTACACCGAGGCACTGGTCGGCCGTGGGGACATCACACTCGAGGATGCCGAGCACGCGCTGCGCGATTTCCAGCAGCAACTCGAGAAGGTCTTCGTCGAGACGCGGAACGCGACCGGACGGGCCCAGGCCGAGCCCGACATCGAGCACCTGACCCCCACCCAGCAGGTGACCACCGCCATCTCGGCGGAAGTGATCAAGCGAATCGGCGACGCATACGCGAACCCGCCGCAGGGCTTCACGGTGCACCCGCGACTCAAGCCACAGATCGATCGTCGGGTCGCGATGGCCAGTACCGGCAACGTGGACTGGGCCACCGCCGAGCTCTTCGCCTTCGGCTCGCTGGTGCTGGAGGGCCGGGCCGTCCGGCTCACCGGCCAGGACTCGCGGCGCGGCACGTTCACCCAACGGCACTCGGTACTGATCGACCGGCAGACCGGCAGCGAGTACACACCGCTGCGGCACCTGGCCGACGACCAGGCGCCGTTCTGGGTCTACGACTCGCTGCTCAGCGAGTTCGCCGCGATGGGCTTCGAGTACGGCTACTCGGTCGTTCGCGAAGACGCGCTCGTCTGCTGGGAGGCCCAGTTCGGGGACTTCGCCAACGGCGGCCAGACCATCACGGACGAGTTCATCGCCTCCGGGGAAGCCAAGTGGGGCCAGCGCTCGGCTGTCACGCTGCTGCTCCCCCACGGTTACGAGGGGCAGGGACCCGATCACTCATCAGGCCGGCCGGAGCGGTTCCTGCAACTCGCCGCCGAGAACAACATGACGGTGGCGATGTGCTCCTCGCCGGCGAACTACTTCCACCTGCTGCGCCGGCAGGGCCTGTCCCCCGTCCGTCGGCCACTGATCGCCTACACGCCGAAGTCGCTGCTGCGCCTGAAGGCCGCGGTCAGCCAGTTGGACGAGTTCACCTCGGCCACCTTCCAGCCGGTGATCCCGGACCACGCCGAGTTGTCGTCGGTGCGCCGGGTGCTGCTCTGCAGCGGCAAGGTCTACTACGACCTGCTGGCGGGCCGCACCGAAGCCCAGCTGGCCGATATCGCCATCGTCCGGGTCGAACAGCTCTACCCGCTGCCCGCCGCCGAGATCAAGGCCGAGCTCGATCGCTACCCGGGCGCCGAGGTCGTCTGGGTACAGGAGGAGCCGGCCAACCAGGGCCCGTGGCCGTTCATCGCGATGAATCTGCCGGAGCACCTGGCGGGGCGCACGCTGAGCCGCGTGTCTCGCAAGGCCTCGGCGTCGCCGGCGGTCGGTTCGTCGGCCGTCCACGAGGCCCAGCAGCGAGATCGTCGCCTCAGCACTGCGCTGAGGCGGCATCGGTCATGGCAGCCCCAATCGACGCCGCGCGTAGCGTCCGCTGGGGCATTCTCGGAGCCGGCGCGATCGCGGCCACGGTCGGCCGCGACATCGCCGGCTCCGATGGCAACGAGGTGGTCGCGGTCGGCTCCCGCGACGCCGGACGGGCCGCGACCTTCGCCGACCGCCACGGCATCGGCCGTTCCTACGGCTCCTACGCCGAGCTGGTAGCCGATCCCGATATCGACGTCATCTACATCGCGACCACCCACGGCCAGCATCACGAGCACGCGCTGCTGGCACTGCGGGCGGGCAAGCCGATCCTGGTCGAGAAGGCATTCACGCTGAACGCGCGCCAGGCCGCCGAGGTGGTTGCCTGCGCCCGCGCCGCGGACCTGTTCTGCATGGAGGCCATGTGGCTGCGGGTAAATCCACTGATCCTGCGGGCTCGTGAGCTTGCCCGGTCCGGACGGATCGGCACTGTCATCGGCGTCCGCGCCGACCTGTCCAAGCGCTTCGACTACGACCCGGCACACCGGCTCTTCGATCTCGCCGCGGGCGGCGGGGCCTTGCTCGATCTCGGCGTCTACCCGGTGAACTTCGCCTGGCTGGTGCTCGGCAGGCCGGATTCGGTGCAGGCAACCGGTTCCCTGGCGCCGACCGGGACGGACGTCACCGTCGCGATGCAGTGGCACTATGCCGACGGGCGCTTCGCCCAGCTGCAGTCGAGCGCGGCCGGCAACAGCCCGTACGCAGGTCTGGTCACCGGCACCGACGGCTGGATCCGGATCAACGACAGGCTGCACCGGCCCGGCTCGATCACGATTCGCTCCGGCGACGACGAGGAGACGATCCTCGCCGGACCCGGTGACAACACCTACCGGGCCGAGATCGCCGAGGTCGCCCGCTGCCTGCGCGCCGGCCTCATCGAGAGTCCCGCGGTCCCCCTCGACGACACTGTTGACATCCTCGAACTTCTGGACGGGGTCCGCGGCCAACTCGGGGTGAGCTACCCGACCGACGAGCAGGAGTGATGATGTACTTCACCGACAGAGGGATCGAGGAACTGCTCGAGCGACGTGGCGACGAACGGGTGAGCATCGCCTGGCTCACCGACCGGCTGCAGGCTTTCGTCGACCAGCACCCCGAGTTCGAGATCGCGGTCGAGCGACTGGCCACCTGGCTTGCCCGGGCCGAGGACGACGACTGACTAGCCGACCGTCACGCCGTCCAGTCGAGCCTGTTCGGCAACCGCCGCGGCCACTGCCGGGGCGACGCGTGAATCGAACGGGCTCGGCACGATCTTGTCCGGGGAGAGGTCGAACTCGACCACCTCGCCGAGCGCCCGTGCCGCGGCCAGTTTCATGTTCTCAGTGATCGACGTGGCGCCGGCGTCGAACGCACCGGCGAACACACCTGGGAAAGCCAGCACATTGTTGATCTGATTCGGATAGTCACTTCGCCCGCTGGCAACGACCGCCGCGTACTTGTGCGCGATGTCCATCGGCACCTCCGGGTCGGGGTTGGCCAGCGCGAAGATGATCGACTCCTCAGCCATCGCGGCAACCGCGTCCTCGGAGACCGAACCGGCGCTGAGTCCGAGGAAGACATCGGCGCCGTCGAGCGCGGCATCGATGGACCCGGTGATCCCCGCCTTGTTCGTCAAGCCGGCGAGTTCGGCCTTGACCGGGCTCAGGTCGCCGCGACTGCTGTGCAGGATGCCGCGGGAATCGGCAACCGCGATATCGCCGATACCGGCCGCGAGGAGTATCCGGGTGCACGCCACACCGGCCGCGCCCGCGCCGGAGACGACCACACGCAGGTCCGGCAGTTGCCTGCCGGTGACCTTCGCGGCGTTGCGCAGAGCGGCCAGCACGACGATCGCCGTCCCGTGCTGGTCGTCATGGAAGACCGGGATGTCCAGCAGTTCCCGCAGGCGGTCCTCGATCTCGAAGCAGCGCGGCGCGGAGATGTCCTCCAGGTTGATGCCGCCGAAGGAGGGCGCGATCCGCACGACCGTATCGACGATCTCATCGGTGTCGGTGGTACCGA
>Ga0210394_10003648_pt1 | contig 18944 bp, 14 predicted proteins | sample IncBWC12MmetaG_FD_160121 | JGI IMG/M metagenome (GOLD analysis project Ga0210394, IMG submission 160121) | Forest soil microbial communities from Barre Woods Harvard Forest LTER site, Petersham, Massachusetts, United States - Inc-BW-C-12-M | ecosystem: Environmental > Terrestrial > Soil >...
GTCCGATCGCGTTTCCAGAAAAGAGTCCTGCAAAATCAATTACGTTGAGGCGATTGTTCAGATTCGTTCCATCGGCTTGTATTCTCACGTTCAGCTTTTCCGTTTTCCAGATGTCCGCGCCGAGCGATGCGTTAATCGAAAGAGATGGCCGCACTCGTCCCTTGTCAAAATTCACTCGGTCCACGACAGCTTGTCCATATTGAGCAAGAGCTTCCGCTTCATCGCCGGCAAACTCAAAGGGCAGCCCGGAACCATATTCCGCGCCGACGCCTCCCCAAATCCGTTTCGTGAATTCGTAGCGCACGCGAGTCCGTACGGTATTGCGCTGATCCTGTGAATCCCAGAAACGTCCCACTTTTTGCCCCAGGGCATGGGTTGCATCGTCACCGAGAAAAAGCCCGCCCGTAACCGGTAAGTAGGCCGCACCAACCATGTAGGAGTAGCTCACGTAACCGTTGAAACGCTTCCAGTGGGGGACTTCCAGTTTCCCCTCCGCGCCATAGATGTAAGCTTTGTCGAACGCGATGGGGAAGCTCACAGCCGTGCTCAGCAATTGATCATCGTCGGCAAAGTTGTTTACGCGGCGGTCGAACACGTTGGCATCGAATCGCAACTGGCCAAAAAAATCCTTGGTTAGCCCGACCTCGTAGTAATTCCCGTGTGAAGGCAGGACCGGCAGCCGCAGGACCAACGGATTGAGAGACGTTACAGCGGCCGAGCTGGATATCAGGATGTTTTCGAAAGACGGCGTCTGGAAAATCCGATCATAGGATACGTGTACAACAACGCCAGCCTTTGGAAAGTAACGAGCCACGCTCAACCGCGGACTTACGGCATTTTGATTCACCAGCAATTGGTAGTGATCCCATCGCAGCCCGGCGCTGATCGTCCAGTTGCCCAGACGGATCTGGTCCTGCACAAACGCGCTTTGCTCAAGGTCTGGCTTGCTGCCCAGGAAATTGAACGTGGCTGGCGTGCCGGGATCGAATTGCGTGAAATCCGTAATCTGGTCGCTGAAGTTCTCGTGAAGAAAGGTCGAATCGGATTCGACCCCGGCCTTCCATTCCTGCCTGCCGTGATGGACCGAAACACTTCCCTTGAAATACCCTTCGCGAAAATAGTTGTGCTGGAAAGCGATGACTGGCGTGGAATATGCGTTCGAGTAGAGATCGTTCGAGTTATCGCGAACCATCCCACGGAAATCGCTGACAACATTAGGCGAAAAAATGTGCTGATAGGAAACGATTCCCATCGTTTCGAAATTGTCGGCGTTCTGAAGCTGGGACCCGAGCGGCTGCGACGGATCCAATGGGTCTTCGTGAGGTGTTTCTTGTACCTGCTCGTTGGGGATTTCGTATCGCGAAAGTGCATGACGAACCGAAAAACTTAGCCGGTCGCGGCTCGTCAAATCGATTTCATAGCGAGCCATGAAATCACCCGTAGTGCCTGTGTTCGTATAATTCTCCGGCACCACCGGATTCAGATAATGACCGGTCATGTTTCCGCTGGCGCTGACCGCAAGCGTATTTTTTCCCCAGACGTACTGACCCATGGCGTAGGAGCCCGCCGTGTCAAAGCTGCCTCCCGACAGCACGACCTCGCCGTGAAAACCTTCGCGAGTGTCTCTCGCCGTGTTCAGTTCAACGACTCCACCCATCTTTCGGCCATATTCGGCGGGGAAGGTCGCGGTAAAGACGCTCATGGAATCAAGGTCATCCGCTCCGATTTCTGGACCAAAACTTGGCGAGCGATTGTCGGTCAACGGAATGCCGTCCAGCACAAATTGCGTCTGGTATTCCGAGCCGCGCGGATGCAAGACGGCGTTGCCTTCGTACAGCCAGCCGGGCTGAGAATTGACCAGATCCTGCAACGAACGTCCGGGCAAAGATCCCACGCGGGTATCAATCATGTTCTTTCCGATGCTGTATATCGTTCCCGTGCGGTAAGGATCGATCAGCGTATCTGAATCTTTGACCACGACCGACGTGCTCGACGCAGCAATGCTTAGCTTGGCCGCGAATGCCTGTGGAATCGCGGAGCGGATTTCGACGGAATCGGTGAACTCTGCGAAGCCGGAGCGCTGCACGCGAAGCCGATAGACGCCGAAGGGCAATCGTTTCGCAACGAGATTCCCGCTGTCATCCGTCTCGAACGTTTGTTTGAACTGATTCGCTTCGCAAACGAGTTCGACCGTACTCCTCACCCCGAGACCAGAGGGATCCCTCACACTCAGCCGCAGTGCACCCGTATTGCTCTGCCCGAACAGTGGAAAGCCGCTGATGAAAAAGAGAAGTAGTAATCGTCTCATCGATGGATGGCCCCGATTGAGAAAATGCAATCGCGCTGCGCGATATGCCTGGGCGGCTGAAGTCCGTATCAGGATGACATATTTAGTCCAATGCCGCCTCTACAAGTGCTCACCTGAATATTCTTCTTCGAACTATGCTATTTAATGGTTTTTGCAACCGGAAAGCGTTTTAGGCCACGTGCTGCGTGGCAGCGCTTTAGCTATCTCAGCAATCGCTTGCCGACCCGGGGGGCCTTCCGGCAAAATACGTCTGGCCCTTTGTGTGACCTTTCCATGAAGCCACCGCTGCACTCCAACACTTCTCTCTTTACTATCGGACATTCCAGTCTCGAACTCGACAGCTTCCTGAATGTTTTAGTTACTCATGCAATAAAAATTCTCTGCGACGTCCGTAGCCGACCTGGCAGTTTCCGTTTTCCGCAATTCAACCGTGAGCCGCTCGAAGCGTGCCTTACCACTGCAGGAATTCGCTACGAATTTCTTGGGGATGCCCTTGGCGGCCGTCCATCTAATCCCCGCACGTACCAAACGGACGGGGTCGTCAACTATGAAGAACGCCGCAAAGCCCCTGATTTTCTCACGGGAATCGATCGGGCGTTGGAATTGTCTCTTGAGGTAAGTTTAGCTTTGATATGCGCCGAAGAAGATCCCTTGCAATGCCATCGTTTTCTGATGATTTGTCCGGCGCTGCTCGATCGCGGCGTTACAGCATCGCACCTCCGCCGTGGTGGGGAACTGGAAACGCAGCGTGAAGCCGAGGATCGCCTCCTCAAATTGCACGACCTCGCCGCCTTTGACAGCGGCTCACTCCTTATCTCCGAACGTGATGTGGCGCTTCAGGATGCGCTCCGCCGCCAAGCCCAGGAATTTCCATTCCGCGCGTCTCCTGAAGCCATCGAGTATTCTTGATTTTATGTTTGCGGCCAGAGAAACCTCAGTCTTCATTGCAAGTTCGAGTGCGGTCGTCGGCTCACGCAGAATTCCTTCCGAGGAAGTCGGTCGGGCCTTTGGCATGCAGTCCGGAAAACTTCGCCTTCGCGCCGGGATCGAATCGCTTGCGTATGCCGCTGACGACGAAAATGAACTGACACTTGGCGCGCGCGCGGCGCAGAAAGCGTTTCACGCAGCGGCTTGCGGCGCTCAAGAGCTCGATTGGATTATCTCCACCAGCGAAACGCATCGCGGCTTTCCTTCCCTGGCTGCGCAGCTCCACTCCCAACTCCTCGCTCGCGAAAACTGCGGCGCGTTGGATGTCGGCGGCGCGTGCCTCGGCCTCATAAACGGGCTCGCTGTCGCCCAGGGACTCATCGCCTCGGGACAAGCCCGCACCATCGCCGTCATCACTTCTGACGTTCATAGCCGCACTTTCAGGCCGGGCCTGGTAGCGGGCGAATTCGGCGGCTTGTTTGGCGATGCCGCCAGCGCGTTTCTCTTGCGAGCAAAAAACGACGCCACCCCTCAAATAGCTTATACCCTCGGGGAATTTTTCTTCGGCTGTGCGGGGCAGTACGCGGGAGCGATTCGCGTAGCGGATGCGTCGAACGGGAACCTCGACGTGCATTTCGATGGCGAAGCGCTCTCTCGCGCGGCCATTACGCGGTTGGAAAAAGTGGTCCAGGAGATCGAACTCCGCAGTGGTATTGCCCGGTCCTCCTTGCAGGGTCTGGCAACCCATCAGCCCAATCCGCGTCTTGTTGCGCTCCTTGCAAAGCAGTGCGGGGTGCCCCAGGACAAATTTCCCGTCGTCGCCCGTTCTTTCGGGAATCTGGGCTCGTCCACTTGTGGAGTGGCTCTCGACACGATTCTCCAATCGGTGCGGGCTCATCACCCAGAGAGCCGGAGCCCCATTTTCGCGGCGTCCTTGGGTCCGGGCCTTCTTTTCGGCGGAGGATGGCTTGCTCCTGCCTAGCGATCGGTCGCGCTTGGAAGGTGGCGACCTGTAACGTTTTGTTACATTCTTCCGTCTAGACGCCTAAGCTTGATTCTAAGATCCCCCATAAAATTAAGAAAATAAGCGAGTTACGGAAATATCGCGCTTGGCTGCCTTCGTGCACTCCTCCTAGCGACTAAGACGGGATTTATCCCGGGGCAGAGGTGCAAGAATGCAGCGAAGAAGCAAGAGGGCGGAACAAGGATTCTCACTGGTGGAGTTAGTCACCGTTGTAGGCATTACGTTTGTTTTGGCAAGCATGGCTGTCATGTCGACCAGAAGTTCGACTTATGCCTCGCGGGCAAATGACGCTATGTTCCAGGTGATCACCCAACTGCGCACCGCGCGGGAAATAGCTGTTACCAAGCGCCGCAACGTTTTGGTGACGTTCACGGCTCCAAACCAAATTCAGATTGCGGTCCAAACGCTTCCGGGCGAGGCCCCTGCGACTCCCATCGCACCCATTTTTCTTAACGACGGAGTCCCTGGTGGCAACATTTTCTACGTTTATCCAGGACTGCCCGATACCCCGATGAACTTCGGCAACGCCAACGCGCTCAATTTCTCACCAGCGAGCGGCGGTACCGCAGGCCTGGCCATCATGTTCAGCACCTCGGGAAGCCTGGTTGGCACAACCGGGTCCTCCGGTTTCAACGTAGTCGGGAATAACAACCCGGTCAACGCATCGATCTTTACCGCCATCGCGGGCCAACCGAACACGGTTCGCGCTGTCACCGTCATGGGAACTACTGGACGCGTCCGCTCCTATTCCTGGACTGCCGGAGCGACGGGCGGCACGGTTGCGAATTGGCAAGAGGAGCAGTAGGAGAGAAGCCCATTTATGAAAACACAGCGCAAACGTTCACGACACCCGGCTGGTTTCACGCTGCTTGAAGCCATGATCTCGATTTTCGTTCTGACCTTCGGCGTGCTTTCTCTGGCCGCGGTCTACGCTCAAGGCATCTTCTTCGCGAGTCTTTCTCAATACGACTACGTCGCCGAAAAGAAGGCCGAACAAGCCGTCGAAGCGATCTTTACGGCCCGCGACATTAAACAGTTGACCTGGTCATCGATTCAAAACGTCAGTAACAACGGCGTTTTCCTGGATGCCCCGCAGCCCATCCTGGTTCCCGGCACGGACGGCCTCGTGGGCACGGTGACAGATCAGGGCTCCGCGGATGAACTCATCACCATCGGCCCCGGCCCTGACGGAATTCTCGGCACGGCTGACGATCAAGTCGTGGACCTGAATCCTTGGATGAAACGCACGATCGCCATCACGGCAGTCACAGGTGAAACCAACCTTCGCATGATCACGGTCACCATCAATTATCAGGTAGGAAAAATGAATCGCAGTTACACGCTCATTAGCTACATCTCAGCCTTCGCCTAGAGAGCCATGAGGAACTTGGATATGAAGAAGCAATCGGGTTTCACGCTAGTTGAATTCTCCGTGGCCATGGCCATCACCATGGTCGCCCTGCTGGCTACCGTCATGGCCTTTAGAATGGCCACGTACTCAAACCAGAACGTCACCCAGCGCGAGGACATGGCCGACAACATTCGCGCCGGCCTCAACCTCCTGGAGCAGGACGTCATCATGACGGGTATGGGAGTTCCGACCGGAGGAATTACGATTCCGACATTCACAGCTACTACGGGTTGTCCGGGTGGCACGTCCAACCTGGGTCGTCCCCTCCCAACTGGAGCGGGCACGTTTCCTGTTTGCAACACCACATTGCCGCCCATCGAGCCCGGCAATGCCTTGGGGCCGCTCATCACTGCCCCTGATGCCACCTCGGCCACGAATACTGATGTTCTTACCGTCGTCTATGAGGACAACACGGCAAGCTCCACCGGAACCATCATCGGGATGAATGCGCAGCCGATCAATGGGACCAGCTGCCCCCTCGGCACGATTTCAGCCTCCGGGAATTCCGTCACTTTTGATTCTAGCTGCTTCAATCTCACCAGCCTGGCTGGCAGCGGCGTGCAGATCAATCCCGGCGACCTGATCATGTTTAGCAATACGAATGGTAAGGCTCTTCAGCTGGTCACCAGCGTGTCCGGCCAAACGCTGGGTTTCGCCTCGGGCGATGCTTTCCACCTCAACGGAATCACAAGCGCGACGGGCGGCACGATCAAACAGCTCCAGAACACCACCGTCAATGGCGTGACCGGCGCGGTCACCTATCTTGGCACGTACCCGCAAACCTCGGCCACCCGCATTTGGATGATTTCCTATTGGCTCGATAACGTGACCGACCCGATTCACATCCGGCTCGATCGCGCAGTTAATTTCAATGCTCCGCAGCCTGTCGGAGAGACGCTCGAGAATTTGCAATTCACCTTCAATTTTAATGACGGCGTTGCCGTGAATCAGCTCACCGTCCCCACTGGTTATTCCGAAAGCCAGATTAGATCCGTGAATCTCTACATGAGTACGCGGTCGACCAGCATGCTTGGGCAGACTAAACAGTACGCCCGAGAAAATTTCCAGACGCAGCTCAGCCTCCGCAGCATGGCCTACGTCAACAGGTATCAATAATGAGGAGCCTCACAATGAATGCCCCGAATAAACAGATGCGGCGCGATTCCGGCATCGCCCTGCTTACCACCCTGCTGCTGATGCTGCTCATGTCCAGCCTGCTGGTTGGCTTCGTCCTGCTCATCAGCTCCGGGCAGAAGCTCAGCGGCTACAACAATGACTACAGCAAGTCTTTCTACGCGGCCGAAGCCGGCATGGAGAAGTTGACGGCAGACATTGGCACACTCTTCGACACGAACTATTCGCCCAGTGGTGCTCAGATCAGCGCTCTTACAACGAATCCTCCGGCTCTCAGCGGCATCAACTACGTTCAATACAACGGAGCCAACGGCTACAACATCACTTTCCCGACGGACGCCAACGGCAACCCTCTTGCCACCAACAATGTGATCAACTCCGGTTCCTACGAAGGCATGACGGCACTCCAGACTCTGTACACTCTTAACGTCACGGCCCGCACCACCTCCGGCTCTGAAGTGAAGCTGCAACGCACCACGCAAACAGTCGGCATCCCGATGTTCCAATTCGGCATCTTTTCGGCAACCGACCTGAGCTTCTTTGCCGGCCCGGTCTTCAGTTTCGGCGGTCGCACGGCAACCAATGGAAACCTGTTCCTGGCCGCGAACCCCGGCCCGCTGACGCTTTCAGAGCCCGTCTCGGCCTTTCTGAACGTAATCCGCACCAATCTTTCCAATGGGTATTCCACCTCCAGCTCCTACAACGGTACCGTAAACGTTTTCAACGGCAGCAGCACCCGTCCGTTGGCAGAGACCGAAGGCAGTCTGGTGGGGACAATCGGCTCCGGGACCAATCCCAGCTGGCCGACCATCTCGCTCGGCACCGCCGACTACGCCGGCAACCTGAGGAATGGCGCCACTGGCGCGAACCAGTTGAATCTCGGCATCGTGCTGCTTGGAAATGGTACGACGCAGCCGGTGGACATGATTCGCCGTCCCTTTGGTACCTCCGAAAGCGTGGGCGTCACCAACCTCCGCTACTTCGCGCAGGCAAGCCTCAAGATTCTCCTCTCGGATAACTCGACGGATCTCTCGTCACTTCCGTGTATCGACACGTCCACGGCGCCCTTTGACTTGTCCACTCTGGCCATGCCCGTCGCCAGCTGGACGGGTTCCGCTGCCACTCTGGCGACAAAAATGAACACAAATAACACCGCCGGCCTCAATACGCCCCCTGTGCCGTTGGCAGCTTCTGGCGCCGCGAAAGGTGCGGGTGTTACGGCCTACAATCCCGCCGACGGCTACTGGCTGCCCACACCCAACGTGGCTCAGTACACGACAGCTTCGGGCCTGCCGATCATTAAGGGTTTTATCAAGATTGAAATTCAGACCGCGTACGGAAATCCTTGCGGCACCTGGAAAGACGTAACCCTCGAAGTGCTCAGCTATGGCTACGCGGGTCGCAATATCAACCCGTGGTCTAACTTGACTGCCGCGCAGTATGGCACTAACGAGCCGCTCCTAGGCCTGCCTGGAGCCCAAGTTGGGCCGCCGACCGGAGCAAGTGCCTGCCAGGACGTTCATCCAAACGCAATCATCCGTCTCGAGCGCGTTCGTGATAACCCCTCGAACTGGGCCAACACTACCCTCAATACCAAGTGTGGCGTTTTTAACAGCACTACTCCTGCCAGTCAGGCATACCCGACCAATCCGGCTGACTATTGGCCTAACGCTCTTTTTGACACACGCGAGGGCACGCTGCGCGACTTAAGCCCCACGGGGACTTTGGGCGGTATCAACTATTCGCAGATGGTAACGCTCGGTGGCGTCATGCAGTACATTGAAGTCGACGCCAAAAATGTCGCCAAATATCTGGGCGGCGCCCTCGGTGGATCTGGCCATTTGGCCTATGATTCCGTCAACGCACCCAACGACTACGAAGTCTATATCTCGGATCGCCGTGGCAACTATACGGCCTCGGCGCTTACCAACGCATGGCCCCCGCTCTCGCCGAGCACTCACGAAACCGGCGAATTTGGCTGGGATGATTTTGTGAACCCTGCCAACGTCAATGGATGCCCCAATAACACCCAGGACTCCGGCGAAGATCTCGATGGCTTGGGCGGCACAGGCTTTTATACCTACGGGCAGAATCCCACGTACATCATGGCTGCGGGTACTGCGTACGGCAGCCTGGGTGTCGGCCAATACGGAACGTACAGTCTGGCAGGCCCCGGCAATCTTTATGGAGCAACAGCCGCCAGCAACGCAATCACAGCTAATCCCAGCTGCACGGTGACCTCGCCTTCCAACATTTGGCCTATGGACTATGTGATCCACGCCAACGAAGCGCGTGAAAACCCGAATCCGTTTTTCCGCCGCGCCGTCAAGATCATGGATGGCAATCTCTTGACCGCTCTCGGCACTTGCCCAGGCGCGGTTCCTTGCGGCTTGGCGATTGCCACGGAAAATCCGGCTTACATCTGGGGCGACTTGAACGCTAACTCTGCGGGCGGCGGCTTCGGTGACCCCAACGTGGCAGTCTCCGTGAATGCGGATGCGGTGACGCTACTCTCCAACAACTTCAACGACGTGAACAGCTTTGCGTTCCCCTACGCCAACACCAATACGGGCCTCACGACGTATTATCGGACGGCAATCATGGCCGGCAAGGGAATCTCTTTCCCCCAGCCCACTACCTGCGGAACTGCAGCCTGCAGTGCGGACTTCGGTACCGACGGCGGAGTCCACAACTTCCTCCGCTACATCGAAAACTGGGGTGGCCAACAGTTGAACTATCGCGGCTCGATCATCAGCATGTATTACAACCGCCAAGCCATCGGCCTCTACAAGTGCTGCACCACGGTATATTCACCGCCAACCCGCGGCTACAACTTTGATACGGAGTTCCTGACTCCTTCACTGTTGCCGCCGCGAACGCCGCTCTTCCGCGACGTGAACACGACTGGCTTTACACAGCTTCTTCTGCCTAGTCAGTAGGACGCAGCCAACGGCTGCACCCTCGCGACCGGCCCCGGCCAACCCCGGGGCCGGTCGTTTTTTGGTTGCCATTACCAACGAACGAAAATTCCAGGCTTTGAAGCGATTAGTAGTCATTCCAATTCCGAACGCCGCGTTCCTCAGGTCCTGGGAGGATTGCTAGCCTCGCTTAGACGCCCATTTCTGAATTGCCGAAAACCGTTCACAGTTGTCCTGTCAAATGCATCGAGCCGCGGCATCATCCAGGCTGTGCTGTGATTCGAAATAGCAGCCTTGACGGGAGCAGAGATACGGCCTAGGATTTCAGTTGATAGCTGTTCGATCACTAGAACTTGGTTTATGAGCCGTAGCGTGCGCATTTTCGTTTTGTTAGCCATTGCATTAGCAATTCTGTTACCGGATGCTTTAGCGCAGAAGCCCCCTGCCCCCGCCCCGCCTCCGGGGCCTCCGACTTCCACATCCCCGAGCCGCTCGACGATCCCCTCTTCGCCGAACTCGCAGCCAAGTGAGCCGGCAGACGATCGCGTGATGTTTCTCGGAGGACGCGTCGCAACCTATGACAGCTCACCTGTTCCAAATGACGTGCTGGTTGAGCGGGTTTGCAACAACAAGGTGCGTCAAGAGGTGTATACCTCTCCTCACGGCGATTTCAGTATGCAATTGGGATCGCGGGCCGATTCTTTTCCTGAAGGTAGTCCCGACCCCGCGTCGCCATCTAGCGTGCCTAATAAGGATTCGGACATGGGAATTCCACGGCGTGAGTTGACGAATTGCGATATTCGGGTCTCAGCCTCGGGTTTCTTCTCCCGTACCCTCAGCCTCATGGAGGTTGATACGTTCGGGAACAACATTGACTTAGGCGTGATTGTGGTGAAGAGGGGGACAAAGGTTGAAGGGGCTACGCTGAGTGCCATTCCCTATATGGCACCGAAAGATGCCAGAAAAGCGTATGAGAAAGGCCTCGAAGCAGAAAAGCACGGCAAGCTTGCCGATGCACACAAATATTTTGAAACTGCGGTGGAGATCTACCCCAGTTTTGTGAGTGCCTGGTTTCAATTGGGGTCCGTTTTACAAAAAGAGAACCAGAGAGATGAGGCTCGCAAAGCGTATACCCAAGCCACGACTCTCGACAGCAGGTTCCTGCCGCCTTATCTGTTTCTCGCTTCACTGGCGTATGAAGCAGGGAATTGGACAGAGGTTCTTAAACTTACTGGCCACATCCTGGATCTCGATCCGTTGAATCAGACAAACATTACAGGTTACGTCGTCGATCTTGATCCGTTGAATTACGCCGAGGCCTATTTCTATAACTCGTTTGCGAATTACAAGCTCAACAAGATGGAAGATGCTGAGAAGACCGCGCTTAAGGCCGAACACCTGGACTTGCGCACCCACTTTCCGCAGCTGCATCTCCTGCTGGCACAAATCTTTGCCCGAAAAAACAACTATGCCCGCGCGATCGAGGAGATTCAAACTTACCTGGCTCTGGTTCCAGATGCGAAAGACGCGGATCAACAGCGGGAGCAGTTGGCAAAATTGGAAAAGCTGAACAGCCCCACTCCAACCGTTGAAAAACCCGATCAGAGGTAAGTCCCGCTTCTTAAAACCCGCGTTACCCCAACGCCAGGCTCGTCACGAGATTCTGTTAGGAGCCTGGGCGCGTTCGCGTTGTGAAGCTGGTGTTCACTGTGGGCACGACGCAAGCTTGCAAGGGAGGCCAGCCTGCATCCGTGGTGGGATTGCGGCAGAGCGATGCCGTGGCGGGGCTGACCAGGGAGGGATACACGGTATTGTCGAGCGGCTCCGCGTACACCTGGTAGCTGTGCCCAACTGGCAAGTGCCCGATCTCGTAGGTTCCATCAAATTGCGCCGGACCTGGTGCGGCGCAGCTCCAGCCTCCGATCGTCGCTCCGATCACCGCGCCGCTCGCCGCATCCACCGCGACTACATGTGCGCCGAAAATTCCGGTCACGCTTGGCGGCGAAGCCGGTAGAGAGAGCGGATTGGCCGGCACGATGTGTCCGCTTAGCGAACCCACATTGACCGTATCCGAAGGGTCGGGATAGTGGACACGCAGCCCGGTGCGATCGTCGTCTCCTAACGGAGCGTCGGGTTGCAAAACGGTAGGCCGCGTTCCAGAGAACGAGCCTGGCGCGGGTGCGAACGGGTACATCATTGCAGCGAATACGGCGGAGTGGCTGAAGCCCAGCGTGTGCCCTAACTCGTGAATCAGTAGAGACTCAAAATCGTACGCGGTCGGCGTCGCTGCGAGCGCTGCCGGCGTGGCAAAGGTAATTGTGGAATTGCCAGGAGCAAAGTAGATGTCGGCATCCAGAATCTGGCCAACTTGTGTTGAAGGCGTGCCCGTTCCCACCTGTACGCCAATGATGTCCGCCGTGATCACGCGTGTGAACGCCAAAATTCCCGGCGTAAACGCCCCGTCGGATTGATCGAAGCAGATGGAGTTCACTCCATCCGACCCACATGCGTTTTGCGTAGCCGTGCGAGTGATCGGAGCAAAGGTATTCGGCACGAGAGTTGTGCCGCTCACTCCCGTCCACACCGCTATCGATTGCTGGATCACTTGTTCGATCTCGTTTAGACGTCCGGCGGCCGTTTGATCTTGCGTCAAGATGGTCACGGGGTTTATTCCCAGCACGGTGCTCCACTGCTCCGAAATGGCACCCGGCGCGATAAGATCGTGCGAAGGCACAGGGCACGCTGAACCTCCGGAGACGCTGGACGGCTGGCGGACATCCGGCACGATTTGGTCGAACGCATAGCCGCTCGCCTCCGGAATACCGCAGACGCCATAGAGCGCTGCAAGAAATGCCGCCATGCAATTGAAAATCGCATGCTGTTTCTTTTGCTTGGTCATTGTCGTTCTCCTGGACTCAGTGGTTTTCTTGTTTAAGCGCCTTGTGAAGTTTTTCTCTGAAAATTGCCACCGGCAGATTGCGAATACCGCCGCGCCGAAAAGCGTGGGTCTGCGGATCGAAAACCGCTGAAACTGCGGAATCTTGCGTAACTATTTCCAAACCGGATTGGGGATTGCGCGCAATGCGAAAAGTTCCCTGCGACCATCCCAGAACTTGATACGGTTCTCCGTTGCGCGCCCACAGGAAAAGATAGACCTCTTCTCCCGTGCGAAATGCGGGAACTTCATCCACGTGGGAACGCAGATGTCCCACGCTTCCTCCGAGCAAGCGCACTGTTACCACTCCCGGAAGATTTCCCTTTTCGCGCTGGACGACGGCAAATCGCGTCTCCGTCCAAATCTCTCCCTGCTCCCAGTGACTGGTCGCTCCCAGGCAGCGCAGCCGAGCTACAGCTGTTGATTCCAGCGCCAAATCTTCCAACTTCAGCTTTGACAGCGTAGTCGCGCTGGCAACTACTGCAAGCAGAGCAAGCCCTCCGAGAAAAAGAATCCATAAAAATCGGCGCCGCTGTACGTAGTTCATTTTCATTTACCTCGCCATTTGCCGCGCATCGTTCATTGAATGTCCAGAGCTCCGCTGGCCGCGGTCTCGTCCAGATTTGTGTTTTGGATAAAAAGCGTGCGTCCGCCGGGCAAAGCGATGGACGGAACTTGCAGCGTCAGCTGGATAATCCCAAGCCCGGCGGGCTGTTTTGCGATAACGGTGACGTCGCCGGGACCTGTCACCGTGAACGTCATGCTGGTGTCCAATCCGCTTTCGGAGAACACGCAGATGCTAAATGTTGCGTTCCCGCTCGCAGGCCGCGGGAGCGCCAGCGGATTTCCGGAGAGCGAGCAGGAGTTGTTCGCCGTGGAAAACATGCCAAGCGCGGCAACGTTCAGATCGACGTCATTCCCCTGGGCGCTCACGCCAGCAGTTGCCGGGTCGACAACGACGATGTCCATGCCAGTTGCCGCTGGGGAAGAACTGCTCAGGGCGATCACGTCGTTGGAAGTGTTCGGGAGAGCAACGACTAAAGAAACGGCATTGGTTGTTGTCCCGCTGGGATTCTGGATCTGCACAGAAACATTTCCGGCGATGGAGACATCGGCAGCCGTGACTGGCGCGCTGCATTCCGTCGACGCCAGGCAGGTCGTCGTTCGCGCGCTTCCCGCGATCAGTAAAGTCGATCCCGGTCCCGGGCTCGACGCGGTGAAGCCGCTTCCTTCTACGAGCAGTGTGAAGCCGTCGGCTGCACCCGCGTAGACGCTCGCCGGATGCAACGATAGGATGTTGGACCCCGTGGAGATCGTGACGTTGGCCGCGCCGGATTGCGTGGTGTCGTCTGAACTGATGGCCACGACTTGCAGAGCGTCCGGCGCTGGTGCGGAACCCGGCGCGGTGTAATTGCCGTTTGCGTCGATTGCGCCGCAAACGCCGGCGTTCGCGCAGGCTGTCCCTTGAATTTGCCAAACCACGCTTTGGTTGCTGGTCCCAAGCACCGCCGCAGTAAACCCTTCGGCGGCCAGCGGCGCGAGTGTGATGCTTGCTGGCTGCACCGAGACGAGGACGTGATTGATCACCGTGATCTGTGCGGCAGCGCTTTTTGTCGCGTCTGCCGCGCTGGTGACTAGCACGCTCACCGGATTCGGCTGGGGAATTGCTCCCGGCGCGACATAGTCCACTTGCAGCGCGCTTCCGCTCGTCACGCTTTGGCATGGATTTGAGCCAACGACACAAATTTGTCCGAGCGTAGTATTTCCGCCGGAGACTCCGCTCACGCTCCAGCTCACTCCCATATTCGTCGTTCCAAATACCTGCGCGGTCAGCGTCACGCGACGATTCGCCGCCAAGGTGTCCGTGACCGGGGAAAGGCTGATGTTTACGCCCGCTTGGACGGCCATCGTCGCTTGCGCTGCTTTTGTGGAATCTGCTTGCGGCGTTACGGTGATTGTGACGCTGTCGGGATTCGGCACCGTGGTCGGGGCCGTATACGTCGCTGTATCGGCTGTGACGTTTCCCCCCGATCCTTGTGTGGTAACAATCGTCAGCGTTCCGCACGTGGCAGAGCTGCAACCGGGGCCGGAAAGCGACCACGCCAGAACCACGCTGGGATTCGAGCCTGCGACGGGTGTCATCGTGGCGACAATCGTCGCCGTGCCTCCAGCAGGCACGCTTTGTGGGGCAGTAACCTGGAGAGTGAAATGGCTGGTGATGTTGATGAGGGCTGTCGCTTGCTTTGATGGGTCGGCGACGCTTTGCGCCGTGAGCGTCGCGGTCGCGGCGGACGGAAGAATTCCCGGAGCCGTGTAATTGCCGTTGAGGTCTACACTTCCGCACGCCACGGGACACGCTGAGCCGCTGAGACTCCAGCGCACCGAAGTGTCAGGATGCCCGGCGCTGGTGATCGTTGTATGAAATCCTTGTACGGCGCCGAGCTCGACGCTGGCAGTTGGAGGCGTAAGGCTTATTGCTATATCGCTCGTAACGGTGAGCTGCGCTGTCGCTGACTTTGTGGAGTCCGCCTGGCTCGTCGCCGTTACTTGAACAACCGCTGGTGACGGTAGATCGCCCGGCGCGGTGTAGACGCCGGCCGAGGTGATTGTTCCACTGGATGCACTTCCTCCCGGAACGCCGTTTACGCTCCAGTTCACGTTCGTGTCTGTGGTGTTTGTGACCGTCGCCGTAAATGTCTGCGAATTTCCCAGCAACACGGAGCCACTCATCGGCGCCACTGTGACGGTTATCGAGGGAGGAGGGGGCGGCGGCGCGAATGTGACGGTGCCTGGGCCGCCGCCACAGCCCGCGAGCCATGTGCCCGCCGCAAGCAGCAGGAAGGACGGAATGCGGTCGAGCGCCCTGACAGAGACAATGAGCTCGTGAATCGTTTTCACTTTCATTGCGTTTTGCGTGAGAGGCCGCATGCGGGTCGGAATGCAGGCGAAGGGCCGGCGAAAGGATGTGAACGACGTCGTCCAATCGAACCGGAACAGCATCGCGTGCACTGTTCTTAACTAACTGAAAATAATAAAGTTATTGAAGTCACGGCAGTGTTTCATGCAGCTGTACTTAGACATTCCCAAGCGCTCGACGTTCAGAGCTGCATCCCCAAACTTCCCCATTTGAAACTTGGGGCCGGAGCCACTGTTCCAAAATGGGAGTCATCTCATTGGTTCATTGGTCCGAGCTGCGCCAGCTTCCAAAGCTCACGAATTTAGCCAACTGGTTGAATGCGGACGCCAAATAGAACAAGTAAAGTAGAGGTCTGTGAACCAAATGGCATTCGGTGCCGTCTGGCAGGTGTACGGGGAGGGCGGGCGTTGTTAGCTCGCACAATAGACCTAATGCAGGAGCTGGTTCTGATCCAGCCAGGCCGTACCGCCGAGAAAGAGTTCGCGCAGGAGGCGGCTGCGGCCGCACTCCGCCGTGAATTTGAGGAGCGGCTTGCGGAATGCGGGCCTCTGGCATATCGCGTCGCGCGCGGCGTGCTGCGCAATAGCGCGGACGCGGAAGACGTCGCGCAGGAAGCGTTGCTGCGCGCGTATCGGCGCTTTGAGCGCTTGCGCGATCGCACGCGGTTTCGCGCTTGGCTCGTGCGCATTGCGTTTCGGCTGGCGATCGATCGTGCACGTTCATCGAAGCGCCGCGAAGTGCGCGAAACGCTTTGGTCGCAATCGGTGCCACGGCCTTCGACCGAAGATGTTGCTGCCACGAGCGAATTTCAGGCGCATCTCGACCGCGCCATGGAGGAGCTTCCGGAGAAACACCGCCTCGTTCTTTTATTGGCGGCGATGCAGGGCCATTCGCTCGAAGAAGTGGCGGAGATGCTTGGCCTGCCCATCGGAACGGTGAAATCTAGATTGTTCTTTGCGCGAAAGCAGATAGCGGAGAAATTGCGATGCCATGCGAAAACTATAGAGAAGCGTTGACGGAAGCCGTGGCCTCGGATTCTGAGCCGTCGGGCGAACTGCGTTCCCACTTGGACGCTTGTGCGTCCTGCAGTGCCGCCTTCACCGAAGAGCGGCAACTGTTTGCCGCCATCGACACCGGCGTGCGCGCGACTGCCAACGCTGAAGTGCCGCATTCCTTTCTTCCGCGCGTCCAAGCCAGTCTTGAAGATGTTTCGGCCTCGCAGCAGCGTTGGACGCCGTTTCTGATCTTTGCCGCCGCAAGCGCTGCGATTGTGTTAACGGTTTTCATCGCCATGCGCCCACATCACGCAGCGAAGAATGATCAGTCCAAACAGGTTTATTCAGATCCATCTCACGAGACGCCCGAAGTTCCGGTTCGCCGCGAGGCGACTGAAACACCAGCAATGGCTGCCAGCAACGGTTTTCATCACATCTTGCGACAGAGAAATTCCACCCCTTCAAATTCCGTACCGTCCTCAGGAAAGATGGAAGTCATCGTGCCTCCGGAGGAGCGGCAAGCCTTCGCACACTTCGTCGCCTCCATGCAGGTGCGCAACGATAACGCTCTCGCTCTCGTAATATCAGGTCCGGAGAAGAAAGAAGATCCCATGAGTGTGGCTCCGTTGCAGATTGCCAAGCTCGAGGTCAGACGACTCGAAGGTCTTGAAAGCGAAGTGCCCGATTCCACGCAAGAAAATCAGTAGAGAACGGCTGGTCAAAAATCGCAAGTCGATGGAGGATGAGATGAGAACTAGAGCAGTTCAAGTTGTGTCGCTACTGTTGCTAGGTATGCTTTCGCCGATCGTCTTGGCCCAAGACAAACCCAAATCAGACGACAAGGCAAAGGTCGAAGCCCCATCAACACCGATAAAAGTGCAGATCGTTTTCTCTGAATTTGAGGGCGACAAGAAGACCAAGAGCCTTCCGTACGTAATGTATATCAATGCTCCGGACTTGACCGAACTTCGGTCCGGCTGGACCAAATTTCGTATCGGAAGCCGCCTGCCTATCTATGTGGGCAAAAATGAAATGCAGTACATGGATGTGGGCACGAATGTCGACGCTCGCGCCGCGTACACAGGCGAAGGTCATGTGCTGCTTCAGCTCATTCTAGAGCGCTCTTGGGTGGAGGGTGAGATTTCTGTTCCTATAACGAAATCGGATTCCGCTGCAGCGGACCTTTCGGGTGGCCACTTTCAAGAGCCGATCATCCGTGGTTTCAAATCGGAGTTGGATATGAAATTACGCGAAGGGCAGCCCGCCGAGAGCACGGTGGCGACGGATCCTATCAGCGGCAAAGTGGTGAAAGTTGAAATCAGTTTTACGGTCGTGAAATAGTTCTTCGGGTTGCTGAGTTTTGCTTCATTACATTCGCCAGCGCCGAGGCCAGGTGTGTGTATTGGAAGTTATAGCCCAGCTTTTGCAAACGTTGCGGGAGGACGCGCTGGCTGGCTAGGAGCAGCGCGTCGGCCATTTCGCCGAGCGCGAAGCGCAATGCAAATGCCGGGGCGGGGAAGAGGGCTGGCCGATGCATGGCGCTCGCTAGCGTTTTCGTGAACTCGGCGTTTTGGACTGGTTGCGGAGAGATCACGTTGATCGGGCCTCCGACCTGTTGGTTTTCCAGCGCAAGACGCAATATTTCAATCACATCTTCGAGCGAAATCCAGGACATCCACTGTCGGCCTGAACCAATTTTTCCGCCGGCGAAGAAACGGAAGGGAAGCATCATTCGCGGCAGCGCGCCACCACTCCGGGCCAAAACAATTCCAAATCGCGCGAGAACCACGCGAATCCCGATAGCTTCGGCCTTCAGCGCCTCGGCTTCCCATTCTTTGGCCACGGTCGACAGGAAATCAGTACCCGGCCGACTTTCTTCTGTGAGTAGCTCATCGCCGCGATTGCCGTAGATGCCCGTCGCCGATGCGGAAACCAACACGCTCGGTCGCGCGTTCATCCTCGCCAAGGCAGCGACCAAAGCGGCCGTCGTGTCGATGCGGCTCGAGCGCAGCTCTGCCTTTCGCTCGTTGCTCCAACGGCCATCGGCGATCGACGCCCCTGCGAGATTGACGACAGCATCCGCGCCAACGGCTGCGCCACCAAGTTCTCCCGTGGCCGGATTCCAGGCGACTTGAAAACCGTCGTTCGCTGTATCTTTCGTGATGGTTCCCGGCCGAACTAGCCTGCAGACCGTGTGCCCCGCCTTTACCAGCGCGGGCACCAGCGCACTTCCCACCAAGCCGCTCGATCCGGTGACGAGAATTTTCATACTGATTTTGTTCGATCCCATTCGACTAAAACACAAAAACAAACGATGTCAGCACGCTACGCAAGCGTCGGCCTCTGGTCAAGCGGTAGAAAAGTTCAAAACGGTT
>Ga0210394_10003652_pt1 | contig 18918 bp, 12 predicted proteins | sample IncBWC12MmetaG_FD_160121 | JGI IMG/M metagenome (GOLD analysis project Ga0210394, IMG submission 160121) | Forest soil microbial communities from Barre Woods Harvard Forest LTER site, Petersham, Massachusetts, United States - Inc-BW-C-12-M | ecosystem: Environmental > Terrestrial > Soil >...
ATTTTGGGCGCGAAGATAAAGAGGCTCAGCCAGCGCGTACTTGCCCTGCTCGTCGTAGACATGAGCCGCATTGTTGAGAACCGCGGCGACATTGAGGTCTACGGGCCCGAACTGCTTTTCGTAGAGCGGCAGGGCGCGCGCGTAGAGCGGTTCCGCCTCCACGTACTTGCCCTCGGCCACGTAATCCCTGGCAAGATAGGTGAGATCGGCGGCGATACCCGAATCGTTCCCCGCCTTTTCATGGATACTCAGCACGCGCTCGAAAAGAGGTTCCGCTTCGGCATAGCGGCTCGCGCGGAAATAGAGATTCGCGAGACTCTGGGCATCCATGGCGACCAGCGGATTCTCCGGCCCGAATGCCGTTTCGTGGATGCGCAACGCGCGTTGATAGAGAGGTTCCGCTTCGGCATACCGATCAAGCATGTCGTAGACAAAAGCGAGATTGTTGATGGCGACGGTGAGCCACGGATCGTCGGGGCCAAGCTCGGCCTCGGCCACTTTGGCCGCCTGAACTGCAATTGGGAGCGCGTCTGCGTACCGTGCCTTGTGCTCAAGATCCACTGCCTGCGCGTTGAGCTGCTTCCATTCCTGCTCCTGCACCTGCGCCTGCACCTTCGCGGGAAGACTGCAGAGCCAACTCATCAGCAAAAGAGGGAACAGCGCAACTCGACCGCGGAACGGGGTCATCGAGTAAATCTCCAGGAAATCGCTGGAACGGCTTCCAGATATGCGGGGAAATATACGCAGACTTCCAAACACCGCTCCGATCGACTCCCTTGCGCGCTAGTCAGGTTTTGCGCGGCCGCACTTCTGTGGAAGCTTGTACTTCGGGGTTTGCCGGATCACGACCAGATCGAAACGCCGATGCTTTGATGTAATAAGGATAATTTGAGCCCGGTTCAGATTGTAGCCGATACCGCCCAAAACCGCTTCCAGCTCTGAGTCAGCCTTTCATGATCGACGCGCCCTGCACCTGGGCCCACTCTTCGGAGTGGCCTGACCGAGAGATTTCTGTTGGCCAGAGCATTCTGTCGAACCATGCGCCCGACGGATGGACTGCGGGCGTTCACCTGATTGTTGCTGAAGCCTACATTCGTTCGATGGATAACGCCGCGAGCGAGAGAGAGAGCGTACCCAGGCCAGAGACGATTTGCGTGAGAAGGCAATTGAACATTACCGGAAGTACTACGTCCTAAGCGCGAACCGAGGGGACCGCGCTCTGGTCTCGCAGGAAATCTGGAACCTGTAAGCAGGACTGGAGCCGCGGTTTAGATTGCCTGCCCGGGAGTGGAGTAATGGATAGGACCTCAATAGCCGGCAGACCGCCCGTCAAGTCAATCTGGAACGCGGGTCTGATTCGCACACGAGAATTGATAACGTTCGGGCCGGATAGGTCGGCCTATACTTCGGTTAATCGACCTATTCAAAACCGTTCAATTAAGGCCGATGTGAGACCCCAGCCGCTCCGGTGAAAATGTGGGACGGCTTTCTATGGGTCTCCGACGCAGAGGTGAAATACCTGCTCGATTTCGCATTCTCGGTCGGCGGACGCTATGAGGAACGGGAGCCTGGCTAAAATCTGGTCTCGCCGGAGAAGGACTACAACCTGAAGTCGTACGAGGGCTGGGCTTGCTGCGCCAGGACTCGCGACAAGAGCATCTTTCTCGCCCATTTCGAAAAGGCAATGCAGAGGGCGCAGATTCGCGGGGCGCTGGTGAATACGGAGTACCGGGTGCGCTGGTTCGATCCCCGGAACGGATCGTGGAATGCGGGGCGGGGGTGCGGTCGAGTCCGACTGGGACGGTGGAAGTGCCGGATTATCCCTCGGCTGAGGACTGGGCCTTGGAACTCGAGACGGCTGACTCGCGCACTCAGCAAGCCAGATAGACTGCAGGAGCCTGGCCGTATCCGAATGGTCCAGGAAGCAGCGAATCGGCGGACAGCATCGAGCCGATTTTTCCACTCCACAGGGAGCGGAATTGCATTCATATCCGTCTTATGACTACAGGCTTTTCCAGTCTTCCGGTGCAGCATTGCACCTGACTTCGTCTTGTTGGGGGCTCTGCTTGCGGTTATAGTTGGTCAATCGCAAAAATCATCGGTTCTTCGACGTCTATTCACCCTTTTCTCAAGTAGGCTCAAGTGAAAAGCGGGACTTCACCTTTGCTGACGGAAACAGAAGAGACTACCTTCACCGAGCGAAATCCTCGGCCGTGGATTTGGGGTGCGGGCATTGTCGCACTAGTCGCCGCAGCCGTGTCGGTGTTTGTGGCGCTGGAACCCCGGACGCATGTTCCCTCCAAAGTGGCCTCCGGAATCATAGCCTCCCGCACGCCTCTCAGTCTGCGCCTCAATGGCAAGACTGAAGCCGTGCATTCGCGCTCAATCCTCGCGCCCCGGATAGCAGGCCAGCAGGTCGGTACGCTCACCATCGTGAGACTCATTCCCAGCGGCACGCGCGTCAAGCAAGGTGACCCCCTCGTGGAATTCGACCGCCAGGCCCAGTTGCGCGACTCAATCGACAAGCAGGCCGAGGCCGACGATCAGAACGGCAAGGTTCTCGAGGCTCAGGCTGCAGAAGCCGCCGCGCGCGCCAAGGACGAGACCGAAATTCAAACCGCGCAAAGCGCCTTAAGCAAGGCAGAGCTCGAGATGCAGAAGGTCGAGCTCATGTCGCGGATCGACGCAGAGAAGGCCCGCGAAGATCTGGACGAAGCCCGCGCCACACTGGCCCAGCTCAAGGAAACCTTCGATCTCAAGCGCAAAGCGGCGCAGGCCTCCATCCGCATCCTCGAGATTCAGCGCGACCGCACGCGCGAAACCATGCTGCACGCGCAGAACAATGCGGCCCTCATGCAAATTCGCTCGCCCCTCGATGGCATCGTAGTCTTCAACACCATCTGGAAGCAGGGCAACATGGGCGAAGTCCAGGAAGGGGACCAGGTGCGGCCCGGCGTGCCATTCATGCAGGTTGTCGATCCCGCGGTGATGCAAGTGCATGTTCAGGTCAACCAGCAGGATCTCAACGCGTTGAACGTGGGGCAATCCGCACGAGTGCGCCTCGACGCATATCCCGATCTGCAATTCTCCGCCAAGCTCGAGTCCATTGATCCCATGGGCAAGCACGGCGATTTTTCCGCCAAGCTCCGGACGTTTTCCGCGATTTTCTCCATTCAAGGCAGCGACAATCGCCTGATGCCTGATCTCTCCGCAGCCGTCGACGTGGAGCCTGCCCATGCCTCCGCAAGAAAGGAGCAGGCGCAATGATGACGCTCCTCGGCAAGCTTCCCAAAAGGCGCCGTGTCATCACGCTGTCGATTCTCGCCGCGTGCAGCATCGCCGTCTTTGGCTGGGTCCGCACCGGCAGGAGAGAACCGCCTATTGCTTCATTCCAGGTGCAGCGCGCCGAATTCCTTGATGTGGTTCAATTCCGCGGCGACCTCAAAGCGCTCAAGTCCGTCACCATCTCCGCTCCACCAAACGTAGGCCTGCTTCAGATCGTCAAGCTGGCCGCCGACGGCAGCGCGGTCAAGCAAGGCGACGTGGTGGTGGAGTTCGATACCTCCAAGACCAAAACCGATCTCGACACCTACAATTCCTCGCTGAAGTCCTCCGAAGCCGAAATCGAACAGGCAAAGGCGCAGGCGCGATTGACCGAAGAAGAAGACACAACCGCGCTCATGAAGGCCGGCTTCGATCTGGAGTCGGCCAAAATCGATGCCAGCAAGGCCGAAATCGTTTCGCAGATCGAAGGAGCAGAGGCCAAGCTCAAGGTTGCCGATGCCGAGCAGTCAATTCGCGAGGCAGAGGAAAAGGTCAAGGCCGATCGCGCCAAGAGCCAAGCCACCATCGAGGGCCATCGGAACTCCGCTGGCAAGGCGCGGTTCGACAAGGAACGCGCCGAGCACGCGTTAGGCTCGATGGTCCTTCGCGCACCGTCGAGCGGAAACATCAGCCTGGTTCCGAGTTGGCACGATGGAGGCGAAAGACCGTTCAGACCCGGCGAGCAGGCGTGGTCGGGCGTCGCGCTCGCTGAATTGCCTGATCCATCTTCCTTGCGAGTCGTCGCCCATATCGACGAGACCGATCGCGGCAGGCTTTCGATTTCTCAACCCATCACCGCGCAACTCGATGCTATTGCAGACCGCCAGTTCACCGGAAAAATCGCGAGCATCGGAACCATTGCCACTTCGGATTTTTCGGCCGGATGGCCCATTCCGCGCAACTTCACGCTCGAGATTGCCCTCGACCAGAACGACCCCCGGTTGAAGCCTGGCATGACGGCGCAGGTTACGGTCATCGTCGACCGTGTTCCCAACGCAATCTCGATTCCCCTGCAGGCGTCGTTCGTCAAATCGGGCCGAACCGTGGCGTACGTTTGGAATGGATCGAAGTTTGAAGAGCGCCCCATTCAGATTGACCGCAGAAGCCGCGATCGCGCTTTGGTCGCAAGCGGCCTCAAACCCGGAGACACCGTGGCGATGAAAGACCCGGAGGTGAAGCCGTGAAGCGATCCCGCGTCGCCGTGTGGTGCCTCGCCTCAGCACTGCTCGCCGGAGTCGGCGTAGTCATCGCCATGAGCCGCACCCGCCCCGGCGCGCGCCCTGACGACGTGCCCACCTCCACGGTCAAGCGCGGCCAATTGAGCATCGAGGTTCACGCTACCGGCGAACTCAACGCCAGCAACACTGTCATGCTCTCCGCTCCTGCGGTGGGTGGCGATGCCCTCCAGATCACTCATCTGGCACAGACCGGCGAGCGCGTCAAGAAAGGTGATCTGATGGTCGAGTTCGATCCCAGCGAGCAGAATTACAAGCTCGAACAGAATCGCTCCGAACTGATGCAGGCCGACGAGGAGATCATCAAGGCCAAGGCCGACGCCGCCGTGCAGGCATCGGAGGACCTAGTCGCGCTGCTCAAGGACCGGTACAACGTGCGCCGCGCAGAGCTTGATGTGGAAAAAAACGAGTTGGTCAGCAAGATCGACGGCCAAAAGAACGACCTCGCCCTCGTGCAGGCAAAGCGCGTCCTCGCCGAGCTGGAAAAGGATATCGAATCCCATAAGGCTTCAGGGGATGCCACTATCTACCTGGCACAGGAGAAGCACAACAAGGCCCAGCTGGCCATGGACCAGGCACAGCAAAACCTCGCTCACATGCGCGTCACCACTCCCATGGACGGCTTGGCATCCATCCAGAAAAACCAGAACGCAGCCGGCGGATTTTATTTCACCGGAATGACCTTGCCCGACTACCGGCCCGGAGACCAGGTGCAGCCCGGCAGTGCAATCGTGCAGATCCTCGATCCGGCTGGCATGAACCTCGTCTCCAAAGTTCCGGAGGGTGAGCACGACAACATCAAGAACGGGGAATCGGTAAGAGTGATGTTCGATGCCCTTCCTGACACGGTCTTCAACGGTATCGTCAAGTCCGTGGGCGGCATGAGCACGAACTCCATTTTCAGCGGTCCCGATCCCAGCAGTCATACCTTCGACGTCACCATCCAGCTGCAGAGAAACGATCCGCGGCTGCGTCCCGGTCTCACTGCCGGCATCGTCTTCCACGGAGCGCAAGTCACCAGCGTCCTCTACATTCCACGCCAGGCACTGTTCATGAAGGAGGGCAAGCGTGTCGTCTACGTGCGCAAAGACGGCAGTTATCAGCAGCACCTAGTCAAAATCAAAAGCGAAAGTGAAAGCCGTGTGGCCATCGACGGGCTCGAAGAAGGAGCGGAGGTCGCCTTGCTCGATCCCACCATTCCGCATAGACAAACTGGTCCGGGGACGGCGGCCGGCGCGGAAGGAGCGCCGTGATGGCCTTGGTTGATATTGATAAGCGGGCGCAGCTCATCTCCATCTCCCAGCAATGGACCCGTGACGCCCACATGGGCCTCCAGAATCTGCTTCTGCATGGACTGCGCTCACTGCTCACCATGCTCGGCATGATCTTCGGCGTAGCCGCCGTAGTCTCCATGCTCTCCATCGGCGCCGGCGCGCGCCAGAAAGTCATGGCCCTCATCGAACAGATGGGCGTCCACAACCTCATCGTCGAAGCCAAGGAGACCATGGAATGGCAGGCGCATCAGAAAATACGCAAGATCTCGCCCGGCCTCACGTTGCTTGATTATCGTGTGATCGCAGACGACCTCGATGGCATCGTCGCCTCAACCCCGCGCAAGCGCATGACTCCGTCCAAGATGATTCCCAAGTCGCAGCAGGATATGCCGGTTCTCTATGGCGTCAATCCCGAGTATCAGAAGATCGCGGGCCTGCAGCTGATCAATGGCCGCTTCTTCGGCAAGGACGATGAGGACGCCGGCGCTCCGGTTTGCGTGTTGGGCGCATCCGCCAAGTGGAATCTTTTCGGATCGGCGAACGCTGTTGGCGAATTCGTGAAAGCCAATGAGCAATGGTTCCGTGTCATCGGCGTGGTCAGCCCTCAACTCAGCTCAGATACCGCCGTGCCCGGCTTGCCCTCGGTCGACGTCAACAACGCCATCTACGTACCGCTGCAATCTGCCTTTCAGCGCCTCGAAGATAGCTATAGCGACGTCCGCGACGAAATCGACGGCATTTACCTCGAGCTCGGCGATCCCTCCGCTATCCCCAGGGCCTCGCAAGTGGTGCGGGCCGTCCTCGATTCATCCCACCACGGGGCCGACGACTTCACCATCATCGTTCCCGCCGAGTTGCTCGCCGAACAACGCCGTACCGAGCGCCTCTTCAACACCGTGATGGTCGCCATCGCCTCCATTTCCTTGCTGGTGGGCGGAATCGGCATCATGAACATCATGCTGGCCAGCATCTTGGAGCGAACGCGGGAGATCGGGCTGCGCCGCGCTGTCGGTGCGCGGCGTTCCGATATCGTGCGCCAGTTCGTGGTGGAGGCCACGATGATCTCCTTCGCCGGAGGAACCATCGGTGTCGTCGTGGGATTCGTCATCTCTCGATCCATTGCCTGGTTCGCAGGATGGTCCACCATTGTCACCTTCAGCTCCATCTCGCTGGCATTTCTTGTCTCCATCTCGGTCGGCCTGATCTTCGGCATCTACCCGGCCACCAAGGCGGCCAGCCTCGACCCGGTGGAGGCGATCCGCTACGAGTGAGACACCGACACGCGCGAGGAAACGGCTGCACGAAGCAACGGAGCCATGCGCCCGTTCCCTACATTGACCCCTGGAGAAAGCCCCAATGAAGTACTTTCGCCTTGGCCTGGTTGTCCTCTGTGCGCTGCCCGCCCCGTCTCTTGCCCATTCCCAATCGGGCCAGAACTACCGCGGTCTCCTCACCCCCCGCGTCCGTGCCAACAAGCCGCCCGCGCCGGCCAATCTGAAATCCTACGTGCAGGACGGCACAATCCGCCTGAGTCTCCGGGATACGATCCTGCTCACTCTCGAGAACAACAGCGACATCCAGATCGAAGAAACTTCGATTGAATCGCGCAAGTTCTCGCTCCTGGGCACATGGTCGCCCTTCGATCCCGCCATTCAGGGCAATCTGAATATCAATCGCTACTCCAGTCCCGGATTCAGTCAGCTCCAGGGCGTCGGCGCGTCGGGTAACGGCACCCTCAACACCCTCGCTCAATCCGGTCAGATCAATTATTTGCAGACCTTCGTCAGCGGGACCAACATCAACGTCGGCCTCTCCAGCAACAAGTCCTCCACCAACAGCTCGTTCTACTTCTTCAATCCCTACTTCAGCACCACCCTGAACCTGCAGTTCACACAACCGCTCCTGCGCAACTTGGGCAAGTTCGCCAACACCGCGCCCATCAGGATCGCCCAGCGTGGACTGTCACAGTCCAAAGCCACATTCGAGGCGGAGGTCAATGATGTCATCCTGCAGGTGGTTAGCCAGTATTGGTCCGCCGTCCAGGCCCACGGCGCCCTCGACGTGCAGCTGCGCGCTCTCAAGCTCGCCCAGGCCAGTTACGAACGCGACAAGCGCGCCCTCGAGTTGGGGGCTCTGCCGCCCCTTGACATCAGCCGTTCGGAGTCCGAGGTCGCCGCCCGCAAGGTGCAGTTGATCCAGTCCCAATACGCGCTCACGCAGGCCGAAGAGACGTTGCGGTACACCATCGGTGCCGATCAGGCCCCCCAATTGAACTCGCTGCACCTCGAACTCACGGAGAGCCCTGAACCCGGCGAGTTGGAAACCATCGACGCCGATACGGTGCTGAAGGATGCGCTGAGCGCGCGTCCCGAGATCGAAGCCGCCGGCGATGCCTTGGCGGCAGACCAGGACAGCATTCGGCTGGCGCACAACCAGCTCCGCCCCGACCTGGAGTTGAACGGCTTCTACCAGAGTTCGGGCCTGGGAGGAAACCAGTACAGCCTCACCACCGGACAGCTCACCTCCACCGGCGGACTTGGGACCTCGTTCAACCAGCTCTTCGGCTTCGGGTTTCCTGCCTACGGGGGGCAGCTTACGTTGAACCTGCCGGTTCGCAATCGCAGCGCGCAGTCGCGCCTGGGAAACAGTCTGGTCGTCCGGACCCGCGATCTTTACACCGTCCGGCAGGTCGAGGAGCAGATCGCCCGCCAGGTCCGCGATGCGGTCAACCAGTTCGACACCGCCAAACTCTCGCTGGCCGCGGCCGAGACTTCACTCGACCTGGCCAGGAAATCGCTGACCGCCGATCAGCGCAAATTCGAACTGGGCGCGGAGACCAACTTCTTTGTCCTCGATTCGCAATCGCGGCTTGCCAACGCGGAACTGGTCCTGCTGCAGACGCGCATCTCCTACCAGCTTGCTCTGGCCGCGATCCATCACGCATCGGGTAAGCTGGTCGCCCCATATAATATGCAAATCGAGGCAATGTCGAAGTAGGCCCGATTTGGCGGGGAGCCAGGGGTGGAGTGTCGCCAAACAGGGAAGTATTTCTCAAGCGCATGCTCCATGGCTGGTTTGAAATCGCCATCGCGCGAAGCCGTGAGGAGCGCGCACTGAAAGGGAAAGTCGCGTGGGTCGCCGCGTGAGGCCGCTGACGAGAATGGAAAGCGTCAAGATGGCCTGTCGAGCAAACGTCCGAGCGGGAGAAGGCTGTTACGGTCCTGCGCCCCGGGCATTTAGGCAACAACAGCTTCATTGTTCTCCTTCATTACGCACGATCTCACGGGATTCCGTTTTCGATCCGTCTGCTATCCGATCTCATGTGCGTGTCCGCACTCTTCATCTATAACCCGCCGAATCCCTCGAATGTGCTCTGCGCCGTGATAGATGTTGAAATGGTCTTGCCTCAGAAACCCAACCAGCGCGATGTCGAACTGCCGGGCGACCTGTACGGCGAGACTGGACGGGGCGCCAACTGCAGCGACCATCGATACTCCTCCCATCAGGGCCTTTTGCAGAAGCTCGAAACTGGCGCGCCCAGAAAGCAACAGAAGTCTGTTCCTTAACGGAGTGCGGTCCGCCAGGAACTCCGCGCCGATCAGTTTGTCGATCGCATTATGCCGTCCAACATCCTCCCGGATTCCGAGAAGCGAGCCATCGGCATCGAAGAGCCCCGCGGCATGTAATCCTCCGGTCCGATCGAAGATGTTCTGCGCTTCGCGAAGGCGCGCCGGTAAGTGATATAGGACATCCGCCTCAATCGAGAACATATTCGGTAAACGAGGAGGACAAACGGTCTGCAGAGCCAGCAGCGAAGCCTTGCCGCAAACCCCGCAACTTGAGGTGGTGTAAAAGTTGCGTTCCAGCGTCGCGAGACTCACCTTTACGTCGGGAGAAAGGTGCACGACGACACGAGTTCTTCGCGGCAGGTGCGGGAGAATGCGTTCTAGCCCGCCAGCGACCGAAAGTGGCGGACCGTCGCCCGGTGTTCCATATTCAAGGCTATGGATATCGGATGGATCTTTGACTACGCCCTCCGTCATAAGAAAGCCGGCCGCGAGTTCCGGGTCATCTTCGGGCGTTCTCATCGTTACCGAAATCGACTTTGTCGCTCTTCCTGAAGCGGGACCGTAGCAAAGTTGAATCTCAAGTGGCTCTCCGAGAGCCAATCGATCACTGGTGGCGAGCGAGTACCGCTCGCGTACGTTTTCCACCGAAGTTTCAAAGAATGCCTGACTCATGGTCGCCTCCTCTCGATGCTGTTAGCGCGCACTGCGATTCGTTGGATGTCTTGCCCAGGGAATGGCTAGCTCAGTGCGGTTCTGCGGAGCTACTCGCCGCTGAATGCCAGCTTTCCGCAACATTCGGGCCGATCAGGCAGGCTGCGACGATCCCAGCCTCCACCGATTGCCTGAATCAATAGCACTGCGCTTGCCATGCGTCGACCCAGGATATTCACGGCTGTTACTTCGTCGTTGAGTGCGGCATTCTGGGCCGTGATCACTTCGAGATAGCTCGTAACTCCGCCATCGTATCGGGTATTGGAGAGATCGAGTGACCGCTGCGCCGCTTGCACAGCCGAAGTTTGGACGCCCGCTTCCTGTTCGAGAATTCGTAACGCTGCCAAGTTGTCCTCCACCTGTTGGAAACCGGTTAGAACCGCCTGGCGGTACGACGCCACGGTAGAATCGTACGCGGATTTGGCTTGATCGTTGAGCGCGCGCCGGCGGCCTCCATCGAATAACGTCTCCGCCGCGGATGCACCAATGGACCACAACGCACCAGGGCCTTGAAGCAAGGTCGTGATACTTCCACTCTCGAAGCCGCCGGCGCCCACAATATTGACCAGGGGATAGTAGGCAGTTCTGGCCAGTCCAACCTGAGCATTTGCCGATGCCACGCGACGCTCGGCGGCCGCTATCTCAGGGCGCCGCTCGAGTAATTCCGAAGGTATTCCGACCGGAATTGCCGGTGGTGGAGCGGTGAGCGGCAGCGGCGGCAGCGTGAAATCCGCTGGAGCCTTGCCGATCAATGCAGCGGTTGCGTGCTCATATTGAGCGCGGGCCACCGCCACATCGACTAACTGAGCACGCGTCGTCTCAAGTACCGTTCGCGCTTGCTCGACTTCGACTTCTGATCCAAGACCACCCCGGTACCGGTCCTCGTTGAGTTGCAGCGCCTGTTCGTACTGGGCGACTGTATCATGCAACAACTTCTCTTCGGCGTCCAGGGTTCGGGCAGCAAAGTAGTCGATGGCCAGTGCCGAGTGCATACTGAGATTGACAACGGCCAGATCCGCGGCCGTCGCTTGTGCCTGCTCTCGATACGCCTCTACATTGCGGCTCACTCGCCCCCACACATTTGCCTGATAAGAGAAGTTGACCGGCAAGACAAAATCGTTGAAGGTCAGCCCGTCAAGGCCGGAAGTCTGGGGAGGGCGGTTGTTGGAATACTGCTCCCGGGTTGCGGAGGGTGACGCCGTGACGGTGGGGTAGTAATCGGAACGAACATACCGCAGAGCGGCCCTGGACTCCTGATACTGGGCCACTGCGGCCTTAAGATTTTGGTTTGAAACATCGATCTGCTCTTCGAGAGCATTCAGTTGGGGATCGTGAAAAATCTCCCACCAGTTTCCGCCCAGGCTCTGATCGTTCGGTTGCGCGGTCTTCCAGTTCCCCATCTCCTTGTACGCAGGCGGAGCGAGAACCGCGGGAGGCTTGTATTTGGGACCCAATGCGCAGCCGGTGAACAGGAGAGCCCCGGCGAGGAGAAGAGCAATCTGCGTTGAGCGCTCGACGCGGGTAGTGAATCGTATTGTGTGCACGCATTTCATCGTGAATCTCCTGGGAGCGTGGATTGCACAATGTTGACTTGCTGGCCGGTCACCAGCGAATCCGGGGGATTCACGATGACCTGGTCGTTGGCTTTAAGACCGGCAACAACTTCAATCTGCTCCCCGAAGTCGTGGCCGGGAGTGACATCCGTAATTGCAACCTTTCCGATTCTCACCACGCCCACTTGTAGCCTCTCGCCCCGGAAGATCAGAGAACTGACCGGGAGCAGGAAGGTTGAATTATAAACAGGGATCTGCAGGTGCACTTCCGCGTACGATCCGGACAGAAGAGTCGCACCGGGATTATCAAGGTCAACTTCCGTGAGCAACGTACGGGTGGTCGCGTTAATCGCCTCGGAGGTGCGCACCAACTTTCCTGAAAATCTTTTGCCGGGAAATTCTGCCAGAGTAATATCCGCGCTGGTCTGGCCTGGCTTTATGCCTTGGGAGTACTCTTCAGGAACATTGACATATACACGCAGGGTGCGTGTCTGTGACATGTCGAAGAGATCGGTCTTGGGAGCGGTGGAACTGCCGGAGTTGATGAGGTCTCCAATGTCCGTATTCCGCGCCGTTATGACGCCGTCGAATGGGGCATAGACCTTTTCAAATGAGACGAGCGCCTCGAAATGTCGAACATTCGCCATGTCAGCATCCACAATTGCCTGATTAGCTGCGTAAGTGCCAACGGCGTTATCAACGTCCTGTTGCGCAACGGCATGCTTCGTCAACAACGACTGATAGCGATCTCTAGTAATCTGAGCCAGCTGCAGGTTTGCCTGCGCCGTGGCGAGCGTGCTGCGCGCTTGTGCCAGTTGCTCGTCGACTTCCGGAGTCTGAATGTTCGCCAGCAAGTCGCCAGCTTTCACGTGTGCCCCAATGTCGAAGTACCACTTCTTCAGATAGCCGTCGGTGCGAGCGTAGATCGGCGAAGTAACGAAGGGCTCTATGTTGCCGGGGAGAGTAATCTCCTGGGACGGCGCGGTTTGCTTCGGCGTTACAACGGAAACAGAAGGCACCGCTAATTGCGTAGTCACCGCGCTCAAGTTTGCCTCGGCCCTAAGGCGAGATCCAATACCCGCGGCCAACAGTCCAATCGCGGCGAGAGAAACAAGGGCCGCAATCAGCCGGTGTCTCTGCGATGGTCCAAGGCCCCTTTTGTTCAGAGGACAAGACATTACTGCTTCGATTTGTTCGGCAATTCGTGTTTGTGTCATATCAATCACCCGTGTTCTCGGTTAGTGGCTGGCCTTTGAGCAAGTCGCGGTCTCGTCCCGATTGGGGCTTTGACCTATGCAGCACGCTGAAGGAAGTAGGAACAAACAACAATGTGGATACAGTCGCGAAGATCAGGCCGCCGATCACGGCCCGCCCCAGGGGAGCGTTCTGCTCACCGCCATCCCCGAGTCCGAGCGCCATTGGGACCATGCCGATGATCATGGCCAAAGCGGTCATCAGCACGGGACGGAAACGCGTGAAGCCCGCCTCCAGCGCTGCCGAAATTGGGTCTTTGCCTCGCGAGATCTGCTCCGTGGCGAAGCTGACGACCAGAATGCTGTTCGCCGTGGCCACTCCCATACACATGATTGTTCCCATGAGTGCGGGGACGCTTAGAGTGGTGTGCGTAATGAACAGAAACCATGCAATTCCAGCGAGAGCAGCCGGTAGAGCAGAGATCATGATGAATGGATCAAGCCAGGATTGGAAGTTCACCACGATCAGCAAATAGTCCAAAACGATCGCGAACAGAAGACCAACGAGCAATCCGCGATACGAAGTCTGCATCGTTTGCACCTGGCCGCGAACAACGATGCGCGAGCCACGAGGCAGCTGACCACGAGCCGAGTCAATGATCTTGTTGATATCGCGCGAGACTCCGCCCAGGTCTCGTCCGTTAACAGCGCCGAAGATGTCGATCACTGGCGCAACATTGTAATGAGACACAACGCCCATACCAGTTCCGCGTTGCGTAGAGACAAGGCTCGCCATCAGAGAAGGAGGAGCCGACACGTTGGTCCCGGTTACGGGAGTGTTGACGAGGTCCTGTAGCGTGGCCGCTCGGTATTGCGGCGTCTGGGTTGCAATCGAGTAGCTGACGCCGTTTCTGGGGTCGAGCCAATATGTTGGCGATGTCTGGAAACTGCCGCTAAGAGAGACGAGAAGATTCTGTGCAATATCATGCGCCGAGAGGCCAAGCTCCTGGGCTTTCGTGCGCTCGATCCTCATATGCAGATATGGCTGGTCGAACGGCTGCTGAATCCGGAGATCGGCCGCACCCGGAACGTTGCGGACCCTCTGCAGCAGTTGGCTAGCCCAGACCCGGTTCCCATCAAGATCGCTGCCAATGACCTGGATATCGATCGGGGCGGGCAGTCCGAAGTTCAGAATTTGCGTGACCATGTCGGAGGGCAAAAAGGCAAACGTCACACCGGGAAAATCCTTGGAGAGGCTCAGGCGAAGCTGCTCGACGTAGTTTTCGGTCGGGTGGTGTTTCGGCGATAACGTCACCATAATGTCGGCATCCGAAGTTCCGATCGGCGCCGAGTTGCTGTACGAGAGATTGATGCCGCTATACGGCAGGCCAATGTTGTCGATGATGCTGTCTACTTCGGCTGCCGGTATCTGTTTCCGGATCGTATCTTCTACGAGATCGCAGAGGAAGGCGGTATCTTCAATACGCATGCCGGTCGGCCCACGCAGATGAAGCTTGAAACTTCCGGCGTCGACGCTGGGAAAGAAATCCTGGCCGAGCCACGGAACAATGATCGCGAGCGATCCGAGGCACGCTGCAATGAAAGTCACGAGAAATGCCAGGCGATGATGGAGGCAAAGCTCCAACAATCCGCGATAGGCGTTGCGAAACGCCTCAAATCCCGATTCGAAGTTCTGTTGAAGCCTGACGAAGAGGTTGCGACCGTTGGCTCCATGCTGACCTATCCTTTGACCACGCAGCAGATACTTCGCCATTGTGGGGACGATCGTCCTCGACAGCAAGTAAGAGGCCAGCATGGCAAAGACCACGGCCTCGGCCAGAGGCAGAAACAGATAACGTGCCACGCCTGATAGAAGGAACATCGGCGCAAAAACGATGCAGATGGAAAGCGTAGACACGAAGGCAGGTGTCGCGATCTGCATTGCGCTATCCAGAACGACCTCATCGAGCGATTTGTCTGGCTCTGCTTCGCGATTGCGGTTGATGTTCTCAACCTCAACCGTGGCATCATCTACAAGGATGCCGACGGCGAGTGCCAATCCACCGAGAGTCATGATATTGATGGTCTGCCCGATCAGGCTCAGCACGATGAGAGACGCAAGAATGGCGAGCGGAATCGAAGTAGCAATGATGAGCGTGCTTCGCCAGTTCCCGAGAAAGATTAGGATCATCAATGCCGTCAGGCACGCAGCTATGAGCGCCTCGCGAACCACTCCCTTGATCGCTCCGAGAACGAAAATGGATTGATCGGCCAGCGGCTGAATTTTCAGCTGCGGAGGCACCGTCGATGCAATCTGCGGAAGAATAGACTTGATGCCCGAGATCACCTTCAGCGTGGAGGCATCCCCGGCCTTTTGAATGGTCAACAAGACAGACCGCTGTCCATTCACGCGCACGATATTTGTTTGTGGCGGAAAGCCATCGCGCACCCAGGCCACATCTTTGATGTAGATCGTGGTGCCGCCCACCGTCTTGATCGGGATGCGATTCAGATCTGCAATCGTTTGAGGCGCCGCGTTAGGGATGTCGACGTCGTACTCCTTGCTTCCGATCTTTGACGTGCCCGTGGGCAGAATCAGATTTTGGACGGAAATCGCATTCACCACGTCCAACGCAGATAGGCCTTTGGACTGCAATGCGGCGGGATTGAGGTCGACCTGCACCTGGCGCTGCTTTCCGCCGTATGGATAGGGAACCGCAGTTCCCGGGACCGTGATCAGCTGAGTGCGAAGGAAGTTGAGCCCGTAATCGTTGAGTTGTTGCTCTGAGAGCCCCTGTCCCGAGAGGGCGAGTTGCATCACAGGAACACTCGAGGCGCTATAGCCGATAATCAACGGGGGCGTAGTGCCAGCGGGCAGCTGGCGGAGCTGGGTCTGCGAACTTGCCGTGATCTGCGCGATGGCGCGGTCCATGCTGGCGTCGGGTTGCAGGAATACTTTGACAACCGCGATGCCATATAACGACTGCGACTCAACATGCTCAATGTTGTCGACGACGGTTGTGAGGTTTCGCTCAGTAATGCTAACGATCCGGTCCGACATCTCTTTGGGCACGAGACCGTTGTAGTTCCAGATGATGCTGACGACCGGGATATCGACATTGGGGAAAATGTCGGTCGGCGTACGCAGGACCGCGATCACGCCCATCACCAGGATCAGAATGGCCATAACCACAAACGTGTACGGCCGACGCAATGCCAATCGGACAATCCACATAGCTGTTTCCTTATCCTTCGAAGCCGGTCGGGTCTTCGGTTTTCTTTCGATTCATCGCGCTTATCTCTTGCCTGATCCACTCCCGGATATAGGCTGAGCAGTTTCTCAGCTGGGCGCCGGTCATTTCGCTCAGCGCCAGAAAGAGCACCGCATCCCGGTCCACGAGTTTTACCTGTTCCAAGTCCAGAACGATCCCACGCCCGCCCCATGACGAATCCGACTTTAAGAGGGTCAGGAGCTCCGGTACGTCTGCTGCCTGGATTCGACCGGTCAGCTTGAAAACCACCAAGTCGCTTTCAACCGATCTCTGAATGCGCAGGGTCATTTCGCTTAGCCTTTCGCAGCATGGAAATGCAAGGCGTTTGCCATTTTCATATCACTGAAAACATTGACCTTCTTGCGGCGCATGGCGCCCAACTATTCGGAAATTTCCGAAAACTCGGGATCGATTAGGGTCGCCACTTGAGAGAATGGGATCGAAACGAAGTCGACCCTGAAGGCGCAATTGGTGGGGCGTGGGGAGATCTTACAACCGGAAGGCGACTAGCTCTTTCGGAACTGGTGCTTGTCTATTTTCAGAGACTTGATCTTGGAATCGAGTGTTGACTGTGGGATCCCGAGCCTGGCCGCGGCCCCCGACGGGCCGGAGATTCTTCCGTTGCTGGCGGCCAGGGCCGCCTCAATCATCTCTTTCTCCTGGGAGGCCAGTCTCTCGGAAAGAGGCTTCGCTGACGACCCAGCTGCCGTCGGGCGCTTGCCGAGCCAACTCTCATCGACGGACAGGTTCTCTGAATCGCACACGATCACAGATCTTTCGATCACGTTCTGCAATTCCCGAATATTGCCAGGCCATGTGTACGATTGCAACAGTTCCAGACTTCGCTTGGCGATGCCGGTTATCCTCTTTCCGGCTTTAGTGGCATAGCGGTCGACAAAATATTGGACCAGCAGCGGAATGTCTTCTTTTCGGTTCCGCAACGGCGGAACTTCAAGGGGGAACACATTGAGTCGATAGAACAAATCCTCTCGGAACCTGCCTTCGGCGATCGCGGCCTCCAATTTGCGATTGGTGGCAGCGACGACTCGAACATTTGTGCGAAGAGAATCGTTGCCGCCGACCCGCTGAAATTCGTGTTCTTGCAGCACCCGCAAAAGTGCGACTTGGGTTTCGGCCGGCAATTCGCCAATCTCATCGAGAAAAATTGTGCCACCGTCAGCCGCCTCGAAGCGGCCGAGGCGCCTTTGAGTTGCGCCCGTAAATGCGCCCTTTTCATGCCCAAACAGCTCCGAGGCAATCAGGTCCTGCGGAATGGCGGCGCAGTTGATACTTACGAAGGCGTGCGAGGACCGTTGCGACCGCTTGTGAATAGCGCGGGCGATCAGTTCCTTTCCTGTGCCGGTTTCGCCGGTGACCAGAACTGTCGAGTCGGTTGGCGCCACTTTTGCAACTTGAGATAGGACGACTTGCAGCGCCGGAGATGAGCCGACGATCTCTTCGAACATCCTGGTAACGTCGATTTCTTCGCGCAGCGCGAGGTTCTCTTTGTACAGCTGATCTTTCAGCTTTTGAATTTCCTCGAACGCATTTCTTATTGCCGAGATGTCCGTAATGGCCCCAAGAAAAGTCGGCTTGCCAACTCGGTCGTTTGAGGTGTGGCCAAGAACGCGGATCGTCTTGACAAAACCGTTGGGCATCAACAATCGATGTTCTACATCTACGTCGCTTCCATGCTCAGAAACACTAGCCATGACCTGCCGAACGAGCGGTAGATCTTCGGGATGGATTCGCTCGAGCGCACGCTCCACAGTAGGTTTCAGTGTTGGTTCGTATTCGAAGATTCGATAGGTTTCCTCTGACCAGAATTGTTCACCAGTTGAAACATCCCACCCGAAACTGCCCGTATGGCTTAATGTCTGTGCTTCGGCCAGATATGCCTCGCTTCTGGTGAGCCTGTCGTTCGTCTCCATGAGCTTTTGAACCGTGTCACGCAGATCGTCGCGGGTTCGGCGGAGCGATTCAGTCGCCTTCCGCTGCGCCATGCTCAGCGAGCCAACAAGTACGGCCGACAGGATAAAGACGATAAATCGTGCCAGCTGGCCGGGTTTTGCGGCGAACGAGTCCACGGGGGGAAGGAAGCTGTAGTAGAACGCGACGATCGACAGGATGGTGGCCAGGCTTCCCGGACCTGCGCCGCCGAACCATGCGCTCACAATCACTGCGCAAAAGAACAGTGATACGGGCGCGGATCCCAGGTGGATCACCGGCCAATGTGCGATCAGCAGAGCGAACAAAACCGAGAGAACGGCAATGACGTACCTTCCGATGATCTGCACCGTTGCTACGGATTGAGGAAGCGGACTGGACACTCAGGCGCTCCGGCGCGAGGTGATTGCTGGCGAAATGTTAGCACCCGGTGAGGCCGCTCCAAGAGCGAGCGGGAAACGAGCACCGGTCAAGCAAATCACGGAATCTCGGAAATTTCCGAGTCCTCGAGATCGTTAACCGAGCCTACAGAGTTTGTTTTCAGCGGTTTACATATGGCAAGCCCGTTGCTTTAGTCACCTGCGTGAGGAAGTAAGATTGAGAAGCCGTTCTACCCGCGATTCTTAAGCGATAGGGAGCAAAAATGAATCAGCAACTGATAGTCCCAGCCGCTGCCGCTGGCACCTTCACAATCGGAGGCGACCTGCGTGTCAATCGAATGGGCTACGGTGCGATGCGCATCACCGGACCGGAATTTGGGGACCTCCTGCCGATAAACAAGCGGCGCTCGCAACGCTTCGGAAAGCGATCGAATTAGGTGTAAACCTGATCGACGCCGCC
>Ga0210394_10003653_pt1 | contig 18914 bp, 22 predicted proteins | sample IncBWC12MmetaG_FD_160121 | JGI IMG/M metagenome (GOLD analysis project Ga0210394, IMG submission 160121) | Forest soil microbial communities from Barre Woods Harvard Forest LTER site, Petersham, Massachusetts, United States - Inc-BW-C-12-M | ecosystem: Environmental > Terrestrial > Soil >...
TATCCGGCAATGCTTTGTTGAAGTACATCGGCAGCAGCTTCGCGACGGAAGTGATCTTGTCAGGGATCTCTTGCGGTCTCCTGAAGTCACTTTGAAATTGAAGCCGGATGATTTCATCACGGTTATCACCAATCTCGCTCATGGTCTGGCAGTCACCCAGAGAATCCTTGGCGCAGAACTCTCTCAGAAGAGCACGCGCGATCTCGTTCAATCGCTGTTTGATCATTTGATATCGTCCGCATGAGTAGTTGGCTAGCGCAATAATGCGCAGGTTGATTTGGAAACATGTTTTTACCAAAGGACGCTGTCGATTTTGCACCATTCCACCGTCACCACTTACCACAGCAGAATGAAGGACAAAATTGGAAGCAGAGTCTCAGTCGGTGAGAACAGGCCATAAGCGGCCAATCGGTTCCCATTCTGAGGTGTGTAAAATATTGCGCGCTGCGAGGCCGATCAGGCTATTGTGTTCACCAGCCCGATACTCCGCGATAGAACGAGTATGCTATGTCTCATTTGCGCCTCAGCAACGCCCACGCTGGGTTCAAGGAATCAGAGGCCGCTTCGGGCTAACTCGTGCCCCTACGCGGCACTCAAGCCTCAGCAACCACCGATCCTCACTCAAACAAGAAATAGAATCACTCTGTTTGAAGGTTAGAAAATCCGGCTGAAAAAAATACAACGAGTCTCCCACCTGCGCTACATCAAGCGATTTGACGTTTGTTCGATTCAAAACTATTGGCCGCTAATCTCCGCCAATGCACTCATCCATCATGGGTTACTCACCCAGAACAGGATCGGTACTGAAAAATGCCGATGGGACATGTTTAGCGCTGGATTCCCTCCTCGCCTCCTATTTCCTGACGCCATGCGACCTCCCGTTCCCGATCGAAGTTCGATGAGTGCATTGGCTGAGATAACCGGCCAGCACTCCCGGCTTCTTGTTCCACAAGCCGGGCAAGTCCAAACCGTCACACAAAACACCGGGCTTGAAGCCCATGTCTCGTTTGAGGCATGGGGAACCAACATCGTTGCTTCAAGACATTTGCTCTCATTACTCTTTGAACAAGTGCGACGCGTGGGTGACCGCCGCGCCTGCCCGCATTGCCGCGGCTACTATGGCTGCTTCCGTCAGCATCGTGTCATTTGCGCCAGCCTGACGCGCCGCTTTCACATGCAACTCAATGCAGTAAGGACACTGCGTTGTCAGCGCAACGGCCACCGCCATCAACTGCTTGTGCAGGACATCGATGGCACCGGCTTTGAACGCCTCTTTATCAAAAGCCCAGAAGGCTTTCATCGTATCGGGTGCATTCTCATCAAGCCTCTTGAGGCGAGTGAGATTCTTCATATCAAACATGTGAGTGACTCCTTTTCGGTTTTTTGTAAATCGCTTCCGACGTAAAACGAACGGAAAGCGCGTTTGGTTATACGTTTTTGGGTGACTCCCCAAAACGCACGGGAACGGCATCGCACTTCGATGAAGTTGCGATCGCCTTGAGAGTAGCAGCGCAAGTCCGGCCAGAATTGCATCAACGCCCGTACGATATCCGTGCCCTTCAAGCTTTGCTGTCAACGACACGGTCGTATGCAGGGGGCGGGCGCGCGGCGCCGGACCAACGGTCCACGTGGATTCTCTGAACTCCGCATCACGCAATCTCAGCAGCGGGCGTAACTCTGGCAAGGCTCTAGTTCAGCAGATAAAACGAAACTGCCAGCAAAACGACATCTTTCATTAGAAATGTGATCGCTTCGGCAGAGGTTTATCGCCACCACACTGGGTTGGAATGTGCCACTTTGTCCTTCCCTTCGTTCACTCGCCTCCGTGTTCCAAGAGGATCGCCTCGTTGCCGAAATAGCTGATCAGGTAGAACGATACCCCGAGCGAGATGACATCCTTGAAGAGAAACAGGCCCAAAAAACTCATATACCTTATCCCGTGAACGGAAATGGTCGCGCCGGGTGTAGTGATAACCATAGTGCTGGTGATAAAGAACATCACTGTGGTAATGAGGCTGCCTATAACGCCGGCTTTAGGCCTGAAATAGCCTGCGACAATCAATAGGGCTCCGGCGATCTCGGTGATTCCGATGAGGTCAGAGCCGATATAGGGACCAAACAATTTGAAGTGCCAACTGATCAGCGGGCTGTTGGAAACCAGGGGAACGATACCTTCGGCGCCGCGAGCGGTCATCTTGTAGGGCCCGGCCCAAAGAAGCATAACAATCATGCCAACGCTGGTTACAAGGAAAGGGACATTATGGTCGTTTATCGATGCGGCCAATCTGGTCAGGCTACTTTTAGCTGATTTGGAAGGCCCATCCAAAGAAACCTGAGAAAGCGGGGCGGCAACGTCGTTGTCGATGTTTGGTGCGATAACGGGAGCGATACGGGACATACTCTTCTCCAATCTCCGGCAGCGTTTCTGCGCTCTGCAGGAGTATTTCTAAATCTAAACATGAGATGGGACGCATTGTCATGAGGAGTCTCGTTGAGATATCTTATAGTCTCGAATGGATCGATTGGCACCCTTCTTCGAAAGGTTTTCTCTCACGGCCCGGATGTTTTATTCGGGGCTCTTGTGCGGGAGCTCTGCAGATCAAGTAAGTGAACATGCCGGTCATCTTCATGTGCTCAGGAAGGGAACGCTGAAGATCACCCGGTCAGATGCGCGTCAGATGGTTATTGATAGCCCGACCTTTCTGTTCTTTCCACGTCCTCGCCTCCATCGTCTTCACGGCCCGGAGCAAGAGGGAGCCGAGCTCGTATGCGCGACGATCGAATTTGGCGCCGGAATGTTGAATCCTCTCATCGCGTCGTTTCCAGAACCACTTGTGCTTCCGCTCGACGCCCTTCCCGAACTTGAACCGACCCTGCAGCTTTTGTTTTCGGAGGCTTTCTCAGAATTACCAGGCCGCCAGACTGCCCTAGATCGATTATTCGAATATCTCTTTGTGCTACTCCTCCGATCAGCAATGAATGCACACCTGGTCGACAGCGGAGTTTTGATGGGACTCAGTGATTTGCGGTTGGGCAAGGCAATCGAGGGCATGCATAAACATCCGGAAACTTCCTGGTCGCTGGAACAACTTGCTGAACGCGCCGGTATGTCCCGTGCGCGCTTCGCTGCTTATTTTCGCCAGGTTGTCGGCATGACACCGTTTGATTACCTGACAAATTGGCGACTGGGGGTTGCCCAAACAATGTTGCGTAAGGGTAACTCGCTGAAGCTGATCGCATCCGCCGTGGGATATGCAAATGCGACTGCTCTATCGCGAGTCTTTACGCAACGTGTAGGAATGTCTCCTTCTGAATGGCTCGCTCGTAGCCAGGGACATAGGAAATAACCAACATCTGACTAACCTGATTGTGCGGCTGGCCCGTCTCGTTCCGGCGACGCGCGGCCAGTTCGACGGGCGCGAGACGCCGCAGCACAGGCGACTCGTACAGCGCACTTCCGTGATCGTGGTCCACGGAACGTAGATGGCCTCATACGGGCGAGCCCAGCAATTCCTCGATGCGGATCGGTTCAACGCAGGATATGGTTATGCCCGAACCCTCGTTTCGAGGTATTCGTCCAAGTGACGGCACGCAAGATCGAGAGGCTCTTCGTTGCGCTGCAGTCGGCTCACCATCAGGCTGCCTTCGAGCGTGCTGGCTATCAGTATTCCCAACTTGGCGGCATCGACATCGGACCGAATCTCGCCCTTTGATTTTCCCTCTTCAGCAATCGATTGTAGACGTTCAAGCCACAACCTGAGAGCGCGCCGCGCCTTCGCTCGCAACCGAGGATTGCCATCGTCGGAATCGATGGCCGTGTTCATCAACGGGCAGCCTCCCGGCACCAACCCGGAGCGCCGGTCTCGAAAGTTCCGGACGATTTGCTGCAGACGTTCAACTGCATTTGGGATATTCTCTGATCCTTCGAAGCGCGTGTCCATTGCGACCTTCCAGGCGTGATCGAAGGCGTCTTCCGCAAGCTCTTGTTTGCTCTCGAAGTGCCGGTAGATTCCGCCTTTTTCCAGCCCCGTTGCTCGCATGAGATCGGAGAGAGCGGTTCCGGCATAACCCTTCTGATTGAAGATCGGCGCTGCCAGCGCAACGATCCTTTGCCGCGTCAACTCCCCTTTGCCCATCGTTTGAACCTCCAAAAGAAGAATACGGCAAAAAAGACGCACCGGTCGCAACTCTTGAGAATCAGATAACCATGGGACCGTTCGGTCTCTTATTTTGCTCCCTGAGGTTCCCAATGGCGAGCGCTGTCGCTTCTCCCGTCCCGACTGCCGTGCGGAACGCCGTAATTGAACCACCTGTCATCAATCCGTGGGTAATAGCCCTCACTGTCACACTCGCCACCTTTATGGAGCTGCTCGACACCTCCATCGCCAACGTTTCGCTGCCTTATATCGCCGGAGGCCTGGGCCGCTCCTATGACGAAGTCACTTGGATTCTGACCACGTATTTGGTGGCTAATGCCGTGGTACTGCCCGTGTCAGCGTGGTTGTCGCGCGTGCTGGGGCGCAAGAACTACTACCTCATCTGCGTCGCTCTGTTCACCGTCACGTCGTTGTTGTGCGGTATCTCTCCCAGCCTCGGCGTCATGCTCGTTGCACGTGTGCTGCAAGGTATCGGCGGCGGGGGCTTGGCGCCCGTGGAGCAGGCAATTCTAGTGGATACCTTTCCGCCCCATAAACGCGCCATGGCCTTTGCCCTCTACACCGTCGCGATCGTTACAGCGCCGGCAATCGGTCCGGTCCTTGGCGGCTGGATCACTGACAACTACAACTGGCGCTGGGTCTTCTTCATCAACATTCCGGTCGGGCTGCTGTCGATGTTCCTGACCACGCGATTTGTCCACGACCCGCCGACCTTTGCAGAAGAGCGCAAGTCGGTGCGCACCTCCGCTGGCAAGCTACGCGTGGACGGCATCGGGATCGCGCTGATCGGACTCGGTTCCGCGGCTCTGGAGGTTCTCCTCGACCGCGGCCAGATCGACGACTGGTTCGGCTCTACGTTCATCACCTGGATGTTCGTTATCGGCGTCACGTGCCTAGTTGCGGCTGTCTTCTGGGAACTGAATCAAAAGGATCCGGTTATTGAGTTCCGACTTCTGAAGACGCGCAACTTCGCTATTGCCAATTGCTTCTATTTCATCTTTGGCTTCGGGCTTTTCGGGTCCACAACGATGATTCCGCAGATTCTTCAATCGCTCTATGGGTATCGCGCCATCGACGCCGGCCTCGTGCTCGGGCCAGGGGCGTTTGTTATTACATTGCTGGCGCCTATGGGCGCGCAATTGGTCCAGCGCCGCATCATTCAGCCGCGCCTGCTGCTGCTTGGAGCGGTTCTGGTGGTTGGCATCTCATTTCTCCATTACAGCCACTTCAATCTCGATACGGACTACAACCACTACGCCTGGGCGCGCGCCCTGCAAGGCCTCGGCTATGCATTCTTCTTTGTGCCGCTTTCGGTCATCGCCTATTCGCAACTCAAGCCGAGCCAGAACAACAAGGCCTCTTCGATCACAAACTTCTTCCGAAACTGGGGCGGCAGCTTCGGCATCGCCTTCATCACCACGATGTCCGAGCGGCGGAGCAACTTCCATCAGTCCAGGCTTGGGGGCAGTTTGCCACCCTCCTCGGCTCCACTACAGCAGCAGATGAGTCAATTGGCAGCTTATTTGCAGGCGCGCGGGTTTTCTAAGGCAGACGCGCTGAGAGCTGCCTACTCTCATTACTACCACCAACTCCAGGCGCACGCCCACCTATTGGCATTCATGGATTGCTTTCAAATTATCGGATTGGTGACTTTGCTTGCGGCTCCTTTGGTACTGCTTACCAAATACTTCACAGTCGGTGCGCCAGGGGGACATTGACTTGGCGGATCCAGTACGTCCATTCCTTGGCAAAGGCCGTGTGTTGGCCCCTTTTTGTTCGAGAGTTTACCTGCCCACACGGCATCGTGAATCTGAATGTGAGACCGATGCGTCTCTTTGTTGGGACCCGGCGGGTGTAAGAAGAAAGTGCGACCGAGCGGTCGCGGCCTAAATCCAACCGATCAACACCGGCGATTACGGCCATGGACCATCGGGAGACTTATGCATGCAAATTCGTGATTCAGCCGCATTCGTAACAGGCGCAAACCGGGGAATCGGTCTGGTATTTGCACAAGAGCTGCTCGCTGCCAGGGCACGAGAAGCGGGCACGAGGGCGTTCAAGATGCGGTTCAGCCGGCCTGGAACGACTCTGGAGCGGTTTTTACGCAGACCAGTCAGGCCCTCAGATACGCGCGACGTTGCCCGGGCGGTCTTCGAATAAACGCTGGTAGGCTCAATCAACTTTGTAAACGCGGCCGGTTTGCGCTCCTAAAATGGCGCGCTTGTAGGCTTGTCCAACTTTCCATCCTTCGACCGGAATCATGCCGGGGAAGAACTGGGCAAATTGAGATTCGGATTCTTTTAGTATCGTGGGACTCACCACATTGATACGCAGTCCCTTAGGAAGCTCAATTGCGGCAGCCCGAACAAAAGCTTCCAACGCGCCCGAGACGGTTGAAGCCGCGACGCCGGCGAAGATCGGGTCGTCATTGAGAATGCCAGAAACCAAAGTGAAGGATCCCCTCTCGTTGATGGACGGGATCGCTTCCTGGACCAGACTGATCTGACCCATGAGTTTGCTCCCCAACGAAAACCGCCACTTTTCAGCGGTGATTTCCGAAAGCGGAGCAAATGCGACCTGGCCTGCTGCAATGGCCACGGCATCAAACGAGCCGACGGCTTGATAAAGCTTCCTGACACTTTCGCGGTTCTCGATCTCGACTTGAAAATCGCCGGATTTGTGCCCGACCTTGACTATCTCATGGCCAGCACCCGCCAATGCCCTTTGAACCAGTTCGCCGATCTTTCCGCTTGCGCCAATTAAAACAATTTTCACAAAAGCTCCATTCTGCCTGTTTAGGACTTGTTGGTCATTCGATTCGCTTCGCTACTTCGACGATGTGTCAGTTAACTAACTAAGTCTGGGGCGCAGTCTATGAGGCTCTCTTTCAGGCTTCGCCGTGTGGACCTGCGGTTTCTGGCCGCCTGGCGTCCTACAAGCTTCGAATTAATTATGTGTTCTGAGCATCCGATCGACAGATCTGCTCATTTGTTTCAAAATAAATCCAGGGGCGACGCGACTCATCATTTTGAGCTGATTCGCCTGACCTGGACGAATTTCAAATCGATCGGCTTGCATTCCTTTGACAGCGGCTTCAACCATGTCTTCCACCTTCATGATAGATACGCCTTTCATGTCTTCAGGATTAAAGTCACCCAAGAGTGCGGTTTGGGTCGCCGGCGGCGCTAGCTCAAATACCTTCACTTTGGCGTTTTTCAGTTGCACACGAAGCGACTCGGTGAACGAGTGGAGACCTGCCTTGGTGGCGCAATAAACCGGTGAAATGGGCAATGGAACAAATGCCAATCCTGATGAAACGTTCATGATTGCGGCCTCTGATTTAGTTTTCAAATGCGGCAAGAACTGCTTCACCATGCGAATCGGCCCGCTCAAATTGGTTTCAATCTCTCGAGTGATGTCTTCGAGGCTTCCAGCCTTGTCGTGAACATTGATCTCGCGCATGATGCCGGCGTTGTTGATCAAAATGTTGAGCTCAGGAAATTGCTTGGTGACCACTTCGTAAAGAGTGGCGATTGCTTTCGGATCGGAAACGTCGCTTCGAAAGGTGTGAATTTTTGGAAAGGCCGCTTTCGCACGGTCCATCTTAGCTTGATCGCGGCCCGTGATAAGTATCGTGTTTCCAAGTGCGCTGAGTTGTCTGGTGAGTTCGTAACCGATGCCGCTGCCACCGCCGGTGATCAAAATCGTATCGTTCGTGAGTTTCATAATTGAACGCCCCGCTCCCGAGCACTGCGGACACCATTGATCTGACTGGTGTCCATTAGCTCCTCTGGTTGAGTTCACTTGCCTGCCACCCGACGGATAAGTCCTGCGATTCGAGGCCTGATTCCCCCGAACGTTTCCGCCACTTGCCCCGTGACCCCGAGCGTGATGGTTGTGCACCTTCCAGTTCACAGGGCGCGAATCCAATCGCGAAGGCGCCTCGTCTCCACTACCACCAGCTCGGGCTCACGAGACCCGTGAGCCAGGACCGCAATTCCCTGCAATGCTGAGAAAAGATGGATAGCAAGTCCTCGTGAGTGGTCTCCGTGTCCATCCGCCCTAAACTGATCCTCTATCCACGCAAGCGGCTCTCCGAAGAGTGCCACAGATTTTTCTGCGAGAGGCCCGCCTTCCTTGTGCAACTCGGAGCAAAGCATCCCAAAGGGGCACCCTCCGCGTGCAAGCACATCCCGGTTGTCAAACGTATTCTCGACACACGCCTGAAGGCGTTCTTTCGGAGAACCCGCCCTGTCCCACTGTTCTCGCAGCGCCCGAAATTCCAACAAGCGTTGCTCAACAATGGCCTCGCCGATCTCATCTTTGGTTTTGAAGTAGTAGTAGATGTTGCCGACCGGGATCTTGGCCGCCTCGGCGATATCGGCGAGGCTCGTCTCCCTGAACCCATGTCGATACGCCAACTTCACAGCCGTGCGAATCAGCCGCGCTCGCTTCTCCGATTTCGTCTTTGGCATAGTACAAAACTCAGTTAGTCAGTTGACCAACTAGAATCTATACGCGTTCGCGTCGTAATGTCAACTCTCTTGATCGTGTTCACTCTGGCCGCCGTAATACCCAACCGCCACGGAGAAGCCCGGCAGATTGGTCGCCGCGCTATAGGTCAGCGTTCCGCAATGGACAAGGAAGGCCATCGCCACCACCGCTTGCACCAAAAGTATCAGAGCGGTTCGGTCTGTCGTCAGGACCAAGGGGCCAGCCCAAGCCGATGCGGCCCGCTTGAATGCGTTGTTGAATAGCGGGCCGCGAATCGGAGGTCAGCGTTTCGTCTATCACTTCAACGTCTCTCGAGTAGAAGTCGCCGCGGACTCGAAATAGTGGACCTATCAGGCAAGAGTTCCTAACAGGTTAAATGGAGAATGGCGTTTGCCGCGGGCTCCTTTCCTAATAGCCGGATGGCCTCACTGGTCGGTACGATGACCAATTCGACGCGGCGGCGTTCCGCCTCAAGTTTCACTTCCTTCATAATTGGCAAACGGCCGTACGCCCCGGTGCCGATCACGAGTCGGTGGCACTTCCAGGGTATCTCTTCTTCGATGGACACGGGCGTATGCCCAAACTCGTCACGAAATTTCTTGGAAGGCGTCTTCTTGCGCTTGCGGATTTCCCCGCGATCGATCACCACGTCCTTCTCGTACGTGCTGCCATCGATTTGGAGGGTACCGAAGGAGAATCTATCGAAATGCATACGCGCCTCCTCGAACTGTTTGATTCATGCGCTATTGTTCGAGGTGACAGCACAAAAGGCAGACCAGCGTTGTTCTAGCAGTCAGTCCTTTCCGCGTCATGCTCTGCGATGGTCAGAATCTTTGAAACCTCCAGAGGCTAACAAGACATTCCCAACGAGAGATCATCATAGCAACTGTGGCAATCGCTTTCAGGAGCGACGGGCTTGCGCCGGTGTGGTGGAAGATTCTCGCCCTCATTCTTAACCGATTGGTTCGCAGAGTGCTGGCACAAGCGGATTGCCTTTCTCAGGGCCCGCATGGCAATCACCTCCAACACGGGAAGCAAGCCATTCTGCTTGTCCCGGGCTGGAAGGAAGTGGGCAGCTTCCCCGACGAGAGCCTGCCAGTCATGCCAATCGCCGGAGGCTTTATGTATCTTTCTGAATCTGGCAGCCAACGGTTCCGCCTTGGGATCGCCCTTGAGGGAGAATTCAGCTAAATAGAGTACTTGCTTCAGGTGCTTGCGATATTCATGGAGATTGGAACCATTGAGGTGGGGGAATTCAGTGGCCATCCCGGCATACGCCTGCAATGCCGCCTCGGCAGTAACGCGTAGCCCTGAGGATAGTCCAGCAGCCAGCGCCACTTCCATTTCTTTGGTTAGTTGATTCAGTCGCTTCCTACGGACATTAAGGACGGACATCAACGTACCGATCCTCGCCTGGCGCTGTTTGTTTAACCCCCTCTCAAGCGCGTCGATCTCCCTCAAGCAGATTGGGTTGAGCCTCGATCGCACGCTGTTTGCGCGCGCGAGGGGGTCGCAGAGGTATCCGAGCTTGAAAAGGTACACATCTGCATCGCGAACCGGTTGCAGCACCCGTCTTAGCTTCTTCGCTTCTTGTTTCCAACGCTTGAACGCTCGCGTTGCCTTTGAATCTAGAACCTGTTCCTGTTGCGCAAATTCCAGCAACGCCCGTAGGCGTAATGTATGGCTGCGCAGTGTATGGATCCGCTTTCGGCTGGGTTTCACGCTGCATTGCGCAAGCAAAGCGCGCCATGCGTCAACTTGCCGCTGCCAATCAGGCTGGAGAGACGCATTCGGCTGGCTATCGGAGGAAACGAAATCGGGATTCATAGAGAATTGACAGCGGGTTAGATCATTATGCACTATGATACCCGGCTTGAACCACGCTCACCACGAGGGAAAGATCTATTGTTGGTATATGAGAATGCCGCACACGGCTTGCCGTACACGCACACGGATCGCATGCTGGCGGATATCGTCGCGTTTGCGGGAGCGTAGGGCATCGTGATCGTCAGGTGCAGGATCCGATCGATGCATTCGGACTCGCCACGGTGGTTGATTCGAAGGCACTGCTCGATTCCTTGTAGAAACCTTAGAACGAGTCGGCTTGGCTTCCATTCGGCCTTTTGATGCATCAGCCACGCCGGGTCAACTTTGATGCCAATGCGCCAAGTCTCATCGAGGAAGCGCATTCCACACGGACGAATAGTCCCCCTCTCGGCAACTGTGCAGCTTCATTTCTACGGAAAGGGGGTTTTACGCCAATTGCCGAAGACACGGATCGATCTCAATAGGCGAATGAGCGCATTGGCCCAGACGCATCGCTGACTTCTAAGCCTATTTTCGAGAACTTGCCTCGCACTCACGCGCGGCCACAATCACTCCGCTTTCAGCGCATCCACGGGATTGATCGCGGTGGCGCGAGAGGCTGGCAGAAAGCTTGCAAGCGCCGCGGCCAGAGCCAGAATGAGCGGCGCGACGGCAAAGGTCAACGGATCTAAAGGACTCACACCAAACAAGAGTGTTCTCATAATCCGTGCGACGGTAGCAGCCGCCCCGAGACCGATAATCACACCAATCCCGGTGAGAGCCAAAGCGGAGCGCACAAACATCCATCGCAGTTCTCCTTTCTGGGCGCCGAGTGCGACGCGAATGCCGATCTCGCGGGTACGCTGCGATACGGCGTAGGAGATCACCCCGTAGATACCGATGATGCCGAGGGCGAGGGCCATCGCGGCGGCGATTCCCAGCATCACGAGCGTGAATGAGGTGCGCGCCAGCGACTTCGAGTAGATCTCCTGCATGGTTCGCACTGGGCTACCGGCAAGTCAGCATTGACCGACCAGACGGCCTGCTGGACTTCATTGAGAAAGGCCGGAGTGCCGGCGCGACTGCTGCGGACTGTAAAAGTCGCCGTGCGTGGTGTGTAGGGCCCGAAATAGGAACTGACGATTAACGCCGGCCAGTACACGATGGCTGGCGCCTTCTCATCCACGCCGTTGTAACGAACGTCTTCGACCACACCGATCACCTGGTACCAGGGCTTGCCGGGGCCCTCCTGAATGCGTTTGCCGATGGCCCCCGCAGCGCTACCCCACTCTTCCCGGGCGAGATTTTCCGAAACCACTACCTTTCGTTGCGGGTCGTAGATTTCATTCCAGGCGAAATCGCGTCCGGCGATCAGGCGAGTGCCGAGAGCCTGAAAGTAACCCGGGGAGACGTAGTTGAAGAACCGAATCGGCCGATCGCCTTCATAGGTCTTTCCTTCTGCAAGAATGGCACTCCAACCTAGTTCAACACCTTCCATGGGCACAAGTCCGGCAAAGCCGACGGAGGTGACGCCGGGGATGGAAGCGAGCTTATCTGCAATGTTGTTTTCGACCCGGGTAACCACGTGCGGATCGGCAAAAGAAGAGTCCGGGATCGCGATTTGCAGAGTCTCTAAACTAGGGGCATCCTTAAATCCCGGATTGACCATGCCCAGTTGCTGAAAGGTCCTGATCATCAGAACTGCCCCCACTAGAAGCACAAGCGCCATTGCGACCTGGACCACAACCAGAATGTTACGGGTTCGGTTGCGTTCGCGGCTCGCACTGACGGTGCGTGTCGCGCCCAGACTCGCCGTGGCCTGACTCCGGGAGTATTTCCATGCAGGCATGGAACCAAACAACAAGCCGGACATGAGCGAGAGAATAAACGTGAATAAGAGTGAGCGCGGGTCGAGCGAGATTTCATTCAGACGCGGCAAATTCGCAGGACCGATCAGAACGAGAAGGCGCAGGCCTGCCGCAGCCACGCCGATTCCGAGCACGCCGCCGACGAGCCCCAGCAGCGCGCTTTCCATAAGGAGTTCGCGCACAATTCGGCTGCGTCCGGCGCCTAGCGCCGCGCGGACCGAAAGCTCGAGTTGGCGAGATTCGGCGCGCACCAAGAGTAGATTGGCGACATTGACGCATGCGATCAGGAGCACGAGTCCAATCGTGCCCATGACGGCCCAAAGAACACTGCCCACGTTCCCAACGACTTCCTGCTTCAGGGAATGAAGATCGGGCGTGATCCTCCATTTGACTAACCCCTGCGTGTCAGTTCCCGGCCCATTGGAGAATGAGTCCATCCAAATCGGGATTGTGCGCGAGATCGGCGTTGGCTTCCGGGATCGTCACTCCAGGCTTAAGGCGACCGATTCCCCGATATCCAAAACCGGACAGTTGTTGCTTGTTGCGCTCGAAAGCGAAGGGTACCAGGATGTCGAAGTCCTGGTCGACGACGCGGAAACTGCGCGGCATGACGCCGACAATGGTGCGCGTCTCGGAGTCGATGACGATGGTGCGACCGATCGCGGAACGGTCGCCACCGAAGCGTCGCTGCCAGTAGCCATAACTGAGGACGACGTTCTTTGTGCCGTTCGGCACCTGATCGGCAGTCGCCAGCTCCCGGCCTGTGAGCGGGGGAACACGAAGCGTCTCTAGCACGCCCTCGGTTACGAAGACGAGATTCACTTCCTCGGGCAGCGCCACGCCGGTGACGTTTCCCTTGTGTGAGCTCCATATCCCCAGCGATTCGAACGTCCGGTTGTTCTCGCTAAAGACGAAGTACATCGATGAGGAGAGTGGAAGTCCCTTCTGAAAGCTTGCCAGACCCGTCGCGCCCGGTGCGTTGAGCCACAAAGAAGCGAGACGGTCTGCGCCCGGGTACGGAAGCGGCTTGAGAAGTACGCTGTTTACGACGCTGAACACCGCCGTGTTGGCGCCGATGCCGATGGCCAGTGTGAGAAGAACGGTGTGCCGAATCCGGGCGCTTTGCGCAGGCGGCGCAGAGCGAGTTTCAGGTCGGCAAAGAGGGATTCGAGCCTGGACCATTGCCAGACCTCGCGACTCCGCGTCTCGACAAGGACCGGATTGCCGAACGCGCGAAGGGCCGCATGGCGTGCCTCGGCACGGGAAGGGTTCCCGAGGCGCATGAGCTCCCGGTCTTCTCTTCGATGTGCTCGCGCACCCCTTCGCCCAGTTCGCTGTAAAGATGCCGTCGACGGAAAATTCGCTCTAGCCAGTTCATCGTATCGGACCCCCTAGGAATTTGCAGCGCTCCGGTCGGGCCCGAGAACCATCTGGATGCCTTCGAGCATCCGGTCGAAACGGGACATCTCACGTTCGAGATGCCGCAACCCCGACTTCGTAATTTCGTAGACACGCACGCGACGATGGGTTGAAGACGAAATCGTCCACTCCGCCCTCACCATCTTGGCTTTGAGCAGGCGCTGAAGTGCCGGATACAAGGAACCTTCTTCAACCTGAAGCAGGTTGTTGGAGCGCAGCTGGATGTGCTGGACCAGTGCATATCCGTGCGCCGGCTGGCGGCGGAGTGATTCGAGAATCATCATCTCCAGGGCGCCGGGAAAGAGATCGCGAGAGGTGTCTTTATTATTTCCCATAAGGCATTGTTGCGACATGCCTAGAGTAAATCAGTCTTCAAGCGAAAGTCAACCGAGACTCCGAGCGCCGACCCGCAAGGCAGAGCCGTGACGAATCTCGAAACGGGAAGGTGGGCTGTGCTTTGCACAACTTGAGTACCCGGCGAGCGCGAGATTCCCAACTCACTCGTTCGAACAGTGCCAGCCGGTCACGTGGACGAAAAGTCGCCTCCACCCCACTGACCCTAGCCCGCTCTACTCACGCGGCCGCTCTACTCACCGACGGCACCGTTCTGATAGCTGGAGGTGTGCACAGCACGCTGATTCCGGTGATTGACACGTCCACTTTCTTAGTGACTCCGACGGTGGAGTTCTATTCGCCGGCGTCCTGAGTCCACCGAATCTCATACTCACTGCCGTCGCTGAAGCTTCACCAGCGACGGCAGTGGGGAATTCGCATTCGAGCCCTTTGCAAATCCTGAGCGGATGGCCAATTGAGTAGTAACCCCGTCTCGGGCCCATTTCCGAGCGGTGGACGAGGCGCCCGGAACTGTGAATGAGGGACTGAGATCATCTGAGACAGCGGAGCGGCGAGAAAAATGCGATTGGATGCGAAGTGGAGCCGGAGGTGGAGAGGTCCGCAAGTATCTCACCGATGACAGGGGCAAATTTGAAGCCGTGTCCGGAGAACCCGCAGGCAATTGTGCAGGATTTGAACTGCGGGTGCGTCCCAATCACAAAGTGCTCGTCGGGCGACACCGTGTACATACACGTCTCTGCCCGGACTAACTCGCCATCGAGCGCAGGAAAGCGCACCCTAAGGCTCTGGACGATCCTTTGGAAATCTGATTCGTGAATCGAGCGGTCGATCGTCTCGGGCGTGCACACAATGTCGCTTCCGTGTATGGCCACCTTGATGCCGCCTGCCGGTCCGTCGATCGCAGGAAATCCGTAGCCTGGAGGGCCGCCGCGAATATCTTCGCAGAGGAACACCGGAAAATTCTCCGCCAAAAAAGGGGTAACGCCGTTGAGTGGTTGAACCCATGCCATGACCTGGCGGGTCACACGCAATCGGAACAGCCCATGCAGGGACTGGTTGGCCCACGGGCCGGCGGTAATCACGAGATGCCCGGCGCGGTACGATGCATTGCCGGTTTGAACCTCAACCTGATCCCCTTCGGCGGACCAGGAGAGCACTTTCTCATCGAATGCGAGTTCTGCTCCTGCGGCGGATGCGAGCTTGAGGTGAGCACGGATGCACTCTTCTGGAAGCAGGTACCCGGCCAGCGGCTCATAAACTGCCACGTCTTTGGGTTGCGCGACGATTACAGGAAATCTCCTGCTAATCTCGCGCCATTCCAGCACCTCGAAGGGAATTGAGTGCTGCTCGGCAGCCGCGATGCTGCGCGTTACCAGGTGGCCGTCTCCTGAGCCGATATTCATGCCGCCGGTGATGTGGAGCAGGCGGGTACCAGTTTCCCTCTCAAGGCTTCGCCACAAGTCATAAGCTCGCAAGACTAGCGGGATGTAATCGGGACTCTCCCAGTAGGCCTGGCGGATCATGCGTGACCCGCCATGCGAGGAGCCTCGATTGTGTGGCGAAGTGAACTGATCGATTCCCAAAACTCTCTTGCCACGCCGGGCAAGATGATGCGCGGCGGCACTGCCCATAGCACCGAGGCCGAGGATGATAACGTCGAAAGTCATTCAGGTCGGTCCTGGCAATCCTATATGGGTCATCTGATTTGCGAGTGGAGCGGTCGTCCGACCGCAACTGTATAGGGTTCGCTCGAGACCGTTATCGGATCGTGGCCTGCATCGTTTTTTGCGATTATTGCGTTGGCTCGAGTGTCAACTTTTGCACCCGCCAATTCAGCAATTCGGCCGCAAACAAAGTGTTCTCAGAAGGGCAAGCCAGCTCGTGAATCCAGCCAAACTGGCCAGGGGCGTGGCCGGAGGCGCCGAGCACACCGAGAACCTTTCCATCCAGAGTGAGTTTATAGATGCGTCCCGGATAGCCATCGGACGCGAATAGCACCTGGCTAGGCCCTGGCGTGATGCAGATCGCCCAGGGAGAGCCGTTCAACATGGTCCTATTCAATGGCGCCGGAGCTTCGGCTGTGGGAGGTACTTCAGATGGCATGTTCCCCATCCATGGGTGAATCTTGTGATCGTACGGCACGCTGATGTGGATCTCGCGCTGAAACTTGCCGTCCCCATCAAAGACCTGAATGCGCCCGTTACCTCGGTCGGCCACATACACGTTTCCCAAATCATCGGTGGCTATACTGTGCGGCGTACTGAACTGTCCTTGACCAGTTCCCGGTTCGCCCCAGGACTTGATCCAGTTTCCCTCTTTATCGATCTTGGCGATCCTGGAATTGATGTAACCGTCGCTGATGTATGTATTCCCTGCCCCATCCCAAGCCATATCCGTCACCTGACGAAACTCCCCGTCGATCGGCGGCAGTGGCGGCTTCACATGCTTCAGCGGACCGGTACCCTCGTCCGAGGCCTCCTGCTTGCGACCGAAGACCATCAATATCCGGCCTTCCGGACTGAACTTGATCACCATGTCCGACCCCTTGTCGGCCACCCATATGTTGTCTTCCTTGTCGATCTTGACCGCATGAGCAAAGCTCCAGGCATACAAATGGTGGCCGATCTCACGGACGTAGTTTCCTCCAGCGTCAAACTCAAGCAATTGAGCCGCCGCCGCGCCATAGGCTGGACCGGTAGTGCCACCACGAGAGAAAACGAAAACATGCCCTTTTGAATTGACTGCCACGCCAGCAGCCTCCCCGAAATATAGTTCCGGTGGCAACTTGAAGAAATCGGTCTGTGCGTGGAACTTGATCTCCGCCACCGATTGCTGGGCAATCATCTGGATGGGCAGGAAAAAGACCGCCGCCAATGCGATATGTATCATTCATCCACTCCTGGATTCAGTCGTCACGTCTACCAATATGCCCCGGCAGAACAATATCTTCACCCAGCCTGATACGGCGCGGCAAGCGAGTTCCGCGCCGCTGGTGGACAATTCTTCCTTTTGACAGTTCTCCGACTCGGGAAAAAGCGCCGGACTGGCCATCGGGTAGAGGAAAAATTGCGCGTTGATAGACCCACTACCGCGAGCTAAAGCATTCACAGGAGGTTCACATCGTTCAGAGCGCACTTGAATGAAAATGTGTCGAATCGCGTGCAAACGGGAGATGAAATAGTCAGGAGCATCGGGATTTGGACCGTTTGTCGTTCAATGTCGATTTTCTCAAACTCCATGCTCATTGCTCAAGACGTGACGGGTGATTGGCAAGAAATAATAGAGAGCGGCGACGGCTTGCGTGCAGTTGTGCACATCGTTCGGACAAACAATGGCGCACTGAAAGCCACCTTTTACAGCATTGACGAGAGTCCCGATGGCGTTCCGATCAGCTCGACTTCCTTCAAAGATTCAGTCCTTCGCTTCTCGATTGATTCTCCTCAACAGTCATTCAAGGGTGAAATGCGCGGCGAGGGTGGCGAGATCAAAGGCGAATTGCATTACCCTGACGATGTTGTTCCGATTCCGTTAAGGTTGTACCGCGTCACCAAAGGAAAAGTATGGAAGATTGATCCGTGCCCACACACGATTCGCTTCCTAAAGGTTGAGAAAAACGTCAATTTGGAAGTTGCAGGTAATTTCAACGTCTTTGCGGGCGCATATGGCATTTCCCAAGATCGAGGCATACTCCCAGCCCTCCGGCTCCTCGTTGCGATGCAGACCGGCATCAGCATTGACAAGATTCATCCGGAGACACGACAGATGCGCTCCTGTATTGTGGCCAACCCGTCCCCATCCCCGTTTTGCCCCAATATTGGGTCATTGACGGGTACGCGGTAATCCGCCCGGAAAGCCGAGAAAGCCGCTACTTCGCAGACCGATCTGAGCTTAAAATGCATGCAGGGCTTGGGGGCTGCACCCGAACAGAAGCAGCAAAGATCGCGGATTGCTGCCGAGTCGGTTCGTGGTAAATGAGTCGGAACCGTGTGGATGAGATCGGTTTCTTTACGACGATTGCAGAGTACAGAAACTCGGCCAGTCTCTGGCAGGTGCGTACAAGGTCCTTGAGCGGAGAGGAGTGCTCCAAGAATGAGGAAGTCACTTGCTCTGTTTCTTGGGCTACTTGGAACCGTGTCGCTGGCGAAGGCGCAGGAGGAAGCCTCAAAGGTCGATCTGTACGGCGGGTACTATTACGCACGCTTCAATGTAAATGCCAACGTCCCCGGGATTGCGCCCTCGGCAACATACATCGGAAAGGGCGGGGCTGGTCAGCTCGAGTACAACGCCAAAAACTGGCTCGGAGTGGTGGGAGATCTGGGCGGCTTTTATGCGACCAGCAGCGGGAACGGGTCATTTGCCGGAGGTGTGTTCACGTATCTTCTTGGACCCAGAGTGAATTTCAGGCACGGGACATTTACGCCGTTCCTTCAAGCCCTCTTCGGAGGTGTTCGCACAACCGATGGCATCGCCCAATCAACAGGGACCGAAAATAATTTCGCCATGACTGCGGGCGGCGGCATTGATTTCAAGGTGTCGAGGCACGCCTCGGTTCGCCCCATACAGGCCGAGTACTTCATGACCAAAATTCCCGACGGTCTCAACAACCGCCAGGACAATTTGCGGATTGGCGCCGGGATCGGCTTGCGCCTCGGCCGGAAATAGTTTGCGAGGCTGCGGTTTCGAGCGCCGACTAAACATAGCGTCTTAAGTAATGCAGCATAGTCTACGCAATACTGCATTCGGTCGACGCCAGCGATTGAAGCAGGCATTGACCGCATTCAGTACTTCGGGAAGGGTTGCGAAGTAACGATTGTGA
>Ga0210394_10003654_pt1 | contig 18912 bp, 16 predicted proteins | sample IncBWC12MmetaG_FD_160121 | JGI IMG/M metagenome (GOLD analysis project Ga0210394, IMG submission 160121) | Forest soil microbial communities from Barre Woods Harvard Forest LTER site, Petersham, Massachusetts, United States - Inc-BW-C-12-M | ecosystem: Environmental > Terrestrial > Soil >...
TTTCCGTAGAATGCATAACGTCACAGTTTCAACACCGGCTAGCACCGTGAAGGGAATGTAACCGAGGGAACGCCTGCATCGCCGATAGCAGTCGCCAGGAGCCGTGCCCGAGCGACCGAGATGCCCCGGGGTCGCCGGGGTCGCCCGCAACCCAAGGCAACCCCGATCGGTCGTTGAACGTTGCTTTAGGTATGGTGGATAGGGCGTTTGAACGTCTCAGGCAGGAACAGCAGGCCCACAATCAGAGTCAGACCCGCCACCACGATGGGATACCAAAGCCCATAGTAGATATCGCCGGTCGCCGCCACCATGGCGAATGCAGTGGTCGGCAAAAAGCCGCCAAACCATCCATTGCCGATGTGATAAGGCAGCGACATGGAGCTGTAGCGGATGCGCGCCGGAAACAATTCCACCAGCATCGCGGCAATCGGACCGTACACCATGGTCACGTACACCACCAAGATGAACAATATTAAAACCACCATCGGCTTGTTGATCGTCGCAGGATCGGCCTTATCCGGATATCCCGCCGCGGCCAGCTCCGCCTTCACCTGTTTCTGGAAAGCCGCGATTGCAGCCTTGCGCTCGGCGCCCTTCACCACTTTCGGGTCCGGCGCCGTAATGGAATTGCTGCCGCTGCGAATAACGGCGAGCGTTCCAGCCGGCGCATTCTCGCTCTTGTATGACACGCTGGCCTTTGCCAGAAAGCTCTTTGCGATGTCGCATGATGTCGAATCGAATGCATTTTTCCCGACCGGATCGAATTGGAAAGAGCATTCCTTCGGATCCGCGACCACTGTAACCGGCGCCGAGGATTGCGCCGCGTACAAGGCCGGATTCGCATAGCGCGTCAGCGCGCCGAACAGCGGGAAGTACGTCAGCACGGCGAGCAGGCAGCCGATCATGATGATGGGTTTTCTGCCGACCTTATCCGACAGCCAGCCAAACAAGACGAATCCCGGAGTGGCCAGCACCAGCGCAAGCGCAATCATTACATTGGTGGTCGCGCCGTCGACTTTCAGCGTGCGCTCAAGAAAGAACAGCGCATAGAACTGGCCGCAATACCACACCACGGCCTGGCCCATGACCGCGCCAAACAAGCTGATCAGCACGATCTTAAGGTTTGGCCAGCGGCCGAAGGCCTCCTTCAGCGGCGATTTCGATGTGGTTCCCAATTTCTTCATGTCGAGAAACACCGGGCTCTCGGCGAGCTGCATGCGTATCCACAGGGAAACGCCGAGCAGGATCACGGAAATCAAGAACGGAATGCGCCAGCCCCAGGATTTGAAGGCATCCTCGCCCAAGCTGGTGCGCGTCACGATGACGATTATCAATGCGCCGAACAGGCCCAGCGTCGCGGTGGTCTGGATGAAACTGGTGAACAGGCCGCGCTTTCCCGGCGGTGAGTGTTCGGCAACATAGGTCGCCGCTCCGCCGTACTCGCCTCCCAATGCGAGTCCCTGCAGCAATCGCAGCGCCAAGAGCAGCACCGGGGCGATCACGCCGGCAGTGGCGTAATTCGGCAGCAGTCCCACCGCAAACGTGGAGCCGCCCATGATGCCCATGGTGATGAGGAAGGTGTGCTTGCGCCCGACGAGGTCGCCCAGGCGTCCGAATACCAGCGCGCCGAACGGCCGCACCGCGAAGCCGGCCGCAAATGCCGCCAATGCAAAGATGAAGCCGGTTACCTCGTTGACGCCGGAAAAAAACTGCGAACTGATGACCGATGCCAGCAGGCCGTACAAATAAAAGTCGTACCACTCGAACACGGTGCCGAGCGACGAAGCCCCGATAATCAGCCAATTGTTCTGCGTCTCGGCCGCGCCGGGCGCCTTGGGCAATGCTGTATCCGCTGACGTGCTAGCCATGTTATTCCCCTGCTTTTTTTCGGTTTAACTGCGTCGCAAACTCGAACTCGGAATCTACCGCATTCACGCTTCCCGTGGTTAATGTTTGGGCGGCGTCGCCGTGACGATGGCACGCAATTCCATCAGCTTGGCCTTGATCACCGCGGCATTCTCCGGCCCCATTCGAATCAATAGTTTTTGTCCCGCGGGTCGCGCCTCGAGCGCCGGATCGGCGTAGGTGTACATCACATTCGGGCGCACCAGCTCGATCGGCCCCGCCGGCTGCGGAGTTGCCAGCATGACATCGATCACTTGAACCAGCCGGTCGTTGAAGTATCCGGACGGATATCCTAGGTTTTGATAGGACTGCTGCAATAGCGGATAAAAGCGGAAGTAGACTGCCGCGAGCTTCTGCATGTCGAGTTTGCCGATCACGGCCACCATGGGTTTGTAGCGTTCGAAATTCTGCCGATCCAGGGTTGCGTGCAATTCATCACCCTCGGCTACGAAGGGAGCCCCGATGGCGGGCGTGGGACGCCGCTCCACCGCGACCTTTTGCCGGGGCAAATTGTCGATCGTCACAACCAGTCGGCGGATGAGATTTTCCGGCATCAGGTAATTCTTGACGGCATCGACGCCGGCAATTTGCCCCAGCGCTTCGCGCAGCGGCGTATCGCTGTCCGCCAAGCTCGGCAGGGCAGGCGCGGAAGCGTCGGCGTCGGCAGGCAGTGGATGAGCGATTGCCGGTTCTGCGGGCGCAGTGTTGACCGCCGGCGCAGGCTCGGTGGGCAGCGGCACGGCGCGATGCCGCAGATAGTAGAAGCCCGCCGCGGCAACCACTACCACCAGGGCTGCCACCGCGATGATCGGTTTGTTGATCGTAGCTGCGTCCATTTCAAACCCCGTTGGGCATTCGCAGCTGCAGTTCGTGCCGGCGGTAGTCGATGATCAGCGTGTCGAGCAGCCCGAGGGAATCCATGCCAATCAAAATCGCCGGCTCATTCAGCAGCTTCCACTGCCGGAATATGTATAAATCGCCGTAGGTAACGTTGGGATCGTGAATTTGGATCGAGCCGATCGATATGGCAGGCGTGTCGTCCAGCAATTCGCCCTTCTGAATGTCCTTGGTGGCGCCCTGGATCAAATCGACCTTGCCGCGCGGCGTTCCATTCCTGTGCGCCAGTGCATCCTTGAGAGCCAGGTTCGCGATGGTCACCTGCCCGCCGGTGTCGATGACTGCCTTGGCGCGCACGGTGCCGATATAGGCATCCACGACCACCAGCGTGCCGCGCAGCGAACGGAACGGCACATTCACAAATCCGGGTCCGGAGCGCTCGTTCTTCGAATAGGCGATCGTGATTTTGTCGTGGCGAAAATCGATGAACACCCGCTTCCCCGTCAGGCCTTCGGATCCCAAGATCCCTTCGGCACCTCCCAGCGCATCCGGTACGATGGGCAGCAGCGGCTGGTCGACCGCCAGATCGCCGACGCTCAAGGTATCCACACGAATCGTCGGCACCGTGGCATAGCCCGTAACGCCGCGCAGTATCATCGGCGGGGATCGATCCGTCGGTATGCCGAGCGCGAGGGCGACCAATGCGGTAATAGCGCTGCGGCTGGCCCCGGTGTCGAGCACCAATCGGAAGGGCCCGCGTCCATTGATCATCACCGGCGCCCAGATCCGGCCTATTTCGTCCCGCCGCGTAGGCGATACGTAGCGCGGTTCGCGCGCCTCCACCATGATTTCCGTCAGCTCATCGATCGGGTCGATGACACGGGTCGGCGGGGATATCTCGGGCGCCGTTGCGACGGTTGTGCCGGGAACTGTCGCCAGCATGCCAATCAACAGCGAAGCGGCACACCGCCGCAGGAGGCGATTCTCGGGCCAAAACAATGTGCGGATTGTCTCGTTCATGTCGCCTCGAACTATGTAAAACCGTCGATTTCCCTCCGCCGCCCTATGCTTCCGACAGCCAGCATAGCACCGGCCTTGGTGCCCGCCAAAGACCGCGGGCCAAGCCTTGGCCGTGCTCGGCCTACCCGGCAGGCACCGAGATTGCCAGCGGCTTAATTCCCGGCGGCGCCGCCTGCGAGGTTTCCTGCGACCTTCGGCATGCGGCCGAATTTTCCGAGGCGAAAATCATTCATGGCCGCTTCGATCTCCGGTGGCGAATTCATCACGAACGGCCCATAACCCACAATGGGCTCGAGAATGGGCGCTCCGCTCAGCAACAGCAATGTGCTGTCGGCTGCGGCCTCGATCCCTATCTTGGTGCCGCTGCGCTCGAACACTGCCAACTCGGCAGCGTCGGCCCGCTGCGAACCATCGGCAATCAGCGCGCCGCGCAGCACCGCGATCGCGGCGGTATGGCCTTCGGGCAGGGACAAGGTGGCTCGCTGTCCGGCCCGCAATCGCACGTCCCAGACGTTCAGTGCGCTGAACGTGGCGGCCGGTCCCGCGACGCCTTCGTAGTTGCCGGCGATGACCCGCACGCTGCCGGCGCCCGACGGCAACGCCACTTGCGGTATCGCCGCTTCGAGTAAGGTTTGATAGCGCGGTGCCGACATCTTGTGCTCTGCCGGCAGGTTGACCCACAGCTGCGCCATCTCCAAAACGCCGCCTTTTTGCGTGAACGCCGGCGAATGAAACTCCTCGTGCAAAATGCCGGCCGCCGCGGTCATCCATTGCACATCGCCCGGGCCAATCACCCCGCTGTTGCCCGCGGAATCGCGATGGGCCACTTCGCCCTGGAACACAATCGTTACGGTCTCGAAACCGCGATGCGGATGTTCGCCCACTCCGCGCGGGCGCGCGGCAGCAGGAAACACCGCCGGCCCCGCGTAGTCCAGCAGCAGGAACGGACTGAGTTGTTGTCCTAATTTGTCATAGGTGAACAAGCTTCGCACCGGAAACCCATCACCTACCCAATGCCCATTCGGGCTGGGGTAAATGCCTAGCACCGCTTTATTCATGAATATCCTTTTACGTGGCTTAAGGGGCGGTAAATGTGGGCGAAAATGCGGTTTTCCAGGTACATCGCAAGGCCGTAGTTATGCGATCATGCCACCCGAGGTACACCGTGAAGACCTATCAAAATTTAGCGGCGCTGGAGCCGCTCGTCGGTACCACCCTTGGCGTCAGCGACTGGCTCGATATCGATCAGGCCCGCATCGATCAGTTTGCGGTCGTGACGGGCGATGACCAATGGATTCATGTGGATCCGGTGCGCGCCGCCGCGGGAATGTTCGGCAGCACGGTGGCGCACGGCTTTTTGACCTTGAGTTTGCTGCCCCTCTTCGGCAGAAGCTCATACAAGGTGAGCGGCGTGCGCATGTCCGTCAACTACGGGTTGAATCGGGTGCGATTCCCGGCGCCCGTCCCCGTCGGAAGCCGCCTGCGGGCTCACTACAAACTTTTATCATTCGATCCGATTGAGGGCGGCGTGCAAACCGTCACCGAAGTGACCGTGGAGCGCGAGGGTCACGCCAAGCCGGTGTGCGTGGCCGAATCCGTGGGTAGGCATTACGGCTAGAAGCCTGTCTCAGTATTCCACGCGGCCGCGAGCTCAAGCATTGGACAGGGCCCTGACATGTGCGACTGCGCTGCGGCCCAGCGCCGATAGGTTATAGCCGCCCTCGAGCATCGACACGATGCGTCCCTGCGAGTGCCGTGCAGCGACTTCCTTGAGTTGGCCGGTGATCCACGCGTAATCGGCTTCGATCAGGGCCATGCCGCCCAGCAGATCCTCGCGGTGCGCGTCAAATCCCGCGGAGATGATGATCATCTCCGGCTTGAAAGTCTCGAGCGCAGGCAGCCATTGCGTTTCAAGCGCCTTTTTTGCAGCGTCACCGCCGCTGCCGGCGGCCATGGGCACGTTGATCATGTTGGGCGCGGGGTTTGTGGTGCCGCTGTAGGGATAGAAAGGGTGCTGAAAAAAGCTCGTCATCAGCACTCGCTTGTGCCAATGCGGGGGACTGAACATCTCTTCCGTTCCATTGCCGTGGTGCACGTCGAAATCGATGATGGCCACGCGCTCGAGGCCTTTTCTCTCCAATGCATAGGCCGCGGCTACGGCGACATTATTGAATATGCAAAAGCCCATCGACCGAAGCGGTGTTGCGTGGTGGCCGCAGGGGCGAACCGCACAGAAGGCATTACCGGATCGTCCAGCCATCACCTCGTCCACCGCCAGCAGACCCGCGCCGGCCGCGCGGCGCGCAGCGGCGAGGCTGTGCGGATTCATCGCTGTATCGGGATCCAACTGTACGTAGCCCTCGGTGGGCGCATTCTCGAATATCAGATCCACGTAGGCCGCGCGGTGCACCCGTTTCAGATCATCGCCTTGGGCGAGCGGCGCCTCCAGACTGCGCAGTTCGTCGAGCAATCCGGATGAGCGCATGTGCTCGTTGATCGCACTCAGGCGATCCGGAGATTCGGGATGAGCCGCCCCCATCTCATGGCGCAGGCAATCGGCATGTGTGATGTAGGCCGTCGGCATCGAATGCAATCTTACCGCACTGGCGTGCGAAAGGACGGCGCTGGGCCGGGGCGGGCGGGCGATTCTTGCCCAATTGCTGTGCAGCGTTTAGATTGGCCGCCCTTTCGCACCGGCGCTCAGGAGAACATTAAATGGCGTTGCCTCGTGAAATGACGGTGGTTGAAATCGCGGCGCCGGGCGGCCCGGAACAGTTAAAGGCCGTTGTTCGCCCGATCCCGCAACCCGGCGATGGCGAAGTGCTGGTGCAGGTTGCGGCTGCAGGCGTGAATCGGCCCGATGTCATGCAGCGTCAAGGTCGTTATCCGCCGCCGCCGGGCGCGTCGGATTTACCGGGTATGGAAATCGCCGGACAAATCGTCGCGCTCGGGCCGAAGGTTTCCGGCTGGTCGATCGGCGATAAAATTACTTCATTGTTGCCGGGGGGCGGCTACGCGGCGTATGCAATCGCGGCGGCGCCATTGTGCATGCCCATACCCGAAGGCCTCAGCATGGTGGAAGCAGCGGCCCTCCCGGAAACATACATGACCGTGTGGACCAATTTGTTTGAGCGCGGCGGCTGCAAGGCGGGAGATGTGGTTCTCATTCACGGCGGCACGAGCGGCATTGGCACCACGGCCATCCAGCTGGCGGCCGCGTGGGGCGCTCGAGTTTTCGCGACCGCAGGGTCGGAGGAAAAAACGCGGGCCTGCGAGAAACTTGGCGCCGTGTTGGGCATCGACTACCGCACGCAGGATTTTGTCGAAGTGATCCGTGCGCAAACCAAGGGCTATGGAATAGACATCACCCTCGATATGGTCGCCGGCAGCTACGTGCAGCGCAACCTGGATATCGCGGCGGTCGAAGGGCGGGTGGTCACGATTTCTCTGCTCGGCGGATCGCGCGCGGAGATCCATATGGGAATGATTCTGACCAAGCGGCTGACGCTGACCGGTTCGACGCTGCGCTCTCGAACCCTCGCGCAGAAGGCGGCGGTTGCCGACGCGGTCCGGCGCAATGTCTGGCCGCTGCTCGCCGCGGGCCGTGTGCGGCCCGTCATTTACGCCACGTTTCCGCTCACCGAGGCGAGCGAAGCGCATCGGCTCATGGAAACATCGAAGCATATCGGCAAAATCGTGCTCACAGTTTGACGCATCACGCGCCGAGGATCGCTGCATCACGCGCCGAGGATCGCTCCCAAGGAAAGCCCTGACTCCGCGCAGAACCGCGCGGCTGATAATTTCTTGCCGCCCTCGTAGCGTAGCTTGAACACTTCGATCTGACCGCCCTGCGCTGCGACGACGAGGCTTTCCTCCGCTATGGCGGTGACCGCGCCGATGGTGCCCACAACCCCCGAAAAAGTACGCGCAGGGAGTTTCCGCGCATCGTACAACTGCAGTTTCTTGTGCTTGAAGCGTGTCCACGCGCCGGGGGCGGGATCGCAGCCGCGAATGAGGTTGTAAATCTGATCGACATGCGAGTGCCAGTTGATCCGCGCTTCCTCTTCCCGGCACCAGCCCTCATAGCTCGCCAGCGATTCGTCTTGCGGGGTGATCTTGGCGTGTCCGTTCACCACCAGGTCCGCCGCCTCCAAGAGCGCCGCCACGCCCATGGGAAACAACCGCTCGAAGTACACCTTTCCCAGGGTCTCATCGGGGCCGATAGGGGTGTCTTTCTGCAGAATCAGCGGACCTTCATCCAGCCCGTCAGTGGGCCGAAATATGCTGATACCCGTGCGGGTATCGCCCAGAATGATGGGCCAATTGATGGAACTCGGTCCACGGTGGCGCGGCAACAGCGAGGGGTGGAATTGAATCGTACCGTGCCGCGGGATGGTGGCGAAATCTTGGGGTACGAACTGCACCACATAAGCCATCACCGCGAGCTCGACGTCCAGGGCTCGCAGCGCTTGACGCGCTTCTTCAACCCTAAGAGAAGGAAGCGCGTACAGCGGGATGCCGCTTTGTTCCGCCGCGAGCCGGAGCGGGTCCGGCGCGGCGCCCGGCTTGTCAGGCTCGCAAAACACCCCGGCGACCGTGTCGCCCCGCCGTCCGAAAGCATCGAGAACCGCTTTGCCGAAGTCCCTTTGTCCCACGATGGCAATGCGCATGGATTCTCTCCCCGCTTCTCGTTATTTTCCGTGATATCTCATATATCATCGGCTTTGATCTGAGCGTAGAATCCAAGAATACCCGCAATTTGCCAATTCATCGACGCCGCGTCACTAATGGCGGCACGTTAGACGCACAATCAGAGGAGATCCCTTGTCTGGTCGCAATTTCTTGTTTGTTCCAGGCCCCACCAACGTGCCGGATCGCGTCTTGCGCGCCATGTCGGTGGCTTCAGAAGATCACCGGTCGGCCCAGTTTCCTGAGCTCACTCGCGCCTGCCTCGATGGATTGAAGCCGGTTTTTAAAACCGTTGCCGGCACGCCCCTCCTCTTTCCATCCTCCGGCACGGGATGCTGGGAAGCGGCGCTCAGCAATTGCCTCAATCCCGGCGCCAAGGTGTTGGCAGCGCGCTTCGGCCAGTTCAGCCATCTTTGGGCGCAGATGTGTATGCGACTGGGCTATGAAGTCGAGCTGCTGGATGCGCCGTGGGGCGATGGCGCGCCCGTTGCCGATTACCTGTCGGCGCTCGAATCCGACAGGCATCACCTCATCAAAGCGGTGCTTGTTTGTCAGAACGAGACGGCCACCGGCGTGACCAGTGATGTGGCCGCGATCCGCCGCGCCATGGACAGCGTCAAACACCCGGCGCTGCTGTTCGTGGACTCGGTCAGCGCCCTTGCCTGCATCGATTTTCGCATGGACGAGTGGGGAGTCGACGTCTGCATCAGCGGCTCCCAGAAGGGCCTGATGTTGCCCGCCGGTCTCGGCGTTACGTGCGTCAGCCAAAAAGCTCTCGAAGCCGCCAGGAGCGCGACTTCCCGCCGCTGCTACTTCGATTATGGCGATATGGTCGCCGCCAACGCGTCGGGTTATTTTCCATACACTCCCTCGGTGCAAATGATGTATGGATTGCGCGAATCCTTGCGCATGCTGGCCGAGGAAGGATTGGAGAATGTGTTCCAGCGGCACCGCTATCTTGCGGGTGGCACCCGCGCCGCTGTGCTACGTGGGTGGAAACTGAGTCTCTGCGCAAATGCGCCGCGATGGTATTCCGATACGGTGTCGGCCATCATGGTGCCTGCAGGCATCGACGCGGCGGCGGTCATCGCGCGGGCGTTCGAACGCTACAACCTTTCGCTCGGCGCGGGGCTTTCCAAGGTCGCGGGCAAATTGTTCCGCATCGGCCATCTGGGAGATCTCAACGAACTCATGCTGCTCGGCGCGATTGCGGGAGCCGAAATGGCCATGTTGGATGCGGGCGTGAAAATCGAGGCCGGCAGCGGCGTGGCCGCCGCGCAAAACCACTGGCGGGCGAATTCGCAGCACGCGTCGACGGCTGGAAGCGTGTCCACCGCGGCATGATAGCGCGCGGTGTTCCTAAGACCGCGACTCGAGATCCGTGGGTTAGGATAGAGTGCGGCGAAGATGAAAAAACTGCTCTACCAGTTCGATACCGACGCCCTGCCCTCGGTATTTGACAACATCGTGGGCTTCGACGGCGGCGCCGACCACATTTCAGCCTATGGCGGAGTGAATGCGGGCAATGTCGGCGCTCTGGTGGAAGGCGCAATTTTTACCCGCTCGACGAAGGACAAGAAGAATACGGCCATCTTTGTCGGCGGTGCCGACATGCTCGAAGGGGAAGCCATGCTGGCCGCGATTCGCGCCAAGTTTTTCGCGAACTTCCGGGTTTCGGTCATGTTCGACTGCAATGGCTCGAATACCACGGCGGCGGCCGCGGTTGCATGGCTGTCGCACGGCCGCGCGCTGGCCGGCAAGCGCGCGGTGGTGCTCGCGGGCTCGGGCCCCGTGGGTCAGCGCGCCGCGGTACTGCTCGCCCGTGAAGGGGCCAGAGTGGCGGTCACCGGCCGGAAGCGCGCCGTGCTCGAGAGGACCTGCGGCGCGATCAGATCACGCTTCGGAGTCGAAATAGAAGCCATCGAGGCGCCGACCAACGCCGCACGCGGCGCCGCCATCGAAGGCGCGCACATTCTGCTCGCGACCGGCGCGGCCGGAGTAACGCTGCTCGAAGCGAAACAGTGGCAGGAGAATCCATCCCTGGAGATGATCGCCGATGCCAACGCCTCGCCGCCGGCGGGTATCGAAGGAATTGGGCTCACGGACCGGGGCGCAATGAGTCATGGCAAGATACTGTTTGGTGCATTAGGCTTCGGCGCGCTCAAACTCAAGGTGCACCGCGCGTGCATCGCGCGGCTGTTCGAGCAAAACGATCTGCTGCTCGACACCGATGAGATCTACAACATTGCAAAGAGCATGGTCGGATCTTGATCACACAAAGCTCGGTCGAGAAATTTCTGGATGATTTGGCCAGCGGCGCACCGGCGCCGGGAGGCGGCAGCGCCGCGGCCATCATCGGCGCCATGGGCGCCGCGCTGGTGTCCATGGTCTGCAACGTCACCATCGGCAAGAAAGGACTCGAAGCGGTCGACCCGGAGATGAAATCGGTGCGCGAACAGTCCGAGAAATTGCGCCGGCGCTTGACGGCGCTGGTGGCCGAAGATGTCGCGGCTTTCGAGGGCTTGATGGCTGCCTACCGGCTCCCCAAGTTGAGCGAGGCGGACAAGTTGCGGCGTACCGAGGCCATTCAAACCACTCTGCGCGCCGCTACCGAGACGCCTCTCGACTGCGCGCGCGCCTGCGCGGAAGTCATCGGTCTCGCGCAGCGCGCGGGTGAAAACGGCTACGCAGGCGTGATCAGCGATGCGGGCGTCGGCGTTCTGGCCGCGCACACGGCGCTGCGCAGCGCCGCGCTCAATGTTTATATCAATGCGCCTTCTCTGCACGATCGTGAATTTGCGCAGCAAGCGATCGCCGAGGTGGAACAGCTGCTGGAGGCGGGCGGGCGCCGCAGCGAAGCGGTGTATGCCTTGGTGCGCGGCCGATCGGGCTAAGCGCTGATCACTCCGTTCGACGAATGTTGCTTGACAGCCTTTTGTCACACTGGTACCTTGTTTCATAAAGGTAGCTTGTATCAATGACGGCCGATCCAAAATTCAACCCAATCCGTAAGGGACTGCTCGAGTTCCTGATTCTGCAGATCATTTCCGCCGACAAGGTGTATGTCGCCGACATGATGAATCGATTGCAAGACACCGACTTCTCGACCCAAGAGGGCACTCTGTATCCGCTGCTCAGCAAGATGCGCCGCGAAGAGTTGGTGGACTATGAGTGGCAGGAGTCCGATTCGGGACCACCGCGCAAGTACTACAAGTTGACTGCCAAGGGAACATCGCAGCTTGCCGATTTCAAAGATTATTGGGATTACCTCAACACAACAATCAAACAGTTAGGTCGCTGAGCATGAACACCGTCATCATCATCAATCTCAACGGAAACGCCTTTCACCTCGATGAGCCCGCCTATCAAAGCCTGCGCGGGTATCTGGAGCGTGCGCAGGCACTGCTGAAGGACAATCCCGACAAAACAGAGATCATGGCCGACCTCGAACAGGCGATCGCGGATAAATGCGCGCACTTCCTGCGGCCGCACAAGAACGTGCTGAGCGCCGCCGAAATCGAAGATGTCCTGAAACAAATGGGGCCTGTGCAAACGGATGGCGCCCAGGCGTCGGAAAGCGGCGCGGCCAATGGGCAGCCGCGCGCACCGGCTTCGAGCTGGGACACGCCCAGGCGGCTGTACCAGATCCGCGAGGGCGCCATGCTCAGCGGCGTCTGTACCGGGATCGCGGCGTATTTCAACATCGACGTCACGATCGTGCGCATTCTGTTCGTCGTGCTGGCCTTGTTGACCGGGGGGATTTGGCTGCTCGTGTACATCGCGATGATGCTGGTCATTCCATTTGCGAATACCGACGAGGAACGTGCGGCCGCGGCCGGCGCTCCGTTCAACGCCCAGGAAGTGATCGATCGCGCCAAGAAACATTACGGCGAATTCAAGGATAGCAGGGAGTGGCGCCGCCATTGGCGTCAGCAGCGCCGCGAGTGGCGCCGCAAGTGGCACGACGGGGCGTATTGGTGGGCACACAATCTACAGCGCAGCGTGCATCAGTTCAGCGCGCACCCGGGCTATGGCACTCAGCTCGTGGCGGGCCTGCTGATTCCGTTGCTCGCGATCTTGAGCGCCTTGGTTTTTATTCTCTGGATCGTCGCAATCGTACAGCTCGCCACGAGCGGCTCGATTTTTGGCTGGGCAATCCCCGCCTCGATGCCGCTGTGGGTATCGATCCTCATATTGATCTTCCTGTACAGCGCGATCTCGCAACCGCTGCGCCACGCGCGCCGCGCGATTTACTTCACGACCGGAGCATACAACTATTCCTGGTTTGCGGCTTTGGACGGAATTCTGGCGCTGGGCGTTCTGGCGCTGGTTTGCTGGTTCGCCTACACCCATCTGCCGCAGGTGCATCAGTTCTTTGAGCACTTCAGCGAAAACTGGCAAATGATGTGGAACCACATCGTCGATTCGTTTCGCCGCTCCGCGATCGATAAAGTACTAGGGATATCCGCGCACGGCGCGGCGCAGTCTGTCTAAATCAGCATGGCGCGTGGCGATGTCGCTGCGCTCCGCGGCGATGCGCATGTCGCGCAGCACTTCGAGCGCATGCAGTAGCACGGGCAGAGGCGGACCACTGGCGGTGATGCCCTGCAGCGCCCGCGCGTCGAGGTTTTCTGCGGGCGCCTCGATGAACCGCTTGACCAAGCCGTTGTGGTGCTGCGCCGCCGTCCGCCCGAATAGGTCGCAAACCTCGAGGTAGGCACGGGCGTTCGCCTGAAACCAATCCGCACCGGCATGTTGGTCGAGAAGCGGCAGGAATTCATCCAGCAGGCTGGTGAATGTCATGCAGCTGCGCAGCCGCGCTTGATCGGCCGGCAACATGAACAGCATTTTATCGACCAGCAGCTGCGCATAATTCGGGTCGTTGGCCCGGCACAGACCCAACAGCAGATCCAGTTCGTTGATGCCCGAGAAGTCCCCGGCGTTTGCGCCGCGATACTCCTGTCTGCCGACCCGGTAGGGTTTGTAATAAGGCCGCACCGAATAGAAGAACCGCTGCACGTCCAATTCGCGCATCAGCCGGTCGTTGAAGCGGATGACATCACCCAGCGCCTGCTTCGCCGCTGCAAACATGACATCGGCCACCGGGCTCGAGACGCCGAGGTGGACCACGCTCGTGAGCGCATCCGCCGCGCGCTGCAGCGAAAGAATCCCCCGTGTGTTCTCATCGATGAACAGAAGCTCATCGGTGAGCGTGGTAAAACTCTTGCGCACGCCGGCGCGCGCCTTGTTGTATGTCGCAAGATGCCCGGTAGAAAATCTCGGCGCCATGCCGAGCGACGCGCCAACATGCATGGCCAGCGAGGATGCCTCCGGAAACGGCGATTTCTCTTCCCGCGCCGGGTTGGTTAGCTCGTGGCGCCGCAACGCTCCGAGGTACATGCCGACGCTGCCGAGAACCCCAAACGCGCTGTCAAATCCGTCGTCGGTGTTGCCCTCGGCAAGCAACGCGACCACGTACGCGTGGCCCTCATCGCGCAGCGCCGCCTTGATCGAATCTCCACAGCCGGTCACTTGTGAGCGATCAGACTGAGCGAAGTAGAGATTTTCCAGCTCGGTATTCATCTGCACAAAGGACGTACGGATCCAATGCTCGAATGCATCGGCTCTGCTGCTCATTGGCATTTCGGCAATCCGCCCGCCAGACACCCGGCGATGAATGCGGCCTCTGCAGAGGTGTTGTACACGTGGAATGACAGCCGCAACACCGGTCCACGGCAATCGAGGCGGACCGCATTGGCCCGCAACACGCTCATGATGCCGGGCAGCGCGTCGCCAAGATTCAAGCAGATGGTGCCCCCTATCCGATCGAGATCGAGTCCTCTGCGCCACGCCGCAGGCAATGCATCGCGAAAAACATTCATCAGCTCGATGTTCTGCGCGCGAATGGCCGCGATACCGATGTTTGCGATCACTTGCATGCTTTGCGCGGCTATCGCATATGGCGCTATGGAAGGAGTGCCGCCCCAAAACCGCCTCGCATCCGCCGCAAACCTGAACGAATGGACATCGAACTCGAATGGATCGGCGTGCGAAAACCAGCCGACGTCCGCCGGAGCCAGGTGCTGCACGAGGGCTGGGCTGATCCACATGAACCCCGCGCCGGGTCCCCCGCACAGCCATTTTACGCAACTGCCCAGCACGATGTCCGCCCCGCAATCAGGCACGCTCAACGGCAAAATGCCGGCGGATTGCGCCACATCGACAATGCAGCGGATACCGCGCTGACGGCACAGCGCCGCGATCTTCGCAACGGGTGTGACCACGCCGGTATTTGAATGCGCGTGGGTCACCAGCACTGCGGCGACATCGTCGGTCAATGCCTCGGCCCAGGTCGCCGCGTTCGATGGATCATGGCCGCGTGCGATAAATCGCAAATCAAAACCAGTCCGGCAGGCCCGCTGCAGCACGAAGGCGAGCGAAGGGAAGGAATCCTCGGCAGCAAGCAGCACCGCGCGACCATCCGGCTTCGGCAGCGCGGGCAGCAGCTTTGCCAGCCCCGACGACAGGTTCGATTGCGGACAGTAATCGGCCGCATTCCCGCCCAGCAGATTCGCCAGACACTCTCTAAAACTCTCGACCGCCGCCAACCAAGGATCCCATGCATCCCCGCCCGACAGTTGCCAGGGCCGAAGAAAACTCGCGTGGACTGCATCGACGCTGGTTTTCGGCAGGCATCCCACGGAATGCGTCAAAACGTAAGGCCCCGGACCGGGGACATGGAACTCATCGCGGTGCATATTTGCCGCTCACGCTTGCTATCCTGCCGGAGGAATTGAGTACAGCATACAATGATATTCTGCGGGAACGCCTGGCTACAGGCGCCGCACTGAAGGGAGCGCGCCAATGCCGGGCAGATTGGACGGAAAAGTTGCGGTCATTACGGGCGCGACCAGCGGTATCGGCGCCGCAACGGCCCGCCGCTTCGTCGCGGAGGGCGCGCGCGTTGTCATAGCGGGTCGCTCCACCGGGCGCGGCAGCGCACTGGCGGCTGAACTCGGCGAGCAAACGATCTTCTATCGTGCCGACGTGATGCACGAGACCGACATCGCGGCAGTCATCGATGCGGCAGTCCATCGCTTTGGACAGCTCGACTGCTTGTTCAACAACGCCGGCGCATCCGCGCCCGGCGAAATCGAGACCATCACCGAAGAGCAATTTGAGTTTGGGCTGAAGCTGTTGCTCGGCAGTGTCATGTTCGGCATCAAGCACGCTGCGCGCGTGATGAAATCCCGCGGCGGCTCCATCATCAACAATTCGAGCGTCGCGGGACATCGCCTGGGTCAGGGTGGAACCCTGTATTCTGCGGCGAAAGCCGCCGTCAGCCACGTCACGCGGATCGCCGGGGCCAAGCTCGGCCCGGACGGAATTCGCGTGAATTCGATTTCCCCGGGTGCCATCGCAACGCCGATCTTCTGGGGCGGCTCGGCCAGGGCAGAGACCTTAAGCGCCGAGGACAACGCGCGCAAACTCGCGAAGCTGGAGGCCAACCTGGCGCGCGCTACACCCCTGCCCCGCTCCGGTTTGGCCGACGACATCGCGAATGCGGCGGTGTTTCTGGCGAGCGATGAGGGCAGTTTCATCAACGCGCACGATCTCGTCGTCGATGGCGGCCGCATCGCGCAATTCTTCGAACGACCGCAACAAGGCGCTTAGATTCTTACGCAACCGGCTGCAATGTTCAGGAAACTGCTCATCGCCAACCGCGGCGAAATCGCGATCCGCATAGCGCGCACGGCGGCGGAAATGAACATCGCCACCGTCGCGATCTACTCGCAGGACGACTCCGCTTCGCTGCATGCAGGTCGCGCTGACGCTTGCGTGGCGCTGGCGGGTTCCGGACCGGCGGCGTACCTGGACGGACCGCAAATCCTGCGCCTCGCGCTCGAGTCGGGCTGCGATGCCCTTCATCCGGGCTACGGATTCTTGAGCGAGAACTCCGCGTTTGCGCGGCTTTGCAACAACGCCGGGCTCGTCTTCGTCGGCCCCTCGCCCGAGATCCTCGTGCTGTTCGGCGATAAGACTCAAACTCGGGCCTTGGCCCGCCGCATCGGATCACCGGTGCTCCCAGGATCGAACGGCGCGGTCACTCTGGCGCAAGCCGAACATTTTCTCACCGGGTTAGGATCAGGCGGCGCCGTGATGCTGAAGGCCGTCGCCGGCGGCGGTGGGCGCGGCATGCGCGAAGTGCGTGATCCTAAGGATATGGCGGGCGCCTACGAGCGGTGCCGCTCGGAGGCGCTGCAGGCGTTCGGCATCGGCGAGCTCTACGTGGAACAGTTTTTGCCGCGCGCCCGCCACGTCGAGGTGCAGATAGTCGGCGATGGATCCGAGGTCGTGCACCTGTGGGACCGCGAGTGCAGCGCGCAACGCCAGCGGCAAAAGCTGATCGAGACTGCGCCGGCATTCGGCCTGCCAGCCGAATTGCGCACGAAACTCCTGGAGCTGTCAGTGGCGTTGGGAGAAACGGTGAACTACCGCGGCGTGGGCACTATCGAGTTTCTCATCGATCAGGATGCGAACAGCAGCACGCCGTTCGCCTTCATCGAGGCGAATCCGCGGCTTCAGGTCGAGCACACGGTTACCGAGGAGATCACGGGCCTCGATTTGGTCCGCATCCAATTGCAGATCGCCGCCGGCAGCTCATTGGCGAAGCTGGGGTTGCGCCAGTTCGCGGTTCCCGCGCCGCGCGGCGTGGCGATCGAGTCGCGCATCAACATGGAAACAATGAGCCCCGAGGGCACGGCGCGGCCGGCCGGCGGCACATTGTCGGTGTATGAACCGGCATCGGGTCCCGGCGTTCGCGTCGATGGCTTCGGTTATTCCGATTATCGCACCAGCGTGAGATTTGACTCGCTGTTGGCCAAACTGATTGTGCATGTCATTGATGGCGATCTCTGCACCGCTGCGCGCAAGGCGGAACGCGCGTTGGCGGAATTTCGCATCGCCGGCGTGCCGACCAACATTCCCTTCCTGAGGGCGCTACTCCGGCATCCTGCCTTTGCCGCCGCACAGGTCCATACGCGTTTCGTCGAGGAGCACGCGCAGGAGCTGTGCGCCGCGATGGATCCGCCGGCGGCGCAAAATCACGGCCAGAGCGCCGGCGCCCCGGCACAGGCGGTTCAAGCGCCCGAGGCCGGGACGACCACCCTGCCTGCGCCATTGCAAGGAACCATCATCAGCATCGCCGTCGCCGCCGGACAGGCGGTGCGCGCCGGCGATCCCATCCTGATCATGGAATCCATGAAGATGGAGCATGTGCTCACTGCGCCGATCAGCGGTATTGTCCGCTCCCTGACCGTAGCGGAAGGCGATACGGTGTTCGCGGGCCACGCTCTTGCATTCGTTGCAGCAGCCGACGTGGCCGGCGCCGCCGCGCAGGCCAAAGAAGACATCGATCTTGATTACATACGGCCTGATCTTGCCGCGGTGATCGACCGCGTCCGTGCGACCTTGGATGCCGGCCGTCCGCACGCAGTGGCGCGGCGCCGTGAAACCGGTCAGCGCACCGCCCGCGAAAATGTCGACGATTTGCTCGACCCTGGCTCCTTCATTGAATACGGCAGCTTGGTGGTCGCGGCGCGACGCAAGCGGCATTCGCTCGAGAAACTGATCCAGCAGACGCCCGCGGACGGCATGGTGATGGGCCTGGGCCGCGTGAACGGCAAGGACTTCGGCGACGAGATGGCCCGCTGCGCCGTAATGGCGTACGACTATACGGTGCTCGCCGGCACGCAGGGAGCCTACAACCACCGAAAGATGGACCGACTGATTGAGATTGCCGAGCGATACCGTCTACCGACGGTTTTTTTCTGCGAGGGCGGCGGCGGCAGGCCCGGCGACACCGAGGGCGGCGGCTTTACCCGCGGTTTTGAGTACTGGGCGCGCATGTCGGCGGTCGCGCCCTTGCTCGGAATCACCTCGGGACGCTGCTTCGCCGGCAACGCCTCCGTGCTCGGATGCTGCGATGTGATCATTGCCACCAAGGGTTCGAACATCGGCATGGGCGGACCGGCGATGATTGAGGGCGGCGGACTGGGAATCTTCAGGCCCGAGGAAATCGGGCCCGTGGACGTGCAGCAACCCAACGGAGTCATCGATATTCTCGCCGAGGATGAAGCAGACGCCGTTCGAATCGCCAAAAAATATCTATCCTATTTTCAGGGCACACTGGCCGGTTGGGCCTGCGCCGATCAGCGCATGCTGCGGCGGGCCGTTCCAGAAAACCGCGTGCGGGTGTACGACATCCGCCAGCTGATCGAGATCCTTGCGGATACGGGCTCCGTGCTCGAATTGCGGCCGAAGTTCGGCGCCACCATGATTGCCGCCTTGATCCGCATCGAGGGACGGCCCTTGGGGCTCATCGCCAACAACCCCAAAGTGCTGGGGGGCGCCATCGATTCTGACGGTTCGGACAAAGCTGCGCGCTTCCTGCAGATCTGC